>LQAE01000071.1_pt1 | contig 49111 bp, 46 predicted proteins | sample 1535771 | NCBI WGS metagenome assembly LQAE01 (sample SAMN04331582, study PRJNA305678) | bioreactor metagenome | isolation source: bioreactor_1 inoculated with Wadden Sea sediment 1st replicate of a... | place: Germany:Bremen
GATATATTAGATGAGAATCTAATTTAGACGATTGTCTAATATGCAAACGTTCGAGGGAGATGACTATGGACTCAATAATTGTTGTCAAAAATTTGAAAAGAAATTATGAAAGTGTTGAAGGTGTTATAAAGAAAACTAAGAAGACTGTTCAAGCATTGAAGGGGATAAGTTTTGAAGTAAAACGCGGTGAAATATTCGGTCTTTTAGGGCCGAACGGAGCGGGTAAGACAACTACGATTAAGATTCTGACAACCTTACTTGCCCCTTCTGCTGGTACGGCGAAGGTCCTTGGTTACAACACATTTGGCGACGAAAAGCAAATTCGATCGAAAATAAATTTTGTATTCGGAGGTGAAAGAAGCTTGTATTGGCGTCTAAGTGCTTTGGACAACTTAAAATATTTTGCTGACTTATACCTAATACCTCGCTCTGACCAACCTGCCATAATTGATTCATTATTAAACCGTGTGAATCTGTTTGACGTAAAAGACAGAAAGGTTGAGTCCTACTCAAAAGGAATGAAGCAGCGCCTTCAAATAGCAAGAGCTCTTTTAAATAATCCAGAAGTTATATTTCTTGACGAACCGACCATTGGTCTTGATCCAGTAGGTGCTAGGGATCTTAGAAAAATAATCCAAGATATTTCATCGAATGGGACAACGGTACTTCTCACAACCCACTATATGCAAGAAGCCGAAGAACTCTGTGATCGAATAGCCATGATTAACAAAGGGGAACTCGTTGCCCTAAACTCGGTAGATGGACTTAAATCTATGATTGATCAGCCAACTAAACTCCGAATTCCTTCCGAGAGGTTAACTGATCTTGAAATTCAAACCATAAAGCGCTTCAAGAATGTCGATAAGATTATACAAATGGATAAAAGCAATTTCGTTGATATACATAGTGGGGAAGCGGATGAAGTTTTGAGTTTAATCGTAAAGACATTTGGAAGAGAGAAAATGAAAGGGATTCAAATCCTAGATGTGAATCTTGAAGATGTATATGTAGAAATGGTGGGTGACTCCCATGCAGTTTAAGGAGGTCATGCAAGTATTAATAAGCAGCTGCAAAAATCAGTTTCTCATGTCTATTGGGCGTGCCACTTTTCAGTTTTGTGTTCTTGCCCAACCTATCGTCTACGGTTTTATCTTAGGAATGATGTATATAGATCAGTCGAGTGAGGCATTTACAACCTATGTTTTGATTGGAAGTGGAATCCTAACCTTCTGGAGTAGTATATGTTTTTCATCTGCAAGTGATATCAATAGGGAGAGATTTTACGGAACACTTGAGAACATATTTATTGCACCAGGCCGATTTGAGTGGATCATACTAGGTAAGATCTTAGGAAACACCATTTGGGGCATGATATCAATGGGAGTAAGTGCAGGTTTCGTTATGATATTCTTTGACAAAGATCTTGTTATTTCAGATCTTTGGTTATTAGTAGTGGGTGTCATGATGATGATGATATCCTTTATAGCAATTGCATTTATGCTGGCAGGACTTTTTTACGCTTTCTAGAAGCGCACGAATATTAATGAACTGTATGGAACATCCAATTTACATTTTATGTGGAATTGTATTTCCTATTGAGTTACTACCAAAGTTTTTATTGCCAATATCATATGCCCTCTCTCCGACTTGGGCTGTAAAGGTGATTCGTTTAGCTGTGTATGGCGGCACACAAGCTCAAGTACTAAACAGTGTAACTGGACTAATGATCATAACTCTAGTTTACATACTCGTTGCATTTTCATCATTTAGAATGATAGACCACAAAGCTCGTGTAGATGCTACATTGGGGGTGTATTAATGGATATCGTAAAAAGAACTTGGAGAAAATCTATAGTAACATATAAAGGGCTACTTGGAATGTTCTCATTAAAGGCATATATTCTTGTAAATGTTTTTAATCCTATGCTTCAATTGTCCTTCTTTGCAATGATTGCAGCTTACGTATACAAAACAGATGATCTAAGTCCATGGATAATAGGAAATGCAATGGTACTCACTTACATGAATGCATTTTTTGGTGTCGGCGCTCAGTTCGTACAAGAAAGGTTTATGGGCACATTAAAGCTAGTTGTTGCAGTACCGTCAAATAGCTTTGGAATATTTATGCCAAGGGTTATAATCCATGTATTAGACGGAATGGTGTCTGTAATTATTGGACTTTTAGCTGGTATGATATTCTTTGGGTTTGAGCTCCACGTTCAGCTGTGGATTCCCTTCCTCCTTGTTATACTAGTGGCATCCTTTTCGGCAATGGGTCTTGGGTTACTGATCGGATCACTTGGTTTGTTAACCAGAGATGTAAACCTACTTTTAAATATCGCTTCAATGATGCTTCTGGCCTTGACGGGTGCAAATTTTGATTCAACAAGACTACCTATTTTACTTCAAGCCGTAAGTAAGGCATTGCCTCTTACAAGAAGTATAGAACTTGCTAGGTATGTGCATAGTGGAGGGGGGTTACTGGATCGAATTGACTTGTTAAGTGGTGAAATAGTTGTTGGAATGACATTTTCCATTTTAGGGTTTATGACATTTAAGTACTTGGAAAATTTAGCAAGGGTTAAAGGTACATTAGACTTATACTAGTTGGCTTAAAATGAAATGCCAAAAGCTCCAAAAGATGCAAGTAAAAGTGCATCTTTTGGAGTTTTTTTGTTAAAGGTGTCTTAATGAGATATATTAAGATCAATATTCATAGTATTTGTATAATTGTTCAATTTTTTCGACAAGACACATCTGTTCGTGGTATAAATGAAATATTATCTAATTCATACAAGCAAACTAGATTTATAAGATAACATAGGGGGCGCAAATGTATAAACTACTACTTGTAGATGATGAAGCTGAGGTACGCCAAGGCATTATATCTAGAATTGACTGGTCAAAAACAGGGTTTGAGATTGCTGGTGAAGCAGAAAATGGTCTAGAAGCGCTTGAAATCATGGAAAAAATTAATCCAGATGTGGCCATCATTGATATAAAAATGCCTTTTATGGACGGCATGCAACTTGCGGAGATCATTTCGACAGAATATCCAGCTACAAAACTAATGATACTATCTGGATTTGATGAGTTTGATTATGCTCAAAAAGCCATTAGGTACAATGTCATGGAATATATACTTAAACCATTTGGTGCCGATGAACTTATGACGATTCTTGAAAGACTAAGACTTGTACTAGATGAAGAAAAAATGCGAAATGCCGATCTTGAGAAACTGAGAAATGACTATATGGAAAGCTTGCCAATCCTAAAGGAAAGGTTTTTAAACGCTTTGATATCAGAGCGAATGGAAGCAGAGGATATACTCGAAAGAGCAAGACGTTTTAACATTACCTTAAGTGAAGGCAATCACGTTGTAGCGGTTGTAAAGCATAACTTAGATCAAGACAACTCAATTACAGGTGGAAGTGAATCTATATCCCCATTAGAGGAAAATGAACTTCATGGCTATGCAGTGTTTGAAACCTGTGAGCGCATCGGCAACAACAATGACTGTATTACATTTATGCGTGCTGGTGGTGAAACAATAATGATTTTACCCATTGGGATAGATAAAGACGTTAAAGCCGCATTTTCCGTACTTGAAGAAGTCCGAATGGTTATTGAGAAGACACATCCAATGACCGTTACAATAGGCATTGGAGAGATTGTTGATAGTCTAATAAGCCTTCAAAAATCTTATGATAGTGCAGAGGGTGCACTAGAACACCAGCTTGTTGAAGGGTCTAACAGACTTCTTTGGATCAATGACCTTCTTCCAAAGGACCATGGTCAGCTCACATTCCAAGACGAGATGGACAGGGAGTTGAGGACGGTTATTCGTGCGGGTTCACCAGAAGACATTGAAGCAGTGATTCATAAACATTTTCAAGTCATGCGCGATGAGGAAATTTCGTATCTGGACTGTAGACTGTTTATAAATGAAATGCTTACATCTCTTCTTAGAATTGGTAGGTCGCACAATTTGATTCTTACAGAACTTGTAGAAGAGGAACAAAACCTATTTATCCTTATGAAAGAAATCGCGGTACTCGACAATATAGAGGCATGGTTTGTTAATGCCTGTAATATTCTTAATCTAAACATTATGGAAAATAGAATGAGCGGGATTCAAAGAATGGTTGAAACCGCAAAAGTTCATGTGAAAACAAATTACTATGATTCAGATTTGAATCTCGACACAATAAGTCAGATGCTTCATATTAGCCCTTCATACTTTAGCCGAATGTTCAAAAAGGAATCAAATATGACATTCATTCAGTTTCTAACTGAAGTGAGAATGGAAAAAGCTATGGAGTATATACTGGATACAGACATGAAAAACTTTGAAATAGCAGAGAAAATTGGATATGCTGAAGCCAACTATTTCAGTTATTCTTTCAAGAAGTTTTATGGCCAGTCACCAACGGCAATGAGAAAAACAAAGTCGGTAAGTCGTAGTTAATTATGTAGTTTGAGGGGTAATCATGGACTGGATTAAACGTGCTGGAATCCGTGTAACAGGTTTCCGATTCATCTTGGCGGTAAGTTTTGCGGCAGTCATCATTCTTTCGATGACCTTCGTTGGCTTTGCGCTTAATCAAAAATTCATACAGACATCCAGAGAAAACCTTAGTGAAAATAGTCGCGAAATCATTGAGCAGGTGGAACGAAATCTGGACAATTATCTAAAAGGTATGATTGACTTGTCAAATCTTCTTGTTATTGATATTAACAAGTTCAAGGAACTTAATCTCCCTGAGCTTGATAGAGATATTGAGACTCTCATGCGTACAAGAACAGATATTCTCTCAATTTCCTTATTTACCACGGATGGTAAGCTTCTTTATGAAGGCACAAATTTAAAGTTAAAAGACACTGCAACCGTCTTAGATGAGTCTTGGTTCAAAACTGCAATGGGTGGCAATGGCGATACGCATATTTCACCTCCCCACGTTCAAAACCTTTATAAGAATAGGCATCCATGGGTTATAACACTAAGCCGTAAGGTCAATTTCAGAATCAATCAGTCTACAGAAGAAGGCGTTCTGATGATTGATATGAACTTTAGTGTTATTGAGGATCTGATTAATGATGTGACCCTTGGTAAAAAGGGGTATGTATTTATCCTTGATAATGACAACAATCTTGTTTATCATCATCAGCAACAGCTTATTTACTCGGGGGTCAAATCGGAAAAGCTTGATGGCATATTTGAAAGAGAAGTTGGTAGCTTTGTTCAGATTGATTCAAGTGGTGAAAATCGAATACTGACTATTTATCCAGCAAGTCATGTTAATTGGAAACTTGTTGGGGCGTACTATTTGTCTGATTTAACTGCAGCTCAAAAAGACTTAACACAGTTTATTGTACTGACCCTTGCTCTTGGTATGGTCATATTCATTTCTGTATCGATATACATGACCGACAGAATTACTAAGCCAATTGCTGAGCTGGAAGACTCCATGCGCGCAGTAGAAAGAGGCGACTTTAATATAAGACTGGATGTACAAGGGGAATATGAAGTTGTTCAGCTTGCGAGACGATTCAATTTAATGACATCTCAAATAAAGAGTTTAATGAGTCAGGTTGTATCAGAACAGGAGTCTAAGCGAAAAAGTGAACTGAGCGCATTACAAGCTCAAATTAATCCCCACTTTCTATACAACACACTTGATTCAGTCATATGGATGGCTGAAAGTGGAAAACATCAGGAAGTAGTGAAAATGGTTACTGCACTTGCCAGACTTTTTAGGATTAGTATTAGTCGCGGTCGAAATGTTATAAGTGTCAAAGAAGAACTTGCACATGCAGAGAATTATTTAACAATACAGAAAATACGCTATAAAGACCAGTTTGAATACACGTTCGAAATAGAGGATGAGGTTCTGTCTTATAAAACTCAGAAGCTTGTCCTACAGCCAATTATTGAAAATGCCATATATCACGGTATTCGCCAGATGGTAGATGAAGGTGAAATTATTATTAGAGCCTACTTGCAAAACAATATCTTAACTTTCGAAGTTGAAGACAATGGTCTGGGAATGTCGGAAGATGTTCGGTCGAGAGTTCTTGTGAAACATAAGGATGATGACGATGAAACCGTTCGTGTTGGTGGTGTTGGTGTCACAAACGTATATGAACGTATTCAACTTATGTACGGTGAAGCGTATGGTATAGAGATTGAAAGTGAAATAGAAGAGGGCACAAAAGTTATACTGACGATTCCAGCAGTGAAGGGGGAGAGCTCATGAACCGACGTGTGATGTTCATAGGTATAATGGCTGCTCTCATCATACTGGGCATGCTAATGCTGATCAATATTGAAGGCCCTGATATAACTGTTGAGGGGGAAGAAAAACCCGTCGTTAATGTAGCACTCATTCTGAAAATGAAACATGGTGAGTACTGGGAAACAGTGAATATGGGGGCGGAAATTGCAGCAAAGGAGTTTGGAGTACAGGTTGACTACTTTGCCCCTGACGAGGAATCAAACTACAAAGCTCAAGGAGAAATGATTCGAACGGCAGTAGACCGTGGTTACGATGCAATCGTCTTAGCGCCTTCAGATTTATTCCTTCTTGAACCAGCACTTGACTATGCATATGAGAATAAGGTTCCCGTTGTGATCGTTGATTCTATGGTTGGCACATGGAAGTACTATAAAAGCTTTACGACAAACAACTATGAAGCGGGAGAAAGGCTGGGTAAGTTAGCAGTCGAACTAGCTGGTAAGGATATAAAGGTCGGTATTATAAGCTTTGTATCTGGCAGTGAAAATGCAATTGAACGTGAAAAAGGACTGCGTGAGTACTTGAGTCAATATGAAAATGTCATTATAAGAGACACCATGTATTCAATGTCAGATGTAGAGCTGGCGTCTCAAATTACGGATTTTATGTTGAATGAGTTAAGACCACCAGATGTTCTTATTGGCCTGAATGCTGTTTCAACACTGGGGATCGCAAAGGAAGTGTCAAAGTATCACGTGTGGGAGCAAATACCTGTTGTTGGTTTTGATTCAACACCTCAGGAAATTGAATTTCTAGAAACCAGTGTTATTGATAATGCCATTGTTCAAAATCCGTTTAATATGGGGTACTTGGGTGTTGCGGAAGCTAGAAATGCTATTGAAAGTCAGAGACTTGTTGCTGTGGAAAATAAGGATGTACAAGTTGATACGGTAACAATTAATGCTGAAAATTTGTATTATCCTGAGAATGAGAAACTTGTTTTTCCATTTACTCATTGATGTAAGGAATCATTATAAAAATGCTTATGAATAAGTAATATGAAGGCTTTGAGACGCTCTAAGATGTGGAGATCTCAAAGCCTTTTTTATTGCGAACAAACAGGAAAACGTTATTAGAAATATTGCAGTAGTGTTACAAAAATATGAACAGAATATTAATAATTGAACAAGAATTCTATGATTCTGGTCAAGATATTGGATTCTTGAAAACGATTTCTGGTGATAAGATTAATTTGTCAACAGGCTGATGTACATATCTGTCTGAAAACGTTTACTTACTACGGAGGGGATAAAATGAAAAAGTGGATTTCAATTCTTATGGTTATGATCCTTGCGCTTTCTATGGCTGCATGTAGTTCAGAACCGGAAGCACCTGCAAGTACTGACGGCGGAAACATGGAAGAAGCTAAAGTGGAAATGCCAAAGATTGGTGTTACAATCTACAAGTTTGATGACAACTTCATGTCATTCGTGCGTCGTTCAATCACAACTGCTGCTGAAGGTCACGCAGAACTGATTCTTAACGACTCTCAAAACAACCAAGCAACTCAAAATGATCAAGTAGACATGATGATCTCTAAAGGTGTTAAGGCTCTTGCAATCAACCTAGTTGATCCTCAAGCTGCTGAAACAATCATCGCTAAGGCTAAAGCTGAAGATATGCCTGTAGTATTCTTCAACAAAGAACCTTCTGCTGAAGCTCTTAAGTCTTACGAAAAAACTTGGTACGTAGGTACTGCATCTGCAGAAGCTGGCGTTATCCAAGGTGAAATGATCGCTGAAATGTGGAAAGCTAATCCTGAGTGGGACCGCAATGGTGATGGCGTTATGTCATACGTTCTAATGAAGGGCGAACCAGGTCACCCAGATGCTGAAGCAAGAACTAAGTACGCTATTGAAACTGCAGTTGAAAAAGGCGTAAAAGTTGAAGAACTAGAGCTTCAAACTGGTATGTGGGATTCTGTAAAAGGTAAAGAACTTATGGATGCATGGATTGCTAAGCATGGCGATGCTATCGAATTTGTTGTAACAAACAACGATGCTATGGCTCTTGGTGCTATCCAGTCTCTAAATGCTAACGGATACTTCGAAGGCGACAACTACATGCCTGTAGTTGGTGTTGATGCAATTCCTGATGCTCTAGAGCAAATCAAAGCTGGTTTCATGGCTGGTACAGTACTTAACGATGCTAAGAATCAAGGTAAAGCTACTTTTGATCTAGTGAATAACGTAGCTGCAGGAAATGATCCTCTAGCTGGTACTGAGTGGAAGTTTGATGAAAACAAAGCTGTACGTGTTCCTTACGTAGCAATCACTGTTGAAAATATTGATTTTGCTGAAAAAGCTTACGAATAAGAAAAGTTTTAATGTATGATTGGGGAATTCGAGATGCGCCAGACGCATCTCGGATTTTTCTTGAAAGGGTTCAACTTGGCTTTGTAAAAAGGCAACAAAGCCCTGGTTCGAGGGAGGTGGCATTTATGCTCAATAAAGAAAATATAAAATCGGAGTACTTACTCGAGATGATCGGCCTGACTAAAACCTTCCCGGGGGTAAAAGCATTAGACGGCGTTAATCTAAGAGTGCGTCCAGGTACTGTACATGCACTTATGGGTGAGAACGGCGCTGGTAAATCAACACTAATGAAATGTCTATTCGGCATTTATAGAAGAGACGAAGGTAACATTATTTTGAACGGTGAAGCAGTGGAATTCACCTCATCAAGACATGCTCTTGACCATGGCGTGTCAATGGTACACCAGGAACTGAACCAAGTTCAGTCCACCCGAGTTATGGATAATATATGGCTGGGGCGTTTCCCAAGAAAAGGGCTTTTCATTGATGAAGATGCAATGTATGAAGAGACTCTAAGAATTTTTAAAGAACTGGATATCAAAGTAGACCCACGCGAAAAAGTTGGAAACTTGCCAGTCTCTGAAAGTCAGATGGTAGAAATCGCAAAAGCTGTTTCATATAATTCTAAAGTCATTGTAATGGACGAACCAACATCTTCTCTTACAGAAAAAGAAGTTGGACATTTATTTAAGATCATTCGTTCATTAAGAGATCGTGGTGTTTCCATCATCTATATTTCTCATAAGATGGAGGAAATCTCCGAAATATCGGACGATGTAACAATCATGCGTGATGGTCAGTGGATTGCAACGGAATCTATTGAAAACATCACAACAGATGAAATTATTAATCTGATGGTTGGTCGTGACCTGACACATCGTTTCCCACCAAACACTAATGAACCTGGCGAAGTTATGTTGAAAGTTGACGGATTTACATCTTACGTTGAGAACTCAGTAAAAGATGTATCATTTGAACTTCGTGAAGGTGAAATTCTTGGCGTAGCGGTCTGGTTGGTGCTAAGAGAACTGAACTTATTGAAACAATTTTCGGTCTACGTCATAAGTCAGCTGGACAGCTGTATATGCGTGGAAAGGCAATTGAAAATAAAGATCCACATACTGCTATTAAGAACGGATTTGCCCTAATAACAGAAGAACGTCGTGCAACTGGTATTTTTGCTGGTCTAGATATTCGATTTAATTCAGTTATTGCTAATCTGAGCAATTATGTGAAAAAGAACGGTCTTCTAGATGAAAAGAAAATCGAAGAAGATACTGGATGGGTTGTTGACAGTATGCGTGTAAAAACACCGACTCAACAAACATCAATCGGCTCACTTTCCGGTGGTAATCAACAAAAGGTTATCGTCGGCAGATGGCTTTTAACAGAGCCAGATGTACTTCTAATGGATGAACCAACACGTGGTATTGATGTTGGTGCGAAGTACGAGATATACCAGCTGATGATTGATCTTGCAAGCAAAGGCAAAGGTGTCATCATGGTTTCATCAGAAATGCCGGAACTTCTTGGTGTAACAGACAGAATCCTCGTTATGAGTAACGGCCATTTGGCTGGTATTGTGGATACAAAATCTGTAACTCAGGAAGAAATACTCAAGTTATCAGCTATGTACTTATAATTTAGGAGGTTTAAGATGAGCGCAGTTAAAACAAAAGAATCTCGTCTTGAGCGACTTAAGAACGTGAAAAGAGGAGATATCCTTGAATTCATGATGGATCATGCGATCTTCTTCGTACTTCTTGGTCTGCTCATTGTAATTGTTTCTATAGAACCAGATTTTATATCTATTAGAAACTTTAGAAATATTCTATCTCAGTCATCTACGCGTATTATTATGGCGCTGGGTGTTGGTGGTATTATCGTTACAGGTGGTACAGACCTTTCCTTAGGTCGTCAGGTTGGTCTTGCGGCAGTTATCTCTGCGTCGCTATTACAAGCGCCAGACTATGCTTATAGAATGTACCCTGACCTACCTCTATTCCCGATTTTCATGCCAATTCTATTTGTTATGCTTATTACAGGATGTATTAGTATGATTAATGGTTTCATTGTAGCTAAGTTTAAAGTTGATGCATTTATTGCAACTTTAGGTATGATGGTAATTGTTTATGGTTTAAACTCAACATATTTTGATCGTCCTCCATATGGTGCACAGCCTATTGGTGGTCTTGATGAAAGCTTCTCGCAGTTTGCCCAAGGATTCTTCGATATAGGTGGATTTATTATTCCTTATCTAGTGATCTATGCAACTGTCGTTACAGCTGTTGTTTGGGTACTTTGGAATAAAACAACGTTTGGTAAAAACATATTTGCAATTGGTGGAAATGAAGAAGCCGCAGTTGTATCTGGTGTAAATGTATTCAAGTACCTTATGTTTGTATATCTACTAGCAGGTCTGCTGTATGGTCTTGGCGGTTCTCTTGAAGCGGCTCGTATTGGTACAGCAACAAATAATACAGGTAACATGTACGAGCTTGATGCGATCTCGGCATGTATCGTTGGTGGTCTTTCGTTTGATGGTGGTATTGGTTCGATCTCAGGCATCGTTGCTGGTGTTCTAATCTTCCAAGTTATTTCATATGGTCTTGCATTTATCGGTGTTAACCCATACATGCAGTTCATCATCAAAGGTTTAATCATTATTTCAGCGGTTGCAATTGATAACCGTAAACACCTTAAGAAAAAGTAAGGTTAAACATTTAGAGCATAAGCTCATTTGTAACCTCTTTCTCCTCCATAGCAACAAATATACTCCATTAAAAAAGGCCCTCTTGCTGAATACAGCAAGGGGGTCTTTTTTGGTTTAATCATGATGATTCAAAGTCGAAATATGTAAAATTGTGCTAAATTGTCATATCGGTATCACAATAGGTGATAAAATCTCTTTATCCCTAGTAGTCCACACCAATAGACGAGGAGTAATGTTATGAAAGATATGCGCAGATATTTGATGTTGAATCTTAAGGAACAATTTGTACGGGTTGATGTTCAAGATATCCTATTCATTGAATCCTTGAATAGAACTGTTTTTGTTCATACAAAGAATGAAGTGTATCAGCTGCCGTATGTAACTTTAAAGTGTATTGGGAGTAAGCTTCCTCCATCGTGTTTTGTTCAAACTCATAGAGGATTTGTAATTAACTTGGATTGGTTGAGCTTCATTGATAAACGTGACAATGTTTGGGTGGTTCATTTTCAAGAATACGAGCAAACGGCTTTGGTAAGTCGAAGGTATAGAAATGCACTTGTTGAAAATCTGATCTTGGTTTAAGTAAATAATTTAATCGTTTATTTCACATATAAATCGCATATTATACCATTGGTTTCATAAAACCGCATTTGGTGCTCAGGGTATAGTTCATGTTATGAATATTTTGTAACATATACATATATTTGAGTATTGGAGGTGAGCCTATGAAGATTCTCGTTAAGGGGGACAAGAAGAAAACGCTTGGTTTCTGTAACGTTTGTTCAACCAATTGTTTTAATCGTTGTGCGACTCAGTGTGCTTATCAAACACACTAAGACGTTCGCTTTCGAAAGGGGAATGTATGAAGGTTATCGTTAAAGGAATGGGACGTAAGGTAAATGGATTTTGTGTGACTTGCGGTACAAATTGTTATAACCGTTGTGGTTCACAATGTCCTTATAACACGTACTAGGGATACGGTTATGAGGATAATTGTTAAACCAAGACCAAGACATTTGTTGGCATTTTGTAATGTATGTAGCGAAAACAGCTGTGGAGAAAAGAGCTGTAGCGCAGTGTGCCAACACAACTGCTTCAGTGTATGTTTAGTGGATGCACTTCCAGGAGAATAGGAGGATTTTGTGAAATTACTTGTTTCTCCAGTGAAGAAAACCCAACTTGCATTTTGTAATGGATGCACTCAGTGTCACAACAAGTGCAATGTACAGTGCGGTACATACATATTGAACAGTATGTTCAAGTGAGCATAGGGGGAGGTTGGGTTTCCAACCTCCCTCTTTCTCGAAATAACTATAAACTTACTCGGAGGGGACTATGAAAGCATCTAAATATAATATATTTTCTGTAACTGAACAGGGCAAGGAAACAGTTTTTAATACGATGACTTGTGCTCTTGCAGAAATTGATGATCCTTTTAAAAAACTATATAGAAACATAGACACTATCAATATGAATGAAATCACTAATGAGCAGTTTGAACTTCTGAGTGCAATGAAGGAAGCTGGTTTTTTAGTTGAAGACTTTATAGATGAAAAGAAAGTGCTTAAGTACCAGCATTATATGGGAAAAATGAATCAGTCAATATTTGGACTGACAATAGCGCCAACCCTAGCATGCAATTTTGCCTGTCCTTATTGTTATGAGGACGCTGGCATGGGGGCAATGTCTGAAGAGGTGCAGGATGCCCTCATTGAAAATGTAAAGAAAATGGCCAGCCATGGACGTGATATAGAGATCACTTGGTATGGCGGTGAGCCGCTAATGGCATTAGATATTATTGAGAGACTTTCAAGGGCCTTTATGGAAATTTGCGATACTTATAAGAAAAAATACAGTGCATTTATTGTTACAAATGGTTACGGCATCAATGACAATGTCATTTCAAGGTTAAAAAAATGTCGAATAACAGGGGCTCAAATCACGCTTGATGGTGGTCCTAAAACACATAATGAAAGAAGAATTCTAAAAGGCACTGGTGGTTCAACATTTGACAAAATTCTTAAGAACACAAAGCATCTTAAACAAGAAGGTTTTAATGTTAACATCCGAATTAACGTTGACCGCACAAACTTTGATGAAGTGAACGATCTTGTAGATATCATGATTGACAATGGACTGAAAGATCTTCCGACAGGCTTAGGACACGTGACTGCATATACAGAAGTATGTAGCTCTGTGGCAGAATCATGCCTAGATATGGAAGAGTATGCTGCACTCAATAATGACTTCCAGAAGCTACTTTATGAAAAAGGTATGTTGGCACATATTTACCCATACTATCCAGGTGTTAAGGCCAACTACTGCTGTGCGGATACACTGGGTGCTTTTGTCATTGATCCAGAGGGTCATATGTACAAGTGCTGGAACGATGTTGGTTATACTGAAAAGGCAGTATCAACAATCCAGAATTTTGAAGCGCCAGATGAAAAAATGTTTCATTTAGGTCTCGATTATTTAATGTGGACACCGTTTGATCATGCCAAATGTGAGGACTGCAAGTACCTGCCAATTTGTATGGGAGGCTGTCCATACAAAGGCATGGCAGCTGGTAATGAACCTGACTGCGAAAAGTGGAGATACAACATGAAGGACATTATTGAATTAACATGTGAAAATAATCCAGAAGGCATACATTCATGATAAAAATGAACATTCTTAATACAGCTGAGGAGTATGACGAATTGTCTTCTGTTGAAGTTCTTGAACGTAGAATGAACTTCTCAATGGACGTTATTGTACAGACTTATAAGTATGTGTCTGCCTTTTTTCAGTTAGACATACCCATTTCAGTCTATGTAGCCGATAGAGTGGAAGTCTGGAATAAACTTTCACAGACATACAATTTTCCTGATTTTGCATGTGCTGTATCTATGGAAGAAAGCGTATTTATTAAATCGAAAAAATTATGGAGTGACATAAACGTCGGCTCATTTGAAGAGACTGTTATACATGAGGTTGTTCATTGTTTTATGAGGGTCTACAGCAGTGTTCCCATACCAATTTGGCTAAATGAAGCAACTGCAATCTACTTGTCAGGACAATATAAGTATTATTCTCCAGTAAACACCGAAGGCATTGACATGAACACACTTGATTATAATCAAGCCATGCTATATGATCTTTCAATTTCGAAGCTTTTAATGCTGCTTGAAGGCGAAAGTTTAAAGTCAATAATTACTAGGATCAGTCAGGAGGTGCTTGAATGAAACTGAACATTAGACGAGCAACATCAGATGACATTGGAGATATTGTTACACTTTGGGGAGACTTGAATGAGGACCAAATTGGGAAAGACCCATATTATGAGGGACCACTTCAGTTCTCAGGTGGAAATGAGCAGTACCGACATGCCTTGTCAAATGAACAATGTGCTGTATTTGTTGGAGAAGTTGATGGGAAAATAATTGGTTACATAGAGGTTTGGATTCATGAACCTGATTTTTACTTTTACTCTGCAAAGTATGGATACATACTGCATTTCTTTGTTAAGGAAAAGTACCGTAATGCCACTTCGGCTTATAAGTTTTATATGGCGGCGCAAGCATATGCTGAAGAAGTTGGTGTAAGATACCTGGCAGCAGATGTATTTGAACACAATCAGCGTGTTGTTAAACTACTTGAGTTTGTTGGTCTTAAACCATATAGGTATCGCATGGTGAAGGATCTTGAAGGGGCGAAAGCATGAACAAGCACGTCTTTAAGCAAATTGTAGGGTATGTTCATCCTTATTACAAAGCTCAAATGATAGGTCTATTCATTACGCTACTATATAGCACAACGATATTTCTTACCCCGCTTATTTCAAAGCATCTTATAGATAATGTTATTGGGACGACATCCATTAATGGTTTGTTCTCAGGTATAATTCTATTTTGCTTAGTGTGTCTGGCGCAACCAATAACTTCCTTTGCTAAAGATTTGATATTTATAAAAATTGGTGAGAGAACAGCAAGTGACATTAGAAAAAGTATGTATAAAGGTATTCTGTACGCCCCATTTAGGGATATAGAAAATAAGTCTACAGGCGAGATTGTGTCTAGAATTAGCCAGGACGGTTATATGGCAAGTCGTATCATTTCTGACCTTGCAGTAGGTATTATAAAAAACATTGTAATTTGCGTAATGATAATATGTGGTCTTATTATGCTAAGTCCCGTGTTATCCATTCTGTCCATTACTCTATTTTTGTTGTCAATGCTTCTAACATCAAAGTTGAGTTCGGAATTTGAGGGGATTCAAGCTGAAGTCCAAGTCCAACATGACACTCTTTGTAAAGATGTGAGCAGTCTTGTTGGTGCTGCATCTCTTATTAAGGGATACTCTCTCGAAGAAAAGTTTGATGAAGCCTTTGATGAAGTACTTGAAGACGTAAAACAAATTAATACAAAAGCAATGATTCATAATGCAAAAATCCAGAATATATCAAATGCAATAATGGTTCTAATACTATGTATTCTTTACGGTGGTGGGAGCATATTAGTGCTCTACGGACAAATGACCATAGGAACGGTGATAGGACTGGGTTTATACTTTCAACTCCTAATGCAGCCTGCATATGAATTAATGCATCAAAAGTCAGCCATTCACAAGGCTATCCCAATACTTGAGCGTATTGAGGAGTATGAGTCCATGGGGGCTGAATCACATGAGACTAGTGAAAGTGAAGCTGACAGAAAGTCACTTATTGGTGGGCTCGCTTCAATTGGTGGATTATGTATAGAAAATTTAAGCTTTTCATACGGCGAGAAAAAAGTAATTAACAATATGTCCATTAACTTTCCGTCAAAAGGACTTGTGATTGTTGAAGGGGAGTCTGGAACAGGGAAAAGCACACTGTTCAAAATATTAAGCGGGTTATATTATCCTGACACAGGGCGGATTTATGTAAAGGGTACACTCCGCGAGCATATGGTTAGTTTTAAGTACTTACGCAAACTCGTGTCCCATGTGGACCAGCAACCGAAACGGCATAGTTGTATTGATGAAAAACTTCATCGAAGCAAGGGCATACTTAATGAAAAAGAGAGAAACTTTGTTGAAGCTCTTGAGAATAGCTTCATTGAATCTAGTGAAGAAAGTATTTATTCTGGTGGAGAAATGCAAAGGCAGGCTTTGCTTAATACAATCTACAAGCAAACACCAATCTGGTTGTTAGATGAACCGCTATCTGCACTTGATTCATGTAACAAAAACCTAATTATTGACCATGTTTTAGTTTAAAGAGTGAGAAGCTTATAATAGTTGCATCACATTCTGAAATTTGGAAAGGGTATGAAGATTTAGTTGTAAGACTTAGCGCAGAAGGAAATCTCGAAACTGTGAGGTCTATTCAGTCAGCTTAGTGAAACAACCTTGGGAACGGCTCATATTGAATAGTACTAGAGTAAGACACAAAAATACCCCTGCTTATCCAGCTGGGGTATTTTTGTGTGTGAGTATTAAGGGATGTGAGAAAGAAATTTGTGTCGGAGGTCCCGACGCCAAAGTATCTTACAAATTAAGTCCGTGCGTTACTGCGCCCCAGAAGATGAATAGTCCGCCAATACCGATAAGGATATTGAGTAGACCTGCCACCTTTATGAACTCAGGCTTGATACCCCAAAGAGCAATAACAAGTGAGATCATGAGTAGGATAATTAGTCCCAGCACGGTTCCAAGTGGCCATATTAGACCAAGTTGGAATGCTATATATGTTAAAAAAGCAGTAATGATGCCGACTGCACCACAGAAGTTTCCAAGCATTTTCTTGTCGCCACCATATCTGAAATGATTTGCAGCAACCAACCAAAAGAAACCGTATAGTCCGAAGATTGTAGCTAAGAATGTTGAGTTTGCTCCAGCAAAGCCGAAAATTGACATCATTATGGCTGTCATAACTTGCGTCACTCCGCCAAACCAGAATGCCACATAGGAAACTTCTTTGCTGATCATGTCGTGATCGCCGCCTTTAGTACCGATGCCTAGCTGTTCAAGTCCAAACACAAATACAGTAACGACCAGCCCGAGAACGCCTATTGCCTCAGGATTGAATGGATTCATTGGTATATCCCCCTTAGAATGTATGTAATAGCTCTTGTCAATCTCCTTGCAGTTGTTTTGATGTCGTTCCATAAGGTGTAATATCTAAGATCTGAGTATGATCAAAAAACAAAAAACGGCAATTGAGTTTATAAATAAACTCAGTTGCCGTTTAATATCTACGTGAAAGTGCATGGGTAGCACCGAATAGACATCTGACACAGAAATCGATTTCCTAGTTAAATTATAAGGTATACTCGATTCCAATGCAATAAGATTCTTGATAAAATTCTGTCAATTTCGACAATTTACGAATAAAAGCAGATTTTTACATCATTTACTCAGCATAGAGTATGTCTTCTAATGCTTTAATAGCTGTTTCGACATCTTCTACAGTTGTAGAGAAACCAAGACTTAGACGAATCGTGCCTTGGGGGAAGGTTCCCATAGTCTTATGAGCAGATGGAGCGCAGTGCATTCCGCATCTGTTGTTTATTCCATAAGTGGATGTCAAAGCATATGAAACCATAGCACTGTCATGATTCGGCGTATCGAATGAGACAACAGCTGTACGGTGTTCAATACTCTCCGTACCAATGATTTTTACATGGTCATTATTCTTCAGGCCATCTAACAATATCTTTGTGAGGTTCATTTCGTGTGTCCTAAGACTATCTATACCTGTCTCCTTTAAAAACAGGAGGGATGCATGAAGACCAACAATACCAATGGTGTTTGGTGTGCCAGACTCAAATTTATCTGGTAGATATTCAGGTTGTTTCTCAGAGTCAGACTTGCTACCTGTTCCTCCCTGAATGAGTGTGCCGACTTCAGTGGCAAAATCATCAGAAATTGCAAAGCCACCAATACCTTGAGGTCCTAGTAGACTTTTATGTCCAGTAAATGCAATGGCATCTGCATTGAGATCCTGCATGTTTACCCTAGTAAAACCAGCTGTCTGAGCAGCATCGACTATGAAACGAAGTTTATGTTCTTTTGCAAATGTACCAACGGATTCTAGGTCTAGAATAGTGCCGAAAACATTTGATGCATGCATCATAGCAATCAACTTAGTTTCAGGTTTTAATGCAGATTCTAAATCTGATGGATTGAATTGACCATTTGCATTAGGCGTTACCCTAGTAAATGTGACTCCGCGTGATTCCATATCAACTATAGGACGCATCATGGCATTGTGTTCTAAGCTAGACACAATAACATGGTCGCCACTTTTCAAATATCCATGAAGAAGCACATTTAAACTTTCAGTGACATTTTTTGTGAAGACCACATTTTTTGAATCTTGTGCTCCGAACATCTCTGCAAGCAGTTCTCTAGTTTCAAATACAACACTTTCTGTCTCGAAGGCTTCAGCGTAAGCACCACGACCTACATTAGTCCCAACATTTAATATATAATTATTAATGGCTTCGGCAACCCCTGGAGCTTTTGGAAAGGATGTTGCACCATTGTCTAAATAAGTTCTTTTCATTGTTTTCTCCTAATACACTATAATGAAGCGTTAACATTACTATTCTACCACCTCTAGAAGGTAGATAAATTGGTTAATGGAAAATACAATAGGTAGTTGTATTGAAATTTTCTATAACAATACGGTAATCTATAAAGAAAAGGAATGTGAAACATGTTAGGATTTATTGGAGATCAGTGTCATTTTGACACCCAAATAATATATGATATATGTAGTTTGACCAAATGGGTTGAATTGCCAAAATTAAGTAAACTAAATGCAGCTGTTAGTTCTCATGCCGACATGATGTGTTGCCAGGCGGGGGATTATTTAATTATTGAGCCGAGTTTATACAACTTTGTTGTAAAGAAGTATCCTGATCTTCAAAATATCCTTATTAAAGGGCAAATTATACTCCAAGAGCGGTATCCAAATAATATTGCGTATAATGTGGCTTTTGTAGGCGATTTTGCTATACACAATACACACTATACCGATCCAGTGCTAAAGGCACATATCGATAAACTTGGATTCAAATGGATTCATACTAAGCAGGGGTATACCAATTGTATGTGTCTTGTTGTAAATGAACGCTCAGTAATAACAAGTGACAAGGGTTTGGCAAATGTATTAGAGCCTCATGGCATAAATGTGCTTGTAATACAGCAGGATTATATTGACTTGCCAGGATTGAATTTTGGTTTTATTGGGGGGGCATCATTTAAAATAAATGATTACATTTATTTTGTTGGAAATATTATGGAACATCCTGATGCGAATCGTATTGTAAATTTTATTTACAAGAATAATATGAAGTTTAAGTGTATATCTAACACTAAACTTCTCGATATAGGAAGCGTCCGTGTTATAGAGTAAATATGATGTAAATAGTAGAGGAGAGATCATGGAAAAGCAGTTTTCGTCACACATCGGATACTTCATTCAGGAAATCGCAAGAAAGTCAGCCATCTCATTAAATGAGAGGTTAAAAGAGTTGGATTTGACATACGCCCAGTTCAGGGTGTTGAATACATTGTGGAAAAGAGGCACCTTGACTCAAAAGGAGATACTTGTCTATATCTGTGTGAAGCCTTCAACGCTTACAGGTTTGACAGATCAGTTGGTTAAAAAGGGACTTGCCGACAGAATAAAGGACAAGGATGACAGAAGGGCTAAGAAAATCGCGTTAACACCAAAAGGTGAAGGGTTACGAGAACCAGCCTTTAAGGTAATTAATGATTTTGAAATGGACAGTACCAGCCATATACCTGAAGACTTAAGAACATCGATTCTTGAAGTGTTAAAGCACATGGATGAGAGACTTGCAAAGTCAGAGTGTAATGAAGATATCATTTAGATAAAAACAAACACAGAACAGTGGCTTGACACTTAAGATTATGTTATAATTTCCTCGTCTTAAAAAGAGTTAGCATCTGGTAACAAGAGAAGAGGAAAGTTATGCTGAAATTATTAATACTTGCAACCATTGGAGCAATAATCGGTTGGACGACGAATGTGATTGCGATCAAGCTTCTTTTCAGACCAATTGACCCAATTAAAGTTCCAGTATTAGGTTGGACACTTCAAGGTTTGATGCCAAAGCGTAAAAAGGAAATTGCTAAAAATATAGGCGAAACAGTTGAAACTGAACTTGTTTCTATTGAAGAAATCATTGACAAAATGATTGAAGGCACAGATAAGACCACGATTATTGAAGCGCTAAAAAAGCGTATTGTAGAGCTTGCCGAATTGAAAATGCCACCCTTTGTCCCCTCTGCTATGAAGGGGATGATCATGAGCTTTATCGGAGACACAATTGATGAGAATGCTGATGAAATGATCAATGAAATGAGCGAGAAGATTGTTCATGAGGCAACTGAAAAGGTGAGTATTGCTTTGATAATTGAAGAAAAGATCAATGCGTATCCTTTTGAAAAACTAGAAGAGATCGTTTTGAATATTGCTAAGAAAGAGCTGAAACACATTGAGTATCTTGGTGGTGTTATTGGTTTTGCTATTGGTATTGTACAAGGTTTGATTATACTTTACATTTAAAAGGTAGTACTGACTACATAACAATAGAAGAAAAAATGGCGCAGGATTAATCCTGTGCCATTTCATATTTTTGAAGCCACTTTAGTATAGGGTCGCTTTCTAAGCGGATATCTTCAGAACTTAATGGTATAAAAACATCAGGATCTAATGGTGATTTTGTGTCAGTCTCAGAGCCTTCATAATCCAAATAGTATCCACCGATACCAGCTTGTATAGGCATATGTTCAAAGGCATAAGAACCAGATGCGTAAAAATCAAGATTGTTGGCAACAGGTTGTCCTATAATGGTTCCAAAAGAGTTTTCCTTTACAGTGGCTGCGAAAATTGTCGGAGCACTTATAGTGTAATTACTTGTAGCAACGTATAGGTTTTTAACCGATATCGGATCGAAGTGCTTTGTGACATTGACTGTTTCGGTTTTCTTAAAGGCATCTTTATAATACTCAGGATATGGTGTTTTGTATTCCTTAATACCAAGAGAGGAGAATATTGCATCAGTCATATGATATTCAGAGAACCCCCCTGTACTTTTGCGTACATCGATAAGTATATTTTCTGGTTGTTTGATTCTACATTCTTCAATAAAAGCAGCCCAAACTTTTTCGAACTTTGACCTGTTCATGTAATTTCTTATTACAAATACACCTGTTGAAGAGATGGAATCAAACTCATATTCATAAATATCAGTTTCTGGCCAGTTTTGTTTAGATAGGTTTAGAGCAACTGATTGAGTCAGATTATCTTTATCTAAGTAGGTCACTTCAACAGAATTATTGTCATTAATCAAACCGAGATGTTCTAAATAGCTTTCCGTATGGAGGTGACTAGGAACAATCCCACCGTGAAGTACATTCTCTAAGTCTTTTGCAGTTACATTTTTTAACTCATTCAGTATCACTTGAATGTCTTTATGTCCTAGAGCTAAGATAACATCACCTTTTTCAATTGAACCAAAATTATCTATAGCCACCAAACCATCGCTCACATATTCGAAGCGAATGGGTAACATGTTTTGGGGTGCTGTTATATTAATATGTGTGTGTTCATCTCCAAGTTTAGAAATGATTTTTTTTATCTGCCAGACCACATCATCAGTGTCCATATCAGACGTAAGATCCTTACGCAATTTGGCAAAATCATCTATGATCTCGTCTTTCAAGTCGCCGGATTCAAGCAGTGGGTGTGTTTGCATCAATTGAGTTTGATAATTGATTAAGTCTACAGTCATATCCCCAACGGAGGCTTTTGTAGTGGCAGATTGATTAAATGAACATCCAGTTAATGCGATAACACTTGAAAGCATCACGCAAAGTACTTTGTGAGTATTGATTAACCCCTTCTTCATATTACGTCCCCCTAAATTGTCATACTTCTATGTTGTTGAAGCAATCCACTTGCCCTTTATACTATTATACGTGTATTCAATGTGTGATTTCAAATGTTATTGTGGTAATTGACAGAAAATATTGACAATGTTTTGAAATAGGCATATTATTATAAAAACAATCATATGTCACAAAAAAGATGTATGATTTATCAAATATCAATGGCTTTGATGGAGACAACTAGCATAGTTATACCTTATATATTGAATCAATTGATTCAAATTAAGAGAGGAAGCACCACGGCTGAAAGTGCTCTTAAGTGTAATATGTGAATACTACTCCTAAGCATTGTCTGAGTAGCAACTTGATGGATGTGTTACTACTTTCAAAATCAAGTTGTGAAATGTCAACGTATAGCTGCGTTAAAGCTAATAAGCTGGAATATCTTTAAATGGGTATTCAAGTTGGGTGGAACCGCGAGTGACTCGTCCCAATGTATCTGTAGATATGTTGAGCCGAGTTTTTTATTTTTTTGCTTTGTGTATTCTGAAGGATGTTGTGTATAAGAAATATGTAAATGAATAAGTATAAGGAGGAAATCATGAGTATGATCAAAATCACATTAAAAGATGGCTCTATGCGCGAAGTGGAGCAGGGCACAACCGTTTATGACTTGGCGAAAAGCATTAGCGGACGTCTTGCTAAAGAAGCAGTGGTTGGCGAGGTGGATGGAAAAACCGTTGATATAACATATACTTTGAATGAAAATGCTGAAGTAAACATTCTTAAATTTGAGGATCACGAAGGTGCTCATGCGTTTCGACATACTAGTTCTCATATATTGGCTCAAGCCGTTCAGAGATTGTTCCCTGGTACAAAGCTGGCTATTGGACCAGCTATAGATAATGGATTCTATTATGATTTTGATTCTGAACATGTATTCACACCAGATGACCTTGTAAAAATTGAAGCTGAAATGAAGAAAATTATAAAGGAAGACTTACATCTTGAAAGGTTTGAACTGCCTAGAGACGAAGCCTTAAAGTTTGTTAAAGAAAATGGAGAGGACTATAAGGTTGAACTTATTGACGCCCTTCCTGAGGATTCCATTATTTCATTCTATAAACAAGGTGAGTTCACAGATCTTTGTGCTGGGTGTCATGTGACAACGACTAAACAAGTTAAGGCGATAAAATTACTATCAGTTGCAGGCGCCTACTGGAAAGGTGACGAAAAGAACAAGATGCTTCAGCGTATTTATGGAACATCTTTCCCAAAAGCAAAGCTTTTAGATGAGTATTTAGAGTTTCTAGAAGAAGCAAAGAAGCGTGACCATAGAAAAATCGGTAAGGAGTTAAAGCTTTTTGCACTTCGTGAAGAAGGGCCAGGATTCCCATTTTTCCTTCCTAACGGTATGGTTGTAAAGAATGAACTTATGGATTACTGGCGTGAAGTTCATAACATGGCAGGCTATGTAGAGGTTGAAACACCCCTAATTATGAATAGAAAGCTATGGGAGACTTCGGGGCACTGGTATCATTATAAAGAAAACATGTACACAGTTGAGATCGACGAAGAGGACTATGCAATAAAACCTATGAATTGTCCTGGAGGTATGCTCGTATATGGTATGGAAATGCGGTCTTATAGAGATTTCCCACTACGTATTGGTGAGGTTGGGCGAGTGCATCGTCATGAGCTTTCAGGGGCACTACATGGACTGATGCGTGTTCGTGCATTCACTCAAGATGATGCTCATATATTTATGTTACCAGAGCAGATAAAAGGTGAAATAATGAACGTAGCTACATTAATAGATGAAGTGTATGCGAAGTTTGGATTTAAATACAATGTTGAACTTTCAACACGACCAGAAAAGTCCATGGGTTCAGATGCTGAATGGGAAATGGCTGAAAATTCGCTTCAAGGTGCTCTTGAGGAGCTTGGGATTGATTACAAACTCAATGAAGGGGATGGCGCATTCTACGGACCGAAAATTGACTTCCATTTAATTGATTGTCTTGGACGCTCTTGGCAGTGTGGAACAATTCAATTAGATATGCAGCTCCCACAACGTTTTGACCTAAACTATATCGGTGCAGATGGTGAAAAGCACAAACCTATTGTTATTCACCGTGTTGTTTATGGGTCTATAGAAAGATTTATTGGTATTTTGATCGAACACTATGCAGGAAAGTTCCCAACATGGCTTGCGCCAGTTCAAGTGAAAGTGCTGCCAATTGCAGACAGACATGCGGACTATGCATATGAGTTAAAACGTACTCTTCAGGCGAAGGGAGTTCGAGTCGAAGTGGATGACAGAAGTGAAAAAATTGGTTACAAAATTCGTGAAGCACAACTTCAGAAGAATCCATATATGCTGATTGTTGGTGATAAAGAAGTAGAGGAGAAGACTATTTCCGTCAGATCGAGAGATCAAGGAGAACTTGGCTCACAATCTCTTGTTGATTTTACTGAGACAGTTGTATCAGAAATTAGCGGTCGAGTGAATTCCCTATAAAAGTTTTGAAAATGTATTGACATTGAACCTCAGCGAATATATACTGTTTCTGTTGCTGCTGATGATTATCGACTTGACAGAGTTGGTTTGAAGTGGTAACATTGTTGAGGTACAATTGAAAAAAGTGAATGCATCAAGAAGGAATCCGTTCCCACCATACAACAATTAAGTTCGTATGGTAAAGCATCAATTTTTAATGACGACATTAGTATGTCTAATTATGATTATTGCAAAGCGGATTTTAGAATCCGCTTTTTTTAATGCGAAAATAACAACAGTCCGCTAATAGGAGGTGTACCTTATCAGAAATCGAGACCCAAGACAAGCTGGTAAAGGCCAAAAGAGCACAGAAATCAACGAAATGATCCGCGATCGCGAAATTCGTGTCATTGATGAAAATGGTGAACAGCTTGGAATGATGTCATCTAGAGACGCATTCAAACTTGCACAGGAACGTAAACTTGACCTAGTAAAGATCGCACCACAGGCTAAACCGCCAGTGTGTAAGATTATGGATTACGGCAAGCACAAGTACGAGATGCAAAAGAAAGAAAAAGAAGCAAAGAAAAAGCAAAAGACAGTTCAAATCAAGGAAGTGCGCCTAAGCTTGAAAATTGATCAACATGACCTTGAAACAAAAGCGAATAACGCTAAAAAGTTTTTAGGTAAGGGAGATAAAGTTAAAGTATCTCTAAGATTTAAAGGCCGTGAAATGGGTCACACTAGACTAGGTTACGATGTATTTAATAAATTCGCTGAGACTATTGGTGAAGACGGAAAAATGGAAGGTCGTCCAAAGATGGAAGGCCGCCAAATGATCGTGTTCTTTATACCAGCTCAAAATAATTGATTCGTGAATTGAAAGGAGGAGCAGATCATGCCTAAGATGAAAACGCACAGAGGTGCTGCTAAAAGAGTTAAATTAACTGCCAAAGGTGGTTTAAAAAGAGGTCACGCTTACACAAGCCATATCCTTACTAAGAAGTCACCAAAGAGAAAAAGAAATCTAAGAAAATCTTCAATGATTTCTAAGAGCGATATGAAGAGAGTACGTAAGCTACTTCCATACCTGTAAAATAAACTACCGAAGGAGGTTAAACCATGAGAATTAAAGGTGCGGTAAACGCAAAAAAGAAGCATAAAAAAGTTCTAAAACTAGCTAAAGGTTTCTACGGCATGAAGAGCAAGATTTTCAAATGTGCTCAACCAGCTGTTATGAGATCTCTACGTTCAGCATACATTGGTCGTAAACTTAAGAAGAGAGACTTCAGAAGACTGTGGATCGCTCGTATCAACGCTGCTACGAGAATGCACGACCTGTCTTACTCTAAGTTCATGCACGGTCTAAAGCTGGCTGAAATCGACATCAACAGAAAGATGCTTTCTGAAATGGCTATCCATGACGCAGAAGGTTTCGCAAAGCTTGTTGACGCTGCTAAAGCTAAGCTAAGCGCATAATATTAAATAATATATGCATATACAGCCCACTCTTCGGAGTGGGCTTTGTTTTTAAGGAGATCATTTCTTTCATAATGTACTAGCAGTTAGTGTGAAGAAAGTTTTCCTGAAAAATGTGAAAGAATAAGTGAGGAACTACAATGACATTCAAACAATTCATCAGACTTATAAGCGTGGGGCTCATTCTTGTTATTGTCACATCGATGATTGTTCTTGTTTTACCTGAGAATTATATTACTCAGAGTCGAAATGAAGTCAGTTTAGACAAAATAGATCTGAAGTCATTCAGATTAGAATTTGATTCAGACAACTTATTAAGTGGTCTACTTGATAGTATAAAAGCATCTACAAGCAATATAGTAAAACCACTTGATCAGAAAGATACTATACAGGATTTGAAGCTGGATCTAGAAGAAGTAGACTTAGGTACATATTATAAAAGTGCGATGGGAAAAACAGGGGAAGACCTTAAAGACGCTCTAAATGACATTATTGATGCTCACAATGAGCTGAATTATAAAGAAGTTTGGAGCGCTCTAAAAGAGATTGACCAAGACCCAACAAACTCAGAGAATGTTATTCTAATCTATACTGGTAAGTCTATATCAAAAGATGCTAATGGGACAGGCAAAGACGACTGGAACCGTGAACATGTTTGGGCAAAGTCACATGGTGACTTTGGAACTAGAATGGGTGCGGGTACGGATTTACATCATGTTCGCCCAGCAGATGTTACAGTGAACTCAAGTAGAAACAATAAAAATTTTGACAACAGTGAAAATGCCCATCATGAAGCAACACTTTGTAAACATGACAGTGATTCTTTTGAACCAAGAGACTCTGTAAAAGGCGATGTTGCTAGAATGATGTTCTATATGGCTGTCAGATACGAAGGTGAACATGACGAAGTTGACCTTGAACTTGTTGAATACATGAACGAATCTAAGTCACCACACCATGGCAAACTTAGTACATTTATAGAGTGGCATGAAAATGACCCAGTTAGTGATTTTGAGAGAAGAAGAAATAACCTAATTTATGAAAAGTATCAGGGGAATCGAAACCCATTTATCGATCATCCTGAGTGGGTGGAAGACATTTGGGATATGGCTTCGTAGACAAATGTAAGGCGCACCATACGTATAATCGTATGGTGCGCCTATTTTTATTACTTCAACATAGAATCAATGAACCAAAGATTCTTGCCGTAACCAGCTACGTGGTCCTCGAACAGTGCCACAGTGATAAAATCGTTCTCCTCATCAGCAACATTTCTAATTTCAGTTGCTAGATCGTTCATAAGTTTTAGATCATCACGAACAATTTCTAGTACTTCCTTGCGACCGAATGCACGTGGGGCAATTTCGTTTACTGTAGATGCTTCTAAATACTCTTTAGTAGTAGCCAGTGGCATGAAACCAAGAATTTTAATTTGCTCTGCAACGTCATCAAATTTTGCAAATACGTCATCGTAAAGTTCTTCTGTAAATTTATGAACTGGCATAAATTGAACGCCTGTAACGTTCCAGTGTAGGTTGTGTAGTTTTGTGTTTAGAACTGCTAAATTTGCCACATAATTGTTCATTAAATTGATCTTTTTCATAATATCCTCCATGTGTTGTGTACGTAATTATTTTTAAATTCATTTTTGTAATGATTACATTTTTATCTTGACTACATAATATGATATAATGATCTCGAAAGATAGAAACAAATTTGTGTTCTAGTTTATCATGTTAGGAGGAGACTTAATGAGTAAGGCAAGTAGTGGGTTTGAGCTCATTCATGAGCTTGTAAAACATAGATGGATTCCCGAGATTATTGACTCAATAGCTGATGGTAATGAAAATTATAGCCAAATTCTAAATGACCATGAATTTTTAAGTAAAACAGAACTGAATAGAAAACTAGGCCTCCTTGTAGAACGTAAAGTCATTGAAAAACACACTCTTGAAAACAAGTCATATTACAAACTACTAGAGTTCGGAAAAGATCTAGATCATATTTTCAAACACTTTGAAGATATCGGAAGTAAATATATATGAAAAAACTGGGTATACTTCGAAAAACAGTTAAGTGAATACACCAACATAATCTAATGAGTATGAATGGAGGCCTATATGAAGCACTGTTCTAAATGCCGACTAATATATGACGACCACCATAAAACATGTGATAGATGTGATGAAAAGCTATCAAGTTTTCAACCAGGACATGATATACATGATATGAATATAGTTTTTCCTGAAGGTGCGGCCTGGGTAATTTTAGAGTCTTTGCTTGAAGAGTACGAGGCTCAGTCCCACATAGACTATTTAAAGTCCATGCATGTTCCAGCTATTAAGGTAATAAATCAAGAAGGTGTATTGTCCGAAGTTTATCTTGGGAAATCAATCTATGGTTATGATGTATTTGTTCCTGAAAAAATGTTAGATGAGGCGAAAACAACATTAGAAGAATACTTAAATGCACCATTTGTACCTGAAGAGACAACTGAGGATTAGCAGTCCAATTAAATTTGCTCCTTGAAAACTAATATTTCAAGGAGCATAAATTTTGTCTATTTTACAGGAATTTATCAATATTTGACGTAGTAATTAGGTATATATAGTAGATAGAGTAAACATATACAGTATTCTTTATAGTTGAAATGAGATTAAGTTAAATGTAATAGGGGGACAAACATGCAATATACATTAAAAGAGATGCAAGATATCGTTGCAGACATATTTTCTACGAAACAATGTAAACTCGTCCCTATTGGAAATCATGACTTAAACAGGCATCTTGTTTATAAGGTACTGCTTCCAGAGGACACATACGTTATTAAATTCTATTATAAGTGGAATAGAAGAAATAGAGAGATTGCGGCTCATAAAGTTTTGGAATCCGTGACTGATGTTAACATACCTAAACTGATAAATTACGGAGTCCTCGATGATGATCGCGAGTGGATGGCATACGAGTTTATAGAAGGTCATATGTTAGAAGATATTCAGCCAGATTTAGATGAGTATGAACTTGACTACTTGTTTGAAGAAATGGGGGAGCAGCTTGGGAAGATCCACTCAGCAAAACAGTTTGATTATTTTGGAGACTGGGACGAGAATTGTAAAAGCATTCATGACATTACAAGCTTTAAACAGTGTTTTATAAGACGCCAAGAGTCACATGTTCAGACACTTAGGAAATTTGCATTACCAGAGAAGCGTATGCTTGAATCAGCCATTGCACTAATGCGTGAGTTATATTGTATTCTCGATCCTATCCATGAATCTAGACTCTGTCATAGAGATTTCGACGGCAGAAATATACTTGTTGTTAAGGGCAGACTTAAGTGGGAAATAAGTGGAATTATCGATTTTGAACAAAGCTCACCATATTATACGGGGAGCGATATTGTGAATTTATATAGAAAGTACTTTATTGATTCTCCAAATTTAGAGGTTGCATTTTTTAGAGGTTATGAGCGGTTTCACAAAATTGATCCATTTTTTATGAGCTTGAAGGATTATCTTCTATTAAGTCTTGGTGTTGCCATATGTTCATGGTCGTATGATGATGCACGCCCCCATTATTATGAAGGCATTCGTATTTTGGAATTTCTACGGGTACACAGTAGGTTAGAGTTTTAATGAAATCATATTGCGTTCAAACAATGAAATAGACTAAGAGAATAAGTATTTAATACTAAGGCAAACTGTGCCTTAGTATTTTTTATTGGCTACAAAATTTGTAGAGAATCCTCTAAACATATGTTTAGCAAGGCTTGTGGCGATTCAAAATAAATTAATCATGATTGAAAAGTATTCGTGATTTATTAATAAAATCCATATTAATTGATAATTATCAAACTAAAGTTATACTAATTTCGTTGTCATCGTACAATTCCTCGTGTAGAATGATGTGGTGTTTGGGAATGATAATCATTATTAATAGAGGAGGAGAAAATGTGAAACGAGTTATACTGAGACTGAGTTCTGTAATGCTGGCATTTTTGCTGGTTGCAAACTCAGTCATAATTATTCCAACATTTGCTTCAAACACCGATTTGGTTGCTAGCGCAACTCAAAAATCAAAAGTAAATGTTCCCGAACAGAAAGTTCAAGACAATACGTCTGTGGAGGAAGAAGAGACAACAAACTCTTCAAATGAGTTGGTTCCAAATGAGGTGAGTGAACCTAAAGAGGAGTCTTCTTCTGAGGAAATCACTGTGGAAGAAATCACCATTGAAGAGATCGCTGTTGAAGGTACCAATGAGGCGAAAAACAGTGACCATACTCAACATGGTTTTTATGATCTGAATGATCACTGGGCTGAAGATGTTCTTGTGAAATGGGCAAGTAAGGGCATGATCAGTGGGTATGAAGATGGTTCTATGAAACCTGATAAGAGTGTTAGTAGGGCAGAAGCCATAACCATACTGAATAAAATTTATGGTGTGCAGGTAGGAAACTTCACAGTGCCGGCAGATTTAGATCAAGACAGCTGGTATGCAGTAGACGTCCTAAAGGCCACTTCAAAAGGCTATGTTGTTTTAGGTGAAGATAAGAATGTTAACGCGGAAGCTGAAGCAACACGAGAAGATGTAGCTCTAATGGTTTCAAATCTATTTCAACTAGAAGCGGGTGAAGTTGCAAAGAAGTTTGATGACATTTCATTTGCCTCAGCTGCTGGATCAGATGCCATTATCAAACTGGCATCGAATGGCTACATATCTGGGTACTCTGATGGTACATTTAAGCCACGCGGTCAGATGACTCGTGCAGAGTTTGTTCAGATTCTTGATAATGTGGTCGGTCAAGTAATTGAAAAACCAGGGTTATACAAAGACAACACAATTGGTAACCTCGTCATCAATACACCAAATGTTGCTCTAATGGATATGACAGTAAAAGGTGATCTTTATTTAGCAGAAGGTATAGGCGATGGAGACATCTGGCTGGAGAACATTACTGTAACTGGTTCTGTAACAATTGATGGTGGTGGATCAAATAGTATACATATTGTTTCCTCTACTCTGAATAATATTCAGGTTATAAAGAATAAGGGTGAACCGGTTCGTCTTGATATTCGTGACGGCTCAAAAGTAAGTAACATTAAGGCTAAAACCTATATGAAGCTTGAAGTGAAAGATGGAGCTGTCTTAGAAGGTCTGGAAATTGATCACGATGAAATTGAGATCAAAGTCAATGAAAAGGCTGAAATTAAAATTTTAAAACTACAGCGTGACAATGTTCAAATGAACGGTGTGAAGTTAACAAAGGAAGACGTGAATGACCTCAAAGGTCAACAGTTAACTGAACGTGTAAGAGTCATTTCAAGTAGAGTTGAAGGCGATTTAAAAGGCAACAAGTCTACACAAATCAATAACATTAAAAAAGAAGACAAAGACAAGTCATCGTCAAAACCAGATACAGTTTCAAGCTCCAGTAAGAATTCTGGTGGTAGTGGCGGTGGTGGATCAAGTAACAAGGACAAGGATGATGACAGTTCAAATAGTGATGACAACCAATCGGGTAATAATTCGGGTGGTCAAGGGTCTACTAAAGAAGTAAGCCTGGTTCTGGGTCCTGCACAGTTCATGGAGTCCACAAGCAATGATGGCTCATCTTCAACTAAAGTTGTAATGAATGTTCAGTCACAAGGGTTCTCACCTAAGCTTGTTGACATTTACAGTTCTGCAAGTGTCAGCAATGTCCCAGTGGTATGACGTTAAGTGTTGATAAAAACAGTGATACACAGTACACGTTTTCATTAGCTGGTAAAGCTGTTCAACACAGGGACCAGGACTCCAGCGAAATCATTTTCAAGATAGGTGCAGCTTCTTGGAGGGACACTGGCGGAGTGACAATGCCTGAGCAAGTAAAACTGCCGGTTGTCTTCAAAGATTCCTTTGAAAATAATGGTGGTGATGATTCTGAAGATAACAATCAAGATGGATTCCTGATTGATTCAAAAAAATCAGCGATTCGTCGAATTGCCTATACGTCTTACGCTATTGTCTCAATGAATAAATACAGTAATGATATGGTATTCAAACTGAATGGCCTTGATGTTCAGCCAGAAATGGTTGCTTCTGACGGTTCAATCATTAAGTTTGAGCTGAATAGCGTAGACGATCATGTTCTTCAAGTAACATTTGGTGAGAATACAGAACAGGTGACACTGGAACTAAAAGACAAGCTAGTAGATGAAGATGCATCTGAGCCAGTTGTTATTGATCCAGAGACACCCCCTGTTGTTAATCCGCCAACGACTGACAAAACATCTGAAAAAGGGTGGTTCATCCTAAGCGGTTCAAAAATTATGACACCAGCTTATACGAGATATGCAGTCGTGACTTTAACGGAGTTGATCCCAGAGAACACAGAGCTGGTTCTAAATGGGAAATCTGTTGTGTGGAACAAAGTTGATTCAGAGGGGAAAGTGCTCAAGTTTGAACTGGACAATTTTGATCCTGTAAAGGTAACTCTACGAATGAATACTGAAGGCAAACAAGTCATTGAAGAAATGATGCTGAGCAAATAGGAGGAAACAATGAACCGAATTTATAGAAGGGCACTCAGCCTTGGTCTTGCTGTTACGTTATTAGGAGGCAGTGTATCCTTTGCAGCGCCAAGTGAGATTCATGGTCATATGCCCGTTTCAATACTAGACTACTATCTTGAGCTATACAACGACAAAGGTGAAATTAGGGTCAAGCCTGAAACAACAAGCTTTAATCTTGTTGAGACTGAAAAACCTATGGATCCTCGAGTTCCAGAGCTTGTTTCAGGAAATACTGAATATGGAAACGATGTTGTAATCAATGTTCAAGGCGGAACCGAACAGAAAGAATGGTTTAAAAACGTTTACAAAGTAGCCAAAGTTCCAACGTTGGGTAACCCAAATAATCAAGAGCTGATCGTATTTGATTTTGATGATGATGCCCTTATTCTAAATAGTGGATCTCCAACAATTGACTTTAATGGTCGTCATCAGGTTATGATTTATAGCAACGGATATGATCCTGTAGTACATACGATCCATATTGTTAAGGATTCACCAAACATTTTACTGTCGAGTGGAGAGCCAAAGGCATATGCACCTGTGATTCTTGAACTGGATAACTATAATTATGCTATTGAAAATCCTATAAGAGCCCTTTATGTGGACGGTGTGAAACTTGAAGAGTGTACTGTAGATGCAGCGGCAGACTGGCATATTGTATCTGATATCGTACGTATTCATGAAAACGTTATCACTGAACCAGGCCAACATACGATTAAGATGGAGTTTGATGGTTTTAAGGCATCTGAAATTGTACTGAACTTTGGTGAAGGGGAACCTTGGCCAGAAGAGGATGATCATGAGTCGATAGAAGAAACAAGTGCAGTCTCCATAACACCAGACCTTCTTGCAGCAGCATCTGGTGTCATTAGTGTGGGTGGTTCTGACGGTGAATCAGGGTCAACTGGTGGTGGCGGCCGCGCTATCGATACAAATGTGATTTTTGATTTTGACTTAATATCAAATGCCATGATTCTACGAGAAGCTGGACTTGAAACACCTGAGTCAAAAGCTGTCATTGATGTGTGGGAAGCGGCTATTATCGATTCGGGTAAAATGGAAGGCAGCGAAAGGCGAGTTGATTGGGCTGAGTATCAAACAGCAGCAGAGAAAGCCAAGTCAGAGGGCGAGTATCTGAAGTTTGAGGATTACTATAACAGTCCTGAATCTGTAGATGATCCTAATAGGCCATCTAAAGTAAAGTATGTGCTTCAGGACGGTAATTTAGGATCAGCGGTCTACTTCTCAGATGTTGACCTTAAATCTGCTCCAGCCTTAACATTTGACAACTCTAACTTTAAATTTGGAGACGATGTCGTTCTTCAGTTTGAAAGTAGTGATTGGGCAGACAGCATCGAGTACGTAAAAGTCGATAATATGGTTGTAAAAGCCACGCTTTTCGATAAGAAATTAGTAATAGGTAACATGTACTTTGCTGGTGGCGAAACAACAATTAAAGTCTTTGCAAAAGACTATCATGATGCGACTTACGAGTTAAATATTGAGAAAACTGAAGTGGATGTAAACATTGAAAGAGTGAAGTCTGGAAATGATGCTCTTGTTAAGGGTCTAACAGCAGACTTTATTTCAAAGCTAACACATATCTCATTAAATGGTGAAGGCTTGAATTCAAATTCAGGTACAGGTGACCATGGTGACTATAGAGTTGATGGTGGTCACATTATCCTGAACAAGAGCAATATTTTAATTCCAAATGATTACTCACTGACTCTAAATGCAAATGGATACAATGAAATCAATGTGAGATTCACTGTTGACGAATCGGATGGCACTACAACTGAAAAGGTAACACCTACAGCACCTGAAAATGCAGTGGTCGACCTAAATGAAGACTTCTCAATTGATCTTGAAAACGTTAACGATGGTTGGTTAACTGTAGAGAAAACAATGGTTCTTAAGAGTGATGACCATATTACAACGACGGAACTAAATGGAACTGACTATGTGATATCTGATGACACTTTGTCAATTGGCAAAGGTAAGTTTAGATCAGACCACCATACGCTTGTTATTTCTGCAGTTGGATATAAAACAATTGAGATTGATCTAACAGTAGGTAAAGGTATGGCTGTGACACCTATCCTAGCAAATACGGTACATGGTATCGTGTTAGGTATAGATGATGTTAACAAGACTCAACTTGAAAACAACAAGTTGAATGTCACAATCAATGGAAACAAGCTTGCGAATGATCAGTTTAATGTGAAATTCAATGAGCTATTCATTCCTGCAGTAGGCTTAGGTTCTGGTACTTCATTTGAAATTGAACTATCTCAGGAAGGGCATCTACCTAAGACGATAAACGTAGCTATGAACGATAGTGGCTCTAGCCAAAACGTGACGTCACAAATCAAGACTCAAAAAGTAGCGAACGTGTTAGGCAAGTCGACTTTGGCTATGACGATTGATGATAAGGCGTGGGTACATGGAATCACTGAGATTAAAATTGATGATTCTGCGATAGACTTTGCTGATAGTCTTTCATTTGATGGTTCAACCCTAAAAATTGAAGACATTAGATGCGATTATGGCTCACACCAAATTGAGATAAAATCAGAAGGATTCAAGCCATATACAAGTACGTTTAATGCAGTAAAAGAATCGATCAATCTGACCTATAAGACTATTGGAGACAAGTACGTTAGAAAGGACCTTGTTCTAGTACCGAGAGGATACGTCTCAGATTTCACAGGTTGGGTTGAAAGCGTCACGAACGTTAAAATTGATGGTGAGTCAATGTCCGACTTCGCATTGGTTGATGGAAACCTAGTCATTGATGGATACAAGTTTTTGGAAACCAAAGCGTATGAAATACTCATTGAATCTAGCGAATATGCAGACTCAGTGTTTACAACAAATGAACTTCTAAGTGAAAAGACATACGGTGGTGATGGTTTTGAGAACTCATACTATCATACAGAGAATATTGTCTTCGAATCAAATGATTGGATAGATGGTGTAACAGAAATTAAGGTCACTCCAGATGGTGGTTCAGCTTATACAATTGACTTGTCAATGATAAGCAAGCTCGTCAAGGATAGTGATACTATCATTAATGGACTAGCCATCAAAAACCCTGGCAACAACACAATTGAAGTTAAGTCTGAGGGATACGAGGTATACTCAAAGACAGTCATGTTCCATAATCCGAAAATGGCTCCAGAAGGTGTGAAGTTAAGTGAGAGCAATACGCTTTCCACTAAAGAGGCCATTGCGATTACAATACCGAACGTCTTTGCACCGAGTTACACAGTCTATGAAGTTCAGGTAGATGGTGTGAAATTAAACTCAGACCAGTATACAGCTGATAGTTCAAATGTGGTTATTAATACTGGTGTTGTAGCAGCTGGAACACATGAAATTACATTAAAAGCCAATGGGTACCAGGATAAGGCAATCTCGGTTGATATTATTGATTCTGGTGTTGATCAAAGTAAAAAAGATGCACCTGAGATTATTTCAACAAACGAGATACTAGTGGGTAGTGAGATTACACTGAACTTCACACCTAAAGAGCTATGGGTAGAGAGTATCACTGGTGTCTATTTGACCGATTTGGATAAGAATTTAGGTAAGGATTACATAACATATGGTGATGGAACACTTCTATTACCTAACAGTGCATCATCGACTGCAAAGGAATACACACTTGTCATAAAATCTGATGGTTTTGAAGATGTGTCATTCAAGTATTCTGTACTTAACACTTTACCTAGCTATTCAGTAGGTGGAAACAAGTTCATTGGCTCAGAGGTTCTAGTCGAAAATGGAAATTCATTTTCTAATAATTTTAGTAAGTGGGCTGAGGCCGTTAAATCAAATGGTAGCGTGAAAATTGGTTCTGGCTCTGTGAGTCTTGATCAGATTACGGTATTAGACGATAAACTTATATTACCAGGATCGGCGTTCGACAAATTAGGTTTGACAAGTATTGTTATAGAAGTAAATGGATATAAGACTATGAGTGAATCAGTTGACATTACAGAGGTTCAGTCTATTGAACCCCAAGCTGTAAGTGTATCTGATTCTATCAAATTTGGAGACTCAGTCTATATAAACAACAGTGGTAATGCTGACAAGTTTATTGAGTGGGCAAATAAATCCCTCATAGTTAAAGTAGATGGACATATAGTTGATGAAAGCAAAATTACAAAGTCAACGGGTCGATGGTCTTCTAAAAATATTAAAATTGATGATTCAGCATTTAGTGGTTCGGGTCAATATGTTATTACAATTGAAGCACCTGGATACAATACGCTTACAAAGTCTGTACAAATTAATAGTATTAATGCAGGTCAACTAGGTCTTAAAGATGGTCACAATCCAAAACTAGGTGAAGATGTTGTTTTAGTTGAAACAAGCTATTCTAGCAACTTTAAAAAGTGGTTGGAACAAGATTTAGTTGTATCGGTTAATGGTAATCCTGTACATTCAGGCAAAATCACAAGAAAATCGGTTGTATCTTGGCCAGAAAAAGAATCTCTTACAATTGATGGTTCTGCATTTATAGTGCCGGGTCAATATGATATTGAAATTACAGCACCAAATTACAATAACGAATCAATCACAATTACAATTGAAGTTGCGACAGTTTCTGTGACTTCTGGTGGAGCAATACAATAATAAAATAGTTAAGGGATTATCCTGCTAAGAAGTCTTAGTGGGATAATCCATTTTTATAGAAAAATTCTACGGAAGAGGATCAAAATGATTAATAATATAAAACGTTTACTCACAAGTATATGCATATGCTCGGTTTTATTAACAGGCTGTAATGCAGAAGCAGAAGTAAAAGAAATAATAGAATATAACGGATCATGTGCAGATGGCTGTGAGTATGAACATGTGGTTGCTATAGATTTTGTTTCTCAGGAGAACTGGACTGAAGGACGTTTCTTCGCACTGGACACATTTATACAGGTGCGTGTCTACGATGAAACTGAGGACAGGGCAAAGCAAGTGATTCATGATTCTGTTCATGAAATTGGAACCTTAGAAGACAACTTGTCGCGCCATAAAATTGACTCGGATGTATACCGAATAAATGAACATGCAGGTCAGCAAGTGGTTGAGGTTTCTCCACACACTTTGAAACTCATTGAAAAGAGTAAGGCGTATTATAACATGACAAATGGGCTCTTTGATATCACTTTAGAGCCAGTTATATCCTTGTGGGGGATTGGGACTGAACATGCAGCTGTACCTGAGAGAAAAGTACTTGATAACATGCTCGCATTAAGAGGTATAGATGAGCTTATTATAGATAATTCAGCTGAGACTGTAATGCTTCAAAGAGTTGGACAAGGTATAGATCTTGGTGGTATTGCAAAAGGATATATTGCTGATGAAATAAAATCTAACCTTATGTCCCATGGAATTGAGTCAGCATTCGTTAATTTGGGCGGAAATGCCCTTGTTATTGGGACAAAGCCTAATGGATCTATGTGGAAAGTGGGGATTCAAGATCCTCAGTCAGACCGCGGAGCGTATTTAGGAGTCGTTTCAATTGCTGACAAAACTGTAGTGACCTCTGGAGCCTATGAACGTAAGTTTGAAGCATTTGGGAAGGTTTACCATCATATAATAAATCCCGAAACAGGTATGCCGATCGAGAACAATCTCATTAGTGTTTCAATCGTGAGTAACAGCTCCATGGATTCAGATGCTCTATCAACAAGTGTATACTTAATGGGTTTAAAAGAGGGAATGACATTTGTAAACAGTCTTGAGAATGTTGATGCAATACTTGTGACTGGTGATAACAAGGTTTACTCTACTAGGGGTATAAATATTGATTTAACAAGTGATAAGTATGAGGTATGTAACGAAAATCGAATTAAAAACACCAAAAATACTTTACATAATACAAACTAAATCTTACAATGGTTTCAAACAGGATACGGTATACCGTGTCCCGGAGGTAAATATGCAAAGTTATGAAATTGCATCTTTGGGAATGCGGGCGATTCTGTACGAAGTAAGTGTGACCCCAAAGCCAGGGCTTGTTGATCGAAACAACTCAGGCGCACATAACGATATGGATTACTTCACATTTATGGCCAGTGCAGCGGCACTCAGTCAGGGCCTTCATAAAATTGCCGATTTGGCTGGCAACTGGCGAACGGATTCACTCCGAGCGTTGTTTGACAGCATAAGACCTATCGGCATTGAAATGGAAACCGCTATGTTTGAAGCGACGAAGGGTGTAAATACTCATAAAGGTATGATTTTCAATATGGGTATTCTTATTGCAGCAGCGTCGTACCATATAGCGACCAAAGACGGTGAAAAGCCATCTGCTGAGGCACTGTCGGAAATCGTTTCCAAAATGACATGTGGAATATGTAACAACGAGCTTGGAAAAGGTATAGCAAAAACCTATGGTGAAAAGTTGTTCCAGAAACATGGCATCAAAGGTATTCGAGGCGAAGTCGAGTCTGGGTTTCAAACGGTTTTAAGCACAGCTGTTCCAATTTATAGATCACAAAAACTGGAACAGAATGCTCTATGTTTGCAAATGCTATTTGCACTCATGACAAAATGTGAAGACAGCAACATCTTAGCAAGACATGATATGCATAAACTAAATCAAGTAAGAATGAGAGCATCAGGGTTTATGTCAGCTGGCGGCATTCGTCAGATAGATGCATTTGACCAGCTCCACGATATGGACAAACTTTTTATTAAAGAAAGAGTAAGTCCAGGTGGATCAGCCGACCTACTTGCAGTTAGTATATTCATGGCTATGATGGAAGGCTATATTAATTAAATAAACTGACAGTTTTTAAGAACTGAAGTATCAAGTCTTAGATAAGGTCAGCATTCAGATTATCCTTAAGGGTTAGTCTGCGTGCTGACCTTTTTTAGTTGGAAATTTTCCGCCATACTGCGTTGTCGCATATTCATAATCGGATCACGTACAAGGGTACGCTCACCGATTTTGAATATACTCCGCCTTGTCTAGCGAAAAATCTCCTAACTAAAATAAGGTTGTAGAAACTTGGGGGGAGTCACATGAACAACGTACAAATTCAGCGCGTGTTTACCATCGATAAAAATCAAATGAATAAGGTAAAAAACTTTCTGCAAAACCACAAGCTAGAGTTAGAACTCCCCGTAGATGCACTTTACATTGCTAGGGATGGGGAGCAAATTATTGGAACAGGTGGTATTAAAGGCAAAATAATAAAAATGTTTCAATTGATTCTAATATAGAGGATCAAATGTAATAGGCACGATGGTGTCTACGCTTGTGCAAGAAGCTTTTCAAATGGGGCAAGATCATCTGTTTATATACACAAAACCTGAAAGTGCCGAGACATTTGGACACCTAGGATTTTATGAAATAACGAGAACGGATCATGTTGCACTGCTTGAAAATAGAAAAAATGGTATTGAGAGTCACTTTAAACCACTGTCGGATGATTTGACATCTGATATTAGGAAAAAAGCAAAACTTGGTGCTGTTGTGGTCAATTGTAACCCCTATACAAATGGTCACAAGCACTTGATTGAAACAGCTTCATCAGGGGTGGATCTACTTTATGTCTTTGTTTTAAGCGAAGATAGATCCACTTTTCCCTTCAAGGATCGCATCGAGCTTGTACAAAAGGGAACAGAACATTTAGCAAACGTCGTAATTTATCCGACGGGACCTTACATGGTCAGTCAAGCGACTTTTCCAACATATTTTTTAGGGGAAGATAAAGACCAGATAAAAATACAAACTGAACTTGACGCACATGTATTTGGTTCAAAGATAGCAAGTGAGCTGGGCATAACCCTTAGAATTCTTGGGGAGGAGCCATACAACGAAGTCACAGCTCAGTACAATGAATCGCTTAAAAGAGTATTAGGCAGTTATGGTGTGGATGTTCAAGTTATAAAGCGAAAAGAACATGACGGTAAGGCTATAAGTGCATCAAATGTAAGAGCGTATCTTGCATCAAGTGACTTTGACATGCTCAAGTCGATTGTTCCAAAAACAACATGGAATTACTTGGTCTCAGACAGAGCATCAAGCATTATAGACAAGATTAAAAAAGAAGCTCATCTACATAAGAGAGTTTAAAGCCAGGGAGGAAACGACTATGGAGATCAAGCGTCCAGCTATGGCTGGGACCATGGAATCAAGTGATGTACAAATTAGTGTACGACCGATTTCTGGGTCAGAAAATCAGATTATTATTAACAGCCCTGTGAAAATCCAATTTGGACACATTATTGAAGCTGTTGTGCTGAAAGTGTTAGAGAAATCATCTGTTCAAGGTATTGAAGTGAATGTGAATGACCGCGGAGCCTTAGATGCAACAATAACAGCACGTCTTCAGACCGCTCTTATGAGAGGGGCTGAGGAGGACACATTGAACTGGGAGGTGGCGCAGTCATGGAAAAACTAAGACGTACAATGCTGTATGTACCAGGAAACAACCCTGGCATGTTAGCAGATTCAGGCATCTATGGTGCTGACTCACTTATGTTTGACCTTGAAGATTCAGTTTCCTTAAATGAAAAAGATTCAGCTCGAGTACTTGTCTTCCACGCTCTTCAAAACTTTGACTACGGTAATACAGAACTTGTTGTACGTATTAATGGTCTAGACTCTCCGTATGGAAGATATGACATCGAAGCAATGGTTAAAGCTGGCGCTCACGTTATTAGGTTACCTAAAACAGAGACAGCTCAAGATGTTCTAGACGCAGAAGCAGTTATTGAGGCGTCTGAAAGAAAATTTGGCATACCAGTTGGTACAACAGGTATGATGGCAGCAATCGAGGCCCGCTTGGGGCAATGAATGCATATGCAATTGCAACTGCATCAAAGCGACTCATTGGAATAGCTATTGGTGCAGAAGACTACGTCACAAGTATGAAAACAAGACGCTATCCAGACGGAATGGAAATTCTGGCGGCACGTGGTCAGATCGTAATGGCTGCAAGAGCAGCAGGTATAGCGGCTCTAGATACAGTCTATTCAAATGTTGAAAACTTACAAGGATTCATCCAAGAAGTAAAGCTGATTAAGCAACTTGGATTCGATGGAAAGTCCGTTATTAATCCAAGACAAATTGCGCCAGTGCATAGCATCTTTGCACCTGATGCTCATGAAGTTGAAGAAGCCAAACAAGTCATTTACGGAATAATAGAAGCAGAAAAAAATGGCTCTGGTGTTATATCTGTAAATGGAAAAATGGTAGACAAGCCAATTGTTGAAAGAGCTGAGCGTGTGCTTGAGTTGGCTGGTATAGACAAGGAGGCGATTATTAATGAAGCCATGGCAGGATAGACTGGCGGTGGCAACAAGCCTTCGCAGTGATAATAAGAAATATATAGGTGGTGTAGGTATTAACCCTACAGGTCGTAAGGCTTCACCATTAAATAAATGTGTAAGATCTGGCGACAATAAGATTTGTGGATCAATTCAAAATGCTATTGAAAAAACAGGACTTAAAGATGGAATGACTATTTCATTCCACCATCATTTTAGAAGTGGTGACATGGTTTTAAACCAAGTGATGGACGTTGTTGCTGAGATGGGCATTAAAGATCTTACAATTGTACCGAGTTCTCTTCTAGACGTTCATGCACCGCTTGTTGACCATATAAAAAATGGTGTTGTAACAAAGATTCATACAAGCGGAATTAGAGGAAAACTTGCTGAAGAAATCTCTGGTGGACTCATGGATGAACCTGTAGTTATTAGGTCTCACGGTGGGCGTGCAAGAGCTATTGAATCTGGAGAAGTTCATATTGATGTGGCATTTTTAGGCGCATCATCATGTGATGAATATGGTAATGCCAATGGTGTTGAAGGTAAGGCGAAATGCGGATCTATGGGGTATGCCATGGTAGATGCAGGTCATGCAGATCATGTGGTTGTAATCACAGACACCATAGTTGAGTATCCCAATATGCCAGCTAGTTTAACACAGCAACAAGTTGATTTAGTTGTCCAAGTGGATAAGATCGGTGATCCCAATAAGATTTCATCGGGTGCAACTCGATTCACCAAAAATCCGAAGGAACTACAAATCGCAAGAACAGCAGCAAATGTGATCCAGGCGTCTTCTTATTTTAAAGATGGGTTTTCCTATCAAACAGGTTCAGGGGGAGCATCACTTGCTGTTACAAGATTCCTTAAAAGTCATATGGAACACAGCGATATAAAAATGCAGTTTGCCTTAGGTGGCATCACTCAACCGATGGTGGAGCTTTATAAAGCGGGTTACATTAAGCATATGTTTGATACACAAACATTCGATGTTTCAGCGATTGAGTCAATTCGAAGCAATCAAGGTCATTATGAAATTTCAGCTTCACAATATGCAAATATGCATTCAAAGGGCAGTGTGACAACTAAGTTAGATGTTGTTGTATTAAGCGCTCTAGAAATAGACAAGAACTTTAATGTAAACGTTATGACAGCATCAAATGGAACAATCATGGGGCTTCGGGTGGACATAGTGACACCGCTGCTTGCGCCAAAATGACCGTGATTGTTGCTCCATTAGTTAGAGGTCGTATTCCAACAGTTGTAGAGGAAGTTCAAACGATTATAACGCCTGGTTCATCGGTAGATGTACTGGTTACAGAAAGAGGCGTTGCAGTTAATCCCGCACGTCAGGATTTAAAAGAGGTGTTTATGGAATCTGGTATTCAGGTTGTTGAGGTTGAATACCTCATGCAGAAAGCAATAGACATCGTTGGTAAACCAGCAGAAATTCCATATACGGATAAAGTCGTTGGTGTTGTAGAATACCGAGACGGTACTTGGATGGATGTGATTTATGGTGTCAACCGAAATGGTCGTACGGATTCTTAAAGCACGTGAGAATCGTGCAGAAAAACACAGACAATTAAAAGAAATATACCAAGGAACTATACTGGCCCTGACCATGAATATACCAGGGCATCAGAAAAAAACAGTTAGTGCGATGAAAGCCTTTAAATCCGGGCTTGATTTGATGAATAAACAACTCTCCTCCAGGCGTGTGAATGTGCTAAGGCATGAGGCAAGCGTCACGGATGATGGTCCAGAAGCCTGCTGGGTCATTGACACGCCATCCATTTTATTAAAAGAGTGGGCAATGGAGATAGAGGAGAATCACCCACTTGGAAGACTATTTGATTTTGATGTACTCGACGACAACCTTTGTCCGATTCATCGAGAAGGCATTGGTCTTAGTCAGCGAACATGTCTTATATGCAAAGAACCTGCACATACATGTGCTAGGAATCAAACACACACGTATGAGGATCTTCATAAGAAAATAGATGAAATGGTTACATCGTATTTCAGAGAGGTGAAAAAGCATGCTTAATCCGAATATTATCGCTCCAGAACTTGATTTCAGTGGAAATAAAACGATTCGAGAAACTATTTATGTAGCGATCAAGCAAGCCATTCTTGATGGGAAGTTATCCGTCGGAGAGCGCATTGTGGAGAAAACATTTGCTGAAGCGTTTCGAGTAAGCAGGACTCCGGTTCGAGAAGCTTTACGTCGCCTAGAAACTGAAGGACATGTTGAGTATATTCCTCGAACAGGTGTTGTAGTATCGAGTATCACAAAAGAAGATGTTATCGAGGTTTATAAGATTAGAAAAGCGCTTGAAGCACTGGTGCTTGAACAAGTTATTGAGAATGTAACTTCTGAAGGGTGTCTTAAACTAAGTATGCAAATCTCCGAATCAAAAGAGTTTGCTCTAAGAGGAGAAATAGATGACCTTGTAAAGAACTATCAGACCTTTAACAGTCTATTAATGGATATTGCAGACCTGCCTCGACTTCGGATTGTGCTTTCTCAGATAACAGAGTATGTACTTAGGTTCAGGAAAATATCTGCTGAAAAAGTAGAACGTCGTATGAAAGCAATAAATGAGCATGAGCTGATTCTCAAAGCGATTCAACATGGGGATCTGAAAGAAGCGGTTCGGATCAACGATGACCATCTGGATAGTGCACTAGAACTAATACTAACGGAACTATTTAATGATGATGAGTAAGTCAACAGTACACCTTTGACTTCTTATAAAAAATGCTTGAACTGTATAAACAGATGAAGCAAACAATCCTAAAGGGGGAGAAATTAATGATTAAAAAATGGATGAAACGTGCTTTACTTATGCTGACAACAGCAGCGCTACTAACAGGTTGTGCTGCACCTGCTGCGAATGAGAGTGCAAGTGGTGGAGAAGTTTATCCATCAGGCAACCTTAACTTTGTATGTCCAGGTGGCGCAGGTGGTGGTTGGGATCTAACGCTAAGAACTACAGCAAAGGTTCTAGCTGATGAAGGTCTTGTAGATGTGGCAATGCCTGTTACAAATAAGCCAGGTGGCGGTGGTGGCGTTACACTGTCATACCTGCAAACAAAAGATGGTGCTGACGATACAATTTCAGTTTACTCACCACCACTATTACTTATCAACCTAAATGGTTCTTCTGAGTATAGCTATGAAAACACAACTCCACTTGCTCGTCTAATTGCTGATTACGGTGCATTTGTAGTTGCTAAAGATTCAAAGTACCAAACAATTAATGAAGTAATTGCGGACCTTAAAGCTGACCCTAAGAGTGTTAAGATTGGTGGAGGTTCTGCAGTTGGTTCAATGGACCACATTCAGTTCCTAATGGTAGCTAAAGCTGCTGGTATTGATGCAGTTAAGGAAATTGACTACATTTCATTCCAGGACGGTGGCGCTACTGCTCAAATTCTTGGTGGTCATGTGGATCTTCTATCTACAGGTCTTGGTGATGTTGAAGGTCTAATCCAGTCTGGCGATCTACGTGTTTTAGCTCATACAGCTGACAAGCGTGTTGGCGAAGGCAATATGGCAGAAATTCCAACTGTTAAAGAGCAGGGGATCGATGCAACATTTATCAACTGGAGAGGTATTTTTGGACCTCCAAACATGCCTGCTGAAGCTGTTAAGTACTGGGAAGAAAAGTTATCCACTATGGTTGAAACTGAAGGCTGGAACGAAGCTTTAAAGAAAAACGGATGGGATTCAATCTATCTGAATAGCTCAGACTTCAAAGCTTTCCTTGATCAGACAAACGAAGAGTATAAAGGTATTCTAACAGACATTGGAATGCTTGCTAACTAAATCTATTAATCTAGCTGCCTCATCAAAATGAGGTGAGGCAGCTATTTATCTATTTTATCGTAAGGAGGAAATACTTTGATTACTAAATCAGCTAAAGTAGAGTCTCAAAAGGCTTCATTCAAGCCAGATTACAATGCATTGATGGGATTTGTCGTTGCTGCTTTTGGTCTCGTTTACCTCATAATGACATTCAATCTGAAAAGAAGTGCAATTGGTGACCCTATGGCTCCGCTATACTTCCCACTAGGCTTGGGCTCAATGCTTGTGGTTTTCGGTATCATTCAATTTTTTAGAAGCGACATCAAAAAGAGCATCGAATCAATCAAGCAAATGAAAAATGCCAATACACATGACAAAAAGATCAATCAGATGATTGCATTCACATGTGTGGCGGGCGTGGTTTATGCTTTAATATTTGAGCATCTAGGCTTTGTGCTCTCAACACTATTTTCATGTTTTCAATGCTGACTCTGACTGATCGCAAATCTTACAAAAAGAACATGCTTGTTGCAGTGGTCTTTAGTGTAAGTATTTATCTTTTGTTTACTAACGCACTTGGTATTCCACTTCCGGAAATGCCAATCGTAGGATTCTAGTAGGGGGTTAATGGAATGGACGTATTATCGAATTTACTGCATGGTTTTTCCATTGCACTCCAGCCATACCACCTGCTGCTTGTAACAGTCGGTGGCATTCTGGGAACTATTGTTGGAATGCTTCCTGGTCTTGGACCAGCAACAGGGGTAGCGGTTCTTCTGCCGATTACATTTACTATGGGGCCAACGGCGGCTCTTATTACAATGACTGGTATATACTATGGTGCCATGTTTGGTGGGTCAAGATCTTCAATCCTGATCAATACACCAGGTGATGGTGCAGCGCTGGCTGCAACATTCGACGGCTATCCAATGGCAATGAAGGGGAAAGCGGAATCTGCGCTTGCAATATCTGCAATCGCTTCATTTATTGGTGGTCTTATAGCGGCGGTATTCATGGTTGTTCTTGCAACACCTGTTTCCAGATTTGCTCTTAAATTTGGCCCAGCAGAGTATTTTCTTTTAATGGTTGCTGCATTATCAATGACAGCATCCATGTCAAAAGGAAAAATGCTTAAAGGTTTTATTTCCATGGTGTTTGGTCTTATGATCGCAACTGTTGGTATAGACGCCATGTCAGGAAGCAAGAGATTCACATTTGGTGTCCTTGAACTTCAAACAGGTATTGACTTCCTAATTGTTATTATAGGTATTTATGCACTTGGTGAAGTTTTTAAGAGTTTTAGTGCCTTACTTAAAGGTCAAAAGAAAGCTCAGACAGATTTCGGTCGTATCTGGGTATCAAAGAAAGAATGGGACCGCTCTAAATGGCCAATTCTAAGAAGTGCACCACTTGGTTTTATTATCGGGGCCCTTCCAGGTGCTGGTGGTACAATGGCTTCACTAATGGCATACAACAACGAAAAGCAAATGTCTAAAAATCCAGATGAATTTGGTGAAGGGGCTATTGAAGGTCTTGCTGCTCCTGAGTCAGCAAACAATGCGGCATCTGTTGGTGCACTAATTCCAATGTTAACACTGGGTATTCCAGGTTCTGGAACAACAGCTGTTATGATGGGTGCTCTACTTATGTTAGGGATTCAACCAGGGCCATTACTATTTACGCAACACCCTGACATCGCGTGGGGACTTATTGCATCGATGTTTATTGGTAACTTAATCCTTGCAGTTGTAAATATTCCGCTTGCAGGTCTACTTGTACGTGTGCTTGCTATTCCAGCTAAGATTCTATACCCAATCGTTCTTGGTTTGTCATTTGTTGGTGCATATGCTATTTCGAATAGTCCAGTGGAATTCTATTTGCTTGTGATATTTGGTCTTGCGGGTTATTTAATGAAGAAAGTTGATATTCCAACAGCGCCAATGATCCTAGCATGTATCGTTGGTGGCACAATGGAACAGTCTTTCCGTCAAGCTATTAGAATTTCCGATGGCAGTCTAAGTATATTTGTTGGATCAACTTTAGCTTTATCACTCATTGCACTTACTGTGGGATCTGTTGCATTCCCATTTATTAAGTCGCTTTCACAAAGAAGCCTGAAGAAAAAATGGCCAAGGCTAGCTAATCCAAGAATAAAAATGATATTATTGAATCAAAACTAGGTTACATCAGACCGCTCGGATTTATTCGAGCGGTTTTGGGCGTTTTAAAATATTTGAATATTTTGTGCATTATAGAATTTAATGCAAGATAGGGTTTAAGGGGAATGTCTATGGATAGCAATATTATGCAGTTTAGAAAAAGAATTCAGTCCACATATATTGCAGTTGCCATTATCGGAGTTATTTTTATTAGTTTTGTGGTTGGAGCCTCTGTAAACAATTACATTGCATTTCGAGACAGTTTAATTGAGCGAGAACAGTATCAGATGTTGACTTTAGCAGAAGCCATTGCCCAGTCTTTATCTAATGTTGTTTCTAATAAAGAAGAAGATGCAAAGATTCTAAATAGGCTTATAATTGACCAAATCAATACTGAGGGAATGAGTAACTATCGACTAAGTATTATAAAACCAATTTTAAAAAATTATTTAGATGTTCAGCAAGGTGCTGTTTATGTTGTGGAATGGATTCAGCCAGATGGTGTGGTTCAGGAAAGATTTGTGAATAGCCATGTCAGTAATACAGAAATGGCTAAGCTTCATGACCCAATCATTCCAGTGAATCTGAGTAATACCCATACTGGAAGTGCCCTTCAAGCGCCTGACGGAAACATGTATCTTGATATTCTTCAACCAGTTCATATGGAAGGCGAAACTTTTGGGATCATTAGATTTGTTATATCACTTGAAAGTTTGTATGAGGAGTATGTGCAGCAGTTTCGTGCAGGCGAAAAGGGATACGCATCTTTAAAAGATTCTAGCGGCATTCTTATTATGCATCCGAGTTCTGAGGATCTTGGGCAAGATGTTATGTTTGCACGAAAGTCGGCATATCCTGATGATGATTGGTCTGAACTTGAACGTTTGGTGGAGATTCAAAAACAAGGAAAGCCAGGGGTTGGCATATATCATTCGTACTGGTCGTATGACGAGATTAAAAAAAGAGTTAAGAAATTCAACGGGTTTTACCCTGCACAAATAGGTGAAGACTTTTGGATTGTAAATGTTTCGATGGATTATCGTGAACTTGTTGAAATCGTAAACAAACATTTATATACAAGTATGATCATGGTTGGCGCAAT
>LQAE01000072.1_pt1 | contig 47967 bp, 45 predicted proteins | sample 1535771 | NCBI WGS metagenome assembly LQAE01 (sample SAMN04331582, study PRJNA305678) | bioreactor metagenome | isolation source: bioreactor_1 inoculated with Wadden Sea sediment 1st replicate of a... | place: Germany:Bremen
TGGGTAGAGAAACGTTTAAAACTTAGTAATTCGAGGTATGAAACCATCTTTCAAAGCTCAGTTCTAGGAATTACGGTTACTGACTATGAAGGGCATATGCATACAGTTAACGAGGCATGGTGCAGAATGACTGGGTATAGCTCAGAAGAACTGTGTGAGATGAATATAAGTGAGCTTATTGCACCAGAGTATCATAATGCAGATAAAGAAAAATTACTCGACTTAAAAGAAGGTAGAATTACAAGCTATACACTTGTGAAAAAATACCTTCGAAATCCAAAAAAGTTTGCTGAAGACGATTATTTTTATGGGCGAATGGTCTTAACACGAATGTGGAATGACATTTCAAGTCCAATTCAGACAATGAGCATGGTAACGGATGTCACAAGAGAAGTTCAAGACACTGAAGCCAACTTAAGAAGCGAACGCCGTTTTAGAAAAATAGTTGGACAAGTTGCTCAGGAGATTGGTGTCACACGATTTGAGAATCTTGATTTAAATAGCGATCTATCTATGGATTTAGAAGAAATAAACATGGAGCTTGAGAAGCTATTTACGCTTGAATTAGAAGAGAATCGGCGTAAGGATGTCCTAATACGGTATCAGGCTAAAATGGCTGCTGTGGGAGAAATGATAGGCAGTATTGCACATCAGTGGCGTCAGCCACTGAACACGCTTAAGTTGGTACTTATGAATTTGAAAGATTCAGGCAATGATCCTGAATATGAAAAAATATGTTACGACAAGGCCAATGTACTAATACGGAGAATGTCAGAAACGATTGATGATTTTAGGTATTTTTCAAACCCTCAAACTGAACCAAGGTACTTCTCGATAGAAGAGCCGATTGATCTTGTTTTAGGTTTAGTAGATGAACAGATTCGAGTCTCTGGCATTACATTTGATGTGAACATTGCTTCACTGCCACCACTATATGGATTTGATAATCAGTTTTCACATGTGATTTTTAATATAGTCTCAAATGCCATCGATGCTCTGAAGCAAAATCCCCCCGGCAAACCTAGAAAAATTAGGCTAATGGGCAAAGTGCAGGAGTCAGATTTAAGTTTACGTATAGAGGACACTGGTTCTGGTATTCCAGAAGAGTGCCGTGAGAAGATATTCAATATGTACTTCACAACCAAGGAAGATGACGGTGGTTCTGGTCTCGGACTTGCAATGGCAAAGTCCATTATTGAGAACACTTTTAATGGAACACTCAAATTGTCTGAGTCCTCTATAGGTTGTGTACTAGAGATTAGAGTTCCTATTCCTAACCAAAAACCAATAGCTAATCAAATCCCTGTACAGGAAAGGCAGTTGAATTTCAATGAGTGAGACAACCAGTCCTAACAACAAAACACTACTGAATACCTTACGTCTGCTCTATGTTGAAGATGATACAGAAGCACTTCAGGAACTGGCATATTTTCTGAAAAAGCGAGTTGGATCATTGGCAACTGCTTCAAATGGAGTTGAGGCATTAGAGTTATGTAAGCGTCAAACATTTGATACCATTATCTGTGATCTATGGATGCCCGAAATGGATGGGTTAACACTCATTCAATCTGTTCGTGAGGAAGGTCTACAGACACCAGTTATAGTAACTTCTGCTTTTTCAGATATTGAAACAATACTAAAGGCGGTTGATCTAGGTATTGTAAAGTACTGCGTTAAGCCTATAGAAGCTGATGAGTTGCTTACAAGCTTAAACAGAATTGCCTCAGAGAAATTGTTAGAAGCAGATATTGTAGTCGATTCGGATAATTGCTTGATGGAAAGACAAGAGCGTTTAGCACTTGAGAAAACTATAAAAAGTGGATTTGCACACCTTCTCAAAAACTTAACTGGAAAAGGGCCAAGGCAGGTTCACGTTTCTATTGGTTTGAATGATATTGAGATTTGGGCAACAGAAATTCTTTCACCTATTGAAACATCATTAGTGAGTACAGTAGAACATCTGGGTATGGTTTCATACATTAGAAAATCTATTTATACCAGCTATAGCAATGATTTTGAAAATATAGTGTCAGAAGCCCTAGGAAGGCCTGCAAGTCTTATTGAAGTTCGCAATAGGGTAGAGGAAAATTCGGACTGGGTTGTTTTTAAGTTGAGTGAACACCTAAGTAAAAAAAGCAAGTAAAGTATTGAGTCCTATATAGATATTCAAAAAAAGGTTGTTACAAAGTGATATTGTTTAATCACTTTGTAACAACCCTTTTTTTACTTCATTATAGACTTTATGAACCCAATTCAGTCCTGCTTCATGAGCTATAACACCATAATCCAGTGTCATGAGCGAGTATTTGGCGAACTCTTTTTCAGAATCGCTAAGAGAGTCGTTTATAGAACTTTCAAGGGTTTTAATCTTTTCAGTGGCTGCACTTGTTTTCTCTAATATATCTTCGAGTATTAAAAGTTTGTCCTTGTCTGATTCTATAAATCCGAGGAAGTAGACTTTAATGAGCATATTCGTTTCAAGTTTATTTTCTTTTATCTCTTCTTGCATCCAGTTAATAAAAGCTTCTTTACCAGAAGGACATAAACTATATGTCTTTTTATTTCTCCCATTCTCAACAGACTCTGTAAAAGTAATCATTTCATTTTTTAACAGCTTTTTAATAGCATTTTGAATACTGCCATAACTAGCTGAATAGATTAATGAAAGGCTGTCTTTAAAAGCACTGTTGATTTCGTAAATTGTCATATTCTTGTAGATGAGTAACCCCAAAATAATAAATTCCATTCTAACCTCCATATATTACGTATAGTAATATAATACTTTTTTCTGATTCACTTGACAATTGTTTTTATAGATATTACTATTAGTAATATAAAAGTTAGTAATATTATAGTGTGAATGATTAATGAAAACTTAAAAGTTACTGATTAATTCGGAAAACTAGAAAGTGAAAAAGTGGATATAAGTAGATTAGATTAGTAAGGAGTGCGAAAATGAAAAAGTTTAAAGTGATTAAAATTGTATTGTCCGTTTTACTTTTAATAGGATTTATTGGTGGAGCATTTATATGGTACTCATCACGACCAATTAATCATCAACAAGCTAAAAGAAACATTCAAAGTGAACTTGAGAAAATTGTAGAGACTACAGATAATGTGACTCAGGGAATGATTCTTGTTTCATCTAAAAAACATGATTTTCACCATAGCTTTGTTGCAGGGGAGATGAATCAGAATCCAATATCTCCTTCCCAACCATTTCATGTGGCAAGTATAGGCAAAGCATTTACATCTGTCTTGGTTGCTCAACTTTATGAGGAGGGCGTATTAGGACTTGATGATCCTATTATGAATTATTTGGATAGTGAAACGTTAGATGGGTTATATGTCTTCGAAAACATTGACTATAGAGAAAAAGTAACTGTTAGAATGTTACTGAATCATACAAGCGGTGCAGGGGATTACTTTGAAGACCCTGTTGTTGGGACTGATCCTCTCATCGAATTAACACAGAATGAACCAGAAAAGTTCTGGACACCAGACGACCTAATTGAGTTCACAAGAAACTATCAGTCGCCAGTTGCTAAACCAGGTGAGATGTATCACTACTCAGATACAGGCTATATTTTACTTGGGAAGATTATTGAGAATACATCGGGTATGACTTTTGGTGAAGCATTAAATAAGAGAATATTTACTCCTTTGAACTTAGAAGACACTTATCTTATGTTTTATGATCATGCTAAAACTGATCGACCTGAAATTGCAGACGTATGGCTTGATGGTGTAAATGTAAAAGACTATAATTCATTGTCTATAGATTGGTCGGGCGGAGGGCTTATTTCAACTTTGGAAGACCTTGAAACCTTTATTGTGGCTGTTTATAACAAGTCCTTGATTCATGAAAAAACACTTAAGGAGATAGACACATTCGATTATGAGTTTGAACCTGGTATAAACTATGGGCTTGGTATGATGGAGATTCGATTTAAAGATTTGTTCTTTATGTTGGATTTCTTGCCAGATATGAAAGGGCATATGGGTGTACTTGGAACAAATATGTTTTATGATCCAGTATCTGAGACAGTATACATTTCAAGTTTTGGTTCAACCAACTATACAGAAGATAGTGTTAGAACACTGATTAGCGTCTTATCAACCCTAGAACGTATTCAGTAGCTAATTCATATATTAAACTCTGATACTAAATGTGAATAATAAAACCCCCAGAATGACTAGGTCATCTGGGGGTTAGTTTTCAGTATTGAGGTAAAGCTACCTATGCAGCTTTTTCCTGAGAATTTTGCTTTCTTTCAGCGTTTTTCTCTTTTTCCCATGTAAGGTACTCGTTCATTAGAGCAAGAGATCTTTTAATCGCCTTATCTTGAACATTAGATGTGTCTTTAAGGATCTTTGACATTTGCATCAATTGAACTTCAAGATACTTAGGATTTTGAAGTCTGTCCATGCTAGACTTTTCTTTCTTTTTATAGTTAGAAGGAGACATCGTTTCCTTTAACATTAACAATATAAAAGCGTTCTTCTTTTTCTTAGGAACCTGTCGAACCGTTTCATAAAGTTGTGTAAAAAGCTTCTCAAGATTCTTTTTCTTAAAATGATTATAAGCAAAATAACCACCTGCACCAATACCCACCAGTGCACCAACAATCAGAATAATAGTAGTACTGTCCATAAATTCACTCCTTTAATATTATGTAACCTATTAAATCATAAAATTACGGAAATTGCACTACAATAAAAGTTTTTGACACATAACCGTATTATTTTGAAATCAATACATAAGGTTGCCTGACTTGGTTTCAGTAGGTATTTGCTGTATTGAGTCCCAGTGTTCAATTATTTTTCCGTGTTCATCAAATCTAAAAAAATCCATGGTTACGTATTCATCGTTACCAGGCCAAATCTGATGTGTATGAAGTGCAACTAAGTTGCCCTCTGCGACAGCACGTAGAAATTCGATTTTTTTGTCGGGATACTCAACATGCATTTTTTCAAAATAGTCAATGAATCCCTTTTTTCCGTCTGCAACGTCAGGATTGTGTTGAATATACATGCTTCCAACATATCGTGCAATAGCTTCTGCAGGATTTCCCAAGTAAGCCATCTTATAAAAGTCGATTGCATTCTGTTTGTTTTGTTCAAGATTTTGAGACATAATATCCTCCTGTCTTAGCATAATGAATGGTTTCAGATATATATCTTTACCCCATTTTTGCATGAAATATACAATGAGTTGATTAGAGCGGTGGTCTCATATGTTAAACTTACAATAGTTGAAATGAAATATGAATACATAAGATAAATTGGAGAAAAAACTATGGCACATTTAACAGGAAGAACAGGCTATAAAGATCTGATTGATCGTTACAATAAGTTCCCGCAAGGCGCTCCAGAGTCAGAGTCGCTTTATGAAATTTTGAAAGTGATGTTTACACACGAAGAAGCTTCACTTGTGTCACGTCTTCCTATAAAACCATTTAGTGTAAAAATGGCGGCGAAAATATGGAAGAAAACGGAGGCTGATTCAGCGCAGATATTAAACAGCCTAGCTGAAAAAGCACTACTTTTAGATATGAATGACAAAAACGAGCAAAAGTATGTTGTCCCACCACCAATGATTGGATTTTTTGAGTTTGCACTCATGAGAACAGGTGGACATTTTGATCAGAAACTTTTAAGTGAACTTTTCCATCAGTATTTAGAGGGGGAAGAGGATTTTATGAGGAAACTCCTTTCTCTTAAAACTCCAATTGGAAGAGTGTTAGTTAATGAGGAATCAGTGAAGTCAGCTGATAATGTGTATGTTCTAGATTATGAACGTGCAACGAAAATTATAAAAAATGCCGATAGTGTTGGGGTAAGCAGGTGTTATTGTCGCCATAAAGCAGAGCATCTTGGTGAGCACTGTGACGCACCTCAAGAGGTCTGTTTATCTATTAACAACTTGTCGCACTCCCTGTCTAAACATGGCTATGCTGAATTAATTAGCAAGGAACGTGCTCTGGAAATTTTGGAAATCTCATATGATCACAATCTGGTTCAGTTTGCGGAGAATGTTCAGGACGACGTGGGTTTTATATGTAACTGTTGTGCATGCTGTTGTATGGCACTAAAAGGTGCAAAGAAAATGGGTGTGTCCCAGACACTAAGTTCATCTAATTTCATTGCTGAGATGAATGAGAAATGTGTAAGCTGTAAGAAATGTGTTCCAGTCTGTCCTGTAGGGTGTTTTGATGTAAAGAGTGTAGAAGGCAAGAATAAAGTTGTTTTTGATCCAGAGTTGTGCCTAGGGTGTGGAGTATGTGAAAGAGTCTGTAAACTGGATGCCCTTGAGATGGTAAAGCGTGATAAAAGAGTATTTACGCCCGTAAACACGGTTCATAAGTTGGTTCTTGAAGCTATAGAAACAGATACACTGCATAACCTAATATTTGATAACCAAGCTATGAGCAGTCATAAGTTTATGGCTGCGTTCACGGGTGCGTTTTTGAAACTGCCACCAATCAAGCAAATTCTGGTGAGCGAAACATTCCAGTCTAAATACTTAATGAAGCTTATTGAGAATGTGAGCGTATAAAATGAAAACATAAATCAGGTAAAGGCTAAATCCATTTGAATTTAGCCTTTTTTGAATAAGTATAAGAGTATTAATTTTAAATGCAGTATATTGGCTTAGGTCTTAAAAGGACTAGGGGGCAGTGCTCTCTTCTACAAATGAAAAGTATACAGTTGTTCCCTTGTTAAGAGCGCTTTCAATCCAAATTTCACCTAAATGAGCGTCAAAAACTTTCTTTACAGTAGCTAGGCCAACCCCTGTACCTGGGAAATCATCATTGGAATGATAGCGTGTAAAAGGGGTGAACATATTCTTGGCCTTATGAACATTGAATCCGACACCATTGTCTTTTATATAAAAAGTTTTTAACCCTTTTCTATATTTTACTCCAAACTCAATTTTAGCCTCTTCTTTTTTTGAGGAATACTTCCATGCGTTATTAATTAAGTTGGTTATTGCAATACGAAGCATGCTCATGTCAGCATTCACATACTGATTAGGCATACAGTTCAGTTCACAGGAATGTTCTTTGGTGTTGAGTTTAATTTCATTGAATACATGTTGTACCATTTCGCTTAGATTAAATTTAGTTGTTTCTATCTCCTGGTGACTAATACGAGTGAGTTGAAGTATATCTAGAATGAGTTCATTCATACGATCACAGTTTTGGATAATGGATTGTGCATCGCGGATGCCTTCATGATCATTCATTCTTTCAAACTTTTCTAAAATGAATTTTCCAATCATAAGGTTTATGTTAATAGGTGTCTTTAGGTCATGTGTCAAAGTATAACTAAAAGTGTTAAGGTCTTCATTCAATTTTTTTAACTCGTTATTTTTGGAATGGAGCTCTTTGGTATTTTGTTGAAGTTTAATATGTGTATGTACTCGGGCCTTTAGAACGGCTGGCGTAATTGGTTTTCTAATATAGTCAACGGCACCAAGTTCAAAGCCAAGCAACTCATTTACATTTGAGTCGAGAGATGTTAGAAAAATAACTGGAATGTCAATCATATTGGAGCCTTGTTTTAACTCTTTGCAAACATCGTATCCATTAATCCCAGGCATAACGACATCAAGAAGAATAAGATCTGGATTGATTGTTTGAATATCCTTAAGTGCAGAGTACCCATCCGATCTGATAACAACATCGTAGCCTTCAGATTTGAGTGTTTCTGATATATTCATTTGGTAAACTTCAGAGTCTTCAATTACTAGGATGGTTCCACTAGTCAACAGCATCTTAAAATCCTTTCAATCTGGTCATAGAAAGTACAAATATGTCCTTGATATACCCGATGCGGACATTTGATAACAGATTGAAACCAACACTTAGAAATGCTATTTTATTTTTCGAATAGGAATTTGAATTTCAGAAACATATTCGTCCTCAGAATCGGAGGAATCATAGTCAACAATGTTTTTTTCAATAGAGTCTCCTGCAATCTCATAATTATTGGCATGAATCCATTCAATAAGGGTTTTATAATGCATAACCATATCTTTGTAAGGTCCAAGGACAGTCATACATACAAACTCACATTCGGGCAACACAGCCAGTTGATGAGAAATGGCATCATCAATGGATGTGATTTCAATAAAGTATCTGAATCGGTTGTAAATGCCGTTGTCCATGTCTTGTTTGGCAAGAGAAGTGTAAATTTGACCTTCTACAAGCCACGAGCTTATGCCTAAGTAGTTTTCATTTTGCTTAAAGGCTTGTTTCATTTCATATTCATCTTTGAGTTCATTCATATCTAGAAAAACACCATATCGTTTTGGCATGATGTTTAGCGATATTTGGTCAAGTCGATTCTCGACATTCTCAAGTAAATCTAGCTTAGAACTAATTTTATGTCTTAAGTTTGTAAGTTGTTGAATACGAGCATCAATTTCTTCATTTTTTTTCTTAAGCATTTTAAGCAATCGTTCTCGGTTTTTATTTTTCATGTAGTCCTTTATTTCACCAAGTGAAATATCTAGATTCTTTAGAAAGAGAATTCGACTGAGCTTAAACATACTTCTTATATCGTAGTACCTGTAGTTGTTGCTAGAGTCATGTTCTGGCTTGAGAAGTCCAAGTTTGTCATAATGTCGAAGTGTGTCTGAGCTAATGTTAAAAATCCTTGCGAGTTCACCTATGAGGAATTTTTCCTTCATAATCAAGCACCAACTTTCACTGAAAAAATGTACTTGTATTTTAACATATAAGAGCCTGAAAAATCAGAAAAGAAAAAATATTCAAAATAAGTATTGACCTTGGAGTAAGTCTAAGGTTTATTCTGAGATTGTTAAAGGGCCCAAAACACTAAAAAAGATAGAAGGGGTGTTGTTGTGTTTACAGTAAAAAACAAATATTTAGTACTGGTTGGTGCTCTATTAGCACAGGTTACAATCGCAGGATTATACGCATGGAGTATATTCGGGACTGCTCTACAGACGGAATACGGATGGAGTAGTGACGCAACTTTCTTCCCATATGCACTTGCACAGTTTATTTTTGCATTCAGTACACTTTTATCAGGTCGAATTGTAGATAAGCATGGTCCAAGACCTGCCCTTGCAATTGGTGGCTTGCTATATGGTGGTGGACTTATTCTTTCTTCTTATGTGAGTACTCCAGGTATGTTGTATTTGACATATGGTGTTATAACTGGCGCTGGTGTAGGTTTCGTTTATGTTTGTCCTTTATCTACTTTAATCAAATGGTTCCCCAAGTACAGAGGTATGATTACAGGTCTTTCTGTAGGTGTATTTGGTGGTGGAAGTATTATATTTAAAGAAGTTATCTCTAATATGTTAACTACAGGTTCTGTGTCTCAAACATTTTTCCAGCTTGGACTTATATCAATGGTATTAATTTTAATTGGTGCTATGTTTACAAACAATCCAGTAGGTTTTGTTAAGAAGGCAGCAGAAAAAAGTGACAATGATTACACTACAGGTGAAATGGTACAAACAAGAAAATTCAAAATCACTTGGGTTATGTATTGGCTAGCGGTTATTCCAGGACTTCTGGTTCTGGGGGCAGCTAAGAATATTGGTATTGAAGTTGCAGGACTTGATGCATCAGTTGCAGGAGGCGTAATTTCTATTCTTGCCCTTGCAAATGCTGGTAGCAGATTAGTTTCAGGTACACTTTCAGATAAGTTCGGAACACTAAATATGTTAAAAGCTGTGTTCGTAGTTACAATAGCTTCGTTACTCTCCTTAAGCTTTATAACTGGGAATACAATGATTTTCTATATTAGTGCAGCGGGCGTTGCAGTCGGATATGGTGGTTTCTTAGCCTTATTCCCTACATTTACGAATCAGGAGTTTGGTTCGTTCAGATACGCATCCAACTATGGCGTTATCTATCAGGCATATGGTCTAGCAGCCTTAACAGGTATATTTATTAAACGTATGGCTGGGTCTTACACAACGACATTTGGGATTTCTGCTGTAGCAGCAGCTATAGGTTTGGGGTTAGCCTTTACCATTAAAGAACGTGTGGCTGAAAAGCAAATAGAAGTAAAAAAGGCGGCATAAAAGGCAGCATAAAGGAAACACTTAATTCATTATAGTTACCCCAGTTTTGGGGAAGAAAAAAGCCTCCACTTGACGATAACGTCGGGTGGAGGTTTTTAAATGAGTTTTAGAATAAACATATCAGATTAGAAGTTTTAGAATCCGACTTGGTCGTCCAGCTTTACCAACAATTTTTTTACCCACAACTTCGATATAGCCAGCGTGTTCAAGTTTTTCAATGATTCGGTTCATACTCCTAAGGGAATTTCCAAACTCCTCGGAAAGCTCAAGACTGGTGAATGTATTTTTTTTATAAATATCCATGATGCATTTTATTTGATAGATGTTGTTGACACTCACACCGCTATTTTCAGAGATGTCTTTAAATGTTGTATCGAGGGGGGGCAAGGTATCCTCATTGACACGGTCTAAGGGTTTAATTTGTTCCATATGTTTTCTGTCATATACAACAAAACATAAGTCCCCACCAAGCTTTAGAGCCTTGTTTTTTCCTATAACCGCATTAGACTTGGCCTCTCTGGCTGTTGTCCCAAACCCTATGCCAACACTGACAGTGTTGTTGGTCTTTTTCTTTATGGCTCTAAGAATAGGGAGTTCTCTTAAATGGTGGGTTTCGGACTCAACAATCTGTTTTGTTGTAAACAAAAGGTAGTTTTTCTCGGACTCAATAACGGCCGCTTGAATACGTTGCGCAAACTTGTATACCTCTTCTGTAATCCTTGTTTTTTGAAGCATGATGCTATATTCATTTTCAGATGTAAGACCATATTCATCTTCCATGTCAATTTCCATGGAAACCACAACAATTTGACTAATGGTCATATCTTCGAATTTAATTTTCTCGAGTAAGTCATGAAGTGTATTTTTTATTGCGTTTTCATTTGATATTAAAAGCATACTTGGAATACCATTTGCCTTAAGTCTACTATATACATTAGAAATACCAGTTATGGCTATTGAATCTGGATTTAACTGATTATGCTTTTGATGGAACTCAAACAAATCCTCAAGCAAAGTATCATTGAAGACATCTATTTGAGACACATTTACCTTATATGTATCAGGTTCAAGCCCAAAGTCCTTGTAGATCGTTTGAATAGTTTCTTCAGTATAAGAGTCAATACTGATCTGTGTTATATCCATATTATGTTTAAGCCTTGCTTCTAAAAGTATGCGTTGCAGTTGGCTCTCGTCGTTTTTCAAATAAACCCAAGGATTCTGAGAGTGCATGTTATGGTTCATAATGTCATACAGAATTTTACCTGTAAAGATAACACCATCAAAGTCTTGCATGTGCTCTTTAAGGAAGTTTGCAGTTGTTTGAACCTGACTCATTTCGTTCATTTCTATGGGAAAGCTTTCAACGTTTGGGAAGCTCTTGTCAATGACCTTTTCGATGCGTTTTATATTGTCTGGATGACCTATAATACCAACTCGCTTCATAAAGTAACCTCAATTCTATTTGAAATTTTATACATATAAGTTTCCATCTAAATGTTTATGTACAAATTAATCATAGTGGGTATAAGCATTAGTGATTTGTTCTGAAAGTCGTGTTTTGTACTATTTTATGTACAATTTTAATTAAAGTCAAATTAAAGACACTATAAAGCGGTTTTAGTGAGTGGTATGCTTTAATTAATAAAAAACTTAGGAGGAATTACTATGGTAAAGTATGTAGCAGAACCGTTTAAGATTAAGATGGTTGAAACAATGAAAATGACAACGCGTGAAGAGCGTGTTGAAAAGCTGAAGGCAGCGAACTACAATGTGTTTGGTCTTGACTCAGATGACGTTTACATCGATTTCCTAACAGATAGTGGTACTGGTGCAATGAGTGACAAGCAGTGGGCAGGCATGATGGCTGGTGACGAGTCATACGCTGGTGCAAGAGGGTACAGAAAGCTTCAAAAAGCTGTAACTGATATCTTCCACTATGATTATGCGCAACCTGTACACCAAGGCCGTGCTGCAGAGCAAGTACTTCTACCTCTCCTTCTTAAAAAGGGCCAAAAGTGTATTTCTAACATGCACTTTGACACAACGAGAGGCCATGTAGGTCTAATCGGTGCAAGAGCAATCGATATCGTTGTTCCAGAAGCAAAAGACACTTCGACTTACAAGCCTTTCAAGGGCAACATGGATCTTGAAAGACTAGATAAATACATTCAAGAAACTGGTGCAGAAAATGTTGGTCTAATCATTATGACGATCACGAACAACTCTGCAGGTGGTCAGCCTGTATCTATGGCAAATATTAAAGCGACAAAAGAAATCGCTGACAAGTACGGCATTACAATGATTATTGATGCTGCACGTTACGCTGAAAATGCTCACTTCATCCGTGAAAGAGAAGAAGGCTACGCAGATGTAGAAATTATTGACATCGTTCGTGAAATGTTCAGCTATGCAGACGCGTTCACAATGAGTGCAAAAAAAGATGCAATCGTAAACATGGGCGGCCTAATTGGTGTTCGTAATTCAGAAGAACTTTATACTAAGGTTAAAGGTCTTACAATCCCATACGAAGGATTTGTAACTTACGGCGGTCTTGCTGGTCGTGACCTTGAAGCGCTTTCAATTGGTTTATACGAAGGTCTAGACAAAGACTACCTGCGTTACAGAGTTGGTCAGGTTGAATACCTAGGTGGTAAGCTTAAAGAACTAGGTGTACCATTCCAGTACCCAGTTGGCGGCCATGCGGTGTTCCTAGATGCAAAAGCACTTCTACCACATATTCCTTACCACCAATTCCCAGGACAAGCACTAGCTTGTGAGCTATATATTGAAGCGGGTATTAGAGCTTGCGACATTGGTTCTTACCTACTTGACCTTGATCCTGAAACGGGTGAGCAGCTTGAAGCGGAAATGGAGTTCACACGCCTTGCAATTCCAAGACGTGTATACACACAAGCACACTTTGATGTTGTTGCTGAAGCGCTAGCAAACATTAAGGAAAGAGCTGGCGAAATTAAAGGCTACGAAATTACATGGCAGCCCCCAGTTCTACGTCACTTTACTGCGAAACTAAAGCCAGTAGAATAATTACAATAATAAAACAAACATTTATATGAAAGCCCGCTCGGTATTTTACCGAGCGGGCTTTCAATTTAGATCAATAATTGAATTCGAATATATAGGGCATCATTTTCAAAGATAGATAAATGTGAATCTTGAATGACAATGAGTTTGCCTTGTGGACTATACTCATGTCTAATGGCATATTCATAGAGCTCCTTGATTTTCTGATCCACGATTTTTTCGTTATTTACGAGCACATTGAAGTAGAGATATTGCCCCTTCTTTAGTATATGGTCAGGGGTACGGTCCGTTTCTAAGCAAATGTAACAGTGTTGTGTGTCATAGAGCTGATAAATAACAGTCTCTTCACTTAAGTGATGTTCTTCACTGAGATCAAGTAGGTCTTTAGCTGTTAGATTATAGTCACAATCATATCTGGCAATTTCCTTGAGTAAGGTCTCATCAAAATTTTTGAGGATAATCTCGTCCGTCTGTTCATCAACTTCTTCAGCGAACAGAAGTATGCTCTCGATGTTTGTTTTGAGTTCATCCAGTTTTTTTATTCGTGTTTTGACATCTTCAAGTTTGGTCTTTAACACCTTTATATAATCACTTTTTGTTCCAGAACCTCTAAGTGTATGTATGTCCTGGACAGACACATCAAGTTCTCTAAGAAAGAGAATGTGCATTAAAATGAAGACCTCATCTAATCCGTACATTCGGTATCCGTTATTCCCAATATGAGCGGGTAATAAGACATCCTTCTCTTCAAAATATCTAATTTGATGTGTTGAAATTTTCATCATGTCAGCAAGTTGGCCTATGGTAATATACCCATTCATATGTGCACACCCTTCGCTATAGAATTCTAAATTTAAATCTTGTACCTTGACCTTAGGTCTGCCCTAAGGTTTATGATGAGTATATCATAGTGAATAATGTGAGGTGGTTAATAATGAGTGGATACAAGGACAATAGGGAGCAAAATACTATAATTCGCGGGTTTAAGCCAAGTGATTTAGATGAAGTCATCAAAATTATGGTGTATTCTTTTGAAAGTAAATTTCACGCAATGTCTGATATGACTACGGACCAAATCATTGATTTTTTCCACGAGACTGGATTTATAGAAGGTGAAAGCTTTGAGGGCTACTTTGTGGTTGAAGTGGAAGGCAAGGTAGTTGGTGTAATGGTCTTGAGGTGGCATGGTCAAGAAACAGGTCAGGATGTGTACAATATTAATATTCGAGCACTCAAAAAGAAGTATGGGTTTAAAAACACTATGAAACTAATTGCTGGATTAGCCCTGCTTAGTGATTCTGTAGATAAAGGAGACTGTTATATTGAACACATAGCGGTTGCACCAGAATACAGAGGTCATGGTATTGGGAGTATGTTAATTGATGAAGCGAAGGTCTTTGTAAACAATATGCCAAAAATAAAAAGCGTGACACTCCATGTTGCAGCATCTAACATTGGCGCAACACTATTATATGAGAAGCATGGATTCAAAACAGTAAATAGGCATTCGAGTGCATTGACGAAGTGGATACTAAATGAGCAAATTTGGCTTCACATGGCGTGGCATAAGAAATAAAGCGATCATGTATACGAGTGTATAATTATTCACTGAGTGTAATTCGAAATGCGTATGGATGAACATGTTCTAGTATTACAAAAACGTCACACGTTCTTCGGATATCGTAATAATAAGGGTTACAGACTGAAGTGTTTTGGGTGAAAAGTAAATTGAAATTCTTTTTTTTAAATGTTCGTGTTTTTTTATGCAAAAATCTTTGAATATATGTGTCTTTTTCTGTACTTTTGCGTTAGAATATATATATCAATTTTCGACGAAATCCGACAAATGGAAGATTCGAAAATCGAAATTGCAAAAGAGGGGGCACCAAAGATGGCTGAAGCAAAAAGCAGTGAAATGAATCAGAGTCGAATAAAGAGAGGTATCGGCTTTCGAATGATTCTAGTATTTGCATTAATTATCGTGATTCCTCTTGTCATTATGGCATATGGAATGTTTGGTAAATCAACTGCAATACTAAAGGAAAATAGTGAGGAAACAGCTGCACAGTTAATGCAGCAATCGGAAGCTTCTATTTACAATTATCTTAAGAAATATGAGGTAATGGTAAAGTCTATGGGAGAAAACAGTGGATTTGAAGACACAAATAAACTGTCTAGACCAGGAGCGCGCCACGTCATTGGATTTGATTCAGAGTTTAAGTCTTTATTTAGTGAAGATCCAAACAAGGTAAAAATGTGGGAGCTGCTAGACGACATGCAGACCCTAAATCAAGAACTGCAATGGGTGTATTACGGAACAAAAAATGGAGATATGTTTGAAAGACCAGATGGAGAAGTCGGAGAGGGCTATGACCCGAGAAAACGACCGTGGTATCAAGCAGCATCAGATGCCAAATCTATGATCTGGACAGAGCCTTACGCAGACTTCACAACAAATGAACTTGTAATTACAGTTGCCAATCCAGTATACAACTCAAGTAATTCCCTTGAAGGCGTTGTTGGTATGGATGTTAAAATGACTGAAATGGCAAATGAATTAAATGCTCTGAAAATTGGTAAGACAGGGTATGTGTTTCTCATTGATCAGTACAGCAACTTTATGACATACGGCGACTCAAAACTGATTGGTATTCCACTAAAACCAGATGTGAATGAGCTTGCTGAAGATGTCAAAGCAGCTTATAGTGCAGAAGCATCTGATTTTGAAATGATTTATAATGCCATTGAAAATGGTCAGACAATTGTAAAACTAAGTGGTGAGAACTATGCTGTTCTTAAAACAGTTGAGCAGTTTGGTTGGACTATGGTTGGTGTAATCAATGAAGATGAGTTCAAAGATGACGCATACGATATTCTTAAGTGGTTAATGATTATTGGTGCTGTTACACTGCTTGTCGCAATGTCAGTATCTGTCGTGTTTGCAAATGGAATCACCAAGCAGATTAAGAAAGTCCTTGCAGGTATGGAATCAGTAAAAACTGGGGATTTGACAGTTAACATAGAAACAAATTCGACTGACGAAATTGGGTTGTTAAGCCACTACTTTGGAGAAACAATAGAACAGTTGAGTCAGTTGATTAAGAACATTCAGGTTGTGTCAAAAGACGTAACACTGTCTGCTCAAAGTCTTGCAGCTACATCTGAAGAGGCAAGTGCTTCTGCTGATGAGGTTGCTAGGACAGTCGAGGAAATTGCAAAAGGTGCATCAGAACAGGCTAATGACGCTGAAGCTGGTGTTATAGTGGCACAGTCACTTTCAGATAAGTTCAACTTGCTAAGTGACAAAACTGAGTTTATGATCCAGTCCACAGAAGATGTTGTTAACGCAAATGTTCAGGGCATGGAGATGATCGGTGAGCTGAAGACAAAAACACAGCTGGCTGAAGAAGCGAATACACGTATTGAGTCTGCTGTTGGAGAACTTGATAGTAATACACAGTCCATTGATGCGATTCTAAATACAATTAGTGCTATATCAGAGCAGACTAATCTTCTTGCATTAAATGCTTCTATTGAAGCAGCAAGAGCGGGAGAACACGGTCGCGGATTTGCAGTTGTTGCAGATGAAATAAGAAAACTAGCTGAAGAATCTAGTGGTGCAGCGGATGAGATCAGAGGGATTGTCACAGCTATTATTTCGGATAGTACTAAGACGGTAGATGAAATGAAGCTTGTTAAAAACATTGGTTCAGAACAAGCTGACGCTGTCTTAAATGTTGATAAATCATTTGAATCTATTTCAATCTCAGTGTCAAAAATCGTTGAGGAAATCTATGGCATTAAAACGGCTGTAGAGGAATTGATTGGAGATAAGGACACGATTGTTGGGTCAATTGGAAATATTTCAGCGGTTTCTGAGGAAACGGCCGCCGCTTCAGAGGAAGTAAATGCCTCTATGGATCAACAGACAATGGCTGTTGAAGAGGTGGCAAGAGCTGCTGAACGATTAAACGAAATTTCCATTACACTCAATGATGAGTTAAGTAGATTCAAAGTTAAGTAGATTTAAAATCAAGCAAAAATGATTAAAAGAGTCATCTGCATTGTAGGTGGCTCTTTTAATCATTTTTGTTGTCAATATAGAATTCATAAACAAGGTCTAGTGCTTTTTGATTAGATTCTATACACCGATTTTCGGGTAATAATCTAACAGTACAGTAAAGGAGGCAGCAATGAATCGGAATGTATTTTTTGTTGTTATTATGTCTGTGGTACTGCTAGTGAATACGCTTGGTGGTGTCACTTTCGCTGGTTCATTCTCTAATTTAGAATTTAGTAAAACAAGTGAGTATGCTAGTCATGTAGCAATTTTATATGATAAAGAGCTTGGTTTGACTGAAGCTGAAATGAGATATTATAAAATACTAAAGTTGTTGGGCGTAGATGGGAAAGTTGTTGAAAAAAGCGTAGTTACAGATGGAAAGGATAGTATTACAAGTGAATACAGCCACATTATTGTATCTGGTTCTGTTTCTAATAACCTATCAGATGAAGAAATATTGAGCCTGGAAGGATTCTCACTAAAGGGTACCCATTTGATTACTGATTCAAAGAGTAAACTTGCCATTCGTATGGGACTGAATATAACTAATGAGACAAGAACCATAGAGGTTGCAGAAAATATTAATCATAAGGCCATGAGCATTAAGTATCGAGAGCCTGTTACTATTTCAGTTATCGAGACGTCACCAGACATGAGAGTCTTAACATATGAAAAGGATAGTGGAATACCTCTAGAAACTGTGTTAGATTCAGGCGCAGGGAAGGTTCTGTACTTAGCCCTGTCCATAGCCGAGGAGGGATTAAACGTATACGATGCATATCCTTTTTTGCATGAAACGTTTACGCAGTATATGGATATGAAGCCTCTTGTTAAACGAGATGGTGTCATTTATTACTTCGACTGGGGCTATCATTATAGTGAAGTCCCTAGTGAACTTGCTCAGAAACTGCATGAGGCAGGTGTGACAGAAGTTCACTTCAGCATGTGGTATGAACTGAGCAAAATCGAATATTTCCTAGATGACTTTATTGAGCATTGTCATGCACTGGGGATAAAAGTCATTGCCTGGACAGAATACCCAATGGTGACAGATGAATTTTGGGAAGAGCATCCTGAGTGGCGAGAGCAAACAGGGCATCTTGAAGATGCAATACTGGCTTGGCGAAAACTCGTAACTATGGATAATCCTGATACAATGCATGAAATAAAGCTAATGATAAAAGAATTTATGAGTCGATATGATTTTGATGGTATCGATTTGGCTGAAATATATTTTGAATCACCCCGAGGGATAGAGTATATAGACATAATGACGCCGTTTAGTGACTATAGTCGTCAGGCATTTGAGAAAATTTATGGATACGACAGTTATGAGGTAGTTAGCCCAAATAGTACGTACTATTTTAAGTTTAATGAGGATGCCTATAATGACCTTATTGAATATCGAGTAAAACTGATAACAGATATTAACAGAGAGTTAATTGAGTATGTATTACAGCTCGAAGGTGAGTTAAAGAAGGATCTAGAAATTTATGTGACAGTTATAGACAGCATTATGGATGAAGAAATGTATGATGCAATTGGTATTGATGTTCATGCTTTTATAGAAATGATAGATGAATATGGTGTAACCCTTATTATTGAAGATCCCTATATGTTCTGGGACAAAGGACCAGAACGTTATACTTTCATGAGTAATGAGTACAAAAAACTAACTGATCATATTGATCATGTTATATTTGATATTAATATCATTGATCGTAATATTTTAGACGTTGAAGGGGAACAGTACTATCCTACAGACAAACAAACGGGTATAGAGCTTCTAGAGCTGGTTTCGAATGCCAGTCGTAACACTGGCGAGGTTTGTTTATATGCCTACAATACTGTTTTTGACTATGACAAAAAGTATATTCCAAATGGAATATCGTCCCGTGTTGACATCGATTTTGCTATGATTGATGGTGTAGAAACGTACAATTCGTCTAGTGGTGAACCCTTTAAGTTAATGGCTAATACGATAGGGATGTCTGTGAGAGTGGATGGTGTAAATTGGCCAATATATGATGAGGAACATATTTTAGTGCCTAATGGTAAACACATGATTGAGATTATCCCATCAGATGCTGGTGTTTTCAATAAAATAGTCCATTTTACAGGAGACATTCAACTTGCGTCAAGAAATGGGAACGACATAATTATACAATATGAGGACCAAGGGTGCGTTTATACAGTTTTGGACAAGCTACCTGCAAGTATTATACTTGACGATATGGCTGTTGACCTTGATTACATTTATAATGATGGAAACTTTACGATTAAGCTTCCTGCAGGACTTCATAAGGTTGAGTTCATAGGACTTAGTAATGTTTTAGGGGTAGAGATTATTAATAAAACTAGAAAATTAGAATTTGAAGGTATTAGAAATGACGGTGGCGTTGTTATGGTAAGTGCTGTAGATTTACTGACAGCCATTGGATCAGAACACACCTATAATTCAGAGTATAAAACAATTTCAGCAAATATAAATGGACACTATATTTGGATGGCGCAGAACAATCCTGTTGGTTTAGTGAATTCCAATCCCCTAACATTATCAAAGGCACCGTATTATATGGACACAGCATTATATATTCCCTTAAAAGAAACCGCTCTTGCACTGGGGTTTGATGTAATATGGGATGAAGAGAACAAACTGATACAATTGAGGTGAAAATTGAGTATAGACATACAAGAAATACGTGAAGAACTAGAAAATATTTCAGAAGAGAAATACAAAAAGTTTGCTTCAAGTTTAATTCCTGGAGTAGATAATTTGTTAGGCGTCCGAATTCCCATCTTGCAAAAGATGGCTAAACAAATTGTTAAAGAAAATCCAGGAGCATATTTAGACAAGGCAGAGGACAAGTATTTCGAGGAAGTTATGCTTCAAGGTCTCGTTATTGGACATTTAAAAGACGATATAGATATTGTTCTTGCACGTACAAAGGATTTTGTTCCAAAAATTAACAATTGGTCAATATGTGATAGCTTTTGCTCAAGTATGAAAATAGCAAAGAAGAATCCAGAATGCTTATGGACATTTATTGAGCCGTACTGGAAATCTGACAAGACCTACGACATACGATTTGCAGTTGTAATGATGAACTTTCATTTTGTAAATGAAGAATACTTGGAACGGCTATTTATGGTTTTTAACCACATTAAACTCGAACAGTACTATGTAAAAATGGCAGTTGCTTGGGCTGTATCAACTTGTTTTGTAAAGTTTCCGGATAAGACAATGTTATATTTGAAAAGCAATAAGCTGGATGATGAAACCTATAATAAAAGCCTTCAAAAAATTCGTGAGTCATTAAAAGTAGACAAAGATATGAAAGCCGTTATAAAGACAATGAAGCGATTATAATTTATTAGGATCTATTCTCGTTATAGAGTTAAAAAAGTAACTCAATAATACATTTGAAACACCAAGAGCCATCGGTTTAGATTGTGAAATCAAGGGTTCTTGGTGTTATTTATTGGTTGAATTCTTGAATTCTAAGGTACAATAAAGACGTATTGAGTATTAAGGAGGAATAACATGCGTACGAATAAAGATAAGGTTGTAAAACACAGTGTGCAGGGCAAAGTAGCACATCCGAAATTTATGGGCTACAGAGTAGATACAGAAGGTAACCCCCGTGTTATACCTGGCACAGGTGCGATTAATTACAATGTGAAGGTTGGAGATTCAGCCTTTGGTTGGGCTGGAGATCATATTGAGCCAGGTGTTACTATGAAAAATCCTGAGAACCATGAAAATGCAGCTTTGAACATTTTTTCATGCATTGGAAATGAAGCAAGAATAGTTAATGGTGAAGCAAGTGGTGCAAAAGGATTTGTTACAGGATCACATGGTGGCGTTGAACATGTAATGGTATGTTTTGACGAGGACACACTGGATAAAATGACGCTTGATGACAAAATTCTTGTTAAAGGATATGGACAAGGGTTAGAGCTTCTTGACTACCCAGAAGTGAAAGTTATGAGTATAGATCCCAACCTATTTGATAAACTTGGTATTGAAGAGAAAGACGGAAAACTTATGGTACCAGTGGTTGCTGAAATTCCTCACGCCCTTATGGGATCAGGTGTTGGTTCAGGGTACTCACAAAAAGGTGATTATGATCTAATAACATCTGATATGGATATCATTGAGGAACTTGATCTAGACAAACTTCGGTTTGGAGACTTTGTTCTTATTAAGGATACAGATTGTTCATTCGGCCTTGGAGGATACCTTCCAGGAGCAGTTTCTATAGGGGTTGTAATTCATTCCGATTGTATTAAAAATGGTCATGGTCCTGGTATATCTATTGTTTTGACAACTAAGAAACCTATTATTGAAGGCAGAATTAATAAAAAGTCAAATGTTGCTGACCTCATGGGTGTTTCGTCAAAACTATAATTTAGAATAGTATAAACTAGAATAGTATTGAAGCTCTTGATACCTATATGGATAGGCGTCAAGAGCTTCTTAAGTATTACTTAAGATTTGATCTGTTGCATTAATTGAAAACGGAGTATATAATATTATTTAGTTAGAAACTAACTAAATAATATTATTGATAATTTGCCTAATCAATTATGAAAGTTGAGGATATATATGCTTGAGGAACTAATGGGTGAAATGTACATGGTCATTGAGAAAAAAAAGTGATGAAAACGCATCTAAAGAAGAGTTTGCACATCTCGATAATCTGACACTCTCACAGCTGGATTATCTAGGAACTGTTCGAGACCATGAAAGAATAACGAGCAGTGAAATAGCTAAAACACTTGGGTATGCCAATTCATCGGTCACTGTCATGATTAAACGACTTGAGAAACTGGGACTTTTAACTAAGGTTCAAAGTTCTGAAGACCGTCGAGTGACTTATATTGAGTTGACAGAGCTGGGAAGAGAGGTCGTTCAAGTTCAATTAGACGTGTATATGGACTTGGCAACTGCACTTAAAAGCGAACTAACTTTGGAAGAGCAAAAGGAATTTGAGAGAATGCTTCGCAAGGGACTATCAGCTCTCAAGTAGATAGAAAGGAAATTTTAATGCATGGAAATCAGTCATTTTTAGTGAACTTGTTGGTTATACTTATTGCTTCAGGTATGGGTGGTTATTTATTTAAAAAGATTGGTCAACCGAAAGTTCTTGGCCAGATTTTAGCAGGTGTTATAGTAGGACCTTCGCTTTTGGGGATAGCTCATCAAACTGAATTCATAGCAAATATAGCAGAAATTGGTGTAATCCTATTAATGTTTATGGCAGGACTTGAAACAGACTTGGAAGAGCTGAAAAAATCATTTCATAAATCATCTGCAATCGCACTTGGTGGAGTGCTCCTTCCTTTCGTAATGGGTGTTGGCGGCATGTATCTGTTTAAGGGAGACGTACCACTATCAGAAGCTGTATTCGTAGGTGTTATACTAACTGCAACCTCAATGGGTGTGACAGTACAAATTCTTAGTGACATGGGACGCCTAAAATCTACTATGGGAATGAGTATTCTTGGAGCAGCGGTTATTGATGATATTGCAGGTGTGATCATCTTAACAATAGTCATGGGCCTATTCAGTGGTGGTCATACAGATGTCACTGGGCTCATGATCAAAATTAGCGCTTTCTTTGGAATTGTTATTGTTGTTGGAGTTGTTGTAAAAGACTTTGTTAAAGAAAATAGGTCTGAAATTAGTAGGTTACGTGCAATACATCTATTAGGCATATCGATGGTTCTTGTACTAAGCTTTGCGATATTTGCGTCAGAGTTTGGTATGGCAGCAATTATTGGAGCCTATTTTGTTGGTGTCATTATTTCAACGACACAAGTGAAACATAGAATTAATCATGAGATTGAAAAGATTGGACATGCGTTTTTTATTCCAATATTCTTTGCAAGTATTGGTGTGGGTATTGATATTGGTTCTATTATGACTTATATGGAACTAGCACTGTTCATTGCATTTATTGGTATAATCAGCAAGATTATTGGTTCAGGAATAGGCGCGAAACTTAGTGGGTTCAGCAACAAGGAATCTGTTCAAGTAGGCATAAGTATGATTCCCCGTGCTGAGGTTGCCTTAATTGTAGCGAATTTAGGTATTGGTGCAGGTTTGATTGGTCAGGATGTATATACCTCAATCATTATGCTTGTTATTGGCTCAACAATTGCTGCACCATACCTTCTTAAGAAAACTGAAAAATGGAAAGAGGACCTTACAGCTAACAAACCAAGTGGTAAAAAGCATGTGCCAATAGCGGTGAAGCAATCATGAAAGAACACAGGACCTATATTGTCGAAGAAGAAGCCGAGAAAATCGGATTCGGAAATGTCCTTGTGAAGGTGAAACACCTTTTAAGTAAAAACAGTTTGTTGATCGTTAAAGATTGGATACTGGGTCATAGAGAAAAGCTCATGTTAATAAAGAAGTTTGGATACCGATTGATTCATTTAAAGAAGTTAGATGATAAAAAATATGAGTACATGCTGATTCTTTCAGATGACAAAAAGAACGATATATAATAATATGTTAAATATAAAGGCATCACTCTAAAAAAATGAGTGATGGGCCTTTTCTGACGATTCGTAAGATGAGGACTGGTTTTGTATACGAAAAATAGAAAAAGTACTTCAAAACGATCAAAGTGTTAAAAATGTATTGCCGATTGAAAATCTATAAATATAATAGTCTTAAAGACTGGAGGCAAAAATATGGATAAATTAGATTATGAAATTTTGAAAATACTTAAAAATAATGGTCGAATATCTCATGAATCAATTGCTAAACAAGTTCAACTTTCAAGACCAGCTGTTCGAGCACGTATTGTATCGATGGAGGCGTCGGGAATTATAAATGGTTATTCAACTAAAGTAAATTATGATGCTATGGGCTTTAATATTCAGGTTTTTGTGTACATAAAAGTTGGAAAAATGTCTTACAACCTTGTAATGGATCAAATAAACGCGTCCATTCCTGAGCGGTTGATAGTTGAGGATAGCTATAGAATTTCGGGGGAGTGGTGTATACTTCTGAGGGTTATGTGTCATTCTCAAGAGGATATTACACAATTTGTAGATGGAATTTTAATGATAGATAGTGTTGTTGCAACAAATACAGTATTCATATTTAAATCGTAGCAGAAAAGAGGATTAGACGTATGCAAAATTATATTGGTGAAGTTGCAGCACTTTCAACGGCGTTTTGTTGGGCTGTGACTGCTACATCTTTTGAGCACAGTGCTAAGAAAATTGGATCAATGAATTTGAACTTATCAAGATTACTTCTAGGTCTTATTTTTTTATCAGGATTTACATGGGTTACAAGAGGTTATGTGTTACCAATAGATGCCAGCGCAGGTGAATGGTCATGGCTTCTATTATCAGGGCTTGTAGGCATAGTAATTGGTGACTTACTTTTGTTTGAAGCATTTGTTCTGATAGGATCGCGGATCTCTATGCTTATTTATGCCAGTGTGCCTCCACTGAGTGGTATTATGGCATATGTATTTCTTGGAGAAAAAATGACCCCAATTCAAATTGTGGGTATGACTTTAACATTAGCTGGTATTGCATCGGTTATTCTAATTGCAGAAAAAGGAAGTAATAAAGTTAAATTTACACATCCTGTAAAGGGTATTCTATTTGCATTTGGAGGTGCTTTTGGTCAAGCGGCAGGTTATATTATAGGGAAATATGGAATGGCTAGTTATGATCCATTTTCCTCAACTCAAATAAGATTAATAGCGGGTATTATAGGATTCGCAATCCTTTTTACAGCAAGAAATCACTGGGGAAAATACAAAGAGTCATTCAAAAGAACAGACGCGCTTGCAACGTTAACACTAGGATCTTTTTTGGTCCTTTTTTAGGGATTTCTCTTTCGCTTTTTGCGATTCAAAGAATTAATCCAGGGGTTGCATCTACACTTATATCAATAACACCAATTATATTAATTCCATACGCATATTTTATTAGGAAAGAAACGGTTACACTGCGAGAGGTTTTAGGGACCATATTAGCTTTATCGGGTGTTGGTATCATGTTCATTTAATGCAGAGATATTTAAAGTGTGTATTCTAATGACACGTGGTAAGAATAAAGTGTCAAAGCAAAAAATGAATGGAGGCATGTTATGAACCTAAACAAGCTAGAGTACTTGGAAACAGAGTTTTTAAGAGAGTATCCTCAAGGATTTGAATCTCCTGGTCTATTAGAAATTGCGAAAAAACACAAAATGGACAAAATGAAAACATTTGTAGATGAGAATTTTGCAAAGGATAAGTTTGAAGACGTGGATCTTGCTTTTGAGAACTTTGTAAAGCTTATTGGAAGGTCGTCTTTAGTATCTGTATTTGAGAAAACAAAGTTCAAAAATGAAGCTAAGGTTATGACAACTGAGGAAAAGACGATGCTCATAGAGGGTGTGTATGAGTTCGTTTATGGTGACCAGGAAAGTGGCTTTAATAAACAAATTGCAGTTCTTCAAAAATACAAAATGGCTAAATGGCCAATATTAACTGTTCTTGGTGTATATATGCACCCTGAATATGAGGTTTTAGTAAAACCAACAACCGTAAAGGGGATTTTGAATTACTTTGAAGTAGAGGAGTTTAAGTATACTTCAAAAGCCAATTATGAGTTTTATGATCAGTACCGTCAACTAGTGAATAAAATCAAAACTAAGGCAGATGAGCATTTACAAATTGACAATGCTGCCTTCTGTGGGTTTTTAATGATGAGTATTAAGTAACAAAAGCCACTTTGGAAAGGGACTGTATCCCCAAATTTCCGAAGTGGCTTTTTCATGTATTCTTAACTCGATTCCTCTATAAAAGTCTGAATTCGATTTTTACCTTTATATTTTGCGCGGTAAAGCATTTTGTCCGCTTGGCGGAATAAATCTATATCGTCGTAACTGCTTAGACCAATACTAATTGTAAAGTTAACCTTATTGGACATGTAATCCAGTTCAGCATGTTCTACTTCAACTCTTAGCTTTTCAAGACACCGTATGACTTGATTATGATCTGAATTTGTAAAAAGAATAGCAAATTCTTCACCACCTACACGGGCTATGAAATTATCTTTTGAACAAACAGACTTTAAAATCTCAGCTGTTTTTTGAAGAACATGGTCGCCTGTGTCGTGACCATAAGTATCATTGATAGTTTTGAAGTCATCAATGTCAACGAGTGACAACCAAACAGATTCACGCAAATTAGCCATTTTTTCAGTAAATGCACGCCTATTCCATAAACCTGTAAGGCTATCGGTTGTTGCTAGAATTTCAAGTTTGTTTTTTAACTCAATACGCTTAGAAATATCTGTGAGTGTCCCTTCTGCAAATGTCTCATCTCCAATTTTTTCAACGACGCCAAATGTGAGTTCGGTTATGATATGTTTACCATCTTTTCGTACCATCTCAACTTCTCGTAGTATTTGAGTGGAGTCTGAGGCTGTGAGCTTTGCTTTGAACTCTGCCCAAGCCGTTGGATTCGAAATCATTTTATAGTTATGCGTTTTTAGCGCTTTGCTTAAAGTGTGTGCAGACTCAAACCCAAGAACCTCTGCCATTTTAGGATTAACCATTTTGAATCCGCTTTTGTTACCATAACGAAAAACCCCAATAGGAATGTTCTCAAAAAGGCTTCTAAAATGTGCTTCACTTCTATTTATTGCTTCAACAAGTTCAACAAGCTCTTCGTTTGATGTTTGTAGTTCCTCGTTTACATCGTGTAGTTCATGAGTTCGTTGGCTAATCAAGTCTTCAAGAAGATCGTTGTGTTCACTAAGTTTACCATTAATAACTGCATTCTCCTCAAGTAAGGATTCGGCAGTATTATATGCAAATGTATAGCGTTGTGCCAAACTCGATGACTGACAGACAACAAGTGCTAAGAGACCATATGGCGTCATGGAAGTTGTACCAATAATACCAGCCTCATAAAGCATATCGTTGAATCCACAAAATGTGAGGATTACAATTCCCAGCATCATGACAACTGCACCAGATTCCCTGAATTTCAGAGCATTATAAATTATATATGTCACATATGCTATACCCATAAGAAGTAGCACTTCATATGGAATCAATAGTCTGTCAAAGATATGAGCAGGAAATAGAATAGTCATTAATACTGCAAGGCACGTGCCTATAAACATTATTTTGTCTATATAACTTCGGTGGTATTTCCTAAAAGTATGGCTGACAAAGAGTACAGCAAATAGTCCAACTAAGTAAAATGCAATGTAAGCCATCTTCATGAAAATCTCCCAATCAAGATTAGGAATAAGATCATAAATATATCTGTTTCCGACCATAAGAGAACGAAGGGAAAATGAAAGGCATAAGAGGCTAAAGTACATGGCAGCTGTATCTCGTTTATGAAGGTAGTAAATCATAAAGTGATAAAGTGCCATTATAAATATGCCACCTGCTGTTAGGAGGTCATATGCAACACGATTAGTGACATGTTTGTTGACGGCTTCATCAGTACCTATATATAAATCTTTTATTACAAACCGTCTGTGGTGAAAGTTGGAAAAGTGAATGACAACCCTTGTCTTGTTTTCTTTGGATTTGAAATGTCCAACTACAGGTTTCCACTGGGCTGTTGTGGTACTTTTTGACTTACCAATCTGGCCGTTACTTGCAATGAGTTTTCCGTCAGCATACATTTCAAAGGCTGAAGTTACATATGTGGATTCAATGGCAAGGTTAGTGACGTTGTCTGGTGTTAAAATGTCTAGAATCAAAGTGCCAAAACCCTGGCTACCAACCTCACTTTGTCCTATGGACTTGTTCGTCCAAGTTTGAGGAACGTTAATAAGATCTATATAGTCCGCTTTTTTATCAAAGGTACTTGTGGGATCAATATACTCATTCCATACTATTTTCCATTCACCACGCATCTTATAGAGCGTACTGTCATCAAAACTCTCATCTGATAAATTTAGCATACCGTAATATGCATCTGAAAAATTAACCGTTGTGCACCCCGAAAGCAGTATTGTCATTAGACAAATCAGCAGTAAAACGGCCTTTCTCATGGTTTTTTTACCTCAAAAAATGGACCATTGTTGAGCATAGCACGTCCAAGAAGAGGCAAGGAACCTTGGTCGCTGAAATCTTTTGGAACGTAGCTATTTGCAACATAGTCAGATGTCATAAGACCCATATGAATATACGTGTCCGCAATGAGTTCACTACAGAAGTACTCAAATGGTTCAGGGTCTTCATTTTTGAAAAGCCCATCAAAGACATCTTTGAACATTTGAAGCTCTGAACTCGGGTATCCAGAAGTGTGGGATTTTTTTATAAACCCTTTGAGGCGTTCGTGTAGCTCATCTTTATCGAACTTTCTGTGATCAAGATATCTGATCTGAAACAGGTCGTCATACTTTTCGACCTTGTCTGTATGAATGCGTTCTTCTAAATCTACAAGCATAGGTCCGATCTTTGGGTGGTCAAGGCCTACATCTTTTAAGTTAAGTAACGTATTGGATTCCCATAGTATGAGTCTTGGATAATTTATTCCGATATCCTCTGGACGTATAACCATAGCGACGTGTGACCATTTTGAACCTTGGATGAATTGTGTCAATTCACTTGTGAAAAGCTGACCGCTGAGCAAAATCAGGTCACCTGTATGCAGGGTGCTGCTAATTTCTGCATAACTTACCTTCTTGATTTCCAAGATAAATCCCCCTTAATGTATTAAAAATAATAATTCTGTATAATTGTTATAATTTCCTACTATTATACCAGAAATATGTAAATACTATGAATAAATGTCTAATTATAAGGTGGGGATTGCCATTGATTTATGAACTGTTATAGGGGGTATCCTTTAAACATAGGAGGCCACCATGTCAAAAATATATGAGCAAATGAATTTACTTGACGAACTTAATGTTCTTTTATTTTTGCTGTCAGCTGACATGACAGTCCAATATGCGAATCATGCGTTGCTCAAATTTTCTGGTCTCACTATGGAAGATTTGGTTGGTTTGCCTGCTTGGGAACTTCCTATGTGGCAGCATAGTGCAGAGGCTCAAAACGACTTAATGTTTGCCTGTGGTCATGTGTTCAGCTTAGAAATGGCCAAACGTATTGAAATTACTCCAATGAACAATGAAGGGGATCTCATTGAGTTAGATTTATATATGAAGCCACTTATTGAAGATGGTATAGTCAGTGGCATAATTGCAGTTGGATACAATATAACAGAACTTGTACAAGCGAGAAAGTCTCTAACAACACGTGAGCGTCAAATCGGTGCGTTTTTCAAAAATTCTACACAAGGATACTTTTTCCAGACTCTTCCCGAGCCTGCCATTTTACCAGAGGTTTTAAATGCTGAGTTTGCAGACCAAGTCTATGAAGCTCAAAGGTTAAGTTCTTTGAGTAGTAAAGTGTATCAGTATTTGGGGATTCAAGAAGACGGTGGGGACATTGACGTAATGTCACTGCTTAATATTTCGATTGAAGAACGTAGAACGTTATGGATAGAAATGTTCAAAGACGGAGTTGCGACTATAAAACGTGAACTCCTAAGCGCCGACACAGGTAAAAAAGTGTTTCTTGAACTTAAATTTGTAGCTATATTTATTGATGATATTATGTTTGATGGTAACTTCTGCATAGTCACTAATATTACTCAGCAGTATATATATGAAAAGGAATTGAACTTCCTAGCCAACAAAGATCCATTAACAGGTCTTAATAACCGCAGGAACTTTAGAAAACTGGCAAACGATGAAATTGATAGGAAAGCGATGAACTATGTTGTTGGCATGATGGATATTGACAAATTTAAAAATGTGAATGACACCTATGGTCACGATGTAGGGGATATTGCCTTAAGGCAAGTAGCAGAAGTTATTGATAATGCTGTTAGTGACGATGGTATCGTTGGCAGATACGGTGGTGAGGAGTTTATTATCTTGTTGCCAATGTCACTCCAAAAAGGATTTACAATGCTTGAGAACTTACGAAGAACCATAGAGAATGTCCAGATTCATTATGGTTCTGGAACATTAAAAGTAACGATAAGCGGAGGGTGTTTCGGATTTCAGTTTTACACTGAAGACGACCTGAATCAAGCGATAACACTTTCTGATAGGGCTCTTTATGAAGCCAAAAATACGGGGAGAAATAAAATTGTTGTCTATGATGATGCATTACATGGTTTAAAGGCGATAGACAAACTAACAGGGACTTATACACGTGTCGCATTTATGTATAAACATAAACAGTTTCATGAGGAGCTTAGAAAATCGGATGTTCAGTATGGTGTTGTAGCAATCAAACTTAGTACACTTATTGAAAATCCTTCAGAGATTTTAAGCCAATTTGTAAAGCAGACTGCTGGTATTCTTCACGGAATTCTCCGTGAAAAGGATATTGTAGGTAGATATAATGAACTGACTTTTATGGTGCTTATAAACAGTGTTGATGAAAATGTAGTAAATGAAATTGTAGGTAGAACAACAACAGCAGTTTACAAACTAAGTGATAAATTTGATAAGCTTGTTGATGCTGAAATATCAAGCCGTCATATTCATGACTGGTTGCTGGATGTTCAGGAAATTTATGATGAGGTATTGTAAAGAGAATGAAACTATAGGAGAAAAAAGTGAAACAAATGACTCGAAAGGACTCCACAACGAAATGGTCGACCTTTTTAAAAGACATACTAATATGCTCTCTTGGAGCTTATGGAGGGCCTGCAGCCCACTATGGCGTGTTCACAGATCAGATGGTAACAAAAAAAGAATATTTAAATGAAGAAGAACTAGTAGAGCTAATTGCTCTAAATAGTGTTTTACCTGGACCAACAAGTACGCAAACAATAGTATCTATTGGATACAAAACTGGGGGACCAGTATTGGCATTTTTAACAATGTTAGTTTGGGCGCTACCTGTTCTTATAATGATGACAGCACTGTCATTTTTATATCAAGTTTGGAGAGCATGAATATATCCCAGGATGGATTAAGATACATTAGTCCAGTGGCGGTTGGATTTATTATAGTTGCAGCTTATAGAATAGGAAAGAAGGTTTTAAAAGGCCAAATGACAGTAATTTTATTACTTTTTGGTGCGCTTACATCTTACTTTGTACGGTCTCCTTGGATTTTCCCGCTCGTTTTACTATTTGGTGGATTTGTTAGCGTGTCTATGTCTAAAGAAAAGAACATTTGGAACCATGTAAAGTTAAATCCACCTTGGCAGTTTTTTATAGCCTTTGTTATATTCGCATTAGGCAGTTTAGGACTGGCGTATGCTTTTGATCATAGAATTGTTGATCTATTTGAAAGTTTCTACAGATATGGATACCTTGTATTTGGCGGGGGGCAGGTTGTTATTCCTGTTATGCATACTGAGCTTGTGCAAGTAAAAGAGTATATGACTAATCAGGAGTTTTTAACAGGGTATGGACTCGTTCAAGGATTACCTGGCCCAATGTTTAGCTTCAGTGCATATGCTGGTGGTATGGCAGCCCGTGGTGGAAATACACTCACTCAAGTAATGGGATCGGTTGTTAGTGGAATTGGTATATTTTTACCAGGTCTTCTTCTAATCTTCTTTGTTTATCCGATATGGGAGAATTTAAAGAAGATCAAAGCAGTTAAAATTTCGCTCACTGGTATTAATGCCATTGCAGGAGGTCTCATTACAACATCAGCAGTTGTTCTTATGCAAAAAAGTGGTTTTGCATTTGAGAATTTGATTGTTACGGCTATTACAGTTGCACTTCTATTATCAAAGAAAGTCCCTGCACCACTGATTGTAGTGGCATCCTTAGTGGCAGGATTCGTATTGTAGGCTTATAAGTAAAAGGGTTTATGCAATTGCGTAAGCCCTTTTTCATCTAAATCTTTTAGGTGTACATTCTATGAATACGTTTTAATACTATACATGATTGGGAATTGAATCGAATTTATGTAATACTGGTGGATGAGTCAGTTGGGTACTAAAAAAGTTTGAGAAGTATCATATGATAGCCTCAAACTTTTTATACATGTTATTTCTGATTGCAAATATTACACTTTTTATTTTTATGTATTTCATCAGGATCAACAAATCGACCACATTTCACACAAGGCACATATTTTTCATTAGCGCAGTCTTCACATAAGGCTTCACCGTCGCTACGCGTAAATGATGAGTGTTCACGTCCGCAATCTATACAGTTGTACATTGAATCACCTCCAGTGTTTATTTACCCGTATATGATGACAAAATCACGGCATTACTTGAATAAGTAATAAATGTCCTGTATCATTAAAAAAAATGAAACGTTTTTGAATCATACATTTCCTATAGAATGTGGAGGTAAATATGAAACCCGAACAGATTATGGCTAAATTGAAAGAGCAGAACATGGAGTTTTTAATCCATACACATCCGCCTCTATATACTGTAGAAGAGGCGAAAGAATATGATGAAATGATGCCAGGTGGTCATTGTAAAAACATGCTGTTAACAAATAAAAAAAGGTCAAAATATATACTTGTTATTCTAGAGGCAAATAAAAGAATGAATTTTAAAGATATTGGAAAACTCGTTGGTGTGAATGGCCTGAAATTTGCCAAAGAAGAGACTCTAAATAGATTTAATACATTTTCAGGATCTGTTTCTCCATTTATTGTTTTAGAGGATGAGGACAACGAAATTGCTGTGTTTATGGACGATGAATTACTAAACTATGATTTGATTAATTTTCATCCTAATATAAATGACATGACACTTGGTTTAAAAACAAATGAGTTTGTAGAATATATGAAGACTGAAAATCATGAATTGAAAATGATCACTTATTAATATATTAATGAAATGAAAAGAGGGATTTTACTTCGGTTATCGAACTTGTTCTAGACACAACCACTTTGGTGGTTGAACTTGAAAGGAGAATAACATTGAAGAAAATTTTAGTATTTGGAAGTAAACATTGAGGTTCTTGTGAACCACTGAAAGAGGTTCTTTCAGAAAATGAAATAAAGTTTGCATACTTAGACATTTCGGAAGGTATGTTGAACCTGAAAAAATTCTTGAAATACAGAGACACCAGTCCAGAATTTGATGAAATCAAGGCAGCTGGTCGAGTGGGATTACCTTGTATTGTTATAAATGGTGGTGAGGAGATAATATTTGGAGAACCTGCAGACTTAAGTGTCCTAAAATAAAATTAAAATATTATATTTAAAACAGGCAATAAGAAGTAATAATCTTTGCCTGTTTTTTTATGTGCTTAAAAGAAAGCATATATATATGCTAAAATGATACTAATAACTATAAACGTAAGCACTAGAAAGTTTGCAAATACAGTGACTTTAAGATATAGGGGACTACCATGCAATTTAAAAATATTATTGAAGATATGAAAAGACTTGGCTTCAGTGAATATGAGGTTAAAGCCTATATGGGTTTACTAGAAAATTACCCTTTGAACGGTTATGGACTTAGCAAAGCTTCAGGCATTCCTAGATCAAGAATATATGAAGTCCTTGGTAATTTAGAAGAAAAGCAGATTGTCTTTAAGCAGGTTGATGAAGACGCAACGGTTTACTTCCCACTTGAGCCAAAACTGTTAGTGGAAAAACTAAAAACAGAGTTAACCGCTATTATAAACTCTGTTCAGTCATATACATTTGATTTGTATGACAGTAAAAAAGAAGATAGAAGAATGATCAGCATTAAAGGGTATAACGAGATTATTTCTTTTGTTGCATTACTAATAGGTCAGGCTGAAAAACGTATTGCACTTCATATATGGGACAAAGAAGCAGACCAAGTTAGAGAGGCATTATTAGATGCTGTCAAACGTGGCGTTTCTATTAAAGGTATTTTCTTCGGAAACAAAGCACCTGTTGAAACGCTGGTGTATCATAGGCGAATAGACAGGTATCTTATAGAAAAACGCGAAAGGCACATTAGCATTACAATTGATGGTGAACAGGTACTCTCAGGGGTAATTTCAAGAGGTGCAGAAAGTACGGTTTCATGGATTAAAGACCCAGGTTTTGTTGAACTCAGTGAGGACTACATTTCACATGATGTGATGATCAACGCATACTCAAACCAGATATCTGGCGAATCTAGAGAAGTTTTTGAGAAGTTTTCAGATGAAGCACGCCGAGATTATTTTGAGTATAGCCAAGAGGAATTTGATCTATGGAAGTTCGATGAAAAATAGACATGATAATATTGAGCACTTTTTACTTAAGAGTTGTTTGAGTTCAGAAGTGGTTACAGTTGAGAAAAGGAATTAATTTCATGAAGTCGATTAGATTAATGGGTGAGCAGTTAACTTTTGGAGTAGGGGCTTTAAATGAACTCGAGAATATGGATGCAGAAAAAGTGTTCATAGTTGTTGGTGGTGAGTCCGTTTTCAAGAATGGAACCATGGACAAGGTAGAGGACTTGCTTGTTAGATCAGGTAAGGATTTTATGCTGTTCTCTGGTGTACCAGTGAATCCCGATACGAATATCGTGCTTTCAGGTGTGGAGAGAATGCGGGTTTATCAGCCTGATACAATTCTAGCAATTGGTGGCGGGTCTCCCATTGATGCCGCTAAGGTTATGGCACTATTCTATGAGTATCCAGAACTGAATTTTGACTTGAATTTTGGTGAGTATGTTTTACCGCAAAAGAGGTATAAAGTTAACTTTGTTGCAGTGCCGACAACTTCTGGGACAGGTACGGAAGTTACAAAAGCCGCAGTGGTTACATTTAAAGACAAGAACATAAAAATTGGATTAAAATCAAACGCTTTTATTCCAGACTTAGCAATACTTGATCCTGATGTGACAATGTCTATGCCACCACATGTTGTTGCACAAACTGGGCTAGATGCCTTAACTCATGCTATGGAATGTTATGTAAATCATAATTTAGATGATTTCACTGAGCCGATTGCATACGGTGCAATTGAAGGACTGATGACTTATTTACCGATTTCCTTTGAGAAAAACAGTATAGAAAGCCGTGAGAAAGTACACCATTATCAGTGTCTTGCAGGCATGGCGTTTACCAATGTAGGTCTGGGAATGGCACATGGTATATCTCATGCTTTTGGTGGGCAGTACAACTTAGGTCACGGACTCCTAAATGGCATGCTTTTACCCCATGTGTTAGAGTTTAATTCAAGAGACGAGAGAGTTAAAAAGAAGCTTGAGAGAATTAGTAGACGTCTTGGTGTGGAGAATGTCATCGATGAAATTCGTGCCTTGAACAAACGTTTAGACATTCCAACGGGATTTGGAACGATGGGGCTAAATAAAAGTGATTTCGAAGACGATTTGGATGAACTAGTAAATAATTCTATGAAAGGGTCTACTAGAGGAAATCCTGTCAAAATTACACCTCAAGAAATGCGAGAGTTATTGAAAAGTCTTATAAAAAAATAGAGGAATACATACTAGGAGAATAAGATGAACTATAGTGATCATGGTAGTTTTATTGAAATTACGACTCCAGAAAACTTTGTATATGAACACTGTCTTGTTTATCTTGCTAGGTCAGATATTGAGTGCCTTCACAAAGTTATAGACAAAGCAGTGTTTAAAGTGATTGATTTTAATGGTGATTTATTAATGCTTAAGATATCTGAGTCAACAACTTCTTTAAAAGTGACATTCTTAAACAAAACACCAACGCATAGCGAGAAGAATTATACTGCAGAATATGTATGGAATCTATTTGACCTTGGAACAGATTTAACTTCGTTTTATAAGTTGGCAAAATCGGATGCGATACTCAGTCATTTGGTTGAAAAATATTATGGCTTAAGAATCATAAAAATTAATGATTTGTTTGAAGGCATATGTTGGGCAATTATTGGCCAGCAGATCAATCTTAAATTTGCGTACACCTTAAAACAGAGACTTTGTGAGTCATACGGGAAAAAATATGAGTATGACGGTACTATGTATTATGTATTTCCTGCCCCTGAAATCCTTAGTGGTTTAAATGTGAAGGCTCTCCGAGAACTACAGTTCACTGGAAGAAAATCGGAGTACTTAATTGGGGTTGGAAAATTGTTTAATGAAAACCAGATTAGCCGCCAGTGTTTAGAGTCATTAAGTGGTTATGAAGAGGTTAGAAAGTCATTAATGGATATAAGAGGTATTGGAAACTGGACTGCCGACTATACAATCTTAAAATGTTTCCATTATAATGAGGCCTTTCCAATAGCAGATGTAGGTATACATAATGGTCTTAAAACATTACTTGGTCGTGATAAAAAACCTAAAGTAGATGAAATACTTCAGATGTCAGAATCCTGGGCTGGTTGGGAAGCATACGCTACTTTCTTTATTTGGAGAAGTTTATATAACTAGATTAAAAGTTGGAGTGCAACCACTGTGCTCTAACTTTTTTATTATGAAAAATGTTTTTATTGGGTTTTGGAAGGTAGATAATATACTAGGTGTCATATTTTAGTACCATATTAAGTACATTATGGATGCGTTAAAATTGTAACTTGCGAATTTTTTTGATTTTTATGAAATTTAATTGAGTGAATTTACAAATTACTTAAAAAAGGGTAGACAAGAGTTCTGCGACCCAGTAATATCAATGTATATGCATTATACATTCGATTATGCATCTTTTGACAATTAGTGGAAAAGTGTGATGGGGGAAAATAATGAAGCCAACAATCAATAACAAATTATCAGTGATCGGTGTTTCTATGGATCTTGGTGCTGGCACTGCAGGTGTTAGCCTTGGACCAGCGGCTCTAAGATATGCGGGGGTTATCGAAAGAGTTGAGAGTATCGGTTATGAAGTAGAAGACAAGGGTGACATCATTGCTAAGAAACCAGAAAGTGCATTAACAGAAGGCACTCATCTTAAGAATCTTGGAGAAGTTGCAAGAGTGAATTCACTTCTTTGCGAGAATGTCGACAAAGTAATGCAGGAAGATCGTTTCCCACTTGTAATCGGTGGTGATCATAGTATTGCAATTGGTACAATTGCTGGTGTCCTGCAACATAAAAAAAACCTAGGGGTTATCTGGTTTGATGCACATGGTGACATTAACACAGCTGAAACGTCTCCATCAGGAAATATTCACGGTATGCCAGTGGCTGTAGCACTTGGTCATGGCCACGAATCTCTAACAAACATCGGTGGGGCTGATAAGAAAATAAGCACAGAGAATATTGTGTTTATTGGTTGTCGTGACCTAGATGCTGGTGAAAGAAAAATGCTAAAAGAGTTTGGTATTACAGTTTTCACAATGCACGAAGTTGACAGATTAGGTATGACAGAAGTTATGAACCGTGCAATTGAAATTGCTTCTAATGGCACAGATGGCATTCATGTAAGCTTCGATGTTGATAGCATGGATCCAACTCATGCAATTGGTACGGGTACTCGTGTTCCAGGTGGTCTAACATATAGAGAGAGTCATTTGGCACTAGAAATGATTGCTGAAACAGGCAAGGTTGTAAGTGCTGAGTTTGTAGAAGTAAACCCAATCATTGATGTAAAGAACCAAACAGCGAAAGTTACAGTAGAGCTTATTGGTTCACTACTTGGTGAGTGGTTAATTTAAATAATCATAGAAAAACTCGAAGATGACCTTAATCTTCGAGTTTTTTATTATCTAACCAAGCATTTGAAAAATCAAACTGGGACGAGGAGTTTCTAAACCAGCCTTTCAAATTAGGTGATACGATATAGAGTCCCCTTCGGTGATAAATTGGTATAATATGATGATCATCAATAATCATAGATTCTAGCTCACGCATTAAGCTCAAAGACTCTGATTCATTTGTCAAAAGTTGAAGAGCCTTTATTTTTTATCATACTCATCGCTAGACCATCTAGTGAACTGGCTGTAAATAGACCCAGTTTTAAATGTCTCAAGGAAAGTCATTGGGTGGGGATAATCTGCAGTCCACCCCAGCATAATCAGGTCATAATCCCCATCTAAAGCTGTCTGATACAGATCGGTCCATGGCATACCTATGGCTTCAATATTCAACCCATAAGATGCCCACGTTTCTGTGAGTTCTAGGGCGATACTTTCATCATCTCTACCTTTCATGTATATAAATCTTATAGGTGTATTCGGCAATTTCCTCTCATTTTTTAATTTCATTATTAGTTCTTGCGCTTTATCACTGTCTAGACCAGGATCAAGATCCACAAAATCGTGAAAAGGCTGGCCGTCAATTTTATAGGTCATTGGAATAAGATACTTACTTGGAATACCAGAACCCAGAAGTGCTGAGTCAATGAGTTTTTGTCGATCAATGACTATGGAAAGAGCTTCCCTAAAGTCCTTATTTTGAATGTAGTCTATGTCATGATTAAGGACAATAAAAGCGGTACTAGATGCCATATTCCAGTAGCTATCTGGTTCACTGTTTGGAACTTTCCTTAAATCTGCCACTGTAATTTCATAAAAAACGTCAACTTGACCACTTTCGTATAAGGTTGCTATCTGATCATCTGGCTTTCTAAAGAGAACCAGTATATCATCTATTGCTATGTTCTCACGATTCCAGTAGTGAGGGTTTTTTATAAGAGCAATAGATTCTCCAGCAGTGTATTGATGCATCATAAAGGGACCATTGGTAATATATAATTCTGGTGTGTGATCCCAGTTATCAACATCTGTATTTACCGTTTCAATATGGATGGGACCTAAACGTGGAAAGCTGAGGATTTCAAGGAAATATGGTACTGGAGCTTGCATATTGACTTGAAGAGTGAAGTCATTTATAACCTTAATCCCAACATCGTCAATAGATCCAGTGCCTTCAAAATATGATTGTGCGCCACTTATATAAGGGGTTAGTAATCCGCTTATACCAGAATCATTGTTAGGTGAAATAATCCTTAGCCACGCATCTTTGAAATCTTGAGCTGTGACTTGCGATCCATTGCTCCAATATGCGTCTTGTCGCAAGTGAAATACAAATTGAGTGTTGTTGCTTGAAACATCCCAAGTCGCGGCTGCTCCAGGAATCAGTTGTCCATTTTCATCTTCTTTGACGAGTGGTTCAAACAAATGATTTAACACGGCATTCGTATAGGTTTCATTGCCAATACTCGGGTCTAAGTTAAGGGGTTCACCTGGCAACATAAACCGTATCTCAGAACGTTCTATTTCATGATCTTGAGTACAACCAGTGAATACAAGAAATACTGAGAGCACAAGTATGAGTACTGTACACAATCTTATATTAGATTTTATTCTTAACATCACATCACCATTCTTACATACTATTTGAGTGGAGGTGTATTTTAAATCCTAGACCTTTATCTAGTTCTGAAATCACTTCGATTTCGCCTCCAAAAGCGTCCTGTACTATTGCGTAGACCATGGGAAGCCCAAGGCCAAATTTTGATGTTAGGGAACTCGTGTACATTGGGGTAAACAAATCCTTTTCATCTTGATAGTTTATGCCTTTACCATTATCCAAGTAGAGTATTGTGATGGCGTCTTGTTCAGTTGATGTCTGTGATACTGAAACATGGATATACGGGTCTTCTATTTTTTCAGAAAAGGCATGGGAAAAGGAGTTAACTATGAGTTCTCTAGCAAGCTTTTGCATGTTAGTTAAATCTGCTGTGAATTGAACTTTATCTTTTACATTAATATTAATTTTACAATCTAATTGAGGGTATTCATTAGAAATGGCAGTGAATTCCTTATAAAAAAGATCATGTAAATTAATATCGCTGACAATGCTCATACTGTCAATTCGAGAGTAACTTTTAAGTTTATTAATCATTTCTGCACAACTGTCTAGATTGTGTAAAACACTTGAATTTTCATTTTCCATGTCTTCAATAAACTCATTCAAACGCCTTTTTGAAATTTTATTTAGTGCAAAATCTGATTTAAGCAATTTTACAGCTTTGATAATATGACTAGTAAGTGTTTTGGCATTCCCAATCGGTGTATTCATTCTATGGGCTAACCCAATAGCAACATGCCTAAGAGACGCTAGTTTTTCTGTTTCAACAAGTTTTTTGCGCGTAGCATGGATTTCATTTATTGAACTTTCTAATTTTATATTAGTATCAAGGAGCGTTTCCTTTTGTTCTTCTAGTTCGGATAGTGCATCTTCCAAATCGTAGTTTGTTTTCCTAAGTTCTTTTGTTCGTGCATCAACTTTTTTTTCAAGATCTTCACTATATTCCTTAATTTCATTAAAACTGGTGTTTTGTCTTTCTACCATGATTTTGAGTGATCGGCTTAAGATCCCAACTTCATCTTTTCGGTTACAGTATGCATCTTCAATGGAGATTTCATAATTGCCTTGTCCAACCTTGTCAATTTTTTGTGCAATGTATGTGATTGGTCTTGATAACATTTTGGCAATTAGAGAACTAAAAACGATGGTTAACATCATTGCAATGACCATCATTCCAGCAAGTAATAGGATAATGTAATCTAAGCCACTGGTAATTTCATCTTCATTAACTGCTATGCCAAGAATCCAGCCGTTAACAAGTGATTTAGTTCCGACAAGAATGGGCTCATTTCTTTCATTAAACACTTGAAAAAAAGAAAGGACTTCTGAAGTATCTATGAATTCAGTTTCTAATAGATTACTTAATTTAACCGTCTCTGGTGTGAAAATTGTATCGCCTTTAGAATCAAGTAAGAACATAACACCTGAATCCATAATATGGGTGGCATTTACAGTGCTGATTAAATCGTTGTAACTGGCTCCACTCCCTATAACGGCTAAAACGTCTTCACTTAATTTAATTGACTTACTGTAGTAAATGGCTTGTTCATCAATCAAAAAACTCCAGTAGCCATTTGAATGATCACTTTGGAGTTTGGTTGAATTTATGTCATTCCAAATGTCAGTACTTAGTACTTCCTCAGGGATTGAATCTCCATTGACATCAGTAAACATAAGAACTTCGACTTGATCATCTTCCACTAGGATTAAGAATGCAGTCTTAGCGGGACTTAGGTCAGCTGCTACGTTTAAGGACGACTTGAATTTCTCAAGATACTTTTGTCTGTAAGATGGGTCTGTTAGGTCTTTTTTTGCGTTGTAGGTTAGGCTCAGCTCAGAATCAAGTGACGTAACCACTTTTTCAGATGCTTGTAGTTTTTGATTAATCTCAAATTCAGAACCATGTAAGATCGCTTTTAGAAACTCTTGGCTTCTGTCAATGAGGGTGTTTCGTGAAATTTGAACAGAGAACAGACCCACAGCAAGTAGAAGTATGAATGCCAAAGCAATTATGGCAACAGTGATTCGATTCTTATACTCATGCGCGTCCTCCAATCAATAGTCAATAAAATTATACCCAGAATTCCATATGGAATGCACTTAGCATAATATTGATTGGGAAAAGAAAACGATAAAATATCATAAAAAAAGGTGGATTTTCTAGTTGTCTAGAAAATTCACCTTTTGACTTATTTGACTATTGCTGTATATTGTCTTTCCAGGTCCATGCGAGTCTTATGATAAACATCATGCAAATGACTTTCTTAATTTAATACATTACTTCAATACACTATTTTAATACATCTAAAACGACTTGATGAAGCTCAGATTTATCACAAATACCACTGTGAAGAATAGGTCGTTTGTCTATATTTTTAATAGGGTTAGGAATGACAAGTTCAGCCTTTTTTGATAAAAGCTCAACCAGTTCAAAGTCGTTGAATGAACTAACATCTTCACCAAGCCCTTCAAGAACACTTCTAGGAAATTTAAAAGGACTAGCTGTAGAAGCAATAAGTGTTTGTGTGTTGTCACCAGTCTTTTTGACATAATCAGAATAGACTTGGTAAGCAACGGCTGTGTGTGTATCTACGGTGTAGTTGAATGTTTGATAAAGTTCCCGAATAGCATCAATTGTTGTTACATCATCAGCGTAACCACCAAAGAAATTTTTCATATTATCTTTCATTTCATCTGAAATTTCGTACACACCTTTTTCTTTCAAATCATTCATCAGAGAAGTAATAGTAGTGTCACTTGATCCGCTAATAGCATACAGGAATCTTTCCAGATTGCTTGAAATCATAATATCCATTGATGGGGAAACAGTAGGTACAAAACGCCTTTCAAGGTCATATTTGCCCGTGTTAAAGAAGTCTGTTAGAACATTATTTGTATTAGACGCACAGATAAAATTCTTCACGGGAAGTCCCATTTGCTTTGCATAATATGCAGCAAGAATGTTTCCAAAGTTGCCAGTAGGGACAACCACATTAATTTCATCGCCCATTTTGAGTCTTTCATCATTCACTAGAGCATAGTAAGAATACACATAGTAAACGATTTGAGGAACCAAACGACCAATATTTATAGAGTTTGCTGACGATAGAATATAGCCTTTTTTCTTTAAATCGGCTTTGTATTTTTCGTCTGTGAAGATAACTTTTACACCATTTTGGGCATCATCAAAATTACCGTTGATACCAAATACATGGGTGTTGTCACCTTCTTGTGTGATCATTTGTCTTTTTTGAACATCACTAACACCGTCGGTAGGATAAAACACAACGATTTCAATGCCATCTACATCAGAGAACCCTTCTAAAGCGGCCTTGCCTGTGTCTCCAGAAGTTGCAGCTAGAATGACAATGTCCTCTTTAGTACCAAGCTTAATTGCACTTGTTTTCATGAAATGTGGCAAAATTGACAGTGCCATATCTTTAAATGCAAGTGTCTTTCCATGATACAGCTCAATAAAGCTTGCAGTACCACATGTGTGGATGGGTGCTATACGAGCATCTCTAAATTTCTCGTTATAAGCAGAGTAAACACAGTTTTCAAGTTCTTCTGGTGAAAAGTCTGTAGCAAACTTGCCAAGGATAGTTTTAGCAAGTTCCTGATAAGAAAGGGCGCTTAATGACTCATCTAGAAAATCAATTTTCGGAATTGCAGTAGGTACAAATAGACCACCATCGGATGCAATGCCTTTAACGACTGCTTCTGAGAAAGTTAATTTTTCAGCGTCTGATCTTGTTGATTTGAAGTGAAGTGTTGACATAGTGCCTCCTAATTTATTGAATATGCTCTCTCTCACAAGTGCATTACTTTCATTATTAATTTATGAAGCTTCTGAAACAACTTAACCGTTACATATATACTATAGAATTTCTTTCAAATTTCAACCTTTTTGTGTTAAGAGATTCATTTTTATAGGCGAAGTTTAATATTTGTATTATTTGTTGAAACGGACGTACAATATAATGTTGTGATTTTGAATGATTACAAGGTATATATAATTACAAGTTGGTATTTGTTCAGGAGGGGTTTATGGAGCGGTTTGGGCAGATTGAAAGAATGAACATGGAAAGCAGAGTGGGGGCACTCATGGGGGCACTTGCTTTCAGTGTATTTACTTACGCGGATATTTATATATATGAGTATCCTCCAATTATTACATCTATGCGGATTATTGTTGTCATGGCATTTGTGGCTTACTTAGTTGTGTCTTCTAACAAGTTTGGAATGTCTAATGAAGTTTTGTCACATTTGTACTCTATTTGTATTTTTTTAGCATTGGTATTTACGGATATTCTTTATGCTGTTCTCATTTTAGTAGGTTCTAATCACTTGGATAGGGCAATTCAAGTGGGTATGGTCATCGTGATTGGGACAACACTTATGGCGGGAAACTCACGTAGATGGATAGATAAACTGTTAATAACAAACTTTTGTCTGTTTACTGTCATGCTTATATTGCTTGTTGGGGTAAATGTAAAGTCATTCTTTAGTTTTTTCAACTTCTTTTTCTTTAATATTATGACGATAGTGTTTAACCGAAGTTACATTGCAGCCAGAAAAAGTGAGGTGGAATACCAATGTGTACTCAAGTCACAACTGAATGATCTAGAGACTAGGCTAGTTGAGAATATTAGGTTGCAGGATCATCTAGTTAAAATGGCTACCTTTGATGATATGACGGGTCTTATGAACAGAAGATCAGGACTTGAGGTTCTTCATTCTTTAATTTCAGCGCCATTAGAAAACTATACTCAGTTTGCAATTTGCTTTTTTGATTTAGATGACTTAAAAGGCGTAAATGATAAATACGGTCATAATGTTGGTGATCATTATATTAAAGATTTTGCAGCGGGCTTAAATCAAGCTGTACGTAGTACAGATATTACAATACGCCTTGGTGGAGACGAATTTCTATTAATTCTAAAAGGTGTTGATCAGAATTTGGCAAATCAAATCGTAACTGGAATTATTCGAAAAGTAAAGGTTATGAGTGAGGATCTAGACAGAAAATACACTATGGCAGTGAGTTATGGAATTGTGCACAGTGGTGAAGAAAACTATGATAGCTCTGAAGCAATGCTTGAAGAGGCTGACAGGCGTATGTATATGTATAAAAGTAGAAAAAAAGATGAAGCTGTCTAAAATCTAAAGGGAGATTAAGATGCGACAACCAGTTGTTTTTATTGGTCATGGAAGCCCCATGAATGCTATTGAAGAAAATAAGTATTCCTATTTGTGGGCAAAAATTGGTCGAATGTTTAAACCTAAATCAATTCTTATGATTAGTGCTCATTGGTATAAAGATGGATTCAGAACCCAAAGTGCTATATCACCTGAAAAAATCAATGATATGTATGGTTTTCCAGAAGCATTATATGAGACTGAGTACGCTGTAAAAGGGGATTCCAAACTAACAGAACGGGTACAAGCCGTTCTTGGAGATGAAGTCACTATTGATGATTCCTGGGGAATTGACCATGGTGCGTGGTCGGTGTTGATTCATATGTTTTCTAAAGCAGAAATTCCAGTGGTTCAGCTTAGTGTGAATAATAATGTTGAACATGGTCACCTGTTTGAAATGGGGATGAAGCTTTCTGCATTAAGAGACGAAGGTGTCATGATCATTGGCAGTGGAAATATTGTTCATAATTTGTCGATGGTCAATCCACGCATGGAAAAAGGGTATGAATGGGCAGAACGATTTGACAAAGACATAATGAAAGCAATAAAACAACATCGGTATTTTGATTGTATAAATTATAGTAAGTTCCGAATGGCGGCTGAAATGTCTGTTCCATCCACTGATCATTATTTACCACTATTATATGTTTTAGGAGCTGCTCGTAAGGATGATAAGTTATCCGTTTTTAATGAAGGATGCACAATGGGCGGTATGTCCATGACAAGCTATTTGTTTGACAAAAAACTAACACTTTAAAATCGCTGTAAATGTTACAATATTAACGTTTTTAAGTGTTTGAAAACTGTTTTCAAGGCATAAAAAACATGGTAAACTAGGGCTCGACAACTTATGATATAAAAAGGTTAGGAGTATAACGCCTAACCTTTTTTATATGTTTAAATCATATGACACATGAAATGGAGCTTAAGTCATGGCACAACATATTATAGAAGAAGCAAAACGATGTCTCCAGTGCAAAAATGCATTATGTAAAAAAGGATGTCCTGTCGACACACCTGTTAATGAAGCTGTACATATGTTATTGAATGGACAAATATCAGACGCAGGAAAAATATTGTTTGATAATAATCCTTTATCAATTGTTTGTTCACTTGTCTGTCCCCATGAAAAATTTTGTGAGGGGAGCTGTGTATTAGATAGAAAAGGGAATGCTATACACTGGAGTACGATTGAACATTATATTTCAGACTACTATTTAAATAAAATGGAGCTTCATCCTGAAATTGATCCTACAAAGAAAATAGCAATTATAGGCTCTGGCCCAGCTGGTATTACCTTAGCATTCATTTTGGCTAGAAGAGGGTATGACATTACGATTTTTGACATGCGCGATAAGATTGGCGGCGTTCTTAGATATGGCATTCCAGCATTTCGTCTTCCTAAAGATATACTTGAAAGATTAAAAGACCAGCTCGTAAAAATGGGTGTGAAGATTAGACCAAATACTCTTGTAGGGCCAGTCATTACAATCGAAGACCTATTTAGAGATGGGTATAAGGCAGCATTTATTGGTACAGGGGTTTGGAATCCAAGGCCAATGCGCATAAAAGGTGAAAGTTTAGGACATGTTCATTATGCTATTGATTATTTAAAAAACCCTTCAAGTTTCCCAATCGGTCAAAAAGTATGTATTATAGGCGCTGGGAATGTAGCAATGGATGTAGCAAGAACTGCAGTTCGAAGAGGTGCTAAGGAAGTATCAATAATGTATAGACGTGGTGAGGAAGACATGCCTGCGAGCCAACATGAAATAAAGTATGCTAAGATAGATGGGGTCCAGTTTGAGTTCTACAAATCTCCAGTTGAAATAACAGACCATGGTATTCGGTATTACAATACTAAAAAAGTACTAGTAGATGGAGAAGAGAAACTGATAACTCTTGATGGCGATAAAGGTAGAGAAGGTTCACTTCAGACGTTTGAAGCGATTCAATAATTATTGCAGTAAGCCAAGGGCCTAAATCCAATATTGTTGCAAATTCAAAAGGTATTGAGCTAGACAAAACTGGTCTTGTATCTACAGATGATTATGGTAGAACAAGTCGCGAAGGTGTCTTTGCATCTGGAGATGTTGTAACTGGGGCTAAAACAGTTGTTGAAGCAGTAATGTTGTCTAAAAAGGTAGCAGATGCTATTGAGACTTATGTAAGTCAGCTCGATTAGCATAGTGAAAAGAATTTTATAAATCTAATATAGAACCCGCTATCAACTCTGATAGCGGGTTTATCATTTACTGAACATGAACTTTTGCAAGAACGTACAAATCTGTATCTTCACGGTGCATACGTTGTAAAACAGCTTCAAATACCTTATTCGCATCTTGTTTAAATGTTTTAGAATCAGACATAATCTTTGAGCGTGTGTTGTATTTGTCTTTAAAAGTCATATAGGTTTGACTTAAATTGCCCATTTCATCGATATAGTGTTTGGTTTTATTTTGCAAAGATGTATCCCCTTTTTTATTAAAGATGGATATAGATATTTGTCCTCATTGCTTAAATGTATCTTGAGTTTTCCAGCCAAAACGCTTATGTTTCTGGCAATATTTGCACTGTTTCCCTCTAAGTCTGCACCGTTAATCATTGATTTAGTTTCATTTATTATATTGTAAATGTCCTGATGTTGTCTTTCTAGATTTTTGATAGTAGTCATTTTTATTTCTCCCTTCAACGTTTGATTTTCTGATATCAGTATAACGTCCAGAGTAAATTTCATCGGTAACATGAGTTACATAATGAAAAAGTTGAAATTTATATTGAAATTGAGATAAGAGGGTATAAATGATAATGGTTATCATATTTTTAGTCTTTGTTTTGGAATGAAGACTTGAAAGGAGATTTAAAATGAAATGCAGCGTTTCTATACCCATCAAGGGATCAAAAGAAGACATTTGGAACGTGATTACAGACATTGAACATTCAGAACAGACAATAAGTGCAATTGACAAAATTGAAGTACTTGAAAAACCAGAAAGTCTTAATGGATTCAAATGGAAAGAAACAAGAACAATGTTTGGCAAAGAAGCCACTGAGATTATGTGGATCACTGAATCTGAAAAGAACCACTACTATAAAACAAGAGCTGAAAGTCATGGAATGGTTTATGTTTCAAGTTTATCAATCGAAGACGAAGACGACCATGAGGTTCTAATCATGGGGTTTGAAGGCGAACCACAGTCGTTTGGTGGAAAAGTAATGAACATGATTTTTGGAAAAATGATGATGTCGTCAATGGAAAAAGCAATACTTAAAGACCTCGAGGATATTCGAAATGTAGTTGAACATTTGCACTAATACTAACAGGACAAGCTATTTTAGCTCTGTCCTTTTCTTCTGTGAAAAATATATACG
>LQAE01000074.1_pt1 | contig 46483 bp, 51 predicted proteins | sample 1535771 | NCBI WGS metagenome assembly LQAE01 (sample SAMN04331582, study PRJNA305678) | bioreactor metagenome | isolation source: bioreactor_1 inoculated with Wadden Sea sediment 1st replicate of a... | place: Germany:Bremen
TTTTTTCCAGAGACTGTCTGGCCTGTTCATCCGGATCCGGTCCGGCATCCGCTCAGCAATCTGACCTTGTTTGGCTGTGTCTTTTGTCATATTGGGTTCCTTCTTGATTGGCCGTTTTATAATGTGTCATGACCCTTTCGGCCTGCCGGGTTACAATATTAGGTTTCATATGGATACATAGCAATCTTCATACCATTTGATATGAAGAAGATAATCACTTCGTGATCCCGATATGATGGGATACATACATTTTTGAAACCATCCTGCCTGCAACAGGCTGGTAGCGATTTTGCGATTTTTGCGTTCATGGTCGCATCAATGCATCGCAGCAAAGTTCGGAACTAGGGAATTGACAATCCAGCCATGATATGTGCATATATACAATTTAATATCAACCTTGAGAAAAAGGAGTCGACAATGGCGGGTTTAAACAAGGTGATGCTCATCGGGAATCTGGGGCGTGACCCGGAAATCAGGTATTCCCAGCAAGGCATGGCTGTGGTGAATTTTTCAATTGCCACCAGTGAACAGTGGACAGATAAAAATACCGGGGAAAAGCAGGAAAAAACCGAGTGGCACCGGGTGGTGGCATTTGGAAAACCGGCTGAAATCCTGGAAAAATATCTGTCCAAAGGCAATCAGGTCTATATCGAAGGCCGGCTTCAGACACGGAATTATGAAAAAGACGGCCAGACTCACTATATCACGGAGATCGTGGTCAGTAATTTCCAATTTCTCGGAGGGAGATCCGACAATCAGGGTGACGGGTATCCGTCTTCAAACGGATATAAAAAGGACCCGCCCGGTGGTGGATACCCTCAGCAGGGCAATCCGGCGCCCAACCAGCAGAATTTTCATGGACCTACCCATCCGGGCGGAGGTCAGGCCCCGATGCAGGATGAGGATATCCCGTTTTAACCTTTTTCAGTTTCTTGGATTTTCTCTCCGCCACTGCCGGGGACTCTTGTACCGGCTGCCCTGGGCCCACATCCCGATTCGGCGTTGTCTGGCATGATCCTGGGCTGTCAGATACGGGGCGGCGTTAAACGTTTTGGGAAGGCTTCCCTGATACATTTCTGCCAGCCCCGCTTTCATCATTTCCAGATTCATGTTGATGCTTCCGACGAACACTTCCGCCAGAATCCGGTTGTATCCGCCCAGGCCGTAAGTCTTCAGGGTCACGAACCGGTCTTGGATCTGCCGGCTCAGAAACAGATGTGCCTGTCTGCTGTAGGGCTGGCCCGGTTTCTGCCGGCCGCCGGTTTCCGGGGCATCAATGCCCACCATACGGATTTTCAGGGTCAGGTCCGTGCCCCGGACCAGAAGTGAATCGCCGTCATAGATTTTAATCACCCTGAACTGCCGGTCGGAAGGAATCCGGCTTTGAATCTGCTCATCCAGAACTTGGGTGGGTTTTGTGTTTTCAGGCGGTGAGATGTTGGAAAAATGCCGGACTCCTTCGGAGTCGGTCCAGATAAACACATCGCCTGCCACGGGCGCCACCAGGCCGGTCACCATCAGAAAACAAATCACATATGTGATCCATCGAATCATGGTGTTGTTGAATGGTCCGCCGAAATCAGTCCCACCCAGTCTTTATCAGTATTTTCCCAGACGGGCCGAAACTGGTATTCGTTGAAACAGGTCTTTAAATTGTCAGCTTCCCATGAGCGGATACCGGAAAAAACAAGGGTGCCCCCGGGGATCAGTCTCTGCCGGAAAACCGGTGCCAGGGTTTCAAGGGTCGGTGTTCTCAGGTTGGCACAGATGATTCCCAGCCCCGGGCCGGTTTCAGATATTGGATGATTCTTCACCGATATCCGGCCGGACAGTCGGTTCAGGGCCGTGTTTCGTCCGGCTTCACTGACCGCGTTGGGGTCAATGTCGTATGCCAGGCAAGTGGAGACCCCGGCCAGGCACATGGCAATGGCCAGGACTCCTGATCCGGTGCCGATATCCGCTCCCGGGGCCTGCAAAATGCCGGGGCCGGGCCGGGTTTGAAAAAATAGATGTTCCAGGGCCGCCAGGCACAGGCGGGTGGTGGGATGATGCCCGGACCCGAAAGAGATGCCCGGTTCAAGGTGGATGGCATGCACGCCGGGACGGTCGTTAAAACCGGAGAAATCCGGTGGAAGCAACATAAAATGGTCGGTGATCCGGACCGGTTTCTGAAAATTTTGAATCACACAGGTGGTGCCGTATATATCCTGGTAGGTAAGTTCTTTCTGGCTGACCAGGGTTTTGAGAACAGATTTGGCATCAGATACCGACAGCTGAAGCTGACTGGCTATTTCGTACACATAGGCCCTGGCGGTCAGCCGGGTTTCCTTTTGCGTCAGAATGGCCAGAGCGGCTTTCCTGTCAAAGGGGATCATGTCCTTCCTGTTTAAGCAGTTTTCGGTACCAGCAGGCAAATTCAAACATTCCTCTGATTTTTTCTTCTTCATTGATGATGCCCAGACACATCTCCAGGGCGCCCTGGGCAAAGGAGTTGGAGTAGGTGTCAGAATCGGCCTGGGACAGAAATTCCCGGATCAGCATTTGAGAAGTCCGTTTGGTCTTGTCTTTCCGGATGTCGATGGGATCTTTGGGTTCCTGGAACGGGTCCCATCTGTCATAGCCCTTTTTCAGAATCTGGCGCTGTCCTCGTTTCCCCATGGCATCGAAGATGGCCTTTTTCTTCTCTTCGATCTGTTCTCTGGTGAAATTATCCATCCTTCCGGACCCCTAAATAATCTTCGTTAAAATCGGTGATCAAGGCCATGGAGACCGGTATCAGCATCTCGTGCATTTTGATGTGCCGGGAATGGATGTCCTTGAGAAGTTCTGCTGAAAGCAGTTGAAGCTGGGTATAAATTTTGTCCATGTTCAACGTCGGGTACGCGTTTCCCTGGATGAAATTGGTCCGCCCGCAGATGTGGCTTTTCCCGGCCGTGGAGGTGGGGATGCCGTAGATGCGGCAGGTGATGGGCCTAAATTCATACAGCAGGCACAGGTTGTCAGACCCCAGCAGGGGACAGCGTACCCGTTCCTGAGACATATGGCCCACAATTTCCAGCTGATCCGCCCCTTTCTGCACTTTTTTGTAAGCGTCCCGTTTGAGTTTGACCAAAGCCCGGTCGGTTTTGTCGGCAATTTCCAGCAGTTCGTTTTTTTCTTTGCCAAAGAATTTTTCCAGGAATCTGGATTTCAGGTAAAGGGCCTCGATCAGGGGCATGTCAAAAATGGCGTAGCAGCAGTCACTGCATTTTTCCCGGCAGAACACCTCTTTGGGAAACTCCTGTTTGACCCGGTCAAAAATTCCGTCCACCACTTGAACCAGGGCTTCATATTTTGCAAAATGCGTTTTCAGATCCAGTGCCATGGGCAAAATCCTTTATTTTCCAATACAGAAATTGTTAAAAATTGTATCCAGTATATCCAGTGACGCGGTTTCACCGGTAATACTGCCCAGCAGGTCAATGCTGTTTTTCAGGTCAATGGCCAACGTTTCCTCCGGTTGACCGGTTTCTATGCCGTGTCTGACGGACTCAAGACAGGATAGCGTCTGTGTCAGTGCGGTTTTATGCCGCAGGTTGGGGACCACGGCGGAACCATCCATGGTCAGATCCCCCATGCACAGCTGCAGGATGGCCTCCCGTAATTCCCGGATTCCCTGATTGTGAAGAGCGGAAATGCGAACCCGGGGAATGGAATCGCAGATTTCCGGCAGTTCCGGCAGTTTTGGAGCACCGGGTTTTGGCTGTCCGTTCCGGTCGACGGTGAGATCGATTTTATTGACCACCACCAGAATTCTTTGGTCCACGGACACCATTTTTCTGACTTCCATTTCGGACAGCGTCTTTCCCGGCTCTACCATGAACAGGACCAGATCGGCATTGCGGATATGGTCTTTGGCCCGTTCGATGCCGATGATTTCCACCAGATCGTCGGTGTCATGAATGCCGGCCGTGTCTGTCACCACAAATGGAATGCCGTTCATGTTCATGGCTTCCTGGATCGGGTCCCGGGTGGTGCCGGGAAGGGCCGTGACAATGGATTTCTCCCTGGACAGAAGTCGGTTCATGAGGCTGGATTTTCCCACATTGGGTTTGCCGCAGATGGCCAGGCGGATGCCCTCTTTGAGAAAACAGGCGTCTTCGTGCTGCCGGATGAATTTCCGGCACTGGTGCATGACCCTGTCGATGTCACCGGTATCCCGGAAGCCGGAATCCTCTGCCTCTTCAGGCACATCATCAGAAAAGTCGATGCGCACCTCCACCTGGGAAAGGACACGGATCAGTAGTTCCCGCATGTCCTGGATCTGCTTTTTTAAGGCTCCGGAATTCTGGGCGGCAGCGAATTTCAGGGCGGCCGTGGACCGGGCGTTGATGATATCGGCCACTGCCTCGGCCTGGGTCAGATCGATGCGCTGATTTAAAAAAGCCCTTCGGGTGAACTCCCCGGGTTCCGCCAGCCGGGCACCGTTTACCAGCAGTCTTTCCAGAATCTGTTTAAGTACCACGGTGCCTGAATGGGCCTGGATTTCCACCACATCTTCGGCCGTATAGGACCGGGGGCCTTTCATGAAAATAAGCAGGATTTCGTCAATGACCTCTCCGTTGTCCATGAAATAGCCATGATAGACCCGGTGGGTTTTCAGGTCTCCGGTTGAAGGGGGGCCGGTCCGGGTCCTGGAAAAGAACGGTACCGCAATGGCCGTGGCATCCGGACCCGAGATCCGGATGACCCCGATGCCACCGCTGCCGAAAGGGGTGGCGATTGCGGCAATGGTGTCATTCATGGAAACCTATCTTTTGAACCGTTTCTTACCGGCAAACGAGTTCTTTTTTTTGGAAAAATCACCAGGCGCCGGTAATACCCGTCGCCCATGCTTTGGGTTCTGACCCGGTTGTCGTCTTTGAGCGTCAGATGGACAATGCGGCGGTCCTGGGCACTCATCTGGTTGATGGTGGCAGGCTTACCTGTTTTTTTGCTTTTTCCGCCATTTTTACGGCCAGATGCTTGAGATTGGACTTCCGGGTTTCAATGTACCCTTCCACATCCACTTTGACCCGGACCCGGGCCTCGCTTTTACGGTTGATGATCTTGTCGGTGAGAAACTGCATGGCATCCAGAGTCTGGCCTTTTCGGCCGATCAGGATACCGGCGTTGCCACCGGTAATTTTCAAGGTCAGATGATCCCGGTTCGTTTCGGCTTCCACGGTAGCGCCCTCGGTGATCAGATCCGCCATTTTCTGGAGGGTTTCCAAGCCCAGATCAATGGATTCCTGAGTGACTTCCACTACCTGGGGCGGTTCGGGTGCGGCGGTTTTTCCAGGAGAATCCAAAGGGTAATCGTCCTGGGCAACCGGTTTTGAATCTTCAGCAGCCGGTTTTTCCGGAGCGGCTTCGGATGTGGGGGGGGCAACCGGTTTGGTGTCTTTTCCTTTTTTCGGAGCAGGTGTCGGTTTGTTCTGGGCCGGAGCCGGCGGGTTTCCTTGTGATGAATCACTGACAGAACGGTCTGATAAGTCTTCAGCGGAAGGGGTGCTGATCCGGGTGTTCGATCCAAAGGCTTCGTCCACCATGGAGCGGATGCCTTCCAGCTCTTTTTCAGAGGTGTCGGCATTGTTCTGGGGAAGAACCACTTTGATGACGGCATCTTTGCGGCCCACAATCCCGAATATACCGGATGCGCCTGTGGATATGACTTCGTATTTCAGGTCTTTTTTTGAAACGGAAAGGGTATCGCAGGCGGTTTTGACGGCAGTATCGACGTCTTTTCCGCTGAATTCCTGAGTTTTTTTCATGAATTACCTCCTGCTATTTGGAAAATTTTTTCTGGGTATAATACTGCTGCCCCATAGAGATGATGTTGTTCACCAGCATGTACAAAACCAGTCCGGACGGAAAATTGATAAACAGGACGGTCATAAAAATCGGCATGAGCATCATCATTTTTGCCTGCATGGGATCACCTGCTGTTGGGGTCATTTTCTGCTGGAGCAAAAATGAAGCCCCCATGATCAGAGTAAGAACGGGAATGCCGTAAGGTGCTTCCATTAAGGGAATGGCAAAATCGAAATGGAACAGCCGGTCCGGGCCGGAAAGGTCCTTGATCCAGCCCACAAACGGCGCGTGCCGAAGCTCGATGGCCTGATAGAGCATCCGGTACAACGCAAAGAAAATGGGCATCTGGACCAGCAGGGGCAGACAGCCAGAGGCCGGATTGACCTTGTATGTCTTGTACAAGGACATGATCTCCTGGTTCATCCGCTGTTTGTCGTCTTTATACTTTTCCCGGATTTTCATCATCAGGGGCTGGACTTTTTTCATTTCATTCATGGATTTGTAGCTTTTGGTTCCCAGGGGCCAGAAAATAAGCTTGATGAGAACCGTCAGCAAAATAATCGCCACTCCGTAGTTGGGAATGATATCATGAATGAAATTCATGGTGATGAGCAGCGGTCTGGCAAGAATGTCAAAAAAACCAAAATTGATCGCTTTTTTCAATGTGTTGTCATACTGGTTCAACACCTTGAGACTTTTCGGACCCAGATAATAGGTGAACGGATATTCCCCCTGCATGCCCGGGTCAATCCGGTCCATCTGCCATACCAGCCGACTTTCAGCCATGTTGTTTTCATACTTGAGTTTGAGCTGACCTTCTCCTTCGGCATCGGGAAGAACCGCCGTCAGAAAATACCGGTCCGTGTATCCGGTCCAGTTGATATTGCCGGTGAAAGTGTCCTGATCTTCAATGTCTTTGGGTTTGATGGACAGAAATTCGTTGTTGACATAGGCCACGGGTCCTTCAAAGGCAAACCGGGACCGTTTTTTTGTTTCGTCGTCAAAAATGCCGGGAGTGGTAATCACGAGGGCATCGGTTACGGGCATGCCCGACCCGTTTTGAATCACGATGTCACAGTCAATCAGGTAGGAATCAGCCTGAAACGTGTATATTTTCTGGACAATGATCCCCCGGGGGCTGGTCCAGGAAAATGTCAGGGTCTGGCTGCCCTGGGTCAGATTCAAGGACTGGGTGTCGGTATCCGCCGTGAAAACAGCCGTTTCAAGCCCTTCAATCACACCGCTACGGGTACCGGTGATTAACGTGCCCCGGGTCAGCCGGGGGTCCACCATTTGCTTCTGGTCGGACGATGATCCGTTACTGGACTTGTAATCTTTTAATAGCTGGCTGGTTACTGCAGCCAGATATTCAGATATATTAAGGTCATACAGCGGCGTTGAAACGGAAATGGTTCTGAAATCCGCCGGTTCGGTCCTGTCGATGGAGGCCGGTGCCCTGTTTTTATCAGGGGTATAATCGGACACGGCAGACCGGGTATTCTCGGGGGACGGAATGGGTTCCGTTCCACTGGATTCCCGGGCGGTCTGGGAAGGATTGGGGTCAGGCGGCGGGGTGACAAAAAAGAACTGATAGCCCACAAGGACCACCACAGACAGTAACACCGCTAACAACAATCGTTTTTGATCATCCATGTTCTCTCCTCGGCTTGAAAAATTTTTTCAAACATAATGTCTACAAGGAAGAAGAAACAGTCGGGCGTATGGATCAATTATGGAACCGGATCATATCCCCCTGCATGAAATGGATGACAACGCAATATCCGTTTGGCCGCCAGCCAGCTGCCCCTGAGGCTGCCGTGTTTCTGAACCGCTTCAACCGCATAGGCGGAACAGCTCGGATAAAACCGGCAGTTCTGACCAGTCAGCGGTGATATAAAAAATTGATAAAATTTAATCAATATTAACAATAGCTGCTTAATCATTCATTCGGGCCAATGCTATTTTTGTAAAAAGTTTATCAAGGCGCTCGGTTATCTGCCTGTTGGATAGCGAAGTCAGACCTTTTCTTGCAATAATGTTGATATCCCTGGTTCCCGGGATGGAATGTTTCCTATGTCTGAAATATTCTCTGATAAGTCGTTTGATCCTGTTACGCGCGACTGCATTCCCCACTTTTTTTGATACGGTGATGCCGATTCGGTTGTGCTGATTCGACCGGTCACAGACAATGGCTAAAAAATAATCCGAATATATCGGTTTCCCCTGTTTTGAAAGCGTAACATATTCGGCCCGTTTTCTAAGCCGAATTTCTTTGGGTAATGAAAAAACCTTCAATCCATCTCTAATTTTTACAATGCCAGTCTTTTTCTGCCTTTGGCCCGTCTGGCCCGGATTACCCGTCTGCCGCCCGGGGTGGACATTCTTTTGAGAAATCCATGCTTTCTGGTTCTTTTCCGGTTACTTGGCTGAAATGTACGTTTCATAAAATTAAAATCCTTAAACTAAATGTGATTGTCAACTTTGGGTTATTCCACTGCTCATCATAAACACAATATAATATTTTTTTTGGGGCTAAAAGTCAACTACCGAATCATCATTTCACCAAAGACTCAAAAATATGATATTCTTCAAGATGGTAGTGAGGTTCCGGATAAATGGCAATGGGTTTGGAAAACTGGTTTTCCAGAGACGCAATCAAATGTTTTTCCCGGCCGTGGAGCAGCTGGGCAATGTCCGGATGCACTTTGACCGTGAACCGGTTGCCCATGACATCCCCGGCTTCGGACACCAGGTCCCGGTAAATTTTGTGGCAGATCGATTTTTTTGACAGCAGGTGGCCGGTGCCGTTGCAGTAGAAACAGGGTTCACACAGGGTCCGGGTCAGGTTCCGCCGGGTTCTTTTGCGGGTCATCTGCACCAGACCCAACTCAGTCAAAGGCAGAATATTGGTCTGGCTTTTGTCGTTCTTCATGGCCTCGTTAAGCAGTGTCATAACTTTTTCTTTGTGTACGTCTTTTTTCATGTCAATGAAATCGATGATGATGATTCCCCCGATGTTGCGCAGCCGGATCTGATAGGCAATTTCTTTGACCGCTTCCAGGTTGGTTTTTAGAATCGTTTCATCAAAGTTGTGTTTGCCCACATACCGGCCGGTATTGACATCAATGGCCACCAGGGCCTCGGTCTGCTCGATGACGATATACCCGCCGGATTTGAGCCACACTTTCTGTTTGAGTGCCCGGGCCACGTCTCCTTCAATGTTGTAGTTCTCAAAAATCGGTTCCCGGCCCTGATAAAGCGCCACACTTAAGTTCACATCCGGCATCAGTTTTCGAAGAAACTGGTGGACCCGCTCATATTCCACCGGAGAATCGATGATCAGCTTGTCCGCTTCATTGGCCAGAAGGTCCCGTACCGCCCGGTATGTGACGGTCAAGTCCTTATAAACCAGGGACGGGGCGGACGTGATCCGGTTTTTGTTCTGAATTTCCTCCCAGGTGTTGGTGAGAAAATCCATCTCTTTCTGGATGGTATCCACGGTCACCCCTAAAGACTGGGTTCTTAAGATATATCCAAACTCATTTTTCCGGATGGAGAGCAGCAGTTCCCGCAGCCTTGTTCTTTCCGTTTCGTTTTCAATGCGTTTGGAGATACCGATATGGTCCACGGTGGGCATGAGTACCATATACCGGCCGGCCAGAGAGATATGGGTGGTGACCCGGGGGCCTTTGGAACCGATGGCGGACTTGGATACCTGGACCAGGATTTCCTGCCCTTCTGACAGAAGGCCTTCGATGGCTGTATCCGAGGCGGGTGCCGGCTTCCAGGTCTGTTTGTCCATGGTCAGGTCTTCATCTTCGGAATCGGTTTCCGTTTCCATGTCCGGGTCCTGTTCAAACTGGCTGAACATTTTGTGGCTTTCCGTGTCCAGAACATCATCCACATAAATGAAGGCTGCCTGTTCAAAACCGATATCAACAAATGCGGCCTGCATGCCCGGAAGGACCCGCTGGACCCTGCCTTTGTAGATGTTGCCGGCAATGCTGGTCTCATCTTCTCTTTCAATGAACAATTCCACAATCGTGCCGTTTTCCAGTAAAGCCACCCGGGTTTCATGGGGGGCGCAGTTTACGACCAGTTCTTTGAGCATGGCATTATCCTTGTTTGAGTTTTTTAATCCGGGTACGGTTGATGACCGGATCTGACAGTCCAAAGCCGTGTTTCAAGATGGCAGTGGGCCTCAAAGGTCGTCCTTCAAAGGGCTGCATGATCATTTTCAGCCGGTCTGGGGAGGCGTGCCAGGTGATATCGGACACGGTCTTTCGCAGATCGGTTCTCCGGATTTTTCCTTTTTTGGAGGTGTCTTCCACCATGAGCTCAGTTTGTGCCAGAAATGCCTCCACGGTTTTTTTATCCAGGGTGCCGGGTGGCAGCTGCACCTGATATACATCCCTATCGGGAAAAGCCGGCTGTTTTTGTCGGGCAAATGACAGTTTGTGACAAAGAGGCCGTCGGGCAGTTGTTGGTTCAAAGCCTTCTGGATGGCCGCAGGAGACAGTTTTCGGTCCAGAAAAACGGTGAAAAATTCTTCTTCGCTTTCCATGCCCACGGGCAGGGCATTGTCAAAGGCCAGGCGCATGGACGGGTTGAAGCCCTGTGAGTATTTGACGGTCAGGCCGGCTCTTTTCACGGCCCGCTGGACAATGGCAGCCAGTTCCAGGTGTCCGAAAAAACGGGCCTCGTCCAGTTTTGAAAACCGGACCCGGTACCGGGCAAACAGATGGTCCGGCAAATCATATGGCCTGTCTGCCCCGGGGCTGGAAAAAGAGGGAGTGTCTGCCGTTTTATGGAGAACCGGCCGGACATTTTTGAAATCACAGACCCCGCAGCCGGTACAGTCATGGTCCCGGCAGTCCTGGGTGGTGGCGCAGGCTGTGGCGTTTTTCCATTCCTTTTCCAGAAACTGCGGGGAAATACCGGTGTCGATGTGATCCCAGGGCAACGGTTCGGTCTGCGTCCGGGGCCGGGATGTGTAAAAGTCCGGATCGATGCCGGTTTGATCAAACGCGGCCCGCCATTTTTCAAAATCAAAATAATCGTTCCACCCGTCCAGACGGCATCCATTCTCAAACGCAGCCGTCAGCAGCGTTGAGAGGCGCCGGTCCCCTCTGGAAAACACCCCTTCCACAAGGCTCATGCGGGGATCCTGCCATTTAAGGCTGACCTTGGGATGAGTCATGTGCTGTTTCAGATAATCCAGGCGGTCTCTGGTGCCATTCAGGGTCAGCTGGGGGTGCCGTTGAAACGGGGTGTGGGGTTTGGGAATAAAGGTGGTGACACTGACGTTGATGCCCCGTTTGCCTTTGGCATACGTGGATGCCAGATAATGGGACAGATCGCAGATTCCTTGGATATCGGCGGTTTCTTCAAAGGGCAGGCCCATCATGAAGTAGAGTTTGATGTGTTTCCATCCCAGTTCAAACGCATTTTTCACGGTGTCCCGGATGCTTTCTTCCGTCAGGTTTTTGTTAATGATGTCCCTGAGGCGCTGGGTCCCGGCCTCCGGGGCAATGGTGAACCCGGTTTTACGTACGCGTTTGATCAGGGTCATCAGTTCCGGCGTGAGCCGCTCCGCCCGGATGGAGGGTAAGGAGATGCTGTTGCACTGGTTGTGGCTGATGGCCATCAGCTGGGTCATGAGCGCTGCCAGACACGAGTAGTCACCTGTGCTCAAAGACAGCAGCGAGATATCGGAATACCCGGTGGCGGCCAGAGACGCCCGGGTGATCTCCACCAGGTCGTCTAGCGATCGCTCCCGGACGGGGCGGTAGATCATGCCGGCCTGGCAGAACCGGCAGCCACGGGTGCAGCCCCGGGCGATCTCCAGGCGCAGCCGGTCATGGACTGGCTTGCCGAACGGCACGATGGGGGCGATTGGGCTGTTTCCGGTGGTCAGTTCGGAAAGAAACGCCCGTTTGACGCGGGTGTAATCCTCATACACCGGAGAAATCCTCTGGCAGCCGGTTTCATTATAAGAGGCATCAAAAAACTGCGGCACATACACCCCGGAAATTTTGGACAGCTCTTTTAGCAGGCTGATTTTATTTCCGTCTCCCTGTTGTTTGAACTGAGCCACCGTTCTGGATATTTCCAGCACAGCCTCTTCCCCGTCCCCAATTAAAAAAGCATCGAAGAAATCGGCCAGAGGTTCCGGGTTGAAGGCGCAGGGTCCCCCGCCGATGACCAAAGGGAAGGTCGTGCTTCTTTCCTGAGCCCTAAACGGGATCCCGGACAGGGAAAACAGGGTCAGAATATTGGTGAAATTCAGTTCGTAAAGCAGACTGATACCGATGATGTCAAACCCGGTTAATGGCGTTCGGGATTCCATGGACAGGCAGGGAATCTTTTTTTCTCTCATCAGGGCTTCCATGTCCGGTGCCGGGGCAAAAAACCGTTCTGCGGCAATTCGGGGATCTTTGTTCAGAATGGAATACAGAATCTGGAGCCCGAAATGGGAGGTTCCGATTTCATAGAGATCCGGAAACACCAAGGCAAATGTCAGGTCCACCCGGTCCGGATCTTTTTTTACCGTGTTGATTTCATTGCCGGCATACCGGGTGGGTGACTGAACCTGCCCAAGGATGTCTTGATAATTTTGTTTATGCATGATACTGAAATTAAACGTAATCGTTTTTCTTTCTTGGTTATGATATATGGGATTCAAATTTTTTAATATATTATTTTTTGCAGGATAAGGCAATGAAAAGAATAAAAATCAAGCGGTTGACAGAACTGGGCACCTCCCCGGGGCAGGTGCGGATCAAGGGATGGGTCAGAACCCGCAGGGATGCCAAGGGGTTTTCTTTTATGGAGATCAATGACGGGTCCTGTCTGGAAAATATTCAGGTCGTGGCGGACAGCCAGTTGAGCAATTATCCCGATATCCAAGGGATTACCACCGGATCGGCCGTGTCCGTGACCGGGGAGCTGGTGCCCTCTCCGGGCAAAGGCCAGACATGGGAGATTCAGGCCAGAGAGGTCGAGATCATCAGTCTGGCGCCGGATACCTATCCGCTGCAGAAAAAACGGCATTCCGATGAATTTTTGCGCACCATTGCCCATCTGCGGCCCAGAACCAACAAATACGGGGCCGCATTCCGGATCCGGTCCGAAATGGTTCAGGCCGTGCATCAATTTTATCGGGAAAAAGGATTTTATTACCTGACCAGTCCGGTGATCACAGGATCCGACTGTGAAGGGGCCGGCGAGATGTTTAGGGTCACCAGCCTGGACCCGGAACAGGTGTCCAGACAGGGGAAAATGGATTTTTCACAGGATTTTTTCGGACAGGAATCCAACCTGACCGTGTCCGGGCAGCTGTCCGCGGAAATGTTCGCCCTGTCATTAGGAGATGTCTATACGTTCGGCCCCACGTTCCGGGCGGAAAATTCCAATACCAGCCGGCATGTGGCAGAATTCTGGATGCTGGAGCCGGAAATGGCGTTCTGTGATCTATCCGGGAACATGGATCACGGGGAGGAACTGGTGAAATACCTGGTGTCCCATGCCCTGGAGGCCTGTGGCCAGGACCTGGACCTGTTTTTCAAATTTGTGGACAAGGACCTGCCCAAACGGCTGGAAATTCTCACCAGCAGCGCCTTTGAGCGTATGTCCTACACCGATGCCATTCAAGTCCTGGAAAAATCCGGCAGGAAATTCGAATATGAAGTCACATTTGGTATCGATCTTCAGTCCGAGCACGAGCGGTTTCTGGCCGAAGAATATGCGAAAAAACCGGTGTTCCTGTATAACTATCCCAAAACCATTAAACCGTTTTACATGCGGGTCAATGACGACGGCACCACGGTGGCGGCCGTGGACCTGCTGGTGCCGGGCATCGGGGAACTGATCGGCGGCAGCCAGAGAGAGGAACGCCTGGATGTCCTGGAATCCCGCATGGAGGAGATGGGCATGGACAAGGCCCCTTACTGGTGGTACCTGGATTCGAGGCGGTACGGATCTGTGCCCCATGCCGGGTTCGGCCTGGGATTTGAGCGGTTTCTGATGATGATTACGGGCATCAAAAACATCCGGGATGTCATCCCGTTTCCCAGAACCCCGGGCAGCATCGATTTTTAAAAGCTGAGGCAGCTCCGTGACGGCGATGATTGGATCACAAAGGTCCCGAAAACCGCAGCAACCGTAAAAATCACGAAGAATATGAAGGCATCGACGTATGATGTCTGATGGACGGTTGTTGCCTTTAAAAAGGCAGAACAAACAATGATAACGTTACTGGATTATGGTGCCGGCAATGTCCGCAGTGTGAGAAATGCAGTGGAGAAACTGGGCGGCACCCTGAATATGGTCACCCGCCCGGAAGATATTCTGTCGGCGGAAAAGATTCTGTTTCCCGGGGTGGGCAATTATGAAAACATGATCCAGGTGTTGAACCGAAAAGGCTATATGGCCCCTCTGCGGGAATATCTGGCTTCCAACCGGCCTTTTTTCGGCATCTGCTTAGGCATGCAGGCGTTATTCCAGGGCAGTGAGGAGGATCTGTCCAACAATGAATCTATCGGGTTTTTCGAGGGCCGGGTGGAGCGGTTTAAAACGAAGTTGTCCGTGCCCCACATGGGATGGAACGGGATTCATCTCAGACAGGACTCCCCCTTGATGGACCGCATCGACACGGATGCCCGGTTTTATTTTGTGCATTCCTTTCATCTGATTCCCCATGATCCGGCCGTGGTGCTGACCACCACCACCTATGACTATGAATTTGCCAGCGCCGTTCAGCAGGGCAATATCATCGGTACCCAGTTTCACCCGGAAAAAAGCGGAAAACAAGGCATGCAGCTGCTGGAAAATTTTATCCGGCTTCCGGATTTTACCCCCCGGGGACGGGTGGATGTCCCGGGATGCGGCCTGTCAAAACGGATCATTGCCTGCCTGGATGTGCGGTCCAATGACCAGGGGGATCTGGTGGTGACCAAGGGGGATCAGTATGATGTCAGAGAAAAACCGGGAGACGGGGACCGGGGCTCTGTCCGCAACCTGGGCAAACCCGTGGACCTGGCCAGGCGGTATTACGAAGAAGGGGCCGATGAAATCACGTTTTTAAACATCACCGGGTTCCGGGATTTTCCGTTAGAGGATATGCCCATGATCCAGGTGCTGGAACAGACTTCGAAAAATGTGTTTGTGCCGTTGACCATCGGCGGTGGGATCAGAGATTACACCGATGCTAACGGCCGGAATTACACGGCCCTGGAAGTCGCCTCCCGGTATTTCCGGTCCGGGGCCGACAAAATTTCCATTGGCAGTGATGCGGTTCATGTGGCCAAAGCCTTTGTGGAAACCGGGAAAAAAACCGGGAAAAGCGCCATAGAAGAGATCTCCCGGGTGTACGGGGCCCAGGCTGTTGTGATCTCCATCGACCCCAAGCGGGTGTATGTGGCAACCCGGCAAGGGGCAGCCGGCCATCATGTAATTAAAACAGATATCCCCGGGCCGAACGGAGAAAGGTTCTGCTGGTATCAGTGTACGGTCCAGGGCGGGCGCACTGCCATGGACCTGGATGCCGTGACCCTGGCCCATGCCTGTGAAGCGCTGGGGGCCGGAGAAATCCTGCTCAACTGCATTGACCGGGACGGTACCAAAGCCGGTTATGACCTGGAACTGATTCAGGCGGTGAAACAGGCGGTGACCATTCCGGTGATCGCATCTTCCGGGGCCGGGAGCCCGGCACATTTTTCCGAAGTGTTTGAACATACCGGAGCGGATGCCGCTCTGGCAGCCGGCATTTTTCACAGAAAAGAGGTGCCCATTGCAGCGGTAAAATCCATCTGGACGATCACGGCATCCCGGTTCGCCGGATGCCGTGATTCTGAACCCGCAAAAAGGCGGCCGCCTTATTTTTTCAGTTCAAAGGCGATTGGAATTTTCACCCACATGCCCGCAGGGATGCCGCCGGACGTTCCCGGTTCAAACCGCCAGTCTGCCACGGCAATTTCCGCGGCCCGGTCCAGGGAGGCGTGGCCGCTGGATGCCAGCACGCGGACTTGTTCAGCCCCCCCCTTTTCGTTGACAAACACCATGAGCAGGACCGTGCCGCTATGCCCTCGGCGCCGGGCGTTTCCGGGATACCGGGGTGGCGGGTTTTCTTTGTAGAGCGGCACAGCTTGTTTTTGGAGAGGCTGGTCCAAAGCGGGATACTGATCATTGGGGGGGGCGGCAACCAGGGTTTTGTCGATGGATGCGGCCATGGCGGCAGGGGCACCTTGCGTTGTTCCGGTTTCAGAAAAATCCTGATTCGGGATTAACCGGGGTGGCGGGGTGCGGTGGTCTGAAGAAGTCCCGTCCGGTGTTTCCGGATCTGGATCGACAGGATCCGGCACATCGGGTTCAGCCGCGTCGGGGTCGGCTGTGTCGGTTTCCGGCTCGTCAGTTTCCGGCAGAGAAAGGGTCAGTTCCCCTTTTTTGGGCATGAGTTCTTTATTTGCTGTAATTTCAACCGGATCAGGGGTGGTGTCAATTTCAGACGTCACCCGTGGCGGGGTCTCGATGGCAGGGATCGTTTCCGGTGGCGGCTGTTCCTCCGGTGGCTGATTTTCCTCGGGGGACTGTTTTTGTGAAGACGGCTGCTGTTCCGCAGGCCGGGGCCCCTGCGGCAGGTCAGAAGTGGGCAAAGGGCCGGCTTTTTTTCCGGTTCCGGGGCCGGATGGGTGATCTGAATGGCAATGCGTGATCTTTTGAAGTGACCGTACCCGGAACCAAGGCAGAGAACGGTAAAAGAAACAGGGCGGCACCGTGAATTAGTAAAGCGGCCAATGCTGAAACCAGTGTCCGTGTCATTTATTGTTTCAATTTTGCCTGCAGGGAGATGTCATGGATCCCGGCCAGGGTGATCTGATCCAGAACCATGAACAGGGTCTGGTAGGATACCGATTCTTCTGCAAACAGCAGCACTCCCGGGACGTCCCGGTTTTCCGGTTCCGACATGAGCCGCCGGGGCAGTTCCGTTAAAGCCACCCGTATTTCATTCACATAGATTTCGTTTTCCCCCCGGACGGTCACGGACACCGGGGTCTTTGTTTCGATATCCGCCACGGCGGATTCCGGCAGGGTCACGGCCAGGCCCCGGTGAACGGACATGGACAGCATGGAATAGATAAACACCACCAGCAGCAGAAAAACGATATCGATCAGGGGCAGCATTTCGATTCGGGGTTTGCCGGCTTCCGGAACCTTAATCTTCATTTCCGTCCCTTTCACAGGATTGATGACCGGTGGCATGCTGTTCATGCAGGATCTCGAAACTGGTGGCGTATCTTTCGATGATCTGTGCGGCGCGCTGAATCCGGGCGTTGAAAAAATTATAGGGAAACACGGTGATGATGGCAATGGCCAGACCGGATGCCGTAGTGATCAGGGCCTTGGCAATCCCGCCGGTGACCGCCATGGGGTCTTCGATGCCCGAAGCCCCCAGCATGTCAAAGGATTCGATGATGCCCACCACGGTGCCCAGAATCCCCAACAGCGGCGCTATGGTGATGATGGTGTCCAGCACGCCCATGAACCGCTTCATTTTAAAGATTTCATCGGCAGCGGCGGATTCCATGGCCTTGACCGGGGAATACGCCCGGTGAAGGATGCCGCTGACCAGAACCCGGACCACGCAGTTTTTCGTCCCCCGGGTGATGGTACGGATCTCTTCCCAGTCTTGTTCGGCAGACAGTTCCAGGACCCGGTCCATGAGGGGCCGGTCCCGGTTGATACCGGAAGCCGTCCAGAACAGGGTGCGTTCGATGATCAGGGTCAATGCGATAATGGAGCATAACAGCAGCGGATACATCAGGATGCCGCCATGGGCGAACAAATCAATCATGGTCTAACCTTCTTGTAAATCGGTTTTGATGAAAATGCCGGGCCGCCCGGAATGGGGGTTGGAGGCCACCACCACATCTGTGTGGTACACGGCCCGGATATTGTCCCGGGTGATCACGGTTTCCGGGATGCCGTACGAGAAAACGGTCCGGGTTTTTTTGTCCAGCAGCAGGACCCGGTCGGAATATTCCGATGCCAGGTTCAGATCATGCTGCACCATGACCACGGTCAGGCCGTGCCGGTCCTTCATAGTTTTGACCCGGTTCAGGATCTGGGCCTGGTGAGAGATGTCCAGATGGGAGGTGGGTTCATCCATGAGCAGCAGCATCGGCTCCTGCACCAGGGCCTTGGCGATCCCTGCCAGCTGACGTTCTCCGCTGCTGATACAGCTCAAGGGGGAGTGCCGCAGGTGATCGATATGGGTGAAGGACATAAAGGACCGGGCCAGTGCCCGGTCTGCCTCGTTTTCAAGGAACTGCCAGGAAGAAAAATGGGGCAGCCGGCCCAAAAGCACATATTCTTCCACAGTCATGTGGATGCTTTCCAGGGTCTGCATGACCATGGCAATGGTTTGTGCCCGGAGGTTCCGGGGCATGGTGTTCAGGTTCTGTCCCTGTAGTTTCACCCGGCCTTTCAGGGCGGGAATCAATCCGGGCAATGTCTTTAACAAGGTGGTCTTTCCACATCCGTTGGGCCCGATAATGGTGACGATCTCTCCTTTCCGAACTAAAAAAGAGATATCCCTGAGCACCGTCTGACGGCTGTACCCGCAGGACAATCCGTCAATTTCCAGAAACGTCCCGGTCATAACGCCACCTTTTTCCGGCCCAGGACATAGATGAAGACCACCCCGCCGATGATGCCGGTGATAACGCCCACGGGCAGTTCCAGCGGGGCGATCACCATCCGGGCCACGACATCACAGAACGTAAGGAAACAGGCCCCGGCCAGAAAAGAACTGATGATGAGAATGCGGTGGTCGGATCCGGTGATCATGCGCATGAAATGGGGGACAATCAGCCCTACGAACATGATGATACCGCCAGCGGACACGCTCAGTCCCGTGAGCAGGGAGGCGGTGACAAACAGAATCTTCCGGGTCCGGATCGTATGAATGCCCAGCAGCGCGGCTTCATCGTCTCCGAGCACCATGGCATTGAGCGCCAGGCTGTGACACAGGGCGATGACTAGGCCGGCCAGGGAACCTGCCAGTACCAGGCGGATCAGCACCGGGCTGGGTTCATCCAGGGACCCCATGATCCAGAAAACAATATTGCTTAAATCATCCTGTTCCGACACGGCCATGAGCAGCATGACCAGGGACGAGGATACAAAACTGATCATCACGCCGATGAGCAGCATGGTGTTGGGATGCAGCCGGCCCGTGCGAAGCCCCAGTCCATACACCAGGACAATGACGATACCGGCGCGGCAAAACCGGCCAAAGGATAGGCGGTGACGTCGAGCAGGGCCGGAAGGCCCGTAAGGATGGCGATACAGACCCCTAAAGACGCACCGCCGGAAATCCCCAGGGTATAGGGTTCCACCAGCGGGTTCCTGAAAAGTCCCTGGAGCAGGGTGCCGGCCACACTCAGGGCCCCGCCCACGGCAATGGCCAGAATCACCCGGGGCAGGCGGATGCCCAGAACAATGCCCGCGGTCACACTGTGCCGGTCATGAAACACGGCCTCCAGGATCTGGGCGGTGGACAGTTGAGTGGACCCCAGGCCCAGAGCCACGAGTGCACAGCCTGCCAACAGGATGGTCAGACCGGCAATGATCAGAACCCAGCGGTTTGTCACAGAGTCATTCATGAACCGCCTCCACCGGTATGCGGACGGGCATCGGAAGGGATTTGGCCGGACATCAGGGTTTGAGCGGCGTTTGGATGGATGTGCATGAAAAACAGCATCAGGGTATCGGCAAAGGTCAGGGGTGTGGGGCTGAATACACTGTCCTGGGCCAGGACATGGACCTCGCTGTGTTTCACTGCATTCAGTGCGGGAAATGTCATCCAGGAAGCCTTTTCGGCATTGCCGGCTTTGGTGGACGTACCCATGGTGGCCACAAAGATAATATCCGGGTTTTCCCTGAGCACATACTCCCGGCTGAAGATGCCGGATCCGGTGTGGCCGGCAATGTTGCGGCCCCCGGCCAGCTCGATGTAACTGCTGATGAATGTGCCTTGTTCCGCCGTCTTCAACGGTTTGATGCCGATCTGGATAAACACGGTCCTTTTTTTAAGGGTTTCGGCGGTTTCCCGGATCTGGTCCACTTTGGCGGCGGCGGTTCTGATAATCTCCTGTGCGGCCTGTTTTCTTCCCATCCGGATTCCCAGATCCAGAAACATCCCGCAAAGGGTATCAAAACTGGTGGGATTGTCAAACCGGATCACCTGAATACCCTGACCCTTGAGGGCCTCTATCTGTTTGATTCTCGTCAGGGTGCTGGCAAACACGGCATCCGGCTGAAGGTGGACGATTTCTTCCACATTGATCTGGATTACCGTGCCGATGACCGGTTTGTTTTCTTTGCCGGAAGGGATGTTGCAGTAACTGGTCACCCCGGCCAGGTGGTCATCCGCCCCCAGCTGATAGATCATGTCCGTGATCAAAGGTCCCAGGGACACCACCCGCTTGAGAGGGGGCTTTTCCGCTGCACAGACGGTTCGGGCCGGGGAACAGGCCGGCAGATCGACCATCAGGCCGGTCAGCACCAAAACCATGGTCATAAGGATGTTTTTCATGGGCTTTCTCCGACATCGGTCTGCCTGGCAGCAGCACCGTTGAACAGGGCGTTCAACGCCATGGTCATGACCGGGGACATATCTGGATCGGAGACAAAGTCATGCCATTGCGCGAGCGGTTTTTCCGCAATCATGGAGGCAAGGTCATGGCACAGCATGTCAAACACTGCCGGATCCCTGATCAGTCCTTTGTCATACTCATCGCTCACCGCGAAAGCTGTGGCCATAAAACCCTGATACAGCGGGTCCAGCAAAAGCGTTTCCACCTGTTCGATCAAGCGGTTTTCCAGGTTCCGGCACTGGCAGGGAAGGTCTTCTAAGAGCAGGTCGTGCAGAACAATGCCTCTTTTTTCCAGGCGTTTGAAAATATTGAGGTCCGGTGTGAAGCCGTTCTGTTTCCTGACAGCGTCGGTGACCGCCCTGTGTACGGCATTGCCGATCAGTTCTCCCAGTTTGGTATGCCCTCCGGCATTGGTCAGGACAGCGGTGCCGGTCCCTTCCGCCACAATGATATTATCCGTGCCCGTGCCCGTGGCCCGGTACCGGCCCCGTGCATAGCTGGAACGGATGTCCAGATCCAGCAGAGCCGCGGTCTTTCCTTCCGTGGCCGTGATCAGGGCCCTTGTCATGGCCCGGGGGGACAGGCGGTGACTGGCCATCACAATCAGGTTGATGGTGCCGGGCTCATAAAATCCGCCGGTATCCCTGGCGGCGTGCATCGCATTTGAGTCCACCCCGGCCGTGGCAAAAACGGTCACGGCCAGGTCTTTGAACTGCTCTTTGACCACACTCAGGTGATCCATGTCCGCCCCCGTGAACAGGAGTGCCGTGGTCTCGTCCGCCAGGCCCAGTACATCCAGCACCTGTTTTTTCAAGGTATCCAGGCCCTGGTCATGGGCCAGCATCCAGGTTTCAGGGGGTATATAATGATTGCCCACTACCGTGACTCCCTGTTTGAAGCCTTCCAGAGTGGACAGCATGGCCATGGGTTTTTCCAGCGTGATCACCAGGGATTTGTTGATAAAATCATGAATCACGCTTTGTTTGACTGCCGCTGCCGTTACAAAGGACACCTCCGTTTTAACCGCCGAGGTTTGCGTGACCTGGTTTTTCTGGAGCTGGACACCGTCGTCTGTCAGGGAACTGCCATGGATGGCGGCGAACAGCCGGCTGACAAACCATCCCATGTCAGTGGAGGCCCGGCAGGTGAGATCACAGGGAAAATAGAAGATTTGCTGGTTTTTCACCGCATCCACATCCTTCCAACCGGGAAGAGAAAAGAACCGGTCCGCCGTCTCCCGGTCAGGGCCGCATCCATAAATCACCTGGGGGTTGAAATCGGTCCACTGGTTCAATGAGACCGGCACCGCCGCCCCGTTGCCGAAATCCGGGGGAATGGCGCCGGCCAGGGATATCAGGCGATTCTGGAAGGAATCACTGCCCGGTGTCATGATTCTCTCCCGCCCCATGAGCCGGATCACCCGTTTCCTGGACAGGCCGGCCTTTTTGATCTTGGCCGCCACCCGGTCCAGGTTTGCCTGGATACCTGACACCAGATCCTGAGCCTTTTCATGTCTGCCTACCAGTTTCCCGAGCAGAACAAAGGTGTTCAGGCTGTCTGAAACACTCTGGGTGTTGACATGCACCACAGGGACCTTTTCAGGCAGAAACGGTTGTAACCGGGGCAACTGAAACGGATCGTAAAGGATCAGGTCCGGTTTCAGGGCAGTGATGGCAAATGGAGACGGAAACGAATATCCGCCCACAAGGGCTTTTTCTGCTGCATACCAGGGCCGGGTCGTATGGTATGTGATGCCTTTGACCAGATCCTCAGCCCCGAGGGCAAACAGCATCTGAGTGACCGACGGCACCAGGCTGACGATGCAAGACGGTGTTTCGGTCAGGACAATTTCTCTGCCGGTCCCGTCTGTAAACCGGATCTCACTGCAGAATCCAGGGGTGGCCAAAACCAGCAGAACTCCGGCGACACATCCTGTCAAAAAAAGGGTTTGAAACATCCGGGATCTCATAACAGCCGCCATTTCAGTCCGATATACCCTGAAAGGCCCGGGGTGGCATAGCTGAACGCCTCTTCATAGTATTCGTCAAACAGGTTGTCCATCCGGGCAAATATTTGAACCCGGTCACTGATATCACAGGACCCGGACAGGTTCACCACGGTATAGTCCTCCAGGGTTCCCACCGGGTTGCCGTCCTTGTCCAGGGCATAAGGGGAGGCGGCCCGTTCGTCCACCCATCGGGCATCCATGCCCACTTGCCATTTTTCCAGGAACCGGTAGGAGGCGGTCAGTCCCACCTGGTTTTCGGGACGTCGGACCAGGCGGTTGCCTTCCGGGTCTCGGGTGTGGGTATAGGTGTAGTTGATATTGAAAAACAGGTCTCTGATCGGTGTCCAGGCAGCCGATAATTCCACGCCCCGGGTTTCAGTGTCTCCTTCGAGCTGGTTGTATTTCGAGATGAGCCAGTCATAACCGATGCGGTTTTCAAAATCCATTTCCCAGTAGGTCATGCCCAAAGTCAGCCGGTGATCCTCAAATTTCTGTTCCACTCCCAGGTCCCAGCCCCGGCTTTTTTCCGGTTCAAGATCCGGGTTTCCATATTCGGAAAAAAGCTCATACAGGGACGGGGATCTGAAACCGGTGCCAAAGCTGGCTTTAAGGCGGGTGCCGGTGGACGGGATGTCATAGGCGGGTGCGATTCTGAACGTGGTTTTTCTACCGAATGACTGATGGTCATCCAGCCGGGCTCCGGCAATCAGGACCAGGTTTTCCCCGTAAAAAAACTGATCCTGAACCCAGGAGCTCAGGGTGTGGGTGTCGATATCAGGCACCCCGCTGCTCAGGCTTTCCATGGCTTCGTTAAAATATCCGGCACCCAGAGACAGCACATGGGTGTCAAAATTCATGTTTCCCTGCCAGGAAAATTCGTCTGACCTGCCTTTATAGTCATACCAGGGCAAATTGTCATTGTCATAGGCCTGCCGGTCGTTTCTTGAAAATTTATAGGACAGAATGGATTCGAACCAGCCGCTGGCAAACCAGTTATGGACGCCGATCTGTCCTGCGAGCTGTTCGGATTCAGACCGTTTGGCTGTGGGGCCGTCCGGGTTGGGGACCAGGGTGTTGACCCAGGTGCCGGTGGTCGGGTCTGGTACCCAGGAGGAGCTGATATTGTCTCCGGAATATCCGCCCTCATAATCATCGAGTTCCACCTCGGAATCCACGTATCTCAGGGTGGATGAAACCGTGAAATCGTCATTGAAATCGAAGCCGAAGCTGCCCGAAAGCGTGAGATTGTCATATCCGTCTTTTTCATCGGTGTTGCCGCCCTGGGGAATGTGGGAATTGTCCTTGTCGGCAATGGAAAATCCCTCCCGGGTCAGATAGGACCCGGACACCGCATAGGTCAGCCTGTCCAGGGCCCCGGAGGCATGGCCCCCGGTTTTCCAGGTGCCGAAAGATCCGCCCTGGACTGAGGCATGGATCTCGGGATCCCGGGTGCCTTTTTTTGTAATGATGTTGATGACCCCGGAAGTGGCATTGCTGCCGTACATCACACTCATGGCTCCTCTGACCACCTCGATACGTTCCACTTGATCCAGGTTGATATCTGAGAGATCTGCAGACCGGTTGGCATTGGAGGGGTCATTGAGAATAATGCCGTCCAGCATCACCAGTGTGTTTTTTGAGTCCGCTCCCCGGATAAACACCGATGAGGTGGTGCCCATGCCCCCGCTGGAGGTGACAAAGACCCCGGGCACGGTTTTGAGAAGATCCAGCACGGTATGGGGGTTTCTCTGTTCAATTTCTTCGGTTGTGATCACCGTGACGCTGTTGCCGCCGATATCCGATGTCGTGGTTTCAGTCTGGGTGACTGAGACCACCACCTGATCCATGGTGGGTACGGCCGTTTTATTGATCTCATCGGCAGAGGCTCCGTTGATCGCCGCCATCCAGAAAACGGTGATCAGCGTCCAGTACATGCTTTGTTTTTTCATTTTTTTCTCCTGTGTACACGAATTGCCGGTCCGGAGATCAAAAAACCCCGGACCGAGTGAATCGATCCAGGGTTTCCCTTTTTAACACAAGATCTTGAACGGAATTTTTTCTTGTCCACGGAAAAAACCCACACTCCCCAGGCAGGTCTTCTGACTCACGGATCATCCTACTGGCCGCGTCTTCCCATACCCTACAGTACAGTGACATCATTGCAGCGGTGGTCCCCGTTTACAGCGGCGGGCCCGTCCCTGAATTTCACAGGGTTCCCTTTTCAGCTCAAAATGAGCACCTTGAAGATATCCGTTACTATGGGGTCTTGATTTTTTTGTCAAGTGATTTTTTGTCTGGTGCCGCCGCCAGGTGCTAACCTGCTTGCGATTCAAAGATTCTTCATTTATAACGTGTCATGGAGGATGCCATATGTCAAACACTGACCCGAACAAAACGAGGGATCATGCACCCACAAGGATATATCGGCCGCAAGATGCAGCTGCCCACACTCAAGGAAACACCCGCCATTGTGATTGCCGCTTTCGGTTCCACCACCAGTGCCAGAGCGGCTCTGGACATTTTTGAGGCTCGGCTGACGGATACGTTCCCGGACCATGACATTTTCTGGGCGTATACCTCGGAAATCATCAGAAAGAAAACTGGACTGCCCAGTCTGCAGCAAACCCTGGCCCGGGTGGAGGCACAGGGATTTCGAAGGGCGGTGGTGCAGCCGCTGCATGTGTTTCCCGGTACCGAATACCGGCAGATGGAAGAAACCTGTGTGTATTTTCCCGGTCTGCGGGTGTTCATGGGGGAAACTTTGTTTCACAGGTGGCCTTTTGTCAGGCAGGTGCTGGCGGTACTGGAACCGCATTTTCTGCCGCCGGAACAGGGGGTGAACCTGCTGGCCCTGCATGGCACCCCCCTGGCAGCGGATCCCGTCAATATTGTGTACATGGGACTGGAAAAGCTGGTGAGAGACCGGTACCCCAATGTCCAGGCAGCCGCCATTGAAGGAATCCCGGATCATGAGGCCGTGTTTGCCCGCATGAAAAAACAGGGTCTGGCAAATCGATTCCCCAAAGCCCGGATCATCCCCATGATGTATTTTGCCGGTATGCATGCCAGAGACGACTTGATGGGCTCTGAAGAGAGCTGGCGCACAGTTTTGGAAGCCATGGGGTTTTGGGTGGACTGCCCGATGGTCCAGCACGGGCAAAAACCGTTGTTCAAAGGCCTGGCCCATTATCCGGAAGTGATCGGATTTTTGCTGGAACGGCTGAAAAGAGCCCTGGCACTGGCTGCCTGTTATTAACCGTTGTCCTGCTATTAACCCGTTATGACAGAACCTGGGAATGAGCGGGACAGTCCTCCAATGCCGTCAGGTGCCCTGATTTGCTGTTGACAATATAGTAAAATCTGCTTTAGGCTAACGACGTATCAAATATATAAGGTTTATGTTTTTCAGGTTCCACATGTGTGGATGAAAAGGGAACCCGGTGCAAATCCGGGACGGGCCCGTCGCTGTAATCGGGGACTTGAGCTGCATACCCGCCACTGGCCGGATGAACCCGGTTGGGAAGGCGCAGCGTCAAAGGAAGATCCGAAAGTCAGAAGACCTGCCTGGAAAAAGGATGGGACCGCATTGGCGGTATCCCGTCTGTGCCGGACTCGAAAACGACAAAAAGGGCCGGCAAATGAAAAATCCTCGCGGACAAGGGGTTTTTCACCATCTGTGGACAAATCAGGGCATCCCCGGATCGATCGTCAACCGGTCCGGGGATGGTTGTTTTTTCCCCGGGCAAAATACATCGTTTGTTTTGAGGAGAAAAAATGAAACCAGTGATGAATCGCTTTATGTTTGTTGTTCTGGCAGCTGGACTGCTGCTCATTTCAGCCAGTGCGGGATTTGCCGGGCATCATGGTGCATCAAAAGAAAAAAAAGACCGGTATCCTGCTGGTGGCGTTCGGTTCCAGTGACCCCAGCGCCCGGGTTTCTTTTGAAACCATTGATGCCAGGGTCAGGGAAGCCTGGCCGGACATTCCGGTATTCTGGGCCTACACCTCCCGGATAATCCGGCATAAACTGGCCAAACAGGGGAATCACCTGGATTCGCCGGCCATGGCCCTGGCCCGGATGGCAGATGAGCAGTTTTCCCATGTGGCGGTGCAGAGCCTGCACACCGTTGCAGGCGCAGAATATCACGATTTAAGACGGGTAGTGGGGGCGTATAAATCCATAGGGGACTTTGACAAACTTATTCTGGGACATCCTCTCCTGGCCGACCAGGCATCGATGGAAAAAGCCGTGGAGGCTCTGTTTGAAATGATCCCAGCCCAAAGAAAAAACAAGAGGCCGTGGTTTTCATGGGCCACGGCACCCATCATCCGGCCAATGCGTTTTATCCGGCCCTGATGTTTCAGGCCCAGCAACGGGATCCGCTGGTGTTCATTGGAGCGGTGGAAGGATATCCGGAAATTGATGTCATTGAGTCCTGGCTGAAGGACAATCAGGTCAAAACCGCCTGGCTGCTGCCGTTCATGTCTGTGGCCGGAGACCATGCCAAAAACGACATGGCCGGAGATGAGGACGATTCCTGGAAATCCGTTCTTTCAAGTGCCGGAATTGAGTGCCACGCTGTGCTGAAAGGTACGGCCGAGGTGGATGCGTTTGTGGACATCTGGTTGTCCCACTTGGAAGCGGTGTTACATCATTTTCATTGAAACACCCTGCTTCCATTGAAAGGCGGTTTGTCTGTGAGCGTCATCCCGGTTCAAACGTGATGATGCCAAAAATTTTGTCCGTGGGCAGAGCCGGGGGGTGCCGTAGTACATTATGACGTATTCAAACACATCGGTCATCCGGCACCGGTCCACCAGGGCCTGGCCCGCCCAGGACACCAGGATTTCCGGATGCTTTCGGTTGAGCTGGACAAAATCGAAATTATCGGGTTGTTTCATTGTTCATTTCAATGGTGCGATTGAATTTGACAGATATCGTGCCTGCCGGATGGATATGGCACAATACCAAATATTGTCAGGAAAAGACGTTCAGGGGTTGACAGCAGTAAATGAACATGTAATCGTTGAATGTCGATTAACGATTAATGGATTTTTCATAATGGAAATGAAACAGGCTGCAAAAATTTTCAAGGCCCTGGGCCATCCTACCCGGATCAAAATCGTCCAGCACCTGATTGCGATCGATACCTGTATCTGTGGGGAGATCGTGGGTATTTTCCCTCATTCCCAGTCCACCATCAGCCAGCATTTGAAGATACTCAAGGAATCGGGCATTGTCTGCGGAGAGGTGGACGGGCCCAAAACCTTTTATTGCGTGGATAAGTCCATACTGGACCAATTCAAGCATCTTGTGAGCATCTTATAAGACAATATGCGGATGCATGGGATGCCAACCATATCAACAGGCAAATAGTGAAAAGAGATGGAAACACCCCAAATGGGCCACAATAATGAAATTCCGGGCAGGGTCCCTTTTCAGGACAGAGGCCACACGCTGTCAACCAGCCGAGTTCAGATCATGCCGGCCATGCCTATCTCGGGCTTGTCAGGTGCATTAAAAATTTCCCGCCCGCTGGCCGTCTATGAAAAGGCCGGATATGACCTGTGCCGCCATGTGGACCGTTTCATCGACACCCATGCCGGGCCGGTTCCGGTCATCCGGCGGGATCTGGATAAATGGGACCGGTTGTCCACCATTTCGGTCCGGTGTGGTATCCGACGTCACCGGTACACGGTGAGCCCCGGGCTCTACGCCATCGGATCTCCGGATGACTCTTCCGAGGTGCTGGTGACCGCCAATTTCAAGCTGACCTTTGATCATCTGAGGTCCGGCATCGGCGGGGTCAGCGCCTGGATCCTGGTGCTGGACACCAACGGGGTGAATGTCTGGTGCGCGGCAGGAAAAAAACCTTTTCCACCCGAGAACTGGTCCACCGAATCCAGGCAGTGTCTCTTCAAAAGGTGGTGACCCATAATCGGGTGATCGTGCCCCAGCTGGGAGCTACCGGGGTGTCAGCCCGGCATGTGAAGAAGCAGTCCGATTTTCGGGTGGTGTACGGCCCGGTAAGGGCCGAGGATATCCCGGCGTTTCTGAACAGTGGCAGAAAGGCGGACAGGCTCATGCGCCAGATCACGTTTTCCCTGTTTGAGCGGTTTGTACTGACACCGGTGGAATTTCGCATGGCGTTAAAACACGCCGGCATCGCAGCCATTGTATTGTTAATCTTTTCCGGTATCGGTCCGGGGGCGTTTTCCGTTCACAGGGCTTGGGAAAGGGGCCTGGTATCCCTGATCGCCCTGGCCACCGGCCTGGTTTCCGGTGCGATTCTGACCCCGGTGCTGCTGCCGTTTATTCCGTCACGAAAGTTTGCTTTCAAAGGCATTCTCATGGGAAGTTTGTGCGCCCTGTTGCTGGTTCCGGTTATTTTTCCAGGGGTCGGCAGCATAACCGGAACCGCTGCTCTGTGTCTTTTCAGCGTGATGGTCAGTTCCCACCTGGCCATGAATTTCACTGGGGCCACCCCGTTCACCTCCCCTTCCGGGGTGGAAAAAGAGATGAAGCAGTTTCTTCCCGTGCAGCTGGCCGGGGTGCTGGCGGCGGCGGCGGTTTGGATTTACAGCGCATTCTGACCCGTCAGAATTTTCCGGAGACAAGGAGAAGAGAATGAAGGATTTCAGATATCTGGAGGATGTGGCCACCCTGGCGCTGGATGAACAGAAATGCATCGGCTGCGGGCTATGTATCGAGGTCTGCCCCCATGCCGTGTTCGAGATGCAGGAAAAAAAATCCCGGATCGTTGATTTCAACGCCTGCATGGAATGCGGGGCCTGTGTCAACAACTGTCCGGCAGATGCCATATCCGTCAGCCCCGGGGTGGGGTGAGCCACCTATATTATCCAGGTCTGGATAAAGGGAAAGGAAAACGCCTCCTGCGGGGATGGCTGCTGCTGATCCGGAAGAAATTTGACAATGCTATAAATCCACTCACCGGGCACAATTCCCAATACCATGACAGCTGACAGTCTCATCTACCGGCAGGCATTCTGCAAAGAGACACTGACCGGCCTGCGGGCCGGATGCCCGGTATCGACGGACATCGAATGGGTGAACACCGACCGGCACGTTCTCATGGATAAACGAGGTGAAGGGGTCCGGATCATCATATAGAACAGCCTGCAAATATCAGGGCGGTAACCGGAATACCGTCGTATTGATGATGCAGAGCCTCTGCTGACGGTCTTTTCCGGGCCCGGTGCTATTTTTTTCCAGAACGGCTGCGCCTGACGGGAAAACAACTTGACAATATCAAGGGAGTATGGATATATACAGGTTATAGTTAGTTTTGACTAATAAATTTCTTTCAAGTAAAGATTATTATTTAATAATAATTTAATTCTTATTTGTTGAAGCCGGCGAAAGTGGAACCTGCAGCCGGGTTAAGGAAAAAGGATGACTGCAAAAGTTTTTGGCATACGGACAATGGTTGCCCTGGGCGCTGTGCTTTGCCTGGGCCTGGGGAAATGGCAGGAAATCGGGCCGGCCGTTTGGGTTGGCATGGCTTTTTATTTTGTCTGTTACATCATGTATCTCAAGGCTCTGGTCAATGCCCTTTTTAAAATGAAAAAAGTCACTGCGACCTGCTGGTGCTCACAGTGATGACGGTCTCCTTTCTGGCCGGTCAGGCCTTGAGCGGAGCCCTGGTGGCCTGGTTCATCAGCATGGGCCTTGCTGTGTCCTTCTATATCATTGAACGGACCGGGCAAAGGATTAACGCCATGACCCGGGAGACTCGGAAAACCGTAAAGGTGGTTACCAGGGCCGGACACCGGGAGGTGCCCGTTGAAGAGGTGTCGCCCGGAGACCTGGTCCGGGTACCTTGCGGGGAGATGATCCCGGTGGACGGTGAGATTGCCGAAGGCAGTGCCTCAGTGGATGAGTCCGTGGTCACGGGGGAACCCTTTGCCGTGCATAAAGCCAGCGGTGACAGGGTGCTGGCCGGGGCCGTTGCCGTGTCAGCGCCTTTGACGGTGAAAGCTGATAAGCAAGGGGATAAGGGGTTTGTTTATGTCCTGGCCAGGGAAATGGAAAAATCCCTGAAAATTAAGCCTGAGATCCACCGAAAGGCCGATATTATTGTTCAGTTTTTTATCTCCGGTGTCGTGGTGTATGCGTTGGGCGTGTTCGGCGTTACGGTATGGATCACCGGTGATGCCACCGCCGGCCTGATGCGCATGGCGGCGGTGACGGCCATTGCCTGCCCCTGTGCCTGGGCGCTTTCGGTGCCCACGGCTTTTGCCGCCGCCATCGGGGGACTGAGCCGTTGTGGGATTCTGGTCCGGGGCGGGCAACCCCTGGAACTGGCTGGCCGGGTCAAACAGGTGGTCCTGGATAAAACCGGCACTCTGACCCTTTCCCGGCCCCTGGTGGCTGGAATTTATTCCCCGGGCATGGATGAAAACGAAATGTTACGTGTGGCTGCCGCCGTTGAAAGCGGATTTAACCACCCTGTGGCCCGGGCAGTGGAGACGGCGGCACGGGAAAGGGGCCTGAAGCTCCCCCAGGCCCTGCGGTCGGAAGATATTCCTGGCCAGGGTGTCAAAGCCGAGGTCCTGGGCCATGAAGTGGTCATCGGTTCTTCGGAATTGTTTCAGGATTTGAGTATTCCAGTGGCCTGGGAATTTTTCATTGAAGGAAAGGGGGTCTGGGTGGCCTTGGATCATGAGACCGCCGGCGTGATTGAGATTCAGGATCGGCTTCGGGAGGATACCCTGGGCCTGGGAGGGCGGTTGCGCACTATAGGGGTGGAACAAGTGACCCTTGCCACTGGAGACAGTGATGAGGCCGAAGCCCGGCGGGTGGCCAAAGAGGTCGGTGCCGACGATTGGCAGTGGGGGCTGAAACCTCATGAAAAACAGGCTTTGGTCCGGCAGGTCAAAACACGGGGCATCACACTCATGGCCGGAGACGGAGTCAATGATTCAATTTCCCTGGCCGAGGCCGATGTGGGGGTGTCCATGGGCCACACCAAGGCAGACCTGGCCATTCAGTCGTCGGATATTATTGTCTTACGGGAAGATGTCTCGGCCCTGGCAACGGTCATTAAGATGGGAAAATGCCTGTCCCGGACCATCAATCAGAACTACGCCTGGGCCATCGCGTTCAATACTTTGGGCATTGCCCTGGCCACAGCCGGAGTTCTTTCCCCCTGGCTGGCCGCCCTGTTCCATCACGGCAGCTCGGTTTTTGTGGTGGCCAATTCGGCCAGACTGGTCAAATAGGAGAAAACTGCCCTGATTTCTATACCCCATCCGGCTGGTCTGACCGATGAAATCGTCGCCTTTTTCGGCAGGTCAGGGGAGGTACTGAGCCTGGTATTGATTTCCAGATGCGGAGGCCACATGGAATGACTGTCGAAGAACTGACAGTGCTTGAAAATCCATTTTCCGCGTCTGGCTTTGGGCCTGCCGGGATGGTTGCGGTATTCCAATAAACTATCTTGACAATATCTCAGGAATTGGACAGAAAAACCCATTTGTTTTATTCGCCTGGTGGCGGTTACCGGCATTTACGGTATGGTCGCTGCCCTGCTGACGGACCCTGAATTATAATCAAGGCGCAGGCGGTCATCCGCCTGCAAAATGGAGAAGAGAAACCCATGCTGGAAAACATCATTATCGGCCTCATCGTTGCCGGTGCCGTCTACTACCTCTACCGCAGGTTCAAGTCAACGACGTCTGCTGACGGTGGCTCCTGCGGCTCCTGCGGCTGCGACAGCTGCGGTACCGGTCAGATCAAGAGCGAATCAAACGGATCAGACACATCGACAAAGGAGAAAAAATGAAAACGAAACACAGAACAGGCTCAAGGAAATTGGCTGGGGCCATCGTCCCGGCAGTGGTTTGCCTTCTCCTGCTGGCGCCGCTTTCAGACGTTTCGGCTCATTCCCTGTATATCCAGTCCACGCAGTATGCGGCAGACAAAGGCAAGTCCATGCCCCTGTTTTTCTGCTACGGCCATTATGTGCCGGTGGCGGACGGGGTCCGGGGAAAGAAGTTGAAACAAGTGCGGATCACTTCCCCGGACGGCACAGTGTCCGAAGCACCCATCCGGGATGAGACCTCGCTTCATTCATACATGGTCAGCTATGACACCCCCGGCACCTGGATACTGACCGCAGAAACCACCCCCGGATACTTTACCATGTACATCGATAAAAAAGGCCGGGACCGCCATGCCATCCGACCCATGGAACATGTTCGGGAGCAGGCGGCTGAAATTCATAAAAGCTATTATTCCCGGCAATTCGCCAAAACCTATGTGCGTTGTGAATTCCCTTCCGTTGTCTTCCCGGCCCGGACTGGCCTTTTTCTGGAACTGGCGCCGGTAGAGGATATTTTTCATCTCAGGGCTGGAGATACCTTGGATCTGGATATCTATATGGATGGAAAGCCCTATGCCGGTGAAGGGGTCTGGGATGCCACCTATATGGGGTTCTCCACCGAGTCAGAGGACCATTTTCATCCCAGGACACCGGTGACAGGGTCCCGGTTGTCCATTCCCGTTCCCCATCCGGGACGGTGGTTTGTACGGTATGCAGTCACCGGACCCGCACCGGAAAAGGATCGAGAAAAATACCTGCACATGAAGCTGACCGCCACCCTGACCTTTCAGATCGACAATGAACGAAAGACCCCGGAGACAGATTCACACTGAGTTGCCCCGGGGAGACCGGGAAAACGGCCCTCATCCGGAACATTCATGCACATGCATTTGTGATTGATTTGCATTCACCTGTGATACCTATGAAAGCGTTCAGGAGTTAGCGCCGTACTTTGCATATAAAAAGTACCGCGTAAAATCAAAATGGATTTGATTTTACCTGCCGGAACGGGTTTGATATGGCCCTGAACGACAAGCTGACAAGAGAGATGATATTCGCTGTATGGCCAAAGTCAGAAAGAAAAAAACAAGCAGAAACAGCGCCTCAGAAATGAAAAACAAAGAAACTTGCAATCCCTGAACCCGGATGCGATCCGCGATCAGGCAACGGCTTTTTGGCGGCATCCCGTTACCGGGACGTGATACTGGCCTTTCGCGAAGTGCTGAAAAAAGGGGGCGCAAGAACCGTATCCTGCCGGACCTTTTCCGGGCCCACCGGCTCAGACACGATCAGCTTTTTGCCAAAACAATGCCCAAGGAGGCCGAAGCCGTGACAAATCCGGGCGGACATGTGTTTGAAGCCCTGCCCCGGATCACACCGGAACTGCTGGAACAGGCCCTGGATTTCCTGTCGGTCCGCACCGTCATGGTCGCATTGAAGGAGAAGGGGGCATTTGCGGTGTTGACCCCGGAGACGGAAAGGCTCCTCGGCTTATTGATGGTGACCGAAGATGCCCTGGATCTGGCCGAGCACCGCAAAGTCCTGACAAACCTGTATGAAACCATGGCCGCCCAATTTGATAATGACCCCGCTGCCTGAATGACTGAATGAAAAATGATTCTGCCGGGGCCAGGGGAGGCCTCGGCAGAGAGGGAATTCCCGGGATGGCAGAACACCCGGGAATTCTGAAGGGAAGGATGCTGCAGGATGTTTAGAATTCGATGGCCAGCTGCACAGTGACCGTATCGGTTTCCATGGCATCATCATCGAATTCCCCTCTCAGGTATTCCAGGGCCAGGTTGGTATTGTCAAAAATACCCCAGTTGGCCACGGCCCCGTACTGGGTTTCAGGCAGGAAATCCGCCCCACCGTCATCGGAACCGCCGTAACCGATGGCCAGTTCCAGATTTTCCAGGACCGAAACCCCCAGTTCGAGGTTCCAGGTAGCCGGTTTCCGGTCCTGGGTGTCGGTTACGTCATAGATCTCTCCGGCTTTGAAGTGATCCATGGCGGCGGCATATTCAGCAATGAAGGTAAACCTTTCCAGAAAGGCTGCCGTGACAAAGGCACTCCAGCCTCCCACCATGTCCGTGACCGTGCCGGAGCCAGTGACGACCGCTTCGGAAAACCCGTCCGAAGAGATCAGGTTCGAGGTGTAGGACAATCCCATCAGGACTGTTTCAAAGGGTTGGAAAGATACGGCTGCCACCACGCTGTCAACCATGTCGTCATCTTCGGTTTCATTCACGGCCCCGTTGAACAGGCCGGCGGAGATTTCCACGGTGTCGCCGGCAAGGCTGGATCCCACCACCACGGCCCCGTCATTGGTCTCCCCCAGTACCAGGGTCAGCGGATCGGTCACAAAATGAGAATCATAATTGCCGAACGGCAGGTACTGCCGGCCGGCTGTCAGAAAGACCGGAAAATTATCTATTCCGGACAGGGTAATAAACCCTTCATCCACAAACAGGTCATCTTCCTCGTATTTGAACAGCACATGCCCGTCCACATGATCGGAGACGGCGGCATCCAAGGCCACCTCCACCGTGGCCAGATCAATATCGCTTTCTTCTTCATCCGCTGCCGCCGGGTCGGAAGAATCGGCCTGGTGGTGCATGGCTTCGATTTCAATCAATCCCGAGATGTCGATGCGGTCAAACCAGCTCCGGCCTTCGCCTCCGGCGCCGATGGCCTCTTCCAGGTGCCGTACCCGGTCCTCCATGCTTTTGACACCTCCCACCGTGCGCGAGATGTCGTCGTCCTGGGCCATGGCCGGAGACGTCAGAAAGGAGAAGATCATCAGGCATAATGCCGTACGCAGTACTGCAGAGATCTGTTTCAGCTTCATTTTTTTCCTTTTCCTTTTTTTCTTTTCTTCGAGAACTGTTTTTGTCAGTCAGGGCCTGACTCCTCGGTTTCCATTAACCAATCCGGAAAATGAGGAGAGGCACCTGACAATGTTTTTTACGTTAGATCAGAGCGGTTACATGTCCACGGCCTTGATCCAGATGACGGCATCTTTGGAGCAGGGTTTGCCTTTATGGGTGGCTTCCTCGTCCAGACCCAGTGCTGCAAATCCCCACCACCCGGCCTTGGGAATGCCGAAGGTGAAAATACCGTTGTCATCGGCAAAAATGGTTTGCAGTTCAAAGGAACTCTGGGGGGCTTTGACCGCCGGGGTTTTTGCAAACACGTTGTGATCGGTCAGGAGGTCGTGGTTCAGATACTCGACCTCAACTTCCGCACCGGGTACGGGTTTTCCGTTGTACAGCACCTTGCCCTGGAACACGTTGCCGGTCCAGCGGTCATAGGGTTTGCACAGGGGCACGATTTCCGCCGAAAGTCCCGCCGGTTCCATCCAGGCCCCGGGAATGCCGCCCACATTGATGATCACCTTGGTCATCTGCTGGATATAGGCATTCTCTTCCGCTTCAAAATAGGGGTCCGGCACCAGGCAGAAAATATGGTCTCCGCCCCGGGCTGTGTAATCGGTTTTATATGCTTTGCCGGAATTGGTCAGGCTCTGCCAAGAAACCGGTACCAGGGTATCCAGCAGGTCAATTTTTTTGATCGGATTTTCCCCCCGGCTCTGCAGCACAAAAAACTGTTCCGGGACACCCATGTCCATGGTGTGTCCCGCATCGAATGGATGGGTAAATACCAGGGCCAGGGGGACTTTTCCGCCGTTTTCCAAAGCCGCATCCGGGGTGTAGATGAGCTGGAAATGAGCGAAAGCCTGAGATGACAATATAAGTGATACCAAACTTATGAGAGTAACTATCCTTTTTTCATTTTTTTCCTTTAATCAATGTGAATTGAAATTAACAGAAGTGTTCAACACGCTCGTGGAACCTGAACTTACGGTTGTCATGCCTGGGACAGACACAACAGGTCATGCGAAAAACCTGGAGGCGGCAGAGGGAATTTCAGAAAATCTCCTTGCCGGGCACTTTGATCTGATGGCCTTCACCGGCATCGAATATCACCGTGAATTCCTGGGACGGTTTTTTCACGGTATATTCGCTGAATTCGTCCAGCTTATCCTCCATCAGTACCTTTCCGTCCTTATCCTCCACCCGGACCGCGACACCGGCGGCGGAGGATCCGTCGGAAAAACCGCCTTCGCATGTGACGGAACCGTCTCCGTTGTCATAGCAGGAGAACAGCGGGGTGTGGGCCTGGCTGATGCCGGTGAAAAACAGCCCGAATACAAGAATGGCCAGCAGGGTTTTGACATGTGTCATGGGGTGACTCCTTTCATTTAACATAATGGTTTCATTTCAATTGGTTAAGGGTTGAATTCGCCGGACCGCCCATCGGACCGGCCACGGATTATGCGGCACTGGTGCCGGTCCTGGCCGGGGCGATAAACCCGGCCGCAATGGTGATGACCAGTGCCAGCAGGTAAAAGGCGGCCATGGCCTGGAGCCCGGAAAGGCCCAAGACACTGCCGCCGGTGAAAATCAGGCTGGCGGCTGCCAGCCCCAGCACCATGGGGTAGCCCATGGCAAAAAGCATCCACTTGACCGACCCGGACTGGATCTTCACCGCAATGGTGGTGGCCAGGCACGGGGGATACAGCACCATAAACATCATCAATGCCAGGGCATGAAGCGGGGTGAAGTCTTTTTCACCTCTTGCCATGCGGGTTTCCAGGGATTCACTGGCATCTTCCTGTTCATACAGGGCCCCCAGGGTGGCCACGGCGCTTTCCTTGGCGGCAAAAGCCCCCAACAAAGCCACATTCACCCGCCAGTTGAACCCGGCCCACTGGGTCAGGGGCACCAGGGCTTTGCCCGCATACCCCAGGAAACTGTTGTCGATCCGTGCGGCCTGCATTTCCTGGAGCAACTGGTTCCTCGCCCGGATCAGGGTTATCAGTGCCCGGTTCACTTTTTTGGCATCCCGGTTTTTGCCGGGTTTCACCAGGGTGAAAAATCGGTCATTGGCCTCCTTGAACTCTGCATCAAGGGACTGGGCCGCTTCTGCGCTTTTGAGACCCATTTTTTCATTTTTGTAGGCTTCCCAGAAACGGATCATGGCCATGAGATTGCCGTCTGACATATCGTTTTCAAATCCGGTGCCGGCGATTTGTTTAAAAAATGTGTCCATGGCGGCGGTTTTTCTGTTTTCATAATGGGCCATGCGCTCCGGCCCGATGCCGGGAAACTGGAGCAGCACAAAAATGACCGCAGCCACGGCCACCACAATGGTGGAAATTTTCCGGATGAACAGCCAAACCCGTTCCAGGGCCCGTCCCAGCACTCCCCGGATAGTGGGCAGGTGATAGGGCGGCATTTCCATGACGAACGGGGCGGTTTCCTTTTTCCTGAGCACGGTCAGGGTCAGCAGCTTGGACACCGGTAGCACCAGCATCAGGCTGATGGTGGAGATAAAAAACATGGCCCATCCCTTGTGCTGGGCAAAATAGATGTTGATGAGCAGCACGTACAGGGGTACCTTGGCCAGGCAGTTGAGCATGGGGATGATCAAGATGGTAGCCAGGCGGGACCGCTCGTCCGGGATGCCCTTGCATGACATCACCCCCGGGACCGCACATCCTCCGACATAGATGCCCCCCAGGACCATGGGCAGGGTGGACTGGCCGTGCAGCCCGTAACGGCTGAACAGCCGGTCCATGATAAACGCCATCCTGGGCATGTATCCGCTGTCCTCCAGAAACGCGATGCAGGCGAACAGGATCAGAAAGATGGGGATATAGTTAAGCAGGGCGTTCACCGAATCCACCAGCCAAAGGAAAAAGGACCGGGTCAGGGGCACATCAATGAACCCGGATACCGGCAGGAGGTCCGACACCAGGTTCCGGAACGCGGCAAGCAACGGCCAGGTATAGTTGGTGATCTGGTATCCCTGGACAATGGACAGGTAGTACAGAGTCCAAAGCACCCCGACCATGAACACCGGTCCGGCTATCTTGTGGCAGACCAGGGCATCAATACGGTCGGAAAGGCTTTTTCCGGTTTTGGCGGACCGGGTGACACATGGCCGGGCGATCCCTTCGGCGGCCCGGTAGCGGCAATTGGCCACATGCATGTCCGGGGCAGTTCCTGTGGCGGCCTTGAAATCCTGCCTGATCTGATCCACCAAAGCCAGCAGTCGGGCGTAGTTCCCGGTTTTTTCCCGAACCATATCCCTCACCGCCTCATCCCCTTCCATGAGTTTTATGGCCAGCCACCTCAACGGATACCGGTCCCCCAGATCAGTCACGGCGGTGATCCGCTCCTGGACCGAAGTGATGTAGTCGGTCATTTCCCGGTAATCCACCCGGGCCGGAGTGCCGGGCATTCCCTTTTCAGCGGTTTCCAGGATCGCTGCCTGGAGATCGGCTTTGCCTTTGCCTTTTGTGATGGCCGTGGGCACCACCGGAACCCCCAGGTTCCGGGACAGGGATTTGACGTCGATTGTCAGACCCCGGTGTTGGGCCACATCCATCATGTTCAGGTTCAGGATCAAAGGGTTTTCCATCTCCAGAAGCTGAAAAGTGAGATAAAGGCACCGCTTGAGGTTGGACGCATCCATGGTATTGACCACCACGGACGGGTTCTGGTGCAGGATGAAATCCCGGGTCACCCGTTCTTCCGGGGAATAAGAAGTCAGGCTGTAGGTGCCGGGCAGATCCACCACGGTCACCCTCACATCTCCGTACCAGTACCATCCGGTCATCTTTTCCACGGTGACCCCGGGGTAGTTGGCCACATGCTGGCGGGCCCCGGTCAGGGCATTGAACACCGTGGATTTGCCGCAGTTGGGCTGGCCGGCCAGGGCTACGACCATCTTATCGGTCTTCATCGGTATCCACCTCGACAAGCCGGGCTTCTTCATGGCGAAGGCTGATGGAATATCCCTCGATTTCCACCTGCATGGGGTCCTCCAGGGGAGCGTTTCGGATCACCCGCAACGACAGGCCCGGAAAAATTCCCATGTCCAAAAGGCGCTGTCCCAGGATGTTGGCTGCGGACAGTCCAGTGATGGTGCAACTGCTTCCTGGTCTGAGTTGGTCAAGTGTCATGATGTTTTCCCTGATCAAGTTATGTAAGCAATTTATTTAATTTGTAAGAAAACTATTTTTTTAAAATAGATAAAAGTTAATCATAACTAACAAAAAATATTGGCCTTATATTTCATGGACGGAATTGTTTGTCAAGTTGTTTTTTTGGTTTTTTTTATTGAGGCCTTAAACCAGGAACCCGGCCGGGAATGTCAGGCAATCGGATCGATTCTCACCGGTGCGGAACCGATGTGTATCAGGGTTGCCCCCATCTCATTGATCGGGGCCAGGGCAAAACAGCACGCAAGGGCCCGCTGTTTCATGCCCCCGATCATTTCCGAGGGCTTTTTTGGGGCCGCGTCTGCCAGTCCCATCTTTTATAGCCAGTATGTTGCGGCCTTTCGGCGCCTCTCCGGGGGCATATGGCGGGAAAGAAAGAAATCCATGTTGTTCAGGGCTCCGGCCCAGAATGGCAGCTGGGGCGTGGTGGCGGCCCCGGTGGTGTAAAATGTCAGAGTAGGCAGCTGCGGGTTGGAGGTGGCGGGATTAGGTGGCCGGACCCAGGCGTATAGTTCGTCACTGTCGGCCCGCATCAGGTCCACACGTCCACCCCGGCGTCCCCGGCATTCAGGACATTAAACCACCGCCAGGCCCCATGTCTGGTGGTTGGCCGAAGGAAAAATGCCGGCAATGCCCATGGGAGAGGGCAGCTGATCGATCCGGACGTTTCGGTCGATCTCCTGAAAGTACAGGTTGAGGATCGACTCGTTCCGGACCGGGTTTCCGGGCAGAAAGGTGTGAACCAGGCTTGCCATCCGGCGGGAATTATCCGGATAGGTGACATCGGCCACACTCACGGGCTGCTGCCGGAAAATCTCTCCGGCGGCCACCACGCCGACTCCTCCCGGGGTTTCCGACAGCAGGCTCGGCACCCCCCTTGCCGTGACCACCATTTCATCCATGACAACCCGATCCTCTGAAACCTGGCCTAGGGCCTTTGAGGTCCACCCGGGTACCGGCAGAACAACCCGCTTTCCGCGATAATGGTTTGAATTTTTCCGAAAAAAGGGCGTGAAGGGCCCTGACAGCCTCTTTCCCAGCACCGTGTTTCAAAAAGGCGAGCAAGGGAATGACCACGGCCCCTTCCCGGAGCCAGACCGCCCGGGCCATGCCCAGCCGGAAGGTGCGGGCAAGGGCCGGAAACACCATCCCCGCCTTGTACACACCGGCGTCCACATACTGGTTGATATCCTGGGGAAACAGTTTTGCATGGGCCCGGGCCGCCGCTGTTTTCCCCTTTTCTCCGAACAGGCTTCCCATGCAATGGACATAGAGGGCCGGGGCCGGGGTGTTGTACGGGGGAATCACGACCTCACCGGCCAAGTCCTCCCGGCACAGGTCGGTCCACCCCTGCGGGGGCGGGTCAACTCTTTTATGGTAAATAATCATCAGGGTGACCGCCGCCACCACCCGGACAAAGGGAAAGGGTTCCTTTAAACCGGCATCCGTCAGCTCCCGGCCATGAGGGTCAAAATGGGGTCGTGGGTTGACACAATGATCAGCTTGACGCCCTCCATGAGCACGGCCAGGGCTTTGAGCTTGTCGATGCCTGCGTTTTCGATTTCATCGATCAGCACCACCGGGGCATCGAAAATACAGGCGATGTCCGCGATCATCAACGCCCGGGACTGTCCGCCGCTCAACACCTGCAGGCGGATGAAATCCGCCACGGAGCCGTCCATGAGGAATCCGGTTTTCTGGGAAAGCTGGGCCACGATCCCATCTTCATACACGGATCGGGCCGGTTGGGTTTCGTTTAGAAGAACCCGGCGGCCGCTGAGGGTATCTCTGGAGGCCATCTGATCGATGTCGGACAGCAGTTCGCTTTTCCCGGAACCTGTAGGCCCAACCACGGCCAGGCATTCCCCTGCCGTGAGGGTCAGGCCGGATACGGTTTCAGGGACCCCGTCCTTGCCCGTGCCGGAAACACAGTCCGGCCGTTTCGATGAATAGCAGATCGGCCTGCTGTTGCCTGCTCCAGTCATGCACTTCTTCAAGGTTGGCAACATAGTAATGGTCCGGACAGATATAATCACCCAATCCCCTGACGGCCGGAATGCCCAGTTCCTTTTGGTAGAAAGTATCATCTCCCGTGGCCACGGCCACCCGGGCTCCCTCGGATTTGAAACGTCGCACCAGGTGGGCGATGACCGAAGTTTTCCCCGCAGGTCAAATCCCTTCAGGATCGTCCGGGGGTTTTGATCGAACCGCCCGGTCCCCATGCAGGAGACACCCGCCCACCAGTCTATGCCGGGCCCGGACCAAAACAGTTTGAATCTCTGTATCGCTCATGGCCCTCATGACGTCACTTTTGGTTCAATGTCATGGATCATCTCCCGGAAGGCGGCTTTTGCCATTTCCAGGTCCGCGTCATCCGGGTGGGATTCCGCCGCTTTGATGTTGGCCATTCTTTCCGGGTATTGCCGGTGCGGGATGAATATACCACCAAGGATTTCATGATCTCACCTCCTGTCCGGCGGACTGCTTTAACGCCATGAAACTTTTTTTCACCGATGGGATCACTTCCTTGCCGTTTCTGCCCACATAGACGGCAAGCAGCAGGGTCCCGCTTTTCCGGTAAAATCGAACCGAGTGGCTCTCCAGGCTCATGACCGGTTTTGACACCAGGCAGATGGACTGTATCTCTTCCGCTTTGATGTGGCCGGCAATGGGGTTGTCAGGATCACCGATGTTGAAATATCCATGGATAAATTCCCCCGGGGGAATCCGGCCCCGGATCTCCAGAATCGCCTCCGGGGTGTGGGTGATCAGGGTTATTTTTTCCCACTGGATCATCGCTTGCCAGACGGACGTAAACGCGCCGGCCGGGAGGGTGGTGCACATGCCGGGGTCCAGCAGTTCGGCGGCGGCGGCTTCAGGGATGCCCGGGGTTGCGGCGAGCCGGTCCAGCAGGATGCCCGGATCGGCTGCCACGGTACTTCGTACGGTCTGGCGGTTTTCATCGGTCAGGAATGCATCATACATGATTTGTCTCCTTATGAATAAACGGTTTCAAAGGCAGGTGCAGGGCACCGTCGCAGCAGCGGCTGATCAGCTCCAGATCATGGCTGATCAACAATACGCAAGTGCCGTTGTCCGCGGTTCGGCGGATGGCACTGGCAATGAGGTGCAGGTTTTTTTTGTCTAGGCCGCTGGTGGGTTCGTCCAGTATCAGGATATCGGGTTGTCTGATCATGGCGCAGGCGATCACCAGGCGCTGTTTTTCCCCGCCGGAAAGGGACTGGGGATGGCGGGGAGACAGGCCGTCCAGGCCGAACAAATTGAGGATCACATCAATATTCGGTCCAGTTTTCAACTGGCGGCAGGTGTCCGTGGACTGGAGCAACTCATCTCTGACGGTCTGCATGTGAAGCTGATGGTCGGTGTTTTGTAGCACAATGCCGGCCCGTTCCAGCAGCTGACCTGAGGTGACGGCGGTCCCGCGGATTCAGGCCAGTACAGCCGGTGGTCCACGATAACGATGGCCATGCCCTGACGCTTCAGATCCATGATCATTCGGGCCAGATCCAGGGTGGATTCGGGATCGAGATTGGCGGTGGGCTCATCCAGCACCAGGGCGCGGGGATCCAGGGAGATGATGCCGGCCAGGGCCACTTTCTGCTTTTCCCCTTCGGACAGGGAGAGGATGGATTGGTGTAGCAGGGGGCCCAGGGTGAACCGCTCCGCTGCCCGGTCTACCTTTTGCCTTACAGCCAGGGGGGAGAATTCCCGCCATTCATGGACAAAAGCGATCTCGTCTTCCACGGAAGTGGCGAAAAACTGGAGTTCCGGGTCCTGGAACAGGGTCCCCGCATCCAGGGCGATCTCATCGAGGCGCCGTGTGAGGGAATCTTTGCCGTTCACCGCAGTGGACCCCGTGAGCCGGCCTTTGAAAAAATGGGGACACAGTCCGTTGATCAGGCGGACAATGGTGGATTTTCCGCATCCGCTGGCACCGGTGATCAGCACAGCCTCCCCTGGATCGACCCGCAGGCTGAAACCGGAAACCGCCGCATGGGGTTGAAACGGATACACATAGGAGATCTGATCCATGACAATCATTAGATCATCCCCCCGGAATTCCCCCTGAGAACAAGCTGCAGGATCAGGGCCGCGGTCAGGACCGCCAGGGTGAGGCCGGCCATGAGTGCATCTTCTCGGCCGAAACGGACCGGATACAGCGGGGTCATGCCGCCCCCTATGAGGGCCACCATCAGGCTGCTGGTTTTTGTGAGCGCGGCAAAGATGCCGATCACGGCCAGGTCCAGGGACAGGAAATCGCCGATGTCCCGGCGCCACATCTCCATGGTTTGACCTGGAAAGCCGTAGATCAGGTCGATCACTACCACGGCCCGCCCACCGGCTTTCAATTTTTCGAGGAATTCAATGATCCGGTCCCGGTCCGCAATCCGCCGCATAGATCGTCTCAGGTCGGTGTGAAAGGTCCGTACCCCGATGAAAAAGCAGTTGGCTCCGCCGGCCAGGCACGCATCGATTTTTTCCGGGCTGAAACTGTGAATCCGGCCTTCAACGGTAATCTCACAGTCATTGACCAGGGGAAACCCGGTTTTGACGGTTTTGAGCAGGCGCTCCAGATCATGGGCCTCTAAGGCGGAGGGGTGCCGCCGCCGATATAGACCGCATGGACCGGTCCCCGGGTCACCGCTGCATACGTCTGCCAAAGGTCGATTTTCCGCAGCAGGGCATCGGTGAACCCTGCACTTTCTTTTCTGCCGCAGGCGCGGTTGTAAAATCCGCAGTACAGGCAGTGGGTTTCACAGAACGGCACATGAATGTAAATGGCGGATGGTTGCTGTCGGGCCTGGGACAAAAGCCTTTCCATGGTGCAGTTCCGGGCGGTATCCGGGACGGGGTTTCCGCTGAATCCCGCATGGACGGTGATCTTTTTGTCAAAGGCATGGGTGAGCGGATTCACTCCCTCCCGGGCAAAAAAGTGGGTGCCGGCCTGCTGGTCAATCGCGGTTTTTCCACGCTGATTTTCGGACGGCGCGGGGATACCCATAATGAACCTCTCTGTTTGGTGGTTGAATGGAATCAACGTTCCAGTAAACACAACTCTCCCACAGAGTCTGCTGTACGGTATGATGGTTTGTTCTTAGATTGAAACAATCCTTCCAGCGCGCTGCTGCGACTGGTTTCCGGGTTGCGGGGTTGACACCCGTGACCTTCTAACGGGGTGCAAAAGGGCCGGTATGAATGTCATAGTCCAGCACGAATCGGTAATCTTTTCCACACCGGAGAATGATCTCTTTTTGTTTTTTTTCAGAAATTTCATTTCAACCTTGAGTTCTCCAAAGCCGTCATGATGAAATAGATCGCAATAGAGTTCCCTGATCTTGTCCATTATCTGGGCGTGTTCTTGTTTAAGCGGCATTTTCGGGTCTGGCATGTCCTTTATCCTGTGAGGGACCGGGTTGCGGCGACGGTGAACAGATGAACTATTTTCCCGAACAGTGCCGGGTGAGATGACTTGGCTAGTTGACATACACATGTGATGGCGCCTCGTTTGTTTTTTTCAGGTAAGCATTTACCGGCAGGGAAAAAAGGCCCCTGCTGTGTGTTTTTTTAAATGGTTTTAATGTAAATTAAGATTTGTGTCAATAAAAAAATAAGTTTAAGCTAAACATTTTTTGTAATACATACAAAATAAGTATATACAACTATTGTTACTTATATGCTTTCCATTGACAGTGCCGGGCGGGTATGGTTTTTTATGGCGGTATGGAGTGAAGGCCCCGGGGGAAAAATGGAAGGGTTGAAAGTAAAGATGTTGAGACGCTGGTGTATGACAGTGGGAAGGCCGAGCCTGGAAGCTGCCATAGCCGTGCAGAAGGCCCTTTTAAAGGCGATGGCAGTCGATCTCTCTTTTGCCGGAGTTCCGGCCGTTACATCCGGTGCCATTTACAGTCTTCCCGGGTTTAGCAATGCCAGCGTGGTGGAATTTCCGGATATTATGAAACAGTGGGCCTTTGTACTGGAAAACTGATGTGGGGATTCCCGGTCGACGTCGTCTTTTCGGCCGGTAACCATCCCATGCCGTGGTGATAAGCCTCACAGCTCAGAGTATATCAGAAAATAAGAAGGTGAGTCACCGTGACCGGGTTGAAGCACTTTGGTTGTTCAATGTCCAAAGATACTCAGATCTGCAGCTTAGCAGCTCAGAGTGTCTTCCCGATAAGGACAGGCATCCAGCGTGGCGATAAATGCCACAAATTTCCTGAATGACTGGCTGTCCATGGCATGTTCCATCCGGCAGGCGGTTTCGTCGGCGCGTGCTTCATCCACTTCCAGTATCCTGAATAGAAAATCCTTTAGCACCGCATGGCGGTACTCAATCTTTTGTGCGATTTTTTCCCCTTCCGGTGTTAGGGTGACATAACCGTAGGGCTCATAATTGATCAGTTTCAGGGCGGCCAGTTTTTTGAGCATGCCGGTGACGGATCCCCGCTTGATATCCAGTCTTTCCGCAATGTCTTTGGACCGGGCCACGGTTTTTTGAGTTTGCAGCTCCAGGATGGTTTCCAGGTAGTCTTCAATGTTCTCGGAAAGGGGAATGGTCTTTTCCATGTCTGCCTCCATTATTTTTTCCTCTTTTTATTATCGTCTGATGATATAATAAGTCAATCAAAAAAAAATTATATAGAACTAAAATATTCATTGACCACAAGATTCAGTTGAATGATATCTGGGAGACTGGCCGGGCCATATACAGGTTTCCCGGGTTTGTAAACACCAGCATGGCGGCGTTTTCAAAAAAAATGAAGAAATGGGGCTTTACAGTGGGAAACTGATGTGGGAATTCACGGGCGGCGGTGCCCTTTCGGGCGGGAACCATCCCATGACGTGGTAGATAGGGCCTCACGGCCCAGAGTATGTCAGAAAATAAGAAAGTGAGCTCCATGCCTGGGTTGAGGCGTTCCCGGTGTCCGGTGTAACAAAAGGGCCGAGAGCATCGGATATGGGCATGTGTCCGGGACACCCTCTGGGAGAGCCGGCAGCGGATCAGGGAATGATATCTCCCTGTCAAGGGTCACGAGAAATTGAGCCATTT
>LQAE01000076.1_pt1 | contig 46301 bp, 41 predicted proteins | sample 1535771 | NCBI WGS metagenome assembly LQAE01 (sample SAMN04331582, study PRJNA305678) | bioreactor metagenome | isolation source: bioreactor_1 inoculated with Wadden Sea sediment 1st replicate of a... | place: Germany:Bremen
GGCGCACCCAAGACGATTCGAACGTCCGACCTACCGCTTAGGAGGCGGTTGCTCTATCCAGCTGAGCTATGGGTGCATGATAGTAATATGTTAATAGAACTGGCATCGTTTGTCAATCGCTGTAAAAAACATGTAGTAGCAATACTTTTCCCGGGAAATAAAATAAAAACCGGTTAACAATTTCATATGATAACCGGCAGCTTCTACTTTTTGTTTACCTCTTCCTCAATTAGGTACTCAGCGAAATAAATATCTGTCCTTCTGTTCAGCCTAAGTTCCTCAGCAGAGTCTGACTTATTGAGTGGTTTGGCGCTACCGTTACTTTGAACTACGATCATATTTTCTGGAACGCCCATATTCATAAGGTATTGAGCAACCTTATTTGCCCTAATTTGAGAAAGCTCTTCCCCGAACTTCGAATCATTAAATTTCGGATAACCATTGATGTTACCCTCAATTTTTATCATTTCATCCGGATAATCCTTAGCAACAGCAATAAAAATATTGAGAATTAATTTAAACTCGTCCTGCAAGTCATACTTATCAGGTTCAAAGTAAATTGCAGTTTTAGCATTGTACAATCTTTCAGCTGACTCATCGTCAACTGTTTTGGTTATACTTTCGTCCTCAATCTCTCCGCTATCAGGATACTTACAATTATCTACTTTTTCTGACGTATCAAGCACAGAAGTATTAACGACTTCCGATTCCTCTATATTATCATTAGATCCCATATCCATCTGATCATTACTAGATTGACTTTCTTCCACCGGTGCTTGGGTTCCTGTATCGGCTACTGGAGTATTTTGATCAGGTCGTAGGGATTGAATGAGCATGAATAACAGAATCAGAATTATAATACCAGCTACGCTGAACACCACTTTGCCCTTTGGTGTCACTCGGTATTTCATCTTCATTGTCCCACATCCCTAATATTAACTACTTTTTGGGTTTAATAAAATCTACAATGCCTATAATTTTTTGAATCTCATATTCTATGATAGATGTTTGGTCTTCTTGGAACTGTTGTCTTGCTTCAGAAACTTTTTTGAGCTCCTTGATTCTGTTTTCAAGTTCACTAATTGAAGCGTTATTTTTCATAATGACATCTTCAGTAGTCTGAACCGTCTGCTCGAGAATATTATTAAGTGCGTCAATTCTCTTATATGCATCATTAAGAAGATTTTCCAAGTTTATTGTTGAAACATCCATGATATTCATAACCGATGCACGTTTTACGTCAATTGGAAGATTCTCGGGAAGTGTCTTTTGGAAAACATCAACCATAAAGATTGTTCTCTTCTTATCAGCTTCCATTCTACTATTTCGATAGATATCGTCAATTGACATCATCTTATTCTTTTCATACGAGCCTATTAAAACATCCAGTTTGTCCTCAATTTGCTTTGTATCGCCACCTTTTAACAAATCTGATTTTTGAACCAGGGCTTCTAAAGGATCCTCTTTTTCTTTTAATGGTTCTTTTTTAGCAGCCAACAAATCCACACCAAACGGAAGTGATTCCTCTGGTTTCTTTTCCTCTACAACATTTTTTACTGGTTCGATTTCTTTTTTTTCATCAGCTCCAGTTAATACTTCTGGTGACTCAGATGATTCAACTGCCTCCATAGTTTCAGGCGTTTCTGATGTTTCACCCTCAACAGGCTCTATTAGCCCAAGTTTTTCAAAAATAGTTTTCTTTGCTACCACGGTTATTCCCTCCTAATCAAACGAATATCTGACAGCCAATGGATATTAACTTTCAACCTCTGAAATCTTGTCTTCTATCCTTTTGATCTGTTCTTTGTTATATGCCACTAAATCTTTAAAGTTCTTAATCAATTGATACTTAGAATCAATTTGTGTTTTCTTTAAATTTGCTTGGGTTTTCAAAGTTGATATGAGAAGGTGTAAATCTTCCATATGTTCTCTTTGAACGTCAATCATTCTTTCATTCATCATTTTGATATGGGCTTCATTCTCATCAACTTCCTTTTTTAAGGAAACAATCTGTTCATCCTTTAATGCGGTGTCTGCAATAACCTGATTAGCAACCAAAGAATCTTTTATTATTGTTACGCCCATTTCATCGATGAATGTTATATTACGTTTTTTATGTATATGGGGTTTAAGCTCTTTCTTAAACAAACTGATCTTCTTGTATATTGTGACCTTGCTTACGCCGAGCATGTTAGCTACTTCTATGACTCGATACAATGGCATCACTCCTGTTAACTGGTTTACAACCATTTAAATTACTTCCTTCTAAAACCAAACATGCTTGATGATTCATCCTTACTATTCTCCTGGAATGATCTTCTTAATAGCACTGTTTCTAGTTTTTCTTCTAACTGAATTAGATAGTCTACATCTTCCCGCATCAAGATCTGATAATTTGAAATTGCATCATCTAACCTTTTCAACTCTGAATCATGCTGAATAAGTTCTCGTCTTAACTGACTAATTTCGTCTCTAAGTTTTGTTTTCTCAGCATCAATAATTATGAAATCATCCTCAGTTAACCAATCTTCATCCACTTCATCAGAAGGTTCTGATTCAGTATTTGGCTCTGCAGGAATTTGAACTTCATCACTTTCCTTTTCCTCAGGCTCATTTAGAACAGGGGATTTAATCTGCTCGGGACTTTTCCCTTCAATAAGCGCACGTATAATTTCTATTCCTTGTTCATCAATATAGCTGATTGAATGAATCTTTTGTGTATGATCCTTCATCAGCTCTGCATTTGAAAGCAGCTTCTCGAAAATCACATATGTTTCCACATTTAGCTTTCCAGCCACTTCGCTGATTTTGAACAACACTATCACCTCTTTACCATTACAGTAAATTAACTGTTAATCTCTATAAACTAGTTCTACAACGGGATTTCTTTCCCTCTTTATATTTTCCCACATTTTGATGAAATTAAAAGTGTTAATTGATTAATTACTTCAGAAATTTTTCTTATCCAGTTAGAGTACCCTAAGAGGACAGAAAAATGTCCAATTTTGGGACAGTTCATCACTGTTTCAAAATTGGACATCATTCAATTTACCTATGTTCTATTCTCGTACACTATCAATGGAAATTTGATGTTGATCAAGCTTTCTGTAGAGAGTACTTCTACTAATTCCTAAGGTGGCAGCAGTACGTACCATGTTGTAATTCAGCGCGTTAAGCGTACTCACAATTGCTTCTCTCTCTATTTCAGAAAGACTTCTCATTGTTAACTTTTCCTCTTCTGCCACACTATACAATGATACAATCTCTTCTATACACCTTGGCGTTATTGTCCCATTTAGGGACATTTTTTCCGAAACCTCTTGTGATATATGATCCAAGTCTCTTAAATTACCTTGTAGATCTAATTCTCTGACAACATCGTATAAATCCGTTTTTTCTATTTCTTCTAACATATCATCGGAATTAAGTTCAGCCATTATCATGTGTTCCAAAATCGTACACACATCTTCTTTCCTTCTTGTTAATCCCGGTAAACTAATCTCAGCTAGTCTCAACCTTGACTGTAAAGCATTTGTTAACCTAGTTCCAACCTTTGTTTCATCCACACTCCGAGTCAACGATAATATAAACGACACACCACTGTTATACCAATCATTTTCGTGGTTACTGTTAACCAGTTTACTATCTAAAACTCTAAGTAATTTCCGTTGAAACTTGCTTGGCAATACATCGAAGTTCTCAAAGTAAACTGTCCCAATATTGTACAGCCCTAGTTTTTCTCTTAGAGCATCTGAATCTTCCAACCATTCTGACTTAAACCTCTGAAGAGGGATCTTATCGCAGTATATTGCATGAAACTTTGATGCTCCACCTGATCTTATATGATGCAAAAAGGAAGCCGTGGACTCCTTTCCAATACCCTTAGGACCAGATATAAATATCAATTGGCTGTCCTTAAACTGATGAATTCTATCACGCGCAGCTTGTATAGCATCACTTTCACCAATCAAACAAGCTGGCCATTCTAGATAAGAATGGTGTGAATCATCACTTTCTATTGGCTCAATTTTTTTTGAATTAAGCACGCTCATATCAATACGGTCAGGCAATCTTGATACTAATTGAAGATCATTTTCACAGTTGTTATCTACGCTTAAAATGAATCCAATTGTCATATTGTCAGAGGTAGGAATACCAATTGAAATTGAATCCACTAGGTATTGATGATAGTGTTCATAACCAAGTACATATGCTTTGGAGCTACTTTTTATAGAGAGACCAATTCCTGATGTGCCAATAGCATCTTCAGTAAAGTTGAAATAGTATCTATGAGAAGGATCCTTTGACCACACATTAATTATTTCTCCGGCCTTATTCATGAGCAAGATACTCTTCAATTTCTCTGAATTTATTTCAAGTCCAAAATCCTGGAGGTACAAAGACTCAATTATTTTCACATGATTAAGATCAGCATTTTTAGGCACACTTGCCACAGAGGGTTTGTCAGGATCAATATTCACAAGGCGAGATCTAACCCAGGAGTATACAATTTCATCACGAAGCAACTCGCGTTTTAAAACACCTCTGTTCAAATATAATTCTCTAGCTTTCTCAATATTTCTTCCATGACTATTCATTTATAAGAGCCTCCAAAGCTGTAATTTTTTTAATGACTATTGGGCCTGATTTAATAAAGCCTTCAGCATAGTCAACACCACACTTAAAACCAGAGGACCTATTAACTGATTCCAAGTAACTTAGAAATCCATTATTAAGGCGCGTTTTTTCAAAGAGTGATTTAGAAGCAAATTGAGAACTGTATGCTTCTAATGCTTTCATTTTGATTTCATACTCCTCAGATATATCTACAAAAAAATCAGAGGTAGTAATATCATTAATATGGTACTTGTAACTGTTTGTGACATGGAATGGAGGATAAATACTTTCGAAACGTTTTAGTTTAGCATGAAAAATTGACTCATTAATTAATTCTGAAGCAGCTACATGATCTGGATGAGAATCCACAGAACTTGGATAAAATAAAAGATCAGGTCTATATTCACGAATGACATTTGTAATCACTTCAATATTTTTTTGTTTTTTACTATATTTCTGTCCTCAAAGCCTAAATTAATTCTTATGCTGGCACCCATAATTTTTCTAGCAGCTTCGCTTTCCTTTTGTCTCAAAAATACATTTCCATTTGAGGACATTTCCCCTCGTGTTAAATCTATAATTATAATTTCATATCCTTCTTTTGCCATTTTATGTATTGTGCCACCCATACCTATTTCGCAGTCATCTGGATGTGCTCCAAACACTAATAATCTTTTGCCCATATGTACTCCTTCACTGTCTCATTATCGTACACCTATTATACCACTTCTAAAGTTGTCTGTATCAATTTTTAGTGTTATATCAATATATTCTATTAGAAACAAATAAAAAACGCCATACAAGCTAATCCTGAAGGCGTTTATAAGTTCTCATTTGTTATATTGTTTAATTTATAGCATAATTTGTTAATTCCAAACTTCTAATTTGGATTCGCTTATTTCAATAGATGCTGGCGTTTTAGAAACAAGATTTCCATCTGCACTAACAAATAATTCTCTATCTAGTGATTCAATAATAATTTCTTTACAAGTAAACATTTCTACTTCAGGAGCATTCATATGTTTTCCTTGATATACCTTTGGAAAAATTCTTAGAAATTTTCCACGTGATAGTTTCCTTACAAGGCAAATTTGAAATTCACCACTATGTAATTCGGCATCAGGTGTTATTTTCATACCACCACCAAAATACTTTCCATTTCCTATTGCAATCAAATAGGCTTCTCTTTGCAATTTGACCCCATCCAATATGAGTTTTACCCTAAATGGTTTAAATGTTATTATAGACTTTAATGTACTAAGTAAATAGGCTGCACTTCCAGAAACATAATTTTTAATCTTAGAAGTATCATTAATTATGTTACCATCAATTCCAATCCCAGCAGAATTTATAAATGTAACTCCATTAACTCTTCCCAAGTCTATAGTAGCTAACTCTCCATGGATAATTACATTAAGTGCCTTTTCAGGATCTAATGGAATTCCTAGACTACGTGCCAAGTCATTTCCTGTTCCCATTGGTATTAATCCAAAATGAATTGGATGATCAATGATTCCATTTATTGATTCAACTATAGTCCCATCTCCACCTACAGCAACTACGTCAGTATATTTTTCATATTTAGTTGCATCACTTACTAGTTGAGTTATTTGATTTTTTCTATTGGATACTTTTATTTCGTAATTGATTTTATGGCCTTCACAAACTTTTTTAATGATGGGTAACACATTTTTTGCACTTCCATTCCCCGCAGCAGGATTAACAACGAATAGAATTTTTCTCATATGACACCTCACAATTGATGATATTGATATATCTATTTTATCATACACCGCTCAGACAATTAAACACATTATCTAATACTGTTGCTTAATGTTTCACGTGAAACATTCCTCAAAGTTCAAAATTGCATCTATATAGTACCTCCGCCATTCAGAGCAACATCAGTGGTGCGTGCTCTAAAGCTACTTGAATCAGATGCGCATCACTTAATAGCCTAGCCTCGGATTATCACTCTAATTTCATGATACTTCACATACACCAATCACATAAATACTTTTACTATTATTTAGTACCTTTACTCTGACCATTCATCGGTGACAATTGTCTGCATTAAATACTTCATACAGTCCAGAACAGTAAATTCTCATTATATTTCCATGATAATTCAACTTACTGAAGCCACTTTACGTAGTTTCGATATGTTCCACGTGGTGCAAAATTTCTAGCATTCTGAACACAAGTATTACCAAGGATTCCAGCCCACAACTCTCTGTAGTGAGATTTTTAACGATAGTAGTACTAAGTATTGGTAATAGTATTGCTCTCTGTACAGACCTCTACAGAGCCTTAAAAGTCAATATGAACGCCTTTGTGTCTCTTTTTGTCGCCAATTTGAGGCAAAACTAGCTTTATCTTTCTCTTTTGTACGTAATCGTTAAAAATTCACTTATTTGATTAGTCACTAAAAGTTATACCCTGAATATCTTCCTATTATGTCGAAAAACAAAATAAAATGGATGTTTCACGTGAAACATCCATTCGAAATCAATTTATTTGTCTTTTAACATATGAAGAATTCGACTTAGATCCTCATCGTTATAGTACTCTATTTCAATTTTCCCTTTTTTTCTGCCTTGCTTAATATTCACTTTAGTTCCGAATACTGATTGTAAATCACTTTCAAATTCAATAAGAAATGAATCCTTTACATCGCGACTTACAACATTGTTTTTAACCATTTTTGCCTTCGATACTAAGCGTTCCGTTTCACGAACACTTAAAGATTCCTCAACAATTCGATTAGCAAGTTCATTTCTTAGCTTCTCATCTTCAACACCTAAAAGAGCTCTGCCATGACCACCTGATAAATCGCCATCAATAATAAACTTTTGCAAATCATCATTGAGTTTTAACAAACGCAAAGTATTCGTTATATAAGTTCTGCTTTTCCCAACAGCTTTCGCGACGTTCTGTTGTGTTAGTGAATGTTCGCTAATCAAAGATTCATAAGCCATAGCTTCTTCAATATCATTTAGATCTTCTCTTTGAACGTTTTCAATCAAAGCAATTTGAGCTTGCTGTAGTTCATCTAGTGATCTTACAACAGCTGTTATACTTTTAAGTCCAATATTTTTTGACGCTCGCCATCTTCTTTCACCAGCAACAATTTCATATCCTTTATCAATTGCCTTCACAACAATTGGTTGTACTATGCCATGAACAGATATTGAATCCTCAAGAGCTTTGAGTTTGAATTTATCAAAATGGCGTCTTGGCTGATTTTTATTAGGCATTATCTCATTAATATCAATTTCGATAATATGATCCTTTGTTTTAAGATCACTTTTAGACTCTTTGGCAAATTCAACTTTCGGAGCAACGTCCTGTGGAATCAGTGCACCTAGTCCTTTTCCAAGTCCTCTTTTAGCCTTAGCCATTCTCAACCTCCAGTTTAACAATTTCCTCTGCCAAATCCATGTATGCTATAGCACCCTTTGACTTTTCGTCATACTCTATCACTGGAACCCCAAAACTTGGTGCTTCAGCCAATCGAACATTTTTAGGTATCATTGTACAATAAACCTTACTTTTGAAATACTTTTTTACTTCCTCAACAACTTGGATAGATAAGTTAGTTCGTCCATCAAACATGCTCAGTAGAACACCTTCTATTTCAAGTTCAGGATTAAGCCCCTTCTTTATAAGCTGGAAAGTATTCATCAGTTGACTCACACCTTCTAGAGCATAATACTCACATTGTATTGGAATTATAACCCCATCCACTGCAACAAGTGAATTAATTGTTAGTAGTCCAAGAGAAGGTGGACAATCTACAAATATGTAATCATAGTTGTCACGTACTGTATTGATAATTCGCTTTAACCTTTGCTCACGATTTTCAATATCAATCATTTCAATCTCAGCTCCAGCGAGTTGGACATTTGATGGAATAATATCTAGTCCTTCAAATGGTGTTGGAGTTATACACTTTGCAACTTCAATTTCGTCTATTAAAGCATCATATAAGTTATATTCTAAGGTGTCTTTGCTAAGACCTAGTCCGCTTGTACTATTTCCCTGTGGATCGTTATCAATTACAAGTACCTTCTTGCCTAGTTTAGCAAGACTTGCAGATAAATTTACATTGGTTGTCGTTTTACCGACACCGCCTTTTTGATTAAATATTGCAATTGCTTTACCCATTGTCTCACTCCTAATTAGATGGTCTTGAAATCATTATACACTATAAAATGTTCTTACATGATGCAAAAAACAAGAAGAAAACAAAAAGTCAACAATTTGATACTATTAAACACTCTAATTACCATTTAATTCCATGTTTAAAGTTTAACTTTCTATTTCCCAGGAAAATGAAAAGACCAGTCATATGACTGGTCTCAGAATCTAATTTGACTTATCTTTTGGTATACGAACCACAACTTCAATATGATCACCTTTGTCACTCTGATCAAATTCAGCTTTTAGTCCTGTATCTTTTATCGCCTGGTATGCTTGTTTCAAAGTATTAATGTAAATTCTATAATTGAATACACCACGAATGTTTTTCTTTTTCTTAGGTTCAGTCAATTCAATATAAGTCTGAACAAGTTCCTCTGTCTTCTTCACGGTTAGTTCATTCTTAATAACTTGTTCTAAGACTTTTTCTTGAAGCTCTGAATCCTCAAGTTTAAGAAGCGCTCTAGCATGACGTTCAGATAAACCAGAACGAATAATTTTATCTCTGACTTTCTCAGATAATTTTAGGATTCTCAATTTATTTGAAATTGTAGACTGATTTTTACCAACACGTGCTGCAACATCCTTTTGTGACATTTCATGTTGCTCAATTAGTCTTTTAAAACCTTCTGCCTCTTCAATAAAATTAAGGTCGACACGTTGAAGGTTCTCAATTAAAGCCATAAATGCTGACGCTGTGCTATCTGAATCAATAACAATAGCTGGCACAGATTCAAGACCAGCAAGTGTGGAAGCTCTAAGGCGTCTTTCACCCATGATCAACTCAAACTTATCATCAACCTTTCGAACACTAATCGGTTGTAGAACACCAAATGCCTTAATTGAATCTGATAACTCTTGAATACCTTCTTGATCAAACACTTGTCTTGGTTGATCAGGATTAGCAACTACATTCTTTATTGGGATTTCAATAATTTCATTTGATCTTTTCACAGACACAGACCTCCTATAACTTGCTCCCGCATAGTCTATACTATCGGATTTTTAGTTGGCTTACCAGCTTTTCGTGGATATTTGATAGGTGTCTCAGATATTTTTTCAATAATCACCAAAGTGTGGTCAATATCCACTTCTGGAAGTGAAACCAGAACAACATCTTTAACTTTTCCACCTAATATCTCAATCGCTTTTTGTGCCTGATCTAACTCTTCTTTATATGTCTTACTCTTTAGAGCTATAAAATGCCCACCTATTTTGACAAATGGCATACAATACTCAGCTAAAACAGCAAGGTTTGCAACTGCTCGTGATACAGCAACATCATACATTTCACGGTAATCATCATTTTTGCCAAAATCCTCAGCACGTCCATGAATAAACTCAACACGTTCAAGACCTACTTGGTCAGAAACTTCCTTTAAAAAATTAATACGTTTATTGAGGGAGTCAAGTAAGGTTAAATCAATTGTTCTATCAAAAATTTTCATTGCTAGGCCAGGAAAACCAGCTCCTGTTCCAACATCTATAACAGATCCACCATTTGGAACTTCTTTTGCTAGGTATGTTCCAATAGAATCTAAGAAATGTTTAATGAATACCTCACGTTTTTCAGTAATACCTGTCAAATTCATGTGCTCGTTCCACTCAACAAGCAACTCTCTGTAGGTATCAAAATCTTCATAATAGCAATCCTCGAAATCGATGCCCATGGCTTTGAGACCATTTTCAAATTCATTTTTATTCATTCGACTGAGCCCTCTTTCTCTTTTGTTGCTCCATGAACACCATCAAAACGGATATATCTGCTGGTGAAACCCCTGAAATTCTAGACGCCTGCCCTATCGAATCAGGCTTTACTTGATCAAGCTTTTGTCTTGCTTCAAGTCTTAAACCCTCAATTGCTGAATAATCTATAGTTTCTGGTAGCTTCTTAGATTCAAGATTCTTAAACTTCTCAATTTGTTGAAGCTGCTTCTTAATATATCCAGCATACTTTATTTGAACTTCACACTGCTTCCAAATATCATCACGTAGGTCTGATCTTTCATGGTCTAGTGGAGCAAGAACTTTATAACCAAGTTCTGGACGTTTCATCAACTCTGCTAAAGATATACCACTTTTCAAATTGGATGCGCTTCCAAGACTCTCTAGAAAAGGATTAATTTCAGCAGGCTTAACCTTAACCTCTCTTAATCTTTCTAACTCCTTGTCCACTTCTTCAATTTTATGATCAAGTCTATCTTTTCTTTCTTGCGTAGCAAGTCCAATTTTATAAGACATATCTGTCAGTCTAATATCTGCATTGTCTTGACGAAGCACCAATCTATATTCTGCTCTAGATGTCATCATTCTATATGGCTCATTTGTTCCCTTAATAACTAAATCATCTATAAGGACACCAATATACGCTTCAGATCTGTCTAATATGAAAGGTGATTTCTCCTGAATTTTCAATACTGCATTAATACCAGCCACCAAGCCCTGCGCAGCAGCTTCTTCATATCCAGAAGACCCATTAAATTGACCTGCAGAGAATAAACCATTAATATGTTTAAACTCAAGAGACAACTTCAACTGCGTTGGATCTACACAATCATACTCTATAGCATATGCCGGACGCATGATTTCAACCTTTTCCATACCAGGAATTGTTCTCATGAACTTAATTTGAACATCCTCAGGCAAGCTTGTTGACATGCCTTGAACATACATCTCATTTGTATCAAGACCTTCTGGCTCAATAAACAATTGATGTCTATCTTTATCTGCAAACCTAGTGATTTTATCCTCTATTGAAGGACAATATCTAGGACCTGTTCCTTCAATCTGACCACCAAACATAGCCGATCTATGAATATTATCCTCAATCACTTGATGAGTATCTACATTAGTATAAGTCAACCAGCATGGCTCTTCATCAACTTCTAAGCTGTCATTCATAAATGAAAATGGAACAATCTCTTTATCGCCATATTGAATTTCCATATTATCGTAGTTCAGTGACCTTTTATTCACACGAGCTGGTGTTCCAGTTTTAAACCGTCTCATATGAATACCAAGTTCCGACAAGTTTTTAGTCAGCTCAAGGGAAGGGGCTAATCCATTTGGTCCACTTTGGAAAACAGCATCACCAATAAAAATTTTACCACCCAAATACGTTCCAGTTGCTAATATGACAGCTTTCGCATCATAATATGCCCCTGTAGATGTTAACACTCCTTTTATAGTGTCTCCATCCATTTCTAGTTCCATAACTTCACCTTGTTTCAGGTCCAGATTATCTGTATTTTCAATAACCTTTTTCATTTCTCTATGATACAAGGATTTATCAGCTTGCGCTCGTAATGAATGTACTGCTGGGCCTTTACGTACATTTAGCATTTTACTTTGAATAAAAGATTTATCTATATTTAGACCCATCTCTCCACCGAGTGCATCAATTTCACAAACCAAATGACCTTTACCTGTTCCTCCAATTGATGGATTACACGGCATCATGGCCACTGAATCAAGATTGATAGAAAACATAACTGTCTTCATACCCATTCGTGCAGCAGCCAGACCAGCTTCACAACCAGCATGACCAGCACCAATAACAATAACGTCATAGGCTCCTGCATAAAATCTCTCTGCCATTACTTCCTCCGATTCTATATGTTAAATCAATGATCAAAATGACTTCTACTATTCGTTTAAATGTCCAAACATATTATATATCAATCTAATACTCAAACAATACCTATTTACCGAGACAGAAATTACTAAAGATCTTTGTCATCATATCATCTTCAACAGTTTCTCCAGTAATTTCACCTAAAGCCTCATAAGTGTCCTTAGTATCTACTTCAATAAAGTCATAAGGCATACCACTTTCAGTTGCATCAATTGCTGAACGAATTGATCCTTTAGCTTTCTCAAGTGCACGAATGTGTCTGATGTTAGAAACATATGCATTTTCTTTTCGAATCACTTCACCACCAAATACCATTTCTGCAATTTGGTTTTCAACGTCTTCTACACCTTGTTCGTTCATCATAGAAGTTCTTATGAACATTTTTCCTGGAAGTCTATCCTCTAAATCATTGATATCAAATGCAGCTGGCAAATCAACTTTATTCACAACAACAATTGCTCTTTTATCACCAATACGTTCAATAATCTCTTCGTCTTCTTGTGTTAAGCCTTCAGAAGCATTCACAACAAAAATGACAAGGTCTGCTTGATTAAAGAATGATTTAGATTTTTCTACACCGATTTTTTCAACCACGTCTTCTGTTTCACGAATACCTGCAGTATCTATTAATTTCAGTGGCACACCTTTAATGTTGATAAATTCTTCTATAACATCTCTAGTTGTACCAGGTACATCAGTCACAATAGCGCGTGATTCTTTCAACAGAGCATTCAGCAATGACGATTTACCCACATTTGGCTTTCCTACAATAACTGTGGATAACCCATCACGAATAATTCTGCCAGTTTCCGATGAAGATAATAAATCATCAATGCCTTTATCCACAGTGGATAACTTTTTTACAACTTCTGAATACGTTATTTCCTCAATATCCTCTTCTGGATAATCTATACACACCTCAAGCTGTGCCATTGTGGATATTAATTCGTCTCTAAGTGTACTCACTTTTTCAGAAAGCCCACCTTCAAGTTGCCCAAATGCAACATCAAACCCTTTAGTTGTCTTAGCACTAATTAGATCCATTATAGATTCTGCCTGAGCCAAATCCAGACGTCCATTTAGAAAAGCTCGCTTTGTAAACTCACCGACGTCTGCCATACGAGCACCAGCCCTTAGAACACGTCTAACAATGTTCTGCAGTGGAACTATACCGCCATGACAATGGATCTCTACAACATCTTCTCTAGTATATGTCTTTGGTGCACGCATCAAAGTGGCTAACACTTCATCGATAACATGCTCCTCTTCATTTACAATATGTCCATACGTAAGTTTTCTGTTTTCAAAATTATCTACCTGCACACCTTTTTTGTTTCTAAAAATATCATGCAGTATTCTTTGTGCTTCATCACCACTCATACGGATAATACCTATGGCTCCCTCACCTGGGGCCGTAGCAATAGCAACAATAGTATCAAATTCCATGCTTTCACCTCATTTTCGCATGCATTCACAGCTTCAATTTTGTATGTGAAATGAACAAAAACCCAGTGCTTTGACTGGGTTTTTAAAGGTCTACCTATTTGTTCAAGTGAATAATTACTTTACGGAAAGGTTCTTCCCCTTCGCTTCGAGTGGAAACGTATGGGTTGCCTTGGAGTGTCGAGTGGATGATGCGTCTCTCATATGGATTCATCGGTTCCAAAACGATATCCTTACGTGTTTTTCTAGCCTTTCGCGCCAGTCTCTTTGCTAGCTTTTCAAGCGTAGCTCTTCGTTTTTCTCTATAGTTCTCAGTATCAAGAATAACGCGTACGTATTCTTCTCTGTCTTTGTTCACAATTAAACTTACCAGATATTGAAGTGCATCTAGTGTTTGGCCACGACGACCAATCAAAAGTGCCATTTCTGTACCTGACATTTCAACATTTAGGTCCTTGCCGTCAAAATTAATATTGAAAGCTGCTTCAACATTCATTTCATCTAAAACGCTTTGAAGAAATTCTACTGCAACCTGATCAATTTTTTTTAATCTTTGTTACACGAATCTTAGCCTCGTTACCGCCAAATATCCCAAGAAAAGCTTTTGCAGGTTCTTCAAGAACCTCAAACTCAACTTCTTCTCTAGTTGTATCTAGAGCGATTAGAGCTAATTCAAGCGCCTCGTCAACTGTTTTACCAGTCTTTTCGACGACACTGTTATTCATGATGTCCATCTATTACGCCGCCTCCTTGTTAGCCAGCTTTGGTACAATATACTGCTGACCCATCTGGAATGTATTGCTCACAACCCAGTAAATCATTAGACCGGCAGACATTGATGTACCGAACCAAAGAATCATCAGTGGCATCATCATTTGCATAGTCTGCATTTGCTGGTTTGCCTGCTGTTGTTTGCCTGTTGTTAGCGCCATTGACAAGTATGTAGTCAATGCTGCCAGAATTGGAAGAATACCTGGGAGACCATTAAGGAATGGTACACCTGTATCAATTAACGCACCAATTGAATCTGGTACACTTAGATCTGATACCCAAAGGAAACCTTGATTAAGCGCATTTGTTGCTAATGATACATCTCCACCAAATACATATTCAGCTGGATTTCTTAGGACACCAAAAAGCCCGAATAAAACTGGCATTTGAATCAGAAGCGGAAGACATCCTGCTAGAGGATTAATGTTATGTTCCTTATAAAGCTCCATCATCTTAATATTCAACGTTTCTTTGTCGTCCTTATACTTCTCTTGAAGCTTTTTCAACTTAGGTTGAATATCATTCATTGCCTTAGTAGATTGAATTTGCTTAAATGATAGCGGAATAAGCAGTAATTTAACAATAATCGTAAATAATACGATTGCTAGCCAATAACTACCTACAAAGCTGAAAACACCACCAAGTAGTGCTCCTAGTCCTCGATATATAAAATCCAACGAATTATCCTCCTATTCAATTCATCCGTCACTCAACGGGATCATACCCTCCTGGACGAAACGGATGACATCTCAAAATTCTTTTCAAACCCATATATCCACCCTTAGCTGCACCGTATTTCTCAATTGCTTCAATACTATACGCAGAACAAGTCGGATAATAACGACAGTTATTACCTAAGAATGGCGAAATGTAATTTCTATATAGTCCGATTAGAAAAATGAAAATTTTTTTCAAAATCTACACCTGATTTCTCTTTTAAACTTGAAAATACCCCTTAGAATTTTTCTTTCCTTTATATAAAGAAAATTCCTCAGCGTATTACGAGTTTCTCAATTCCTTTAAAACGCGGTTCACTTCGCGGTTCGTATCATCAAATGTAGCTCGGTTCATTCGGACTCTTGCTACAAAGACGATATCGTATCCCTGTCCGATTGAATCGGCCTTCAGTCGAAAGGCTTCCTTAATAAGGCGCTTCACTCTGTTTCGTACGACTGCTTTGCCAACCTTTTTACTGACGGATATGCCAATACGGTTTTCGTTAAGGTCATTTTTTTTATAATACATCACGATATATTTCGTGACGACCGATCGGCCCCGTTTATAAACGGCATGGAATTCGCGACTGTTCCTGAGACTGATTAATCCCACGGCTCATCCTCCGTTTTTCTGACCAGCCAGTGCTGATCACGTGTTACTTACTTCCTCTTACAACTACCTGTTAGACACAATTAATCCTGAATTGCAAAAAAGACCACGTATCGCGGTCTTATGCAGTTAGGCTTTTTCTGCCTCTTTTTCTTCTGTTTTTAAGAATGTTACGACCAGCCTTGTTACGCATTCTCTTTCTGAATCCGTGCTCTTGCTTACGCTGACGCTTCTTTGGTTGATAAGTTCTTTTCACCGAATACACCTCCCCTGTTATAAGGTCATATATAAAAATATGCTTAATAGTCGAATACACAAAGTCCGCTAAATAATTATAACGTCAAGCCCTAGGGTTGTCAAGAAATTTAGAAGATTCTCAGAACCAACTATGAAACTCCTACTTCGTCTTTTTTGCAATACCTACTATATATAGATACGACATCTATCTTCTACATATATATAGTAGCTTTTCATTCAGAGTATTTCTTAAAATATTTAACTTCCTTTATATAAGTATATTCTCGTATTTATGAGTTTGCATACTAACCACTCTTAATTTGTCGTAATATGCTTACGTTTCATTTTTCCACAGTTTTTAAAAAACCTTTTCCATTATATATAGGAGAATTTCAAAAATCAACATGTGAATAACAAAATTCACGAAAAAAGTTATCCACAAAGTCCTTCCCTGTGGATAATTATTATATTATAATTGAAATGTCGACAGAGATTTGATATGATTAGTTTCGCTGTTGATATGTGAATTGTTCATCCAAAGTATTCACTATGACTATGAATTGTGGATAATGCTGTTAATATATCGGTGATTATCGTGTTTTAACTCCTTTAACGTGTTTATTTTACTGTGTGGAGATCTTAAAACATATTTTATGGATACTGTGAATAGTTTCATAAATGATCTATCGACTTATTAGATATTCCACAAGTTGATTTATCGCTTGTGAATATCTTTTTTGTCTTATTTTATAGTTTACTAGAAAGTTATTCACAAAATCTGTGTATATATTGTGGACTAATCGATTTCTATCCATATATATAGGGGGTTAGGGCATGGACTTAAACGTTCGTGAGATGTGGGAAAAGACGTTGACTCTAATCAAGAGTGAACTGACAGAAGTCAGTTTTAACACTTGGTTAAAAACAATTGAGCCCATCGCGATCAAAGGTAAAGTGGTTTTACTTGGTGTACCAAATGAATTTAATAAGGAAATTCTCGAGAACAGATATGTATCTCTTATTGCTAATGCAATCAAACAGGTGACATCAGTTACTTATGAACTGGAATTTGTCATTCCTGGAGATGCAACTTACATTGAAGAAGAACCTGAAGAAAACATCAAGGATAAAGATGGGTTTGAAGCACCACTTTTAAACCCAAAGTACGTTTTCGATGAGTTTGTTATTGGCAACTCAAACAGATTCGCACATGCTGCATCACTTGCAGTTGCTGAATCACCAGCTCGTGCATACAACCCATTATTCATTTATGGTGGTGTTGGTTTAGGTAAAACTCACCTTATGCATGCTATTGGCCACTACATTCTCGACAATAACTCTGCTGCTAAAGTCGTTTATGTTTCAAGTGAAAAGTTTACAAACGAACTTATTAACTCAATCAAAGACGACAAAAATGAGGAGTTCCGAAACAAATACAGACATGTTGATGTGCTTCTTGTCGATGATATTCAGTTCATTGCTGGCAAAGAAAGAACGCAGGAAGAATTTTTCCATACATTTAATGCGCTCTATGAAGCCAATAAGCAGATCATCGTATCAAGTGATCGACCTCCAAAGGAAATTCCAACATTAGAAGATCGACTCAGATCAAGATTTGAATGGGGTCTAATCACTGACATCCAAGCTCCTGACTTTGAAACTCGAATCGCTATCCTTCGTAAAAAGGCTGAAGTAGACAGCATCGACATACCAAATGAAGTCTTTGAGTTCATTGCTAAGAAAATCAAGTCGAATATCCGTGAACTAGAAGGGGCTCTGACTAGGATCATTGCATACTCTTCACTCACTAATAAAGAAATTTCTGTGGAACTGTCACAGGAAGCTCTTAAAGATATCATTTCATCTTCGAGACCAAAGCAAGTTACTGTTAATCTCATTAAAGATGTCGTTTCTCAGTACTACAATCTAAAAATCGAAGAACTTGAGTCAAAACGCAGAACCAGAGCGATCTCTTATCCTAGACAAATCGCTATGTTCCTCTGTCGTGAGATGACAGATCTATCACTTCCTAAAATCGGTGAAGAGTTTGGCGGTCGTGATCATACCACTGTCATCCATGCTTATGAAAAGATTCTTAAAGAAGTAAACGAAAAACCGGATCTAACTGATAAGCTTGAAAAACTTAAAAAAGAGATTCTCGGCGAATAATCCACAAAATCCTGTGTATAACTATATAGAATCTGTGTATAACTTAATGCTAAACGGGCAAGATCGTAATGGTGTATAACTTGCCCGTTTTCTTGAACTTATTCACAATTACCTCACAGGATCAAACTTATGAGCCGCAAAGGTCTAGATGGGTTTTTAACAAATCAACAGGCCCTATTACTATTACTATATTAATTATTATGTCTATATTAGCTTTTTCATATCAATTTTGACGGGAGGTTATCCACATGAAGTTTTCTTGTCAGCAAAAAGATCTAGCTTCAGGTATTAACATTGTTCAAAAAGCTGTTTCCACTAAAACAACACTACCTATCCTAAAAGGCATTCTATTAGAATCAAACGAAGGACGTTTAAAGCTAACAGGTAATGATTTAAGTATAGGTATAGAAACTTACATAGATGCGAACATCGATATTCCAGGCGGCATAGTAGTTTCTTCTAGAATCTTCGGTGAGATCATTCGTAAGTTACCAAATGCACAAGTGGAGATTACGGTCGATGACAACCATAATGTTCGTCTTTTATGTGAGAAGTCAGAATTCAACCTCGTTGGGCAACCAGCAGTGGAGTATCCAGAACTTCCAGAAGTAGAAGACCTACATTCATTCGAAATGCAGCAGGATCTATTAAGTAATATGATCCGACAAACAATATTTGCTATTAGCCAAAATGATTCAAAACCAATTCTTACAGGTTCTCTAATAAAAGTTGAGGAGAATAATATAACAATCGTAAGTATTGATGGTTATAGACTAGCCATTCGCAAAGCTAGAATTGATTCAACAATGAATGAGCAAGCTGTAGTACCTGGAAAGACATTGTCGGAAATAAATAGAATTCTTGGTGGCTATGACGGAGACGAGACAGTTAAGATCTCATTCACTGAAAAACACATTTTGGTTAGTGTTGAGAATGTTAAAATAGTTTCTAGAATTCTGGAAGGTGAATTTATACAATACGAAATGATTCAGCCAAAAGAATTCAAATCTGAGTTGTCTGTAAAAACCTCTGAGCTTCAAGATGGTATTGAGCGTGCTAGTCTAATGGCCAGAGAAGGCAAGAATAACTCAATTAAGTTAGCCATTCGTGATGGTAGTATGCATATTACTTCAAACACAGAAATGGGTAGCGTCGATGAAGAGGTTGTTATCACACTCGATGGTCAAGATCTTGAAATCGGATTTAATCCTAAATATCTGACAGATGCACTGAAGGTTATGGACTGCGAAGATGTCACTATGAAACTGACAAGCAGTGTTAGCCCATGTGTTATGATGCCATCAGATCATGAAAACTACACGTACATCGTGACACCAGTTCGTATAGCAAGTGTGTCATAAAAATAGATCAATCATTTGAAGTCCTCACTATGTGGGGGCTTCTGTCCGTTTTATTAAGTACCATGAATAAGGAGGATCTAATGCAAGAAGTTGTAATTACTACGGAGTTTATTAAACTTGACCAATTTCTGAAATTTGCTGAATTAGTGGATTCAGGTGGTGTAGCAAAGCTGTTTATAAAAGAGGAACTTGTACGCGTAAATAGTGAAGTGTGTACTTCAGAGGTAAGAAGCTTTATGATGGAGATGTTGTTGAGCTATTTGTTCCAGATGACAATGGTGATATTGCTGAAGTTGTAGCATGCAAGGTGATTTCAAAAGTCTAGGCGGTGAGTCCATTTGCATATTGATCAGCTTGTTTTAAAAAATTATCGTAATTATGAAGAAGCAAGTCTGGAACTCAGTCCTAAACTTAATATTTTCATTGGTAACAATGCGCAGGGGAAGACAAACTTACTTGAATCCATATATGTAACGGGTTTTGGCAAATCATTTAGAACAAATAGGGATAAGGATCTTGTCAGAATGGATCAAGATCAAGCGCATGTTCGTGTACATGGTATAAAAGCCTATACAGATGTTACCGTGGATTTTAGGCTTAACAGACAAGCTGAAAAAGATATTCGCGTCAATGGGAATCGGCTTCATAAAAGATCCGATTTATTTGGCGCGCTTAATATTGTTCTGTTTTCTCCAGAGGACCTTCGTCTCATAAAAGAAGGCCCTGCTGAGAGGCGCAGATTTATCGACAGAGAGCTTTCACAGATAAGTCCGAGGTATTGCCAGGGGTTAATAGAATACATGCGAACTATGGGGCAAAGAAACGAACTGCTTAAGCAAATACCTTATAAGAGCTCTATGAAGGAAATGCTTCCTATTTGGGATGAGAAATTGGCAAAAGCAGGTACAGATGTCATAATGAGACGCTATAAATTTCTAAAACGACTGGGTGAAATTAGCAATGAGATACATAGTGGTATCACTGATGAAAAAGAAGACTTAAAGATTAAGTATTTATCCAATATTTCGGTAAAAAACTTCGATGAATATGATACAATATATATGGTCTTTGAAGAACGTCTAAAGGCCGCAATTGAGAGGGATATAAAGCGTGGATATACCAGTGTCGGACCACACAGGGATGACCTGGGTATTTTTGTGAACGAAATTGATATTAGACAGTTCGGATCACAAGGACAACAACGTACCGCAGCGCTTTCTCTCAGATTATCCGAAATAGAGATTATTAGAGAAGAAGTTGGGGAATATCCTATACTTCTTCTTGACGATGTTATGTCGGAACTCGACAGCAGACGTCAAAATGATCTGATTCGAACCATGCGTGATATTCAAACGATAATCACCATAACAGATGTAGAGTCCATAAATGAATCTTACATCAAGGAAGCACGCATTTTTCATGTGGATCAAGGATCGGCATCACCGAGATAATCGGCTATAAGATGCCCGGGTCATCATGTTAAAAAATAAAGAAATATGAGTGATTTAATTTCTGATGGAGTAAGGTCAGGAAGCAACATATTCGAACGGTCGGGAGGTATAGACGTGACAGATCGAATTCAGGATGAATACAATGCGGAACAGATACAGGTCCTTGAAGGTCTAGAAGCAGTAAGAAAAAGACCAGGGATGTATATCGGTACCACAAGTTTACGAGGTCTTCACCACTTGGTGTATGAAATCGTTGATAACAGTATTGATGAGGCTCTTGCAGGTTTTTGTAAGACAATTGAAGTTGTTATTGGTGAGGGAAATACTATCAGTGTTACAGATGATGGGCGTGGTATGCCAGTTGGCATGCATTCAAAGATGAACATGCCTGCGGTTGAAGTTATTCATACAGTACTTCATGCCGGTGGTAAGTTCGGCGGTGGCGGCTATAAGGTGTCTGGCGGTCTTCATGGCGTTGGTGCATCTGTAGTTAATGCTCTGAGTGAATGGATGTATGTAGAGGTTCGTCGTGATGAGGAAATTCATCGCATTGACTTCGCAAGAGGCAAAACAGTAAGAGAGCTTGAGGTGGTTGGTCCTGCAACAAGTACAGGTTCAACAACAGTATTCAAGCCTGACCACGAGTCTTTGATGAACTCGATTATGATTTTGATACTCTGGAACATCGTCTTAGAGAGCTTGCGTTCCTAAACAAGGGCGTTAAGATTATCCTTCGTGACGCAAGACCAGGATCAGACAATGAATCTATTTTCCACTACGAAGGTGGTATTCAGGAATTTGTTCTCTTCCTAAACGCAAATAGAAAATCAATCCATGAAAAAGTTATTTATTGTGAAACTGAATCTGAAATTAACACTGTAGAAATTGCAATGCAGTACACAGATGGTTTCTCAGACAATGTTTTTACATTTGCAAATAACATTAATACACACGAAGGTGGTACACACCTTAGTGGTTTCAGAAGTGCCCTTACACGTGTTGTCAATGACTATGCGAGAAAGAAAGGCTTCCTGAAAGAAAAAGATACAAACCTAACAGGTGATGATATTCGTGAAGGTCTGACAGCAATTATTTCTGTTAAGTTAACAGAGCCTCAGTTTGAAGGTCAGACAAAAACGAAACTTGGAAATAGTGAAATGCGTGGTATCACTGAAGCGGTTACTTCAGACCTGATGAACACATTCCTAGAAGAAAATCCAAGTGAAGGCAAGATCATCATTGATAAATGTCTGCGTGCTGCAAAAGCTAGAGAAGCTGCTAGAAAGGCAAGAGATCTGACAAGACGTAAAGGCGTTCTTGACGGTATGGCTCTTCCTGGTAAACTGGCTGACTGCTCTGAAAGAGATCCAGCACTTAGCGAAGTATATATTGTCGAAGGGGACTCTGCCGGTGGTTCGGCAAAGCAAGGACGTGACAGAGCGACTCAAGCGATCCTTCCACTTCGTGGTAAAATACTGAATGTTGAGAAGGCGAATTTATCTCGTATTCTTAACTCATCAGAAATTAGAGCCATGATCACAGCATTTGGCTGTGGCATTGGTGAAGATTTTGACTTAGAAAAGCTGAGATACCATAAAATTGTTATCATGACCGATGCCGACGTTGATGGTGCCCACATCAGAACATTGATGCTGACCTTCTTCTTCCGCTACATGAGACCTTTGATTGACAATGGACATATATTCATTGCTCAGCCACCTCTTTACAAGGTCAAAAAGAAATCAAAAGAGTATTACACATATTCTGATGCGGAACTGGAAGCATTGTTAAACGAAATCGGCAAAAGTCCAATGCCACAAATCCAGCGTTATAAGGGTCTTGGTGAGATGAATCCTGAACAGCTGTGGACGACAACAATGGATCCAGAAGTCCGTACAATGATTAAGGTAAATATAGAGGACGCCGTGGAAGCGGATATGATCTTCACGACATTAATGGGTGAACATGTAGAACCCCGTCGCGATTTCATCAATAAGTATGCTAAAGATGTAACAAATCTGGATATATAGAGGTGTGTGTGAATGAGTGACACAAACGATAGAGTTATAGGTATAGATATACGGGACGAGATGAAGAAGTCCTATCTTGATTACGCTATGAGTGTAATCGTCAGCCGTGCTCTGCCGGATGTTCGTGATGGCCTCAAGCCAGTTCATCGCCGCATCCTGTATGCTATGAATGAAATAGGATTCACAGCTGACAAGCAACATAGAAAGTCTGCTCGTATTGTCGGTGAAGTATTAGGTAAGTATCACCCGCATGGTGATTCTTCTGTTTACAACGCTATGGTACGTATGGCACAAGATTTTTCTATTCGCTACATGCTTGTAGATGGCCACGGTAACTTCGGTTCAATTGACGGCGACAGCGCTGCTGCAATGCGTTATACGGAAGCACGTATGACACGCCTTGCTTCAGAGCTGATGAAAGATATTGATAAAAAGACAGTAGATTTTGCATCAAACTTTGATGAAACAGAAAAAGAACCAACGGTTCTTCCATCTCGTTTCCCGAATCTACTGGTAAACGGATCTAACGGTATTGCCGTTGGTCTGGCAACATCGATTCCACCTCATAACCTTGGTGAAGTCATTGATGGTGTTATTACTATGATTGATAATCCTGAAACAGATGTTGAGGACCTTATTGAAATTATTAAAGGCCCAGACTTCCCAACAGGTGCAGAAATTATGGGTATGGAAGCAATTAAGACAGCTTATAGAACGGGTCGCGGTCGTGTTCGTGTTCGTTCAAAAGCTGAAATCGAAGAAATTCGAAAAAATAAATTAGCAATTGTTGTCACGGAAATTCCTTATCAGGTCAATAAATCTAAAATGATTGAAGGCATTGCTGATCTTGTTAGAAATAAGAAAATTGACGGCATCACAGATCTTCGTGATGAATCCAATAGAAATGGTATTCGTATTGTTATCGAGCTTCGTCGTGACGTGAATCCTAATGTTGTTCTGAATAAGCTGTACAAACATTCACAGCTTCAGGGAACATATTCTATGATTATGATCGCACTTGTTAACAACCAACCAAAGGTATTAAATTTACACGAGATTCTTTCACATTACATCAACCACCAAAAGGAAGTTGAAACGAGACGTGTTCAGTACGATCTACAAAAAGCTGAGCAAAGAGCACATATTTTGGAAGGTCTACGTATTGCAATCGATAATATCGATGAAGTTATTAAGACAATCCGTGCTTCTGAAAACACTTCTGTTGCGAAAGCAGCGTTGATGGAGAGATTCGAACTTTCAGATATTCAAGCACAGGCTATACTGGACATGCGTCTTCAAAAGCTTACAGGTCTTGAAAGAGAAAAAGTTGAAAATGAATATACTCAAGTTATGGAAACAATTAAGGAACTTAAGGCAATATTAGCTGATGAAGGTTTGTTAATGGCAATCATCAAAGAAGATCTTCTTCGAATCAGAGACCGCTATGCGGATGAACGTCGTACAGATATTACATTTGATATTGACGAAATCAACATGGAAGACATGATTGAGCAAGAAGAGGTTGTTGTTACTCTTACACATGCTGGTTATATTAAACGTGTTTCTGCAAGCACATACCAAAGCCAGAAACGTGGTGGGCGTGGTAAGCAGGGCATGTCTACTAAAGAAGAAGACTTTGTAGAACAGATTTATACAATGTCAACTCATGACACTCTTCTTGTGTTTACGAGCTTCGGTAAGATGTACCGTCTAAAGACATATGAGATTCCTGATGCAAGTCGAATTTCTAAAGGGTCAAATATTGTTAATCTGATTCAACTTGAGCCAGATGAAATAGTAACAACTATGATTCCGGTTAAAGGATTCGATACAGGTTACCTAGTGTTTGCGACTAAGATGGGTACGATCAAGAAGACGGCTCTTAGCAAGCTTGATTCAAACAGAAAGTCGGGTCTAATTGCGATAAACCTAAATGTTGGTGATGAACTGATCAACATTATGGAAACATCCGGTGATGATGAACTTATCATTGTAAGTCGCAAAGGGAAGTCCATTAGATTCCATGAGACTGATGTTCGTGAAATGGGTCGTACAGCGACAGGTGTTCGTGGTATTCAACTAGATTCTGACGATGCAGTTGTAGTCATGGAACGTATTGAAGAAGACTCTAAACTTCTTGTAGTCAGCGAAAATGGATACGGCAAACAAACACCAATTGAAGAGTACCGTGTTCAGACACGTGGTGGTAAAGGTATCAAAACTTATAACATCACGGATAAGACTGGTGAACTGATCGGTGCACGTATTGTTGTGCCTGGTGATGAGATCATGATCATCAATAACATTGGTGTTCTGATTCGTCTAAGCATAGACGATATATCAACGATGGGTCGTTCGACATCTGGTGTAACGCTAATGCGTACAAAGGATGAAAGTACTCTTGTTTCTCTTGCTAAAGTCCAAGAAAAAGATGACGACGAGGATCTAATTGAAGGTGAAGAAGGATCTGAACTGGAAACAGTAAATGAAATTTCTGAAGGAACTTCAGAAGAAACTTTAGAAGATAAAACAGAAGTGAAAGAAGAAATCACTGAAACTGAAGAGTAATTTATATATCAGATCTTTATAATCTTTATAAAAAGCCTGAAGTTAAGTGATATTAAGACTTATCATAAATATTAAAGCCATTCGACAAATTAAATCGAATGGCTTTTTTTCTTAAAATGTTTATTTAAAACTCAGGGGGGAATATTAGCAATATAGCCCCCTTTAATATATTTGATTCGAGTTGTCAGGAGTCTTTTCGAAGACTCCCTATTTTTTTTCCTTTAATTCTATTAGGATTACTTTTCTAAAAAATCTAATGCGCGATTCAAAATGTAAAGACCACTATGTAGTCCATTTTCTGGAGGCACTTGGTCTTTTCTGACTTGATCGGCAATGCCACCATGTTTTGGTACATAAAACGCATCTGCCACATCTTGAAGCGGCAAATCTAATGAAGAATCACCCGCAGCCACAATTGTAGAAAATCCATATTTGTCTTTTATATATTGAAGGGCATGTCCTTTTGATATGCAATCAGGAATAAAGTAAATTTTACGTCCATGAATGTGAACACCCCATCCGTTTAGGCTAAACTCATTAGAAAAAGCTTCAACAGCAGCAACATCATATTGGTTGGTATGCATAACAATATAGAAGAAGAGGCCATCAGCATTCCCGAATTTTTTAAATCCTTCCAGTTTACTTAAATGCTCAACTTTGCGCTTCATGACATCAAAAGGTGTGATGCTTTTTAGTGTATCCTGTATGTGTTTATCCCAATCTAAGTCAAGTTCCCCATTAACTAAAATCATACCGCCGTTTGCAACTATTGCTAAATCGGGTTGTACATTTTTGAAACATATACGATTAAACTGATCTAAAGTACGTGTTGTCACAGGAACAAACTTGAAAGTTTGATGTATTTTGTGTAGTACTAGAGAAGCTTTAGAAAACATGAAAGAAGCACTTTTTTCGTTGTAGATTTCAACACAATCAATATTGCGTTCGGACTCTTTTAAATCTCTCAACCATTTTCTAGAGTAGATGAGAGTCTGGTCTAGATCACTAGCAAATACTTTCAAATTATTCTCCCTTCAATGCTTTTACAATGCCACAGCAAGCATAAGCTTCTAGCGGATAATGTTCCACTGGAATATTCTTCTCCTGCGCAAGCTTTAGAACATGTTTCAGATTAGGAGAGTTTTTATTGATTAATATTTTCCATGGTACACGTCTTAAAAGAACGCGAGTTGTTTCACCAATTCCTGGTTTAACAAAATGAATATTATCAATATCGAAATGTTCTTGTATTCTCTTAACATCTTTCATACCAGTCCAGCCAGGTGTTTCATTATTAATGTTAAAGGTTTTGACCTTTTCATCAACAGAATCAAAAACCTGAGGGTACTGGCTTACAATAGTTTCAATAAAGGCTTTAGAAACATCGTCATTTTTTAGGTGATCGTAGTATTTTACACCGTGGAAATCTCGAGGTTTAATTAGGTCTGCTCGATGAATAGTACGACTGAGTAAGCCTGAGACTGTTGAGTTAAGGCAGGCGTTTGGAATAAGGAAGTCTTCTCGAGTTCCATAAATTTCTACACAGTGGCCAGGATCAGCAATCACTGCGAGCTCATAATTCAGGTAGTCAGTTTTCCCATATTTATTCTGATATTCACAGAGTGCAGCCTTGAGTTCAGATGTGATTGCACCTTTGCCTGTCCATCCGTCAATAAACTGAATTTGAGATTCAGGATGATTAGACAGTATGAAGCGCATAGCATTTTCATCAATCCCTTTTCCTCGAATAATGGAAATACTGTAGTGAGGTAAAGTTACTCCATATTTCTGTTCAATGTATTTTTTGATCAAAACACCAGCTGGTGTTCCTGCACGTGCAAGTGAAACAAGCACCGTGTTCTCACCACGAGATGTAATTATTTTAGCAGCAGTTAGACCTACAGCTTCAGCCAATTTACCTGAGTAATCCTTAAGTGATTTTTCGTATATATCCATATATTCATTAGATGGTTTATATTCAACTGGAAGCATTTCAGAATAGTGAACACCTGATTGAATCAATTTTTCCCGAGTTTGATTGTCCTGTTCCTCAATTTGATCGTTAATTTCCTTTAGAAGAAATACAACATCCGATGTATCATAACTTCCTATTGTTGGTGGAAAATTAAGTGTTTTAGACGGGTTTGGTCCTAAATGAACATTATATACACGGTCACAATGTTGAGCCAATTGATTGTATAATGCCACTTGATCAGAAGGTTGCTCATGAATAGCTTCATAACAAACAAGTATAGTATCATAGTTTTCCTGGGAAATATTATATACATAGTTTGTGACATCACTATTGAAAGAGCTGTTAAACTTCAAACCACTTTTAATGGTGTATGAATCATCGGAAGAAGGATAAACAGGACTTCGAGTAGTGGACTTAAAGAAAATATCTCCCTTAAGTTCATGTGCCATTCTAAGCGGGAGATACATAAATTCCTCAGTGCCTAAAACCAAAGTTTTTCCATGAACATATGGCTGTAGTTTTTCTTGAATTGTAGCCATTTGATCTATTAAATCAATTTGATCTGAATCTGTAAGACCAAATCGTCCTGTGAATGCATTGTATGTTTTATTAACACTATTTGGTCCCATAAAGGTTTCAGATTTAGATGAGAAATCGTCAATATAGATGTTTCTAACGATATTTGACTCCGGTAATTTAGTTTCAGAATCACTCTTTATCTGTTTCTCAAATAGTTCGTGAGAGCTTATTTGATCAAGATCAAGCGAACCATTTACAACATCTCCAATGGATCCTTGAACTAATGATATAACATTTACATGAATGTTTTCGTTTTTTTCGAAGTCAGAGTATTTATCTAAACTAGCTTGATTTCTCCAGTCCAAATAAGTAAGAATATGAAATTCGCTAGTACCAAATTGCTCTTTAATGGACTTCATAATATTAAGGAGAGTTTGGCCTGTTGAGATTTCATCATCAACAAGTACAATACGTTTTGCTGAGTTTAAATTAACATGTTCATTTGTGTATATATTATGAGCCTTGGCGTGAGAATGTGGTTCCTCAAACTTAATGACAGGTCTGGTATGAGTGACTTGTTCGCGTGTTGTATGATAAAATCCACCACTTCCACTGAAGGCTTCAAACACAGAATGTGTCATGCCTGTAGCCGTTTCTGCAAAACCTATAAAAACGGTATCAGAGCTTAGAGGGTATTTAGTAAAGCGAAGAATATCTGAGTGATTATCTTCACCAGATGCAACATCGTCTAATAGTTCTAAGCGATCTTCAGCATGTTTACCAGTTAGAGATTCATATAAACCAAGAGCAAGTAATTTACTATAATTAAGAGCCACATAAGGTTTCACTGGAAGGTGTTTCCCTAAGATTTTTGAAACAAATAAGAATCTACGTTTGGGATTGTTGCGTGTAGCCATGGAGAATAAGGTATTGAGTGGAATATTATATGGGTTGCTTCCAACTTTAAGATCTATTGTGTAATGATTGCTGATCGAATGCTTCACTTAATCCTCCTTCTTTGGCGCTTAAGATAGATAAATAATCGTACCCCTTATTAAAGACACCATACACTTGTGCACGTTTCATAATTTTCTTAGCCCACTGTGTGTGAGGCTTAATTTCGTTCATTTTGTTTTCATAGGTACTTTTGAAAACACCACCAGAGCTATTTTCTTCTAGAATGCCATAAGCATCAAGATATTCTTCATGTGTAACAACGTAAAGTGCGTTAACCATAATAAGGTGTGTCGGGTGGATTACGGTTTTCCCTATAAATCCGTTTTCCTTATCGAGAATAATTTCACGGATCAGACCGTCCAAATTGTACTCAATGAGTTTTTTTCTAAAGTCTAAACCTTCCATACCCAAAACATCATTAAATGGTGTAGAACGGAGTAGGGGCTTTAATAATCTAAGATTATTAGGGAAGTATTCCCATACAGGACCAGACACTATATAGGATGATTTTGATCTAGCAAAAAAATTGAGAATGTCAGTAATACATTCACTAACAACTTGAATTTGATAGATTGTAACATCTTTTCCTCTACGAATGCCAAAATGAGAACAGAAATCTGTAGCACCAATTCTAATGTTGAGTATCTGATCTTCATAGGGATCCAAAATATCTTTTATAGTATGCAGAGCAACTTTCCGTGTTTCTGAGAATATAATGGATTCAGATTCAAGAATAGGCATAAACCAGTACTTTTTGTCTCTACATTGATTGAGTGTGTCAATAGACTTAACATAGTCATGACCATTAATCTCATCAAATTTTGGCAACACAAATCCACTTAGAATTGAACGGTAAGGTTCTAACGCTTTAGAAAAAACGTTTAGATGTTTTGCGTTTCGAATTCGAATAAATAGTAACGGTAGTGAATGAGGTGAAAGCTCACCTGTTTCAAGTGCATTCTTTATGACGTTTAATCCTTTTAAGACAGCTTCTTCAGATGCAATGACATCTTCATCTTTAATGGCATCCTCAAGACACAGGACAAGGCTGTTCATTTCAGGATACTTATTCGTAGTAATAATTGACGAAAAATCATCACGTCCAGCTGGCATATATAAAGTTGCACCAAGAGCATATTTTGAATGATGTAAGTCATTATGTCTATCTATGTGGGACGGCTCTTTGTAAAATATATTTTTAGAAGTATTTTCATCTAAAAAGTCAAAGTATCGCAATGGATTTCACTCCTAATTTCAGATTCATAGTATAAAAAACTCCGACGTCCATGCTTTTAAGCAATTAGGCAATCGGAGTTTTTTCGTTCAAGTAAAGCAAGCTCATAAATAAGCTTAAACTTAAGGTCTATTTGTAAGCTCGAATGATCTCTGAAAGAGAACCATCATTAGTGCCTTGACCTAATGCACCAAACTTCCATTCATTCGCATTTCGGTAGATTTCTCCAACAATAAGAGATGTTTTGCCAGCATAATCATCAGTTAGATTAAATTTGCAAAGTTCACCACTTTTATTCATGTCAACAATACGAATAAATGCATTTTTAATCATACCAAAATCTTGTCTGCGTTTTACACAGTCATAGATATTAACGACAAATACTATTTTTTCAACGTCCCTAGAGATCGAGCTAAGATCAAGCATGATTTGTTCATCATCACCATCGCCGTCACCTGTTAAGTTATCACCTTGATGGATAACACTATTGTCTTTGCTTTTTAAGTTACCGAAGTAAATTAGATTACTTTTGTTTGTGAGTTTTCCATTTGCATCTAACATGATTGCTGAAGCGTCACAATCAACGTTTGGTGTTCCGCCACCGAACAGACCGCCAAGAAGACCACCTTTAGAAGCAACTGGATCCCAGCCTAGACCAACCATAATTTTTGATAGACCCGCTGAACCTTTTGTAAGGTCGATTTTTTGACCTTTTACTAAATTAATACTCATTGAAGCACCTCCGTTGTATGCCTAAACATCAAGTCCGTAATTTTTACAAAGTGCTGCTAAGCCGCCTTGGAACCCACTACCGATTGCGTTGAACTTCCACTCACTACCATGTCTGTAAAGTTCGCAAACGACCATAGCTGTTTCAATAGAGTATTCTTCTGTAAGGTCATAACGCATTAATTCTACGCCGCTTTCTTCATTAAGAACGCGTACAAAAGCGTTAGAAACTTGACCGAAGTTTTGTGAGCGTGTTACAGCATCGTGAATTGTTACTGTGATAGCAACCTTATCAACATCTGCTGGAATCTTAGCAAATTCAATAATAAGCTGCTCATCATCGCCTTCGCCTTCACCAGTACGATTATCGCCTGTATGAATTACACCACCACTTGGGTGTTGTAGATTATTGTAGAATATAAAGTCATGATCATTAACTGTTTTGCCACCACCATTTACAAGAAATGCTGATGCGTCAAGGTCAAAGTCATAACCGCCATCATATCTGTTTGTGTCCCAGCCCAAACCAATAATTGCCTTTGCTAGGTTATTGTCTTTAGTCAGATCGATTTTCTGACCTTTGGATAGTGAAATAGCCATTAAATCCCCTCCATATCATTTATGTTGAGTTGCAATATTTATTTGAGATACGCCTTTATACGTTAATACCAAAGTTTGTACAAAGTGCTGCAAGACCGCCTTCGAAACCTGCGCCAGTGGCTGCAAATTTCCATTCGCCATTGTGTCTGTATAGTTCAGCAACAACAACAGAAGTTTCAATGCTGTAGTCTTCACTTAAGTCATAACGAATAAGTTCTTCATTAGAGTCTGAGTTAAGGATTCGGATGAAAGCATTTGACACTTGACCAAAGTTTTGAGCACGAACGTCTGCTTCGTGAATAGTTACTGTGAATGAAATCTTTTCTACTGAAGCAGGTACTTTTGCCAAGTTGATTTGGATCTGCTCATCATCGCCATCCCCTTCACCAGTAAGGTTATCACCTAGGTGTTGTACTGATTGAGAAGCATGCATTAGATTGTTGTAGAAAACAAAATCTCCATCAGAACTAACTTTGCCATTTCCATCTGTAAGGAATGCAGCAGAATCTAAATCAAAATCATTTCCGCCATCATATTTATTTGTGTCCCATCCTAGTCCAATAAGTACATTACTTAGTCCAGGGTTCGTTTTTGTTAAATCAACTTTTTGTCCTTTTGATAAATTTACAGCCATAATTATTCTCTGTTTGAGCAAATCTCAAACAGATTCACCTCCTCGTCAATTTCTACTTTTTTAACTCCACCAGTTAAATGCTATACCCGCAATGTATCCTAGGAAAACAATGTAGCCAGCTAGCATAATACGTGCATCAGATTTTTTAACACCGCTCTTCTTGAGTAGAATTCCACCAGTTATTAGCATGGAAGCCACTAGGAAGAATAACATTCCAATGTTCTTAGCAAAAGATACAGGAATAGCTGTACCTGCAATAATCATTGGTAAACCAAGACAAATACAAATATCGAATATATTAGAACCAACTGCGTTTGCAATGGCACCATCTGCATCACCACGTTTTGCTGACTTAACAGATAGTAGTGTATCTGGAATAGATGTTGCAGCAGCGATTATAATTACTGAAGTGATAAACTTCGGAATTGATAGGAATTCTGCAACCACACCAGCGGAAGCAATAATTGCATCTACACTGACCCAAATAGCAGCAATTGTAACTAAAATCCAGAAGATCATACTTGGATATGTCATATCTTCAACATCCTCGTGATCATCTTCTTCTATATCACCACTAGCTAGTGCAGCTTGATGAGATTTTGTTTGTCTGTTAAGAAAAACAATATAACTGATATAAACAAGAACTAGGGCTATACCAGAGATAGCATTAAATGAACCTGAGTACATACTAAATCCAAGTACCACTAGAGAAAGAATATAGAAGAACATGTCTCTATAAACACTTTTCTTGTCTACAGCAAGATGTAAAGAACCTTTAAATGCTAAGATACTTGCCATAGGAATCAGTAGAACATTGAATATACCTGAACCTGCTATGGTTGGAACACCGACATCGGTAAATTCCTTATAAACAAGTACTGCGATCATTGCTGTTGCAAATTCAGGGAATGATGACGCAATAGCATCAAATGTAGCACCTCTAACGGATGTTGGTACTTTTAGTTTAATGCCTAGAACGTGTAATACATCGCCCAGTTTGTCAGATGCAATACTAACAACCCAAGACATTAGAAGAATTAGGGGTATTGCAATATAAATACTGTTAATAAATTCAAACACAAAATCACCTTTTTTTCATTTACTATGATTGCATCCAAGTCCTACATTACTTGAAATATTTCACAAATTGATTATATCATGTATAGCTATGATATTTACTTTACGAAGTTGTTTCAATTTTGAAATTTTCACACAATGCCTGAAGTCCACCAAAGAACCCTTGTGCAACACCTTTTATTTTCCATTGACCTTTATGTCTATACAGCTCACATAGAACAATGGCATTTTCATTTGTCATATTGTCTGTGAAAGATAATTCAAGAAACTCCTCATTGTTATGAGTGATGAAATGAAGTTTACCATTTTGCAGTTCTCCAAATTTTCTACTCTCATCTAGGATGGTTGCCGTCACAGAAATAGAATGAATATTACTTGAAACTTTATTTAAATCAAGTTCAGCACAGATATCATACTGCTTTGCAATTGGTAGCTTTTTGTCAGTATCAAGCACAACACAGTTCATATTTGCCACAGGATTATTATAGAAGATAAAGTCCTCTTCTTTTGCGCGTCCTTCATCATCCGTTAAGAAAAAGGAGAGGTCTACCTCAAAGTTGGAAGACTTGTAATCCCACTCAGCGGCAAGCATTAACTTCAAATCACTAAAACCTGAATCAGCAAAGCCAAGTTTCATACCAGGTTTCAATATTTTCAGTTTGCTCTTATTAATTGGTACTGTTTGAATTTTCGGCTGTGGTGCTGCAGTATGTGTAGTTTGAGTTGAATGAACTGCACTTGTTTGAGACTGTGAAATTTTTATTGGTTGATCACTATTTAGATTTATTATTCCTGAATGTGTTATACCAGACGAACTTACAACCTTAATTCTACTATTTTCAAATGATAAGCCCTCTTTTTTTCCGGTTTCAACTTTTATACTCATATTATCAGTCCTAATCTATACCAACATCGATACCACCATAACGTTCAGATGGCTGAACAATTACAACTTCACCAGGGTTATTAAACTCCATAAAGTAACTCTCGCCAGATGACTGTCCAATAAATGTTTTCCAGTTTACATCTGCTCTAAATCCAGGATCTGGACCAGTCCAGCAAATAACCGCGTCTGGATCGACAACACAAGGTGTTTCTAAAACAATTGGATTACCATTAGATGTAATAACAACTTGCGCATTATCAGATTTACCTGTTAACGCCGAAGTAAATAGTCCTTTTTGAGACGCAACACCAGATCCAATAAATCGAACTTTGTATTCACAATCCGTTGTGAAAGCTAAAAGGTTTTCACCTTCTACACCAAGACTCTGGCCTTTTTTTAATGTAATAACACTGACGTGATTTGCTCTATGTGCCATATAGTAAGCACCATTTCCTGAAACTTTCATTATTGGAATATCTTCACCAGTCAGTTTTCTTGCAGCTAAGTTCATAAGTGAGCCGAGCACACTGTTGTTTTGATTTGGATCAAGCAGAACTTTTTCCGCTGTAAATTGTCCTGTATAAGCAACCATAACGCCTGCTCGTGCATAAAAGTCGCCACTGCCTTCAGCGATACAAGTTAGTTCTTGATGTATTTTGAATTGGTACATGATAACCTCCTAAAATAATTTGATGTTATAAGAATACCAGTAAATTATTAAGAAACTATTTACTGATTATTAATGTTGTATGAGAAAATCTACAAATGAAAAAAAACCTTTAGAGTCTATGATATAATTTCAATAGATTTATTGAAAATTATAACAAATACTGTTATTAGGAGTTGAAAGATGGACAGCAAGAATAATTTTAAAACGGAGATTTTTAAATGCCGAAATGTTTATGCTGATATTTTTATACCTGTAAACAGAAGACCAGATCATCAACCTGGTGTCCATCAAGTGTTGTTTGCAAGGCAGGTAGGTATACTTGGAACAGCTGAGCAAGAAATTTCAAAAATCAAAATGGTTATTGATAAATTAACTGCACTCAATATATCTATGATTGTTATTGAAGAGAAGCTTAAGTTCCAACCTGAACAAACATTAATTCAGCAAGTCAAAGAAGTGTTTAAAGATCCTATTCGATCAGATAATGATATAAAAAATGGAATTGACTCACTATTAAATACCGAAGTAGTCAAACTGACCGCTTGGAAAGTTGAGAAAAAGCAAGTTGCACAGGCAATCTATAAAACCATACAAACATATTTAAAGTATGAGAACAGTATTAACAATTCAAAAGTAATTAATTTTCTTGTTAAGCTGCTCTCGTGGATGCATGTGTATTTGTCCAAAATGTTATCTGAATTATCAGACCCAATCAACAAACTAGAGAATAATCCAAAATGTTTACATGCAGGATTGTTAAATGGACAGGAATGTTATTTCCTTTATTTATGTAGATACCTTGGCATAGACACAGTTCATTTTTCTTTTAAAGAAGATGATGCAAGTCATTTTACAGAAGCCTATAAAAAAAATGCACAGGCGTTTGAGTATAAAAATTTTAGTGACTCTATTACTATTAAACCGACTCAAAATCCCCAAGTACAACCTAGGCGAAATGAAGCACAATCTGCACAACAAACTCGCAGTACACAAACTCAAAGGATAAACACCTCAAAAAATTCGAAGGTGAGTTCAGGTATTCAACCTAAAGCACAATCGCAAGTAAATAAACCATCAAGCAGACCTAGTAAAATTGACATTACACGGCCTGCATCAACCAAACTTAAGAAAAAAGATTATAAGTCCCATGTTCTAATTAAGAACAAACGATTTGAAGGGGAACTTGATTCAGTATTGTCAGCTTTGAAAGACAGAGCTGGTTATTGTGGTGAACCTTCGCCAATTTTGCCAACTTATTTTATCAGATATATTGGCACGAATGCGAATGTGAGTGTCTATAAAAATCAATTGTATCGATTTAATAGTAAATGTCAGTCAGATGCCCCTAACTACATCAAGTTAGATAGTACAATCCCAATAGGCAACTATATGGAACTGAATAAGAAGTCTACAGAAGTTTGGCGAAAATATACTATGTTTATCCAAGAAGATATAAAGGATTTGGTTGCTTATTTGAAAGGCTCAGATTTCCTATCGTTTCTTCGAGATGATAAAATAAGAGAGCAGGGGTATACTGCTTTAACACAAACTTTAAAACTTGCTTTTCATGGTGGAAACCAAGTGGCGTCATCAAAAGTTAAAAACATAGTAATTAAGTTGGCTGGTTGGATGATGGACTATAGTCACGAACTACTACGTGGATTCAGTTATGAGAATACTTATAACCCTACGGTTCTATATTATGGAGAGATAAAAGCTCATGAAGCATTATTCCTAGTTTACCTTTATAACCTTGGTGTGGATGTTATATATATTAATACATTCCATGACGAGGTGTTTGAAGCTCTTGATCCAAGCGGGGAATTCAGTACAGTTCATGTTCTTGATACAGTAAAGCCTTTGTTTGAGTTTCCAGTATCTGAATCATTGGTTCAGCACGACACAGTGGCGCATCAAGCATCTATGGAAATTGCTGAAATTATTCATAATGAACAAGATGGTGTTTATAAACCTTGGCAATTTGAGTCCTACAAGGTAATGCCTGTAACTTTAAGAACAACTTACGACGAAATTCTTCTTCTTTGGAATGAAGACGCTAGAATTAGAGCCGGTTTTAAGGTAGAAAATAAGACTGTTTATGTACCAAATCTTTTTACAAAGATCAGTGGTACACATGAGGATTTGAATCAGTACTGGAAAGAAGTATTGAAATTAACGGATACGTCTCATTCAGAACTGTATACACGGTTACCATTTACAAATACTGAATTTGATAGTCCAGAACTCTATGCCATGGATATGATTTTTGATAATCATACAATACTGAATTACGAAAAATTGACACAGTTTAAGTCGTATAAGTACATGCATTTGAGTGATCATCTTCAGAAAATGATATTTGATAAGTTAAATATGCTCATTAACTCAGATATAATCAAAAACAAAGACGACATGTTAAGACTGAAAGTTGTACATGCTGTACTTAATCTTGATGACAACTTACTTAGACTTATTCAAAACTTTGACTATCCAGCATCTGTACCTAAAATAGTTATTTACGATTCTGACGAAACTACGTTTAGTGAAGGCGACGCAATTACAATGGCCTTTTTATATCTCATTGGATTCGATATTTGTGTATTAACACCAACTGGTTACAATAATTTTGAAATGTATATAAATGAATCTTACTACAGCATATTTAAACTATCACAAAAGCAATTTAGCTTAACTTTGCCTGATTTGAATCGCTATAGAGACAAAACATCCAAAGGATTTTGGGCTGGGCTATTTGGGTAGGAAAGGTACTGATATTTGAAGGAGGAATTTTAAATGACAACTGAAAACCAAAATTTTGAACTGAATTTAGAAAAAGTAGAAGAAAATACGAAACTACAACTGGCAAACTCACAGGAAGTGGTTGCTTTATCTCAGCAAATTGATAAAAGAGATCCGAACTCTATACTTCAATTTGGACACGAGACAGCAAATGAAATATCAAAGTTTTCAGATCAAATTCTTCATACAATGAAGACAACTAAGGTTGAGGACTCAGGTGAACTACTTGTTCAACTGAACAAGATTATGGATAAGTTTGATATTAAGGATTTTGAAGAAAAGAAACCAGGTCTATTTGACAAGATCTTTAAAAAGTCGAAAGATATGATTGAAGCAATGTTTGCCAAGTATAATACGATGGGCAGCGAAGTAGACAAAGTGTATGTTCAACTTAAATCATATGAAAATGAAATTGGACAAGCAAACTCTATGTTAGATCAAATGTTTGAGAAAAACACAGAATACTATGAAACGCTTGAGAAGTATATCTTTGCTGGAAATCGTGTGAAGGAAGACATGCAAACCAATATGTTGCCAGCTTTAGAGAAGAAAGCACTCGATTCTGGTCAGCAACTTGATAATATTAATTACAATAATGCGTTACAGGTCTTTGATATGCTTGATCAAAGAATTTATGACTTAGAAATGGCGAAGAATATCTCTCTTCAGACAATGCCACAGATAAAAATGATCCAACAAGGTAACTATAATCTTGTTAGGAAAATTAATTCAGCATTTATAATCACACTTCCAATATTTAAGCAGTGTTTGAACCAAGCAATTGCATTGAAGCGTCAAGCTGTTCAAGCAAAAGCAATGCAAGCACTAGATGATAAAACCAATGAACTGCTTCTAAGAAATGCGCAAAATACTGCAATGCAGTCTAAAATGACAGCTCAATTGGCCTCTACATCTTCTATTAAAATTGAAACGCTTGAAGAAAGCTGGAGTACAATTATGCAGGGCATTGAAGAAACTAAGCAGATTCAAAGAGAAGCGGCACAAGCACGTGTAACTGGGACTCAAAGACTTCATGAAATCCAAGAGGAATTTAAGAAAAGTCAGTCTGCTAAACAATTAAATGGATAAGAATTAGTTTAATCAAAGATTCGTAAATATGAAAAGATCCCACGAAATTTGACCTTATTAGGCATTTTGTAGGATCTTTTTTTGGCACTAAGTAAAAATCTTGAAAAATAAATGGCTGGTTCTATTGAACCAGCCTGAGTTTATTCTTTTATATCACATACTGCCTGGTATTTAGATTATTGAATAAGGCATAAAGAATGTAATCATAACCACAAGGTCTAGCAATATGTAGAAGCTGACTGATTTTAGGAAGTGATCATTTTGTCCAGCTCGTGTTGATTTTCTGTTCAAATAAACCAGTAAATTCATAACACTAAATAGGACATATGCAATCCAGTGAGAACTGGTCGATTCAAGAAACGGTGGCCATAAACCTTCATTCGTAAAGAATGGGAAGATATCAAATCCAAATGTGTATGTTTTACTGGCAATGAAAACAAAGAAAATAATCAAAGTCATTATGCCTTTATTTTGCTCAGCCCAATTTAGTTTAAACATGAGAATTGGTGCTGTAATGACTAGAACAGGTAGAATTGCTGTCATCATTGGTGGTATACCTGCAAGAATAAGAGCAGGATAAGTTGTTATAGTTCTCATGAATATATCAAATAGCGTGGCCTGAGAGTAATCTCGGCCAGAAGCAATCATCTCTGGATGATTCGATGAAATGAATACTTTATTATCGAGGTCATTTTGCTCATTATGAATCAGATACTCATATCCATTCATATGTAAATAAGACGGCTTTGTTGAACTTCTTTCAGACTTTGTTAACTGTTTGAAATCCTCAGAACCATGTGTAGTCTTATATAGATTTGGATATGCTTGAACCCCCTTAGCAATTTCTGTTCTGCCTAAATTTGAAGCCCAGAAATTGATTAGGTAGCTTAGTTCTCCATTTTCTTCATGAATTAGATAAGGAATAGCCTGATAAGTATCTATTTCATACCCCGTATGTTCAAATCCATCAGGATCAGCTGTATCAAACATATAAAAGTCAACATAATTTGTACCGAATCTCATATGTTTCATAGTTGAAATGACAGTTGCTTCCCCGTCAACTATAGACATGGTTACATTAACAGGGTTTATAGCACTAAGTGATGGAAGAATATATAGATTGTTTGCATATGATGAAGAACCGTCGTCTGTCATAACACTAAGGTGATAGGTACTGCCCTTCATTGTTATTGCAGAAATAATAGCTTGACCATCAATGATATCAACCTCGGCCAGTTCAATTCGGCCATCAAAATTTGGTTCATAATATATAGTTTCACCATCTTTTAGAATTGCAACCCGTGTGTTGTCATATGCCGTTACGTGGTTGTGAGAAAGTTTGAATCTCATGTTTTCAAGCGAGATACTTTTTCTCTCAGTTTCTATAAACCCTTCTGGAGTAATAGTCAAGAAAGTTACTTGCTCGTTGTCCTCTGACAGTGTTATCAACTCAAGGTTACCTTTAACCATTGACCCTGAGACTTCTGTAATAACATGATCAAACTCAGCTAATCCCTCATTCAGATAAAGACCACTTGTATTGAACATCTTAAACTTTAATTCATTTTCTAGTGCTACAACATTCACGAATCGTGAGTCATCAATTGCTATAGCCATTGTGTTATTTGCAGATAGACTTTTAAAGTCCATTTTTGGATTATAGGAGTCAATTTCAAGTTGATTAGACCAGTTATCACTAGGCAGCTTGACTTGCTCCGTATAAATAAATGCAAAAAGTGAAGAAAAAATCATTAAGATCATAAGAAAGATGATTAGTCTCCACGGTTGAAATAGCTTACTCATTATATTCCCCCTCTTTCACCCCGAATAAGACTTATACTGAAATCGTGAGATCGTTTTAGCATAAGTTTCGGCTTTAAAATAATTATAACGTGTAATATGTTTCGTGCAATTAAAAAAGTGATAACATTCCTTTAATATTTGTTAATATTCAGAAAATACGTTCATAAAATCAGTAAATTTAGAATATTTTCATACAAGTTTTGTCATAACGGGTTTGATTAGGTATAATAATATTAATACATAAAAAAGAAATAATTGTTTAGGCAATGTTTGAGGCAGGTAAGTATGATTTAGGCATGATTTTTTTGACTCGATCAGATACGTAAGGAATTATTCAAGAAATGAAGGTAAAAGGGGGCAGTAATATGTCGCTGAAAATGAACAAGATGTTTCAGGACATGGATCAGTTTTGGTCTGTTGAACTGATTGGTGACGTCGATATTCAAACTTCAGGTAGATTGAAAGAAGAATTAAATCAATTGCTTGATCAACAAGAATGCGATATCAATATCGATTGTGCCAATCTGAGCTACATAGACTCAACTGGTCTTGGTGTATTAATTGGTGTACTAAAAAGAGTTAAGAAAAATGAGAATAATATTCTAATTTCGAATGCACAACAGAATATTCTCAAGCTACTGAAAATTACGGGACTAGACAAAATCTTTGTCATGAAGTAAGAAAAAATCAGTAATAATAAAAAGGGTGGACGATTTGTATGAAGGATTGCATTTCTTTAACATTGCCTACGAAATCAGAGTACGTGAGCGTTGCACGTCTTACGGCATCTGTCGTAGCAAATAATATGGGATTTGACATCGAATCTATCGAAGATATTAAAGTGGCTGTAGGCGAAGCTTGCAACAACGCAGTTCTCCATGGCGCATGCCAGGACGATTTTGAAATTAGTTTCATTATTGAGAACAGTGAATTTGTTGTTGAAGTACTCGACTGCGGAAACGGATTCAGTGTGGAATCATATAACGAGCCTGATCTAATGAACCCAGGTGAAAATGGACTTGGCATATTTATTATGAGATCTTTAATGGACGATGTGTCAGTCGATTCGAAGCAAGGGCAGGGCACAAAAATTCGTATGGTGAAGAGACTCGTCGTTTAATGCGTTGTAGATACATATAATGGCGCTGACACTTTGGGTTTTATCAGGGGCTGATAATTATGACAAGTCAAAGGACCTCTAAGGTGGAGGCTGGGCTTACCACCGCGGAGAGTATAAAGGATATCGACAGTAAAGTGCTGTTTAAGATGTACAAAGAATCTAAAGATATACATATTAGAAATGAATTGATTCACAGATACATGTACATCACAGAAATACTTTCAAAGAAGTATGTAAACAAGGGGATCGACTATGAGGATATTTATCAGGTTGCATCTCTAGGGCTTATATATGCGATCGAACGTTATGATGTCGATCGAGGATTTGAATTTTCAAGCTTTGCTACCCCAACAATTATCGGTGAAATTAAGAAGTATTTCCGTGATAAGGGGTGGTCTGTTCGCGTACCTAGACGTATTCAGGAGCTTAGCAAAAAAATCAATGTGGCAAAAAGTAAACTGCAGCAAGATCTGCAACGCGTGCCGAAAATTGAGGATATTGCAGAGTATCTTTCTTGTACAGAAGAACAGGTTATTGAAGCGATGGAAGCCTCACAAGTGTATACACCTAAGTCACTAGATATAAGCTATGATAGCAGTGGTGATGATAAAGATATTCAACTTCTTGATATTATTGGTGAAGATGACAAGTACTTTGATGTTATCGAAAATCGAGATTTCATAGAAAAATGCATGGAAAAGTTGAATGAAGTTGAGCTTAAAATTATCCAAGATAGATTTTTTGAGAGCAAAACGCAAATTCAAGTTGCAAATGAATTGAATGTATCACAAATGACAGTTTCCAGAATGGAAAAGAAAATTATTAAGAAGTTCCGTAAGGAATATAAAAAGCTCACAGAAATATGATACTAAAAATAAAGTCTCCTCTATATTGACATAGAGGAGACTTTTATTTTACATTATCAGTTTGTAGGAATCTTAGAACACTACAAAACCCATTTTCTTCTTCACACGAGTAAGCACCTCTTGTGAAATCTCATCTGCACGAGCTGCACCCTTCTTGAGTACTTCTTCAACTTCACCGCTATCAAGTATTTCTTGATGGCGCTTCTGGATTGGTGCAAGTGCATCGTTTACAACTTCAACAAGTTCTTTCTTGAAAGTACCATATCCTACATCTTTGTACTTAGCTTCAAGATCTTCAATGGAAACATTACCAAGCTGAGAGTATATCGTTAGTAGGTTAGAAACACCAGCCTTGTTTGCCTCATCAAATCGAACTTCCATGTCACTATCTGTAGTAGACTTCATAATACTCTTCTTAACCTTATTTGTGGGTTCAAGTAGAGAGATCTTACTGTGAATGTTCGGATTACTCTTTGACATTTTAGTTGTTGGATCGTCAAGAGACATAATACGAGCGCCTACTTTACTGATTAGTGGCTCAGGTACAACAAAAGTTTCACCATATTTGTTATTGAATCTTTCCGCAATATCACGGGTAAGTTCAAGGTGCTGCTTTTGATCATTGCCCACTGGCACATAATGCGTATCATATAAAAGGATATCAGAAGCCATAAGAACAGGATAAGTGTATAGACCTGTAGTTACTGCTTTTTGACCAGAACTTTTATCTTTGAACTGAGTCATGCGATTCAGTTCACCCATATATGAGTTACATTGAAGGAGCCATGCGAGTTCAGCGTGTGCAGAAACCTGCGATTGCAGGAATAGGGTAACCTTGTTTGGATCTAGACCGATAGCCATATATAAGGCTGCCAGTTCAAGTGAATTCTTTTTTAGTTCCTTTGGATCCTGTGGAACAGTAACAGAATGCAGATCAACGACACAGTAAAAACAGTCCTTGTCGTCTTGTTGCTTGATAAAATTGCGCATTGTAATGTAATTGCCAAGATGAATTTGGCCTGTTGGTTGCACACCGGAAAATACGCGTTTCATATGAACACCTCCAAAATTTAGCTATAGTCATTATAATATAGGGATTTCAAAGATTCAACTTATCGTGTAAAACCTACTACTCAATTTTAATATATACAAATAATTAGCAATGTATATTACCGTGTTACAGTTGACTTCTATATTAGAAATACAATACATATAAATATTTCGTTATATTGACAATCAAATTTTAGATAGCTATTATGATAGCAACGAGAAATCGTACAAAGTATTGGGAATCCCCACTACTTTACTTCCTTAATGAAATGAATGCCAAACAAAAAACACTCGGGCTAACCACCTGAGTGTTTTTTTATAGGTATTGTTAACTTGTTTTCCATTTAAAGTTGACAATAGGCGGAGGATTGATAAAATGGAATTAAATAAATTATAAGGAGTATAAAAAAATGGATTTAAAATCATTCGCACCAAACATGATAGATTTCGATGGACTTAAATATAATGAAGCAACTAAATTCTTAGAGATGTTCGAACGTGGAGAGTTGGATTTAGAGCTTTTCATGAATATGGCTGAGGAAATGAGACAAGTAAACATGGGAAATACAGTAGATCTGTGTTCTATCATGAATATTAAAAGTGGAGACTGTTCTGAGGACTGTAGGTTTTGTGCTCAATCCTCATATTATGATGCTCCCGCAGAGCATTTTGATCTTAGAAGCATAGACGATATTGTTGAAGAAGCAAAAAGAATGGAAGCTTCTGGTGTTGATAGATTCAGTCTAGTAAGTAGTGGTGGTTACTTAGATGATGAAGATCTGGATAAACTTATTTCAGTATATAAACGTATTAATGAAGAAACTTCATTGAATATATGTGCTTCACATGGGATTCTAAAACCAGGACAAGCGCAAAAGCTTAGAGAAGCAGGTGTACTAAGATATCATCACAATCTGGAGTCCTCTAGAGAGTATTATAAAAAAGTCTGTACAACACATGGATACGATGAACGTATTCAAACGGTTAATGATGCAATGGAAGCGGGCATGGAAGTATGTAGTGGTGGCATTTTTGGACTAGGTGAAACTCTAAAAGATAGAATTGATATGGCCTATGAGTTTAAGAAGATGGGTGTTAACTCAATTCCAATCAATGTACTCAATCCAATTCCTGGTACACCATTTGAAAAGAACGCACCTCAAAGCGAAAGAAGCCTTCTGTTTATGACTGTTCTATATAGATGGATTATGCCAAAAACAGAAATTAGATTTGCTGGCGGTAGGATTAAATTAGGTGAAAGTGCTAAACAAGCTTTTAAGAGTGGCGTTAACGGTGTGTTGACTGGTGACTTTCTGACGACAACTGGTACTGACATAGCATCTGATCGAAGTATGTTCGAAAATATGGGCTATGACCTGAAAAGAAAGAAGGCAAAATAGTGAAAGGTTTATTTATAGCTGGAACAGACACAGATGTTGGAAAAACATTCGTTTCCGCATTAATGATACATGCTATAAGAAGTTTAGGTATAGATCCATACTACTATAAGCCTGTAGCAAGCGGTGGAACTGTTGATATAGACACTGTTAGATTATATGGCGGATTAGATGAGTCAAATTCAAGCTGTCCGATTGTATTTGAAACGCCATGTTCACCACATTTAGCTTCTGAAATTGAAAATAAACTTATAGATAAGACTCAAATGATTAAAGACTGTGAAAGCAAACTTTCTAATAATAGATTCACTTTAATAGAAGGTGCTGGTGGAACTGTGGTGCCAATTACAAGAGATGGATTCGACCTACATGATCTTATTGCAAAACTAAATCTACCTGTAATACTTGTCACTAAAACAGGTGTTGGAACAATAAATCATACTATGCTGACATTTGAATTTATGAAAATGAAAGGTATAGAAGTTGCGGGTCTAGTATTTAACGGTTATGAAGATGGCCCATTTGAGAAAGACAACATAAAAATTATAAGTGAAAAGACACAATTACCTATAATTGGCGTTGTTCCAAAAGTAGATGTTGAACCAAGTGAGAATTTAATGATGAACTTGGCTATAGAAACACTGTCAGATAATCTTAAAGAGATTATGTTAAAAGAGTAGGAGCAAGTAAAAATTGATGAATTGAATGAAACGTGTTGAATATATGTTGGAATATAGACAAGGTATAGCCCAAAATAATCCAGTTGAATTATGTGTTTAGACTGAAAAAATTGGGCTATATATAGGAAGCGACTCGAACAAAAAGCGATATTTAACTTGAATGTACTTGACAAAGTATTTAGAAAATTACTTCTTTAACAAATAGGGTTGACGCATGATAGTGCCAGTGCTATTATAGTCAAGTACCGCACGACGCGGCACACAAACAAGTACAGAAGCATACAGAATTTGAGAGCCGGTTAAACGTTAAAAAATACGATTTGAAACAAGCTCGAAAATAAAGTTTGAAATTGTGCTTGACAATTAACACTGACAGTGTTAAGATAATTAAGTCGCCAGTTACTGGTGG
>LQAE01000077.1_pt1 | contig 45676 bp, 51 predicted proteins | sample 1535771 | NCBI WGS metagenome assembly LQAE01 (sample SAMN04331582, study PRJNA305678) | bioreactor metagenome | isolation source: bioreactor_1 inoculated with Wadden Sea sediment 1st replicate of a... | place: Germany:Bremen
GTGTCTGTCTAATTAAACCAGAAAGGTAGTCGTCTTCGGCAGCCTCTGTGAATCTAACAGTTGTTATCATTTCAGATGGTTTTCCCGTTAACGGATGTATGTTGAGTAAATCCATATAGGCTTTTTCTGAAATAAGGTGACTCTGATCCATATAGTACTGCATATTATCCTTTAGCCATGAAAGCATTTCAAGAATAGTAATACCTGGGTCTGATGCGTTTTCGTTTGTCCAGTCTGCCGCATATTTTTGAATGAGCCGTCTGGATCTACTAACTATGTCTATGAAATTTTGATCATCCAAGCGATGCGGCTTTAACATATGTGCACCTCTTTACATATTTGAGATTCTGATTCTGACATCATGTTCTCCATTAACTGGAATGGCATGGGACAAATCGAATTGTCCTGATGCTCTATGATGTATTGGAATGCGCTTGTCTCCATCAACAAGGTGCATTTGAATCATGACATTGTCTATAAGCTCAGTACCTTCTAGCATATGTTTCAAGTCTGCTAGAATAGACGCGTGTTCAGGCAGTTTTCCAATAGTCCAACCACGGTTTTTAGGACCACCTTTTAGTGGATGGAAATACTGCTCTAACTGTTCATTCCAACGGCTGAGTGCTTTAATATAGTCGCCAGCCGATTCAACGACAACATCCATATTGACACTAAATGCAATTTGAATAGGTTCCTTTATTGTGAAACGCTCCTGGTCACTAACCATAGTGGAGATGGAATTTATTAGTATATGCTCGGTTTTATCTTTAATTTCAAAGAAATGACTGATTTGATATGGAAATGCATCTGGAAGAATAGATATATCTATTTTCCCCTTTGAACCAGTCACTCTAATGTCATGAATGTCTCTGTTATAACTTTTAATAATACTTTCAATATCTCTATGGCTTAGTGCTAGACCACGGTGTCTGATATGCTCACTAATTCGACTTTCGGCGTGTTTTGTGAGTTCAGTACCAAGACCACCCCATATAGGGCTACCATTATAAACTTTCTCAAGAAATGGAATACTTGTTACAGCCTTGTTTATTTTGCCTGGTTCTAGGTTTCCAGCAAGGCCTCCACCTAGGGCGTAATCCACTCGAATATACTCAGGAAGGTCACTATGTGGAATACGTCCAGATTTTCCATCGCCAAACATGATACTGCCAAGCTCTAAATCAATGGTGAAGACTCTGCCGTTATAAGACTTGTACTTCTTAATATCAGCAAAGTTACTTATTTGATGCCACTTTCTCCAAACTCCAATTTGCTCACCACGTTTGTCGTTTTCAATACGAATAGATTCAGGGGCGTTTTCCAGTGCTGTGGTAATCTCTTCGTCACTGATTATGCCCTGCTCATTCATCCATACTTGAGCTTCAAGTATTGGTGCTCTAGACAAAAATATCTTTGCCCATGGCTGAATGGCTGGTACAGAGTAATATTCAGATGCAAGAGTTTCTTTTTGTTTAATAGAAACGGCGTTTATTCTCACATTGAGGGATCTGTTGTAAGCCGTTGGCACGTTCATTTGTTTTGGACCATTCATTGGCACAAGTCGTAACCAATAGGAATCCATGTTAAACCGTTTTACCTGGACCATTTTCTTTGGTGCCATGAAACTTACAAGTCCATTCATTATGAATCCACTGGTTTCATCTTCATGAGGAAGGTCTTGCCAACCTTCTCGGCCCGATTTTATGCCGAAGTATTGAATTTTATATGCTACAGGGTCTACTGTTGAAGATTTGAACTTCGGTTCAATTTCAAATCGAATAGGCCCTTTATCTAAACTTGCACTTAAGGATAAATACACAACCTTTTGAATATCCTCATCAGGAGACTGAGCAACTGGAATATCAAGACTTCCAATGACATCTTTAGCATATTCAGTGGTTTCCATATTAGATTTAGTCACTAGAGTATCAGGTCTAAATGGTGTGATTTTTTTCTGCTGTTCAGTATTACAACTAAGACCAATCCGTTTAATAATTGGAATAGCAGTGTTGCCCTTTGGAGCAAAAGCGTTTTGAATTTCTGTTATTCTTGCCCTAATATATGAACTTTCTGCTGGTCCGAATATAGCTTTTTCCATATTGTCAGGACACATGAATTCAATGGTCCAAAAGCCTTTTTCAGGCAACTCATACGCTTCCTTGTTTACGTTCAAAGGTGTCCAGCCAATACCATTCCAATACTCCCAAATTACGCTTCGAATGCGAATGGTACGTGGTTCTGGTTCGCGTAGTTCAGATTCATGCATAACATTTCGCCATTTAATGAGTGGTTCGTCTGAAGTTGTAACAATGGGTTCTAAATGTTGAATGACTTTCAAATCCAATTGAATCAAAGCACCTGGTTTTGAAAAGACATCATCATCACCTATCATAAAAACATCAAATATATTAAACTGATCTCCAAATGGCTTAAGGCCTTCACTTGGTTTTTTACTATCTAATTCAAGTAAGTCCTCATTATACAAAAGCTTACTTGGTTGTAATTGATCCATTTTAAGTTCAATTGTTAAATCTGATACTTCGATATCTCTGAAAAATGGTATGTCTATTAGGTCACATTTTATGGAACCAGATAGTCTAATAGACGGCTCAAGCGTAATCCAGACACAGTTGTCTTCACAGGTGACATTAAGCTCTACAATTTCATCATTATATATGACTTGCCAATTGGCTTTTGTTGGGTCTGTAAGACCTTCTAGTAACCTGCGCTGGTCAAGTTCATGACTTGTTGTGAAGTTGAATCCAAGTTTCATGCCTTCACGAATGTAAAGCCACTTAGGATCTGAAATTTCAAAGCTAGGCTTGTTTTTGTTGTTATCATAATCAACTTTAAATAAGGGGAAGTTTACTCCAAAGGTCTCTGAGTCATGTACGGACAACCAGCCAGACTCGTGGTCATAAACAACCGCTTGTTGAAGCCTAGTATGGGAAACATACAGTGGTTCAGTTGTTTCAAAATGTATTTCGCTGTCCTCTGGCCCATCGGCTAACAACTGAAACCCTTGTTCGAGAAATATGCCATTAGAAGCTCCTTCGCTTAACTCAAAGCTTACGTAACCTCTTGAAGCCTCAGGCCCGTAAGGCACGGGTTCAAATAGATTGACTATATCTCTGCGCTGTTTATCAGGTGTTCGATTAAGCCTATCTGCCTGTTCCTGGTACATGTCTCTGAAAATAAGCGCTAAAGCTGACCCGAAATCGGGATTGTTAAAGTCGGGATTCCAGTCAGGCGTATAACTTTTTGCAAGGCTTTCGATCCGCTCCAGTATTCTGTTTTTATCCTGTTTAGTTATGATTTGCGGCTTCATATAGGCCTCCAATTACTCAATGCCTTCAGTTAAATAAAATGGGAATACAAGGTTATACGGATTATTGGTCGCTCTGACAATATAGTTAATTTCAATAAGAACACAACCATCGTCTGTAGGGTGTGCGTCTGCCATGACATCAACATCGTTAATACGTGGTTCCCAAAGAGTTAGTGCTTCTTCTACAACTAGTTCCATTTGCTTCAGATTGGTGTAATCTATTGTTTCGAAAGTATAGTCATGAATATCACAACCGAAGGTTGGTCGCATTACACGTTCACCTTTTCTTGTCATAATAATCATTCGTATGGATTCTTCTATAAGTTGCTCATCTTGAGAGACAGATATTTTCCCCATTTGAGAAGTTGGTTTAATTGGAAAACTCCATCCCGTACCTGTGAATTTTTGATTCATGTGTATCATCTCCATACTGATCAATACATCGTCTTAGTTGATTTTCACAATTGCGCCTTTTAAATTAGCTGGACCTCCAGCTTCTACATTTAACATACCGCCAGACTTAATCGTCATAGATGCGTCTGCATTAATATCAATTTTGGCTGCTTTAATACTGAGTGTTGTTGTCTTGATATCTATTTTCTGACCTGCACCATCCATAATGATCTGTGATCCGCCAGTTTTCACCATGATCTTTTTATCTGCTTTTACATCAACTTTGCCACTTTTAGCGTCAATTTTTGCGCCATTTTTCCCACCCTTGTCAGAGACTTCAATAACTTCGTCTTTATCTTTCATTGTTACATGAAGCCCTTTTGGGGTTTTAATGTCGACAACAGAACTTTCACCGTCTTCTGAATCCTCAAGAATGACCTCAATTCCAGATTTCGTTTTGATCATTTTTGTGAGGTTTTTCCCTTTTTCATTGTCTACAGGCGGTTTGTTTTTTGAGTTCCAAATGCCTGCCATAACAAATGGTTTATGAATGTCACCATTTATGAAACCAACTAGGACTTCATCGTCAACATCTGGAATAAAATACGCACCCATTTTGTTGCCTGCAAAGGGAACGGCTACTCGAATCCAGTCTGTTTCGTTGTCACTGGTGTCTCTTAGGAGCAGCTGTACTTTTATGCGACCAAGATTGTCAGGATCTTCTGTATTCGTTACTATACCTAGTGTTAGACCATACATTTTGTCATCTGATTTGTTAGATTCTTCTTTTAATAGATCGATTATACTCATATCACATTCACCGCCACATTAAAGGTTGTAGTAAAGCCGCCATCACCAAAGCTGTGTTTCACACTGGTAATATAGTAGTCGTTGTCTATAGTAGGATCAAAATTCTTTAATTGTAGATATCTACCTGGTATGATTTCTGGGAGTCCAATACACGTGCCTTTTCCTTTTACGAAATTCATACTGCGTCTGTCAAGTTCAGCTTCTGCTCTTTTTTTGGCTTCATCAGCAGTTGTAATGGATTCATCTATGATAGTGACTTTTGCACCCTTTAGGAGCTTTGTCACACCGTCTGCTTCTTTTTTACCCTTACCTGCCTTTTTCACTTTATCTGCTTTGCCTTCTACGACTTTATGGTTCTTTGTGTCGTAGCCTCTAACGATAACTTCACTGACCTGGCAGTGAAGCCCAATGTCTCTTGAGAATGACATTATGTACTGACCCCATTCAAACGAAATAACGGGTTTTGTAATTTTTCGTGGTTCTCTAAAATATACTGTGTCACCAAGGGCGAAAAATTCATAGTTCAGTTTTTTAGACAGTTCCACAACAAAGTCATAGTCACTTTGCCTGTTTTGTTCTATTGGGTGTTCTAGTTTAGGTGTTTTATCAACCACCACTTTTTTTGCTAAGGATTTATAATCGTTAAAAACCTTCTTTATAGCGTCTCCATGTGTCTCATAAACCTTTTTTTCTGATTTTATGTCCTGCATCATGAGACCTTTTACATCCATACACTCTATAGTGAGCTTAGGAAACTCAGATTCTGAAAAATCTGCGGAAACCATTGAAATATATCCTTTGTAAACAGGTATGGTTTCAATGTAGCCGAGTTCAATATCGACTATATTTCCAAGTACAAAATATTTATCGAGCCAGTCTTTGTTGTATGTTCTTTTTTTAAGGTCATAAGCGTTAAGAACATCAAATGTACATGAGTTGGAGGATTCCTTAATTCCAAGTTCTACATTTAGGTTGGAAGCAACTATACCTGCACTGGCAAGTGCCTTGCCTTTGATCTTAATCACTTTAGTTGGCACGGAAAAATCTTTGTACTTCTTAGAAAGTTCACTTATTTTATATTGCTTCTTGTCCATGACAACACCTACCTGATTGAGTTTCTAATGTTATGAATAAACAATTTATTATGACTCGTGAATATTTGGAACCTTAATGCTTTTCCCTGTTGGTGGAATGCGAGGATTGGCAATGTTGTTTGCTTTTGCGATGCGTTTCCACTCGTTAGGATTATCGTATTCATGTGCAGCCAGCTGCCAAAGTTTTTCCTCTTGTTTAAGCACACGGTGTTTGGTTCTGTCTGGAGACTCAAGAGGTGTTTTCTTCATAAGTGCCTCAAGAGTGTCAACTGACTCAAGTGTAATGGTTATTTTTGCCCTTACTGGTTTTCCAGAGTCTAGAAACATCGTAAAAGTTTGTGTGGCTTTTGTTAGAACGCCTTGAAAGTTTAATGAACCCCAGACGAACTTCACCTCTGGAGGTTGGTGAAGACCAGCGTCTACTTTCATAGCCCCCATGATCTTCTCAGTAAACTTGCGGACATCCTTTTTCTTCGATTCTGGTTCTGGTGTTGCATACGTATCAAAAAACAGCTCCACTTCAAGCTGTGGAACTTCTGATCCCACATACTGTTTAACTGGTGCTTCGGCTCCAACTGGCTGAATCCACTTATATTTTTTTGTGTTAGATATTTTGTATTCACTTGGATTAAAAAGAACTTTAATTTTCTCGGTTTTCTTCTCTCCAATAATATGAACTTCAGCTTTTTTTAGTGCCACGCTGCTCACCTACATTTCTATAGTCCGCGTCGTCTCTTTTCAAAGGCGATACGCTTTTCGAACTTACTGTATATTTGGTCAAAGATTGCATCTACATCAACTGATGGAACTTTAGTAACACTGGTTTCTGGAAGCTTATAAGTCATTACGTCTTCAACAGGACTTTCAAATTTACTTTCAGCAAGATCAAGTGTCTCCATAGGTCTTTCAGGTGGTTTGTCATCCAGCTTTGGAGCCGATTGTGCTGGTTGCTTTACGTAGTCCATCTGTACACGCTTAATGTTTCTGTTCTCTAGCGCGTTCATTTCTTGGTTCACAAGATTTGTAATGATATGTGTTTTATCAACTTGTGTTGTTGTTGACAGCGATTGACTAATAATGTTTTGTGCTGTATCTATGACCTTTTCAGAAATATCTAAATGATTCTGTTTTTGAATATGTCCAAGAATGTCTTTAGTAATTTTTGTTCTGTTTTCTGTCGTTCTATTCGTGGTTGTTTTATCTGATGCTGACGCACGAATGGTTAAGTGCTCCTGTACCATTTCGTGTAATACTGTTTCAGACTCTGAACTTTCCAGTTTACTCATGTTCAAATTTTTGCCAATAGTCCTATTTATGGTCTGATCCATATTTGTTGTTAAAGTGGAGCGACTCGGCAGATCAAAAATGAGAGCTATTTTGTCAGTGCTTTCACGTGTTGTTGCCATACTGTCATTAACTGACTTAATATGGGTTCTTAATGTTCTACTTTCGATATTAAGCAATGATGTAACATGGGCTAATTGCCTGTGAACGACGTTGTTAATATCAGTAATCTGCGAGATGTTATTTGATATTTTTCCAAGTTGAACTAATTCATTGGCTCTAATTATTGAATTATTAGTATTTTTTTTATAAACGCTGGTAGTTTCAGATATATTACTAGTGCTGATATTTTGATGAATAGTGTTTTCCTTAAAATTCTCCTGATGAACAGTTTCCTTGTTGATGTTTTTTCTGTTTCTACCATTATGCTTATTACGCTTCTTAATGAAGTCGTTAATCTTGATTTCATTTACAAGGTGCTCAAACAAATGGGAAGTTTGCTCATGATTTAAGTTTAAATTCTCTAGTATCTTTGAGTGTTTACTCTTTTCATCCATACTCAAAGAATGTTCTACTGGCTGCAGAATACTCTTAAACTCTAAAGTGTTGGCTATCGAGTGAGTATGATATAAGGCTTTCCAGTTGTTTTCATTTTTAAAATGATTGAGCACTGAATTAAATGTTAATTCTGAGGTTATATCATTTTGAAGTCTGAGTGAATCTAGCGATTTAACCAAATCTGTTGCGCTAAGTAAGTGAAACACAGATCTATTCTCAATAGATTCAGTTGAACTAATTGTTTTTTCTAAATTTGTTGTATTAATTGTGTTTTCTTTATGTGTCAATTCATCTGAGCGAATGTGGTTTAATCGAATGTTGGTGTTATCTGTTTTAACAACATTTGAGTCGTTAATGGTTTTCAGAGTTCGACTATTTGAAAGAAAACTTTCGTTTATAAGATGACTTTTGTTTAAAAGATAATTGTGAAGCGTGAATATTGTATGTTGGTTAGTATTAGGTTTTGAATCTAACGTCTTGTTTGAACTAGACTCTATGACTGACCTCATGACAGACTCGTGAAGGTCTTGAATAATGTCTTCTGAGAAGACCTGATCAATATGTTCAAGTGCTAGTCTTCTAACTTCAGTTCTAATACTTTCCTTATTCTTTTTAGTAACTGCGTTTTTTTCAATGATCTCCATAAAAGCTTCTGTAAGATCACTCTCAATTGTCTTGGTGACTTGAGTCCATATCTTATTTGTTAAGTTGACTGAAGCTGCTAGATGTATTGAACTTGTATTTAAGTTCATTACAGAGTTTTCGCGCAAAACTGATTCTGTCTCTTTTGGTTTAGACTCTGCTGTATGAGGTTGATATATTTCACGTTCTTTTGAATGTGTATCCAGAGTTTGTGAATGTGCATCCACAGTTTGTGACTTTGTATCCAGTAATAATGACGCTTCAACCTGTTCACTAATCATATTGAACACATCATCTAATATTAGATGATTGGTTTTTGTAATAAGGATGTTTTCAAGCTCTTTATGGTTTTTCTCATAAATTCTTTTAATGAGAGATTTTTGAGTCTTTTCGCTTTTTTTGCTTTTATGTTTTGATTTTTTACCAGAGTGTTTATGTGGTTTCTGTGGTTCGTCATATTTAAGGGACATTAGGGTCTCTACAATTTTTGGCAGTGACTTTTCGAGCTGCTGGTTTATTTCCTGAAGGCCCTCATACAAATGATGGTGCTGTATATTTACCATTTCAGCTTTAGTCAAGTCGGAACTGTCATGTTGTACTTTTGTATGACTTAAAAACTGACTATTTCTTTCGATCATTTGACTAGATAGTTGACTTATTTCGAAAACATCAGTTAATAAAAGTCTGTTTTGAATCCAATAAGACTTATTAGCGCTCTTGATGAGCTCAAAAAGACTGATTGAATCGTTTATCTTAAAAGTTGAACCATTCCTGCTATGTAAATCAATAGTACTTACACTACCTGATAGTGTTTGAGATTCATTGTTATTGACTAGATCCTGAGCCATGCTATTAAGTACTTTACTACTTTGATGTACTACCTTGCTATTTAGCTTGTTATTTAGAGCATGACTTATATCATGACTTATATTGTTATGCAAACTAGTATTGTGATTGTTTTCTTGAATACTGCTCACGGTTTGCTCACTATTAAGAACTGGATTAATAATATGATTAAGTGTCATAGTATTAAGCATTGCTGAGTCATTATTTTCATAAGTGGTGTCCGTTGGTATTTGCGAAACGGGAGCACTATTAAGAATGTTTTGAACGAAGAAATCTGTTGTTATGTTATTGGCTTCACTTATCCAACTGACTTGATTCAAAATGTTGTTATCTTCTATATTTCGAAGTTTATTTTGTACTACATTTTGAAATACATTCTGAACAGTATTATTTAAACTATTCAATTGACTGTGTTTAGGTTCAATCTTTCTTATAGAAAGAAGATTTGCATTTTCAATAAGAAGCTGAGCATTTTCAATGATTTCATTGAGTCGAGATTTATTAAATTGGGACTCATTGAATTGAGACTCATTAAGCCTAGATCCATTGAATTGCGTTTTTTTTTAGATATACATTGTTGAGATATACATTGCTCAGTTTTAAACTATTCAGTTCTAAATTGTTGAGTTCTAAATTCTTGAACTCTAAATTACTAAGTTGATAACTATGACTCCCTTTGTTCAAATTAGAGAACGTACTATTTACATAAGCTAAGACACTTGGGCTTAAGTCCCAAGTAGTACTTAGTGAGTTATTGGTATTAGAGTCCAAATATGGATCTAAAACTTCCAATCTACTCTCAGTGTTTGCTTTTAAAGTCTGAAGTTTTGAATGAAGGAGATTCACAACATCAGACATTTCATTTCTCTGATCAGAATGTTCAAAGTGCACAAAGTTTTGATTCTGAGTGTTATGCTTTAAAAAGCTAAATACAGATGTAATACCACTCGCCTGTAAAAGGTCATGTACTGAAAGTGACGTGTCAATAGAATGCATGTTAAACACATTTACATTGATATTTGCTGAAGACAACAAAGCTTCAATAAAGTCACTTCTAAATGAGTTTGTACTCTCTTGAATGGATTCAGTGTGTGTTACTGTACTGCTAAGTCTATTTTTGTGTTCAAGAAAAGCACTAATGAATAATGACTTGTCGATGTTATTAATGGTATTCGATGTATTACTTTCTTGAGGCATATGGAACAGCATTGAGTCTGATCTGAAAACTTGACTCCATTCATTCTGATTCTTTTCATTCTGGTTCAATAAACTTGTATTACTCTCAAAACGTGTCTTTGTAGACAATACTGGAACAAAGTATTCGTTTGAAATACTGCCTGATTTACTGACGTTTTGAAGGAATGACTGTGCTGAATCTAGCCACATTTGAAACTGTAGATTTCCACTTTTGTAATTCTGGATTAAGGTCTTACTAAAGCTCTTGTTAAAGCTAGTATTAAAGCTTGTATTAAAGTCTTTTTCAGATAGTGGCATGTTGTTCTCAGAACTCAAATCAACATTAAGATCAGAAGCATACACCATAGGTCTAGACGAATGATCATCTTTTTTTTCCAGGTATTTAACATCTGCAAAAGAACTTTGGTTAGAAACTGTCATGTTCTTGATTTGGCTAAGAACTTGGTGTGTAATGCCCTTAACATGGTATATGGGAAGACTGAGATACTCCGCAGTAAATTGGCTTCTGCCTGAGAACTTAATCGTGTCGCCTCTATGATCTTTATTGTTAGCATTAAAAACTGAATGTATATTGTTTAAGTAGCTGGTTTCAGACAGATTAAGCCTGTCTTTCAGACAGCCAATGTCTTCGTTAGCAATTTGTGGTACATTAGCCAACAAAACTTGAATGGGACTAATACTGGGCGCCTTACCTTGAGTGGTATTTGTACTTGTTGTGTTTATAGTTTTAGCTGTTTCTGATGAAGAGCCGTTTGATTGATTATTTCGAAAAATGTTTTGGATCGTTTTTCTTAATTGATAAACAGGATTTGAACTTCTATGGTTAGAAGTATTATGCTCCTGATTCTCTGCCTGATGCACTAAAGTGTTTGACATAATGGTGTTGTCAGTCTCATCGTGAGCATTCTCAGCGGTTAATTTTTCAAAAACAGTTTTATAAGTGTTTTCTTGATTCAGTCTTATCTGATGGAGAACGTTCACCGTTTTATTAAGATTGATTATATGATTATGGTATTCACTCATGAAGTTTGTTTGACCGCGCTCAAATGCCTCTGGATCAAGCTGAAGTCCCAAAAGCTCTAGGAAATATAAATCTACAGGACGAAAAGCCGCGCTGTTGAATCCATATTGGCTCATTATCCAAGTGGAAAACAGCGAGACGTTAGGCTGCATCAATACATTCGTTTTCATGGCTCTGTCGTTTATCATGAGTTTGTGCTGAATCATATAGATTATCCTTTTATGATTTTTCTTTTAATCCTGAATGTGTAATTTCCAGTGTCTCAATTGCTATTTCACTTCCCATTGCATTTAGTGAAGGCCCAGTCCATTTAGTCGGAAACGCATCTTGGAACTCCCATGTCCTAACGACTGTATTGTCCTCTTTACGCAGTTTTATAGTGCCACTGGATTTTTGCATTTTCCCTTCCTTGATGTGCTGGAACCATTTAATCATTCTTGCTAAGTCACCAACACCTCTTTCAAGGACAAGCTTGCCACTTTGAACACGTTTGGGGAGCATGTGAACATATCCATTCACACCACCCTCTTGGTACTCTTCTAGTTCTATTTGGCCTTCAAGTCCAGATACTTTTGAGAAATTACCTTTAAAATTCCCAATTTCGACTTCGTATCTGAAGACCAATCCTAGATTATCGTTTTTTCCCATATGTCACCTCTGTTGAAATTTTTAAGTCATCTTTCTAAAACACATCAAAGATGTTGTCAGGCGTGTCATTGAGCTTTTTATTAATGTTCGAGATCTGATTGCAGTATCGTCTTCGTTCCAGATGATCCATTTGCATAACCTCATCATGTGACCAATGGAAGTAATATGCGATAAAGGCAATTTCCTCGTAAATCTGAGCCTTAGGATAAGTCGTTATCCCCTTAAGTTGAAAAAATCCACAGGCGTCTCATGCTCATGTCCACATTTAGGGCAAATTGTAGGATAAGATGGTGACTCCATTTGGTTAACACGTTGATAAAGGTCTTGTAAATAAGCAAGATCTGCAGTAAACAGTCTTTCAACAACCTTTGTATCTATATGGCCAACGTCGCCTAACTTCGTAATCACGCGTGATAATAGAATCACTGACAAATAGCTTGGATTCTGTTGTACACGTGGATCTCTCATAGGTAAAATTTCATCGGCTGCAGTAGCAAGCCTCATAACGCCTTTTTTATGCATATTGCCTTGTTGATCGATAAAACCTTTAGGTAGTTCAAATTCATACTCTGTTTGGAATGGCATTTATATTCCCCCTAGATTTCTTGTTCCACTATTTTAACTAGACTGTTTAAACTGACTCCGCGCTATTTAGCGCTCTATATATAAATTTATCCAATTTTGACTTAAAATAACCAATATTGCGGAAACGGGAGTCCAAAAAATGAAATCCCGCTTCCGCTTTTTACATATTACTGTGATCTAGTAAGGCCTTCATGGGCAATCTCAAGAGATTCCATAGCAACCTCAGAACCAGTAGCATTAAAATCAGGCGCAGTGTACTTCACTGGCCAAGCATTGATCATTTGCCATGACGCAGCATCGTCACCAGCTTCATCAATTGCAGTGATCGTAACAGTTTTACGCTCAATTGTGCCTTCAGTAATGCCATCTAACCACTCATAAAGTACCATTGAATCTGAAGTACCCCATTTTAGAGTGATGTTGCCGTACTTAGTAAGTCCAGGAAGTTTACGAGGTGTAGTAACATCATCGCCTTCTCTGTACTCGATTACGTCTACCGATGTATCAAAGCCAGAAACTTCCGCAAAGCCACCAGCTTCTAGTCCATCAATTTCCAGACGGAATCTAAAATTCCGATATGGATGTTTCATATCAGCCATAGATATTCACGCTCCTTATAAGAGTTATAGGTTTTTAGTCAGGGTTATTGTTCACTGGTCTTCTGTGCAATTCTAAAGATTACAAATTCAGCAGGTTTCACTGGTGCAACACCAATTACACAAATGAGTCTACCGTTACCGATATCATCTTCAGACATTGTTGTACGACCAATATCTACGAAGAACGCTTCGCCTTGGCTGCTACCAGCAAGTGCACCACTTCTCCAAACGCCTGTCAAGAACACTTCAATAGTACGCTTAACTCTTGTCCAGAGTTGCTCATCGTTTGGCTCAAATACAACCCAGTTTGTATTAGCTTTAATTGATTCCTCAAGGAAGATGAATAGTCTTCTTACGTTGACATACTTCCATAGTGAATTAGATGATGCAGTACGAGCACCCCAAACACGGATACCTTGACCAGTGAAAGTTCTAATCAAGTTAACACCCTTAGGATTAAGAATATCTTGCTCGCCTTTACCGTATAGAGAACTTAGTCCAACAGCGCCACGAACAACTTCATTTGCTGGGGCCTTAAATACGCCACGTTCTGTGTCAGAACGGGCATAGATACCAGCCATAGCACCTGATGGAGGCATAAAAATATTTCTCTTGTCTAGAGGATCAAACATTTCTAGCCATGGGTGATACATAGCAGCATAATCAGAATCAAACATATTTCTGAAGTTTAGGACGTCCCCAACCTTTTTCTCAGTTACAGGAACATCTAGTACTGCAAAGCGGCTCTTAGTATTTTCACAGTGTGCAACAAGTGCTAGTTGTACATTAGGATCTGTGATACCAGGAATCGCCATAATGCTAACCATCTCATTTTCCAGGAACGAATTGATACCTGAACGTTTGCCAGGGCCATCATCTGAACCCATGAAAGTTGCAGAGGTTACATTATCAGCAGTGCCGTCAAAACCACCGTCTAGACCAAAGATGTATGTACCTTCATTGCTGCCAGTTAATGCTTCATACGGTGCTTTTGCACCTTCTGCGTCGCCTTCAACCTGAGCTTCAATTAGGTCAGACTTAGCTAAACGCTTTGTAATGAAGTTTGATGCAGCAACGTTAAGTGATACGTTTTCGTACGACTCTAGCAGATCTTGGTATCCAACTTCCATGTTGAATTCACAGCTCTGAATAGTCTTTTTAGGAAGCAGCTCAGTGTCGACAACATCAGCACCGAAAGGTTCCTCAAATACGATTACATTTTCAACTGAAGATGAAATAACAGCAAATTCAGTTGCTTCGCCGTCAGTGAACATTACAACATCACCTACGTTAAAGCCAACTGCAGACTTGACTGTGTAAGCCTTTTTATCGCCATCTTCATTCATTTCTAATACTTGAGTTTTAGCCTTGCTAGCAGGTGCAAACTTGACGCGAATGTCATTGCCCCAAGAACCAGGATTTTTAGCTGATACTTTAAGAGTCAAATCGCCAGCCACGTCAGTAACTGCAATCTTAGCGTCTTCTGGAGCAACACGCATAATGTATGCTCTTGAGCCACCATTATTGAAGAACTGTTCTACACCATATGCTAGAAAACGATACTCTCCAAATTGATTCTCAGATAGATAACCGCCAAACTTTCTTCTAAAGTCAGCAATGTTTGTTACAAGTTCTGGTGCTCCAATAACTGCACCGCGTTGAGCCAGACCAATAAAACCGCAAGTACTAGTACTTACGCCTTCCATAGGCCGTGGCCCCATTTCGAACTCTTCGACGTATACTCCGGGTGATAAATACTCTGCCATACGTGTCCAATCTCAGATCGAAGATTAATGTAATCTTGACCTAAAATCAGTCCCTCCCTTCAGTCTTAGATAGTTCCTCTGTTAGTTTAAAATGCAAATTCAACTTTAATGGCGTTAAGCGTCTTTCGCTGTTGTGCCAAGTCTTCAATCATTTCCTGGAAGACGCCAATTATGTCGGCAAACAGGAAAAGAGTTTCAATTATATCTGCTTCATTAAGCGTTTCGCCATCAGGAAGAACCATTACGTATCTACAGTAAATACGTTCCTCATTAATACCGAAGTGCCCAATTGGCATTCTCGCGTTGATCTCTGTAAGGAGATCTTTTACAGTGTTTTCGTTGGAATCACCATATGTCTCAGGCAGTTCTACATAAAACTGCATCAGATTGATGTGTTCCATTTCGTCGTCTGGTCTTGGCAGCAGAGCCAGATTAACCAGCTGATCACGGTCCTTATAGTCATTGTCTAGGGCTACAACCATAGTGCCCAGACCTAACTCTTCAGTCTTGGTTAAGACTCGGGATTCAATGTCGATCTCAGAAAGTTTCTGGCTCAGGTACTCCAATTTAATCAGATCAAGTTTTTTCATAGTCTCGGTCATGAAGTCCCTCCCTATTCAGCCAGTGCTTCAATGAGAAGCTTCTTCTGCTCTTTTTTCTTGCCGTTATTTTTGTATAGTTCTTGTTTATCTACGCCAGTGGCGTCAATGTCAGAGTCAACATGGTCAAACTCTTCTATTGTTTCAACATCAGTTGTGAATGGTGTCATTCCACCAACGTGTTCAAGAAGCATTCCAGTGTAGTCAACCGCTTCCTTCATCTTTTCAGGAGCCATAGCACCTTCTGCGTAACCAATGACTTTTTCTGCAAGCTCTTTACCTGTAGAAATACCTTCGGTTGCAGCATCAAGAGCTGCTGTTCCTGCTTCAGAAGCACCCATAGAAGCAAATAAGGATACATCCTTCATAATGTTTATGGTTGTATCAAGACCATCAAGGGCAGCATCTTTGCCTTTTTTGATTTGTCTTTCTTTATTTAACTTCATGAGTTTGTCATCAATAAGATATTGACGGATGTCCTTCTTCTCAGATTTGTCTAAGGTATCTCTAGTCCCACTAGCGCCTTTGTACTTTTTAACGAGAAGATCCTTGTTAACTGTTTCATCAGTCTTTTTGAATCCTGTTTTTCGTTTGATCCAGCTCATGACACCAGATGATTTTTCGACGTATTTCTCGCCTTTCTCATCTTTATCCTTATACTTGTCTTTGAACTTCCGTCTATTTTCTACCATTCTCTTTCTAGTAGCATTGATGGCGAAAAACTGTACCATTTTATAAACCATTTTTACAGCGGACAATATAGATCTTAATATTGGCACCTTAGAAATGATCTTCTCTCCAAGAGCAAAAATTTTGTCCTTATGTGTGGACACAAGCTCTTTGAATTTTTGCCATTTGCTTTTGTCCTCAGCAATTTGGTCCTCATCTTTGTCTTTTGAATCCTTTACTTTAGCAATTATCGCTTTGATCAAGGAATAAGAACCAGTTATTGCTGAACCAATTTTCTCACCAAGTTCCTTATTACCAAAAAGTTCACCAACATCACCGGCTAAGCCACTTGCAACTTCTACGCCCTTGTCTGCAGAGGTTTTCAAAGCTTCGTCATAAGCTTCAGTAGGATCATTTATCTTATCCTTGGTGAAGCCAGAGTAGTCTTTACGCATTTCCTCTAACTGCATAAAAGGATTGTCTGGGGGAGCTGTCTCCTGTTTAGATTCCTTCTCAGGCGTTGTTTCTTTTTCAGGCTTGGTTTGCTTCTCAGGTTCTGCTTGTTTCTGTTCTTTGTCTTGGTCATCAGTTTTTTCTTGCTTGTCAGCATCCTGGTCGTCTTTTTTCTCCTCTTTCTCAGAATTTGGTTCCTCCTGATCAAGCAGGTTTTCACCAGTGCTTTCACCCTGACACTCATCGACGAAATCCGAAATAGCATCTTCCTGTTTAAGATCTTCTTGTTTTAAATCTTCTTCCTGAGGAGCGTCCTTCTTTTTCTCTTTTTCCTGTTTCACTTTATCCTGAGTCATAGGCATTCACCCCCTCTTCAGTGGCGGTTGTATTAGTAACACTTGGATCAGAGCTGTTTGACGCATTTGTATCCTCAGGTGGTTCAGTTCCTTTAGGGAACAATGTGTCCTTTTTCCTACCGCTTCGTTTTAGCTCTTCCCAAGCTCGAGAAAACTGTTTGAAATACATCTTTTGTTTCTCTTCTTTAAGGTGGCTGATTTTTCTGTGGTACTCCCTTCGATTGATTAAGTCGAGGGTTTCATCAGACCTCTTAGCACCATCAGTTGGATCACGTCCACGATGCAAGGTTGCATCGGCTCTATTTTCCATGAGCCTTTCATTAAGGTTCATTATTTCCTCCTTGTCTACCTCGTCGTCCATGAATGGCATGGGCATGTCGTAGGCATCCGTTTTCTTGCTATTGTCTTTTGAAGTGCGTTTCATGTGTCTTTTGTATTTAAATGCATTTTCGTTTTCTGATGTTTCAGGTAACACAGATTCCTGGTCAATGTCTGAATAGTGCGCTCGTCCACCGAAACGTTTTTTATAGGCTCTATTCATGTCTACTTCATTAACTCTTAAATCCTCTGAGAAACGTTTATCGGCCCTAGCTGACATTACAACTAGTGGAGAACGAGTATCCTCTGTTTGACCAATCTCTACTTCGGAGCCAAGGTCAGTGATTCGTGCATTTAGCCTAGCTTTGCCATACTTCGAATCATGTCCTGTTTTAGCTCTATAGTTTTTAAAGGTTTCATTACCAACAGAAGGCTTTAGCGATGCAGAACGTCTTAAAAAAGGTTCGGGATTTTTGTAAAATCTGTCCATTTAGCGCCTCCATTACAATCAACTTCCGCCATTTTACTTATACTCATAGCAAGCCATAGGCAATATAAAGATTTCTAAATAAAGGAATTGTAATTCGTTGAAAAATTGGGCTGAGCGTATCTATATAGTAAGGAGGAATTTCAATGAAACCAGTGCCATATAAATCAAACTCAGAGTATTACAATGACCAGCTTCAGTTAATCGATATGTATCTTAGTGATTATGCTGAAGCGTTTACTAAAAAGCTGCATACCTCTGGCAAAACACACTTAAAGAAAGCCTTTACTACCCACGATGAAGTGACAAACGCCTTAAATTCTGGTGTGTTTAAAGATAGTGATTCAATGAAAAATACAGATATTGATAGTTTCAAAGAACATGTCCAGTTAAGGATCAATAAAACTGTTCAATCAGATGCATACGATAAATCAGAAGTATTTCTGCCTTTTGAGTATTTATCAAGTGTGTTTAATTTAAGTGATTTTGATCGTTTTGTAATAATGCTCAGTTTTGCAGTTGAACTCGATAGAAAATATGAGAAAATATTTGGATTCCTGAATGATTATGGCAGTATGCGCCATCCGACTATTCAAACCGCTTGCCTTATTTACGACAAACGCAATACGGTTTATATGAAACATATGACAAAGTTCCATAGTGACAGTAAACTCATGAAATACTTTTTTGAGGAGGAAAGCTCAAGCCTCTCTGGGACACAACTCAAGCTAATGGAAACCGTACGAGGTTTCTTACTCGATTCCGACCTAGAAACCATTGTGCTGCCAAACTATCTGTCGCTTTATTTACCAGACGAGACACCAGAATTGTTGAGAACACACCACTCTATTAAGAATAAAATCAAAGACTATTTGTCCAACTTAAGTATGGTTAAAGGACGTAGAATCGTTTTGAATATTCATGGTCCAGAAGGTATAGGAAAGTTAAAGCAGGTTAAACATTTTTGTCATGAATACCAACATTCAGCCGTGATTGTTAATGCGAGAACTTTACAGAGGTATTATGAGGACAGCCAAAAGCAATATAAAACAGCCCTTAAACAACTTGCACAGACCTTACTTATACATCAGGCTGTTTTTGTTCTAACAGATGTGAATATAGAGGAACATAGAGACCTAATGAAGTCCATTTACGAAGATTTTCTAACAGATATGGCCGCTTTTGTGAAAGTGACCTTCGCACTTTCAGAAAGTGAAATGCCGTCGTTAACAAGGCCAGACCAGGCACTGACTGTTTTGAGAATTGAAATGGACTACCCTGTCGGAACTGTACGTAGGGAAATATTTGATCATGTCTTGTCTGGCTTCCGATTTAACGTAGGTGCAGACTTAGGCTCTGTTGCATCAAAATTTGTGTTTACACCTGATCAAATTGAAAACGCTGTGCACGATGCTGTGGAACTCACGAAATGGGAAGGCAATGAGTTTATTGACTCAGCCACTTTCCATAAAGCGTGTAGAAGCCAGCTTAATCATAACCTTGATAAACGTGCCCAGCGTATTGACGCAGGTGGTGATTGGAAACGTTTGATTCTTCCAGAAAGCTCAAAGGACATATTAAGAGAGGTTTGCGACCATGTTAAGTATAAAAGTCAGGTGCTTGATGAATGGGGCTTTAAGGAACATCTAACATACGGAACAGGACTTGCAGTTCTTTTCGCAGGCCCTCCTGGAACAGGTAAAACTTTTAGTGCAAGGATACTAGCAAGAGAGCTTGATCTTGAGCTATATAAGGTAGATTTGTCACAAATGATCAGTAAGTATATTGGCGAAACGGAAAAGAACATTAGTGCATTATTTGAAGATGCCTCAGGCAGCAGTGCGATTCTTCTCTTTGACGAGGGTGATGCTCTTTTTGGAAAAAGAACAGAAATGAAAGATTCCCACGATAGACATGCTAATGTTGAGACCGCCTTTTTACTTCAGCAGGTTGAAGCTTATGAAGGTATAAGTATTCTGACAACAAACTTTATGCAAAACATTGATCCTGCATTTCTTAGAAGGTTTAGATTCGTTGTTCACTTCCCCATTCCAGATATTGAATCAAGACTTCAAATATGGAATGGAATTTATCCTGAACCAGTGCCAATGTCAAAACATGTTGATTTTGAATTCTTGGCAAAAAACTTTGAACTTACGGGTGGACACATAAAAAACATTGCACTTTCATCTGCATTTAAAGCTGCGTCAAATGGTGGAAAAGTGGACATGAAAAGCATTATGTTAAGCATTCAGCACGAACTTGGCAAGACAGGAAAGGCTGTTCTGAGGTCTGATTTTGGTGAATATGCGTATATGTTGGATGAATAGCTATAAATGCGTATTTAATGCTATTTTGCTCCTGTTTTACTCCCAGACTACTCCCTTGTTTCGCTAGTATATGTGGCTTTATAATGATATAATTACCTGTAAATGGTAATGGTTTAATGTTATGAGGGAGTGTATGTATGAATAGAAATTCTAGTGTTCGAGTGATTGGAATTATAGTGTTTGTTCTATCTTAATGGGAACGATATTTATTGGTGGCGGTGATCGAGGGTTTATTGCTTTTTTCGATGTTCCAAGTTTTTTAATAGTTATAACTATTCCATTATCAATGCTCCTATTTGCAGGACAAATTACTGATTACTTTAGGGCCGTTCAAATGGCAGCTGGTGCAGATGACTTCACCATAAAAGAGTTTAAGTCAAGTTCAATTGCACTGTCTCTTGCAATTCGAATGTTTTACATGTCGGGTATTATAGGAACGGTTGTAGGTATTATTCAGATTCTTATTTACGTAGAGGATCCTTCGAACTTTGGTCCAGCAATTTCAATTAGTTTATTGACATTCTTCTACTCAATTTTCTTTAATACGATCCATTACGCAATTAAATCTAGAATTGATAAGGAAATTGTTTATCGTGAAAACTAACTTTAAAAAAATAATCATTGCAATCGTACTTTGTATTTTGTTCATAATAATTGTCAGTTCTACTGTCAGGTTCACTTTCTTTACATTAGATGACATTAGGCTTCTTTTGATTTTATTATCTTGCACTGGAATACTTGTCCTTATAAGCAACACTGAGTTTAAGGACACTAAGAAGCTACTGGGTCGCATTAGGTTTAACTTGTTTTTAACGGCTATGATTATGTCCGTTCTTTTATTCTTTGAAACATTTACAAAACCAAGTCAAGGTCTTGGATTTAGACTACTTCTTCTAAGTTCTTTTAAACCACTGCTGCTTGCAATGATTGCCTACCTGCCCATTTTGAATATGGTTGAGCGTAATTATGTGTATATAAATGAGATTAATAATGCTGACGAAGTTGGCGAGGTTCTTACCTACCCTGACTTAACCAGACGTGAACGAGAAGTGTTTGACCTTGCATTATATGACTTAAGCAATAAGGAAATTGCTGAGAAGCTGTTTATTGCAGAAACAACGGTTAAGAAACACATGCAGAATATACTTAAAAAAATTGAATGTTCCAATCGAGAACAGTTAATCGAAAAGTATAATAAACTGCTTGTTGGTGACCAGAATTAGTATTAAAAGAGCTCCAAGTCCATGCTTTTAACAAAGCGTGGTCTTGGAGCTTTTCTTGATTTTTAGGTGACATCTTAATTTATATTTTTTAGTTATAAATAAACTATTTTAAGCGTTAAAGAACATTTCTTTAATACTCTCAACTATAGTTGGAGGTTCTGGTAATCTGCCAACGCCTGTTCCTTCTGCCTTCATTGCCATTGTGCCAACTTCAGGATCAAGGAAGTGATATCCGTACTTTTTCAAAGTGTGGATGTTGTTTTGCACAATAGGATTCTCAAACATTGCAGTATTCATGGCTGGTACAAAAAGTACTGGTGTTTTTGCTGCTAGAATAATTGTTGAAACAAGGTCGTCTGCCATACCGTGAGCAGCTTTTCCTATTATATTGGCTGTTGCTGGTGCTATTACGATTAAGTCAGGATTTTGTGCTAATACAATATGAGGAATTTCATGGTTTTCCGTGTCCTCAAAAAGACTAGTATATACCTTGTTATTTGAAATGGCCTGGAACGTAACTGGAGACACAAATTCCATAGCACTATCTGTTAAGGCAACTTGAACATTTGCGCCCTCTTTTTTTAGTTTGCTAACAAGGTCAACTACTTTATAAATTGCAATACCACCACATACACAGATGACTATATTCTTATTTTCCATTGTGATACCTCCTTTATATGTACCTTTTTATTTCAGTATAACAAAAAAGCCATGAACGATTGTTCATGGCTTGACGATTTAATATAATTACCCGACTCTTGTCCCGTTTGGAACTGGTTTTTCAGGTTGAGCAAGTACAGGTGTAAGACCATCTTCAAACCCGATATCGAAAAGCATGCCTTCCGAGAGTTCTCCAGCCATTTTCTTTGGCTTCATGTTGATGACAAACAACGCTTGCTGCCCTACCACTTCCTGAGTGTCTTCTCTTTCGCCTTGCATTCCAACTAGGATTTGACGATTGAAGTCTCCAAAACTCACTTGCAATTTTACAAGTTTATTAGAAGTTTTCACATTCTCAACAGATTCTATCGTACCTACACGTACGTCTAATCTGCTCAGCTCCTCAAAATCAATAAAGGGTTTAATCGGGGTATTCATATAGAATTGTCCTTTCCGGTACTATGTTAGCACCATGACGCTTTCACTCACACATCTAATAGTGTAACATAGAAATTCCGGATGGAAAGTAATTTGTCGAAATTGGTCGATAAAATTACATAAGCAGATAAAATGATACAAAATTCTACTTGATACTACGACTTCTAGCACTTAAAAATTCATTTTTTGTCAGCCCGAAGAAGGTTGCACCGACATACTCTCCATTAATGTAATAAAGTTCTTTACTGTGTCCTTCTTCTACACATCCAACCTTTTTGAGCATGGTTGCTGACCCTATATTACCATCTATAACATGCCCGTAGTATTTGTTAAGACGTCTTTCAAGGAAGGCATAGCTCATAAGAATATCCATTGCTGCTGTCCCGTATCCTTTACCACGATGGTCTCTATCGATTTGAAGTCCAATACTAAAAGTACCGTTTTTCTCATCAATTGAATTTAAGTTAATAGCTCCAACATTACATCCGTCTGCATTCACAACTGTCAACATAATGCGTTCATCTTTACCATTAAAGTCTTTAAATTTTTCCGTAAAGGTTTTAGCTTCAGATTCTGTAGGTGGTAGTTCGACTTCACATTGCAGTCTTCTGCGCCCTTCTGAATCAAACCTATTATAATAGTATGGCTCCCAGTCCTGTTCTTCAATTGTTCTTAATTCCACAATGTCATTTTTCCAGAAGTATTTATCTTTAGTAATCTCTCTCATGTTCCCCTCACTTTTTGGTGTATACGATTTTCTTTATAGTGTTTATAGATAAGTAATGCATTTCAGCAAGGTCACTAATTGTTTTTCCATCACGAAACTGTGACCTTATCTTATTGTTTCTTATGACAAGTTCTTCTCTTGCTCCCGATTTTTCCCCCCAACCACTCTTAGTTGTAGATTTAGGAATATACAGGTATTCCCCTTCTACATACTTCTGGATCTCGTCGAGAAGTTCTTTTGGAAGAACTGCATCAGCTTTCTTATAGCCCATGATTACTCCCCTTGGTAATGCTTTTCAAATTCATCGATCGTAGTAAAGTTTAATATATCCACGTTGTTTTTCCTGAGAAGGTTTGTAAATGCTTTTTCTAACTTAATCACATTTGTCTCCAAGGCACCTAAGTCATTTATATTTGATACCAAATCGATGTTAATAAGTGAGTCATAATACTTGCGGTAAGTTTCATAACTGTCACTGTTTTCAAACCATAGTCCAACCTCAGCTTTACATAGAAACTGTGCAATTTCATTTTGAATCGTTGATGACCTAAAGAAGGCTGTTGCAGTGTCTCCTTTACGACAGGCGCGCATTATTTTATTCAGACTAGACTTAAGTTCTTCGAAATAACCAATAAAAAGTGTTTCAAATGGTTCTGTGTCTGCAGTAGACATTTTTTTTTTCAAGAACAAGCAGTCTTGTATTTTTAATGAGTGTTCTGGAGCTTTCAACTATTTCAGCTATAGAGTTTGACTCAATAATTTTGAACACTAATGATTCGTAGTCAGCTGGCAAAAATTCTAGTTTTAAGGATTCTTGTACTGACATACCTATTGTTCTACTGAAGTATGTATTATTGATAAGGGCAGTAGCAAGCAGAACACTTGATAGTAGTTTTTCCGACTCAATTTTCGCAGCAGAAAGGTCAGAATGGGTCTCAATATTATATAGATTTACAATAGCGCTATTTATATACTCTGTTGCTCTGACTAAAAGATATTCAGAGTTGTCTTTATGGAATAGTCTATCTAATTTTTCTTTAATAGAATTGAATTTTGTCAGGTCATTATCAGTTGCTGAATAGACTACAACAGACTTGGTAATTACGGCTGTTAATGGTTGTTCTAGTGCTGCAATTCTAGCAATACGTTCCCAGGGTATTGGAAACAAATCAAAGCCGATTCCGTCTATTATAAATTGGATGTTTAACTCACGTCCGCGATCAGACTTTGGAATGAAAAAGAAATCTAAGTCAGATAATTCATCTTGATGACCTGTAGCGTATGATCCGTAGTATGCAAAAATGGCCACATCGTCTGCGTAGTTGTCTTCGATTTTCTTTTTAATGATCTCTATAATTCTAAAAATATCTTTCATTTAGCGCCTCCTAAGTGTGTGGAAATGTAATCTCATACCCATATTTTAACGGATTTAATTCTTTTAGGATATAGATAGAACACTTCTGAAACATAGAGTATATATTTATTTGAATTGGCTATTGACTATGAAGTGACTTCATACTTTATGCTAATAGTATAAAGTTAGTCAAAAGTTATAGGAAGTGAGGAACAAAAATATGGAATTTAATTCAGATAAGTACTATTTTAAAGAGTATTCATTAAAGCTCATACTGCAAAATGTTGTTATGGGGTTAATGATGGCAGCCGATAAAATTATTGCAGCACTATTTATTGGCGTAAACGCACTTGTTGCAACAAATTTGATTGGGCCGTTACAGATGATGATCTATGCCATATCAACACTCTTTATGAGTGGTTTAGGATCATACGTTGGTCTTCTCATAGGGAGAAAGGATATTGATAAGGCCAATCGAGTTTCAAGTGGTGTGCTCCTTGTATTAACTGTTCTAATCACTGTAGTTACTGCGTTTGTTGTCTTCTTTGCTAAGGACCTTGCCTATTTTGTTGGAGCTCGTGGTGATGTACTTACACTTACAACAGATTATCTTTACTATGTGAGTTTTGGGTTTATTGCAATGGTTCTGGCGTCTGCGTTAGATATACTCGTTATGAATGATGGACACCCTGGGTTTATAATGAAAGTTAATATTGCTACAACAGTACTTAACCTGTCAATGAATGTTGTTCTTGTTGCCGTATTTAATATGGGTATTATCGGTTTAGCTATTTCGACGACTATTAGTAACATGGTTCATTTGTTTGCAACAGTTGTTTACTTTAGTAAACATTCAAAGCAACTCAAGTTGGTTAAGCCACAAATTGAATGGGCTTCTATTCGAAGGATCGTATACAATGGTTCAAGTGACTTTTTAGGCATGTTTAGTGAAGGCCTAAAAAGATATGTTGTTAACATTGCGATTATTACATTTCTTACACCGAGACATATGGAGGCCTATTCAGTTGTATCAATGTTTGTTATGATTTTCATTTCAAGTGTTTACTACGGAACTGCCCTAGGTATTCAACCCATATTTTCTCAAATGATGGGTGCAATGCGCTATGAAAGACTTAAGCCACTTCTGAGTTATACGGTAAGAAAAAGTAATGTTATTGCGCTGGCTATATACCTTCTTGTAATGCCGATATTCAAACCGCTGCTTAGAATTTTTATTCAGGAGCCTCAAACACTTCAAATTGGCATGTATATTTATATTACCTTTGGTTTTGCCACCTTGTTTGAGAATTTACCGAACGCTATAATTATGTTCTTTACAGCAATCAACCGTCCTCTTGAGTCAGTTGTGTTTTCTATTTCAAGAACGGTGGTCTTGTTACCTGTACTGACTTATGTTTGCACCGCACTTTATGGTCAGATCGGTCTAATGTTAGGAACGCTCATTGCTGAGATTATAATTATCGTGATATCCTATTCATATGTTAGAAAGTTGAATTTTGATAAGCTAACCGTTGTGAGCTAATGATTAATTCACGTGGATTAGAATAATTCATTTGGACTAGATTGAATTACACGGATTAGATAAAACCAAAATGGAAGTTGGGATGATAATATGGCTGATTTTTTGAGAAAAAATGAAATATCGAAGATTCTTGGCATGACAAAATCTACAATTCGGTTTTATGAACAAGAAGGTTTAATAACCCCTCATATAGATGATAACAATTATAGACGATACAGCATTGAGGATTTAAAGAAACTAAGCCAAATTAATTTTATGCGAAGCTTAGATTTTGATTTAGATACAATTAAATCTCTTTTATCTGGAGAAATGAATGAGCTTGAGTCGGTACTGTTAAACAGAAAGTCTCATTTGGAAAATATGATACTTGATCTTCAAAAGAAAAGTAAAGATTTAGATGCAATTATTGAAATATCTAGTTCTAAGAAACAGCATTATAGTTATGATTTGAAAGCCTTTTCGAAACGCAGTTTTTATGAACTTAGTCCTAATGATCAGTCCTTAAGCAGCATACTTGAGAACAATGAAGATTTCTTTTCTACGAATCATTTAGAGCTTGGAAGTTGGTTTGTAAATGTTACTACTGTAGATTCAGTTTATAAAGAGGATGACATGGGTTTTACAGAGTATATTGAAGTCAATTCAAATGTAACTGTGGATAGTGCCAGACATTTAACTATCGAAGCGGGAATGTACCTTTGTATTAATCTTGTTTTAGATGAGGTGCATACCCTCGAATGGGAAGAGATTAAATCCACTGTATCTAGAATAATTTCGAGCGAACAGTTAAGAGTTCGCGGTTCCAAAATGTTGTTCCTAAACAAAGACAACATGAACTTCAATTTCATTGATTCTAAACGTATGTTGTCTATTCAAATTCCAATCCAGTAACAAAGTGTTTCGAACATGTCTACACGTTAAAGCCCTCATTTGCAGATAAGTCTCTTTGAGTCATATAGTATTTGATTTCAATATTTTCGAAGACTTGAGCACTGTATCTGGGTCTATGTGTGTTCTCGTTATGTATTGGTTAAAGCGAATACTCTCTAAGATAGCTGTTTACAGTATTCTTAATAAACTCAATACACATTTCTCTATTAAACCCATTATGTTCCCTATGTTTCATAACGGTTTCAATGGCTTCGTCAAAACTTGATGGTTGATTCTTAAGAACATACTGAGCGGCTTCAATCTTTGAACCCATTTGCCCTGACTCTATTGTCATTATTATTCTACACATAGATAAAACACCATAGGCAATATATTCGTCTGATAAATGGTGCATACCTCTTTCTGTGATCGGCTTCCACCATTCTAGTAAAATTTGGAACGCTGAAATTCTTAGCTTTGTTTCATTTACACTTAGTAGATCTTTTTCTAGCGGTTCACCATATATGGAAAGTCCGCTATTATGAAGAGTGTGTTTCTCAAAATACCATTCTGCGCCATAAATTTCTTGACTGGTCTTTCCATTATTTAAGTAAATTCGTGGTTCAATAGGAGGTGGTAGTTTATAAAGCTCTGTCTTCGTAATATAAGATATTTCAAGTCGGCTAGCCCACTTGGGATGATGATGTTTCAAAGAGTTGTGTATATGAGACACAAAGTAAAAGTCGGAGTTTGAAAGCGCTTGTTCAGTTATCACAAGCAAATCAATATCACTGCTTTGTATATCAAAATCCCCACTACACAAAGAGCCATGAAGAACTATACTAAGTAGGTTTGCCCCAAGTTCTGAGTCAAGGGTGTTAATGAGATGGTTAAGGGTATTGGTTATACCCTTAACCACATCTTCTGTGAGACTTTCATCTATTTTAAAGAGCAGTTTTGCATCATCGTTGATAGTATTCATGTGATGTCCTTTCAGTAATGAATGATCTTAAGACTTAATGTCAGAAATCTGATGGAAGTTAAGTTTCCAATGATCTTTAACCCGAATCCAAATTGAGCTTCTAAAACTTGATACATATCTTTCACTTGTTTCTTTTAGTGTTAGTTTATATGTAACCTGTACACATTCATTTGATAAAACATGTAGATTATAATTATCAATTTCATAGTCCATATATAGACCGTTTATGGTCGAATCGGACTTACTTACCTTATACTCATGTAGTACACCAGAGCTGTCTAATTGAGTAAAGTCAGTTGTTATGTTCTGAGTCGAACGATCAGACTCCTTGATATAGGCATTTAACAGAGTCTTTTCATTGTTTAGGAGTGTATCTCTTACATTAATGTGAAGTGTTTTCATATAATCCTCCTATTCATCTTCGTCTACAACTTGAACCACAATTTTCCCTTTAACATTACCGTCACCTATATACTGCATAGCTTCTGGGACCTGTTCTAATGAATACACTGTGTCTATATAGGGTTTAACATGACCATTTTCAATTAGTGTTTTAATTTCACTTAACTTATAATTAGACTTGGCAGCAAGAATACTGAGATCCTTTCCTGTTTTTGAGGAAAGTCTGTGACCTGTAACTAAAACTTGGAACAGTCTTTTTGTTAAGCCACCCACGATTCTAAAACGTCCCGATGGCCCTAGTCTTTTTTCAATACTTTTGAGTGAATGATGCATAACCATATCTATTATTACGTCATAATTTTTATCTAGGTCTGTATAGTTTTGACTATTATAATCAACAACATGATCTACACCTATATGTTTCATAAACTCAAATTTATCAGCACGATCAACACCTGTCACTTCTGCTCCCAGATGTTTCGCAAACTGTACAGCAAAAGACCCACAACCAGCACCCGCGCCGTTAACTAGAACTGTATCCCCTTTTTGTATTCCGCTTTCAATGACTGCTTGGTATGCCATACATGCCCCTTGTGGGAAAGCAGCAGCTTCAACAAAGTCTAAGTTTTGTGGAATAGGTGTTAACAGTTTCTCATTTGCACATGTATACTCGGCAAATCCACCCCAATTGTTTTCAACAAGGTCTCCAAAAACCTTATCACCGATGTTAAATTTGGTTACTGCATGACCGACTGCTTCAACCACACCAGCAACATCTGAACCGAGTACATTAATTCTTGGTTTGAAAAGTCCCCATAATCTGCTGAAAATCGGTTTGCCTTGAAGGAGATCCCAGTCCCATGAATTAACGGATGTGGCATATATTTTTATTAACACTTCTTCGTCTTTTGGGATTGGCTTAGGCAATTCTTTTTCTACAATATTTTCTACACCGCCGTATTTGTAATAGGCCATAGCTTTCATAGTTAGCCCCCCCTTCTTTACCTTGTTGTTATACTATGATTATGACATAAAGAACAGGATTAATCTTAGTAATTATATATTGAAAAGCAACTCCCAAATGTGCAAGAGCTGCTGATCAGTACGGATTTAAGCCTATCTTTGTTGTGTTTCTTTAAATTTGATTGTTATGATATCTATCCCATTGGGATTTTTAACAATATCGATACTTCCACCGAGTACATTTACTACTGCATTGTGGACAATATGCATTCCAAGTCCAGAGTGGCCTTTATGTTTTTTAGTTGAAAAGAATGGTGTAAAAACATTTTCCAGTTCAGTTTCATTAAAACCAATACCATTATCCCAGTATTCAAGCACAACTTCACCTGAAGACTCCAGTTTCATAGCATGTACATAAATTTTTCTATCAGGATGTTCTGAAAACCCATGTACGACGGAATTCTTAAACAGATTTGAAATAATATTTCGTATTGCTACTGGATCGGTAAAAATTCGCATAGGTTCTATTCGGCATTCTATAGATATTGACAAACGTTCGTTTATTTTAAGATCATTGAGAAGATCCAAAGTGAACGTATTAAGGTCAATATATCTCAGTTCAGAGATTTGACTATCGAATGTAAGGAGTTTAAAGTTCTCAACAAGTGTTACCATTTTATTTAGGTTTCTGTCGATCATTTCATAAGAGTCTAAGCTGCTCTCGAAAAGCGATTCCAGCTCTCCTTTGGTAATCTGACCATTGTCAAATCGTTCTTTTAACACTTCGTGCTTTTTCATAATGAAAGATGTTAAAGAAATACTGTTCCCAAGTGGGGTATTAATTTCATGGGCAACATTGGCTGTTAAATTTCCTAATGCAGCTAGTTTCTCTGAGAGTACTAGCTTGTCTTGTGTTTTCTTTAACTCAGTCAATGAGACTTCCAGTGCATCTTTTGATTTCAGGATTGTATTAATTGAAACAAGTGAAAGTGTAATTACAATAACGGCTAATACGGCAATTAAGTAAAACAAAACGCTTAATCCGTTATAACCATCTTTATACTCTATTGTGAATTTCCATAATGCATTAGGCAACTGTAATGTATTTGTGACTGCATCATTATTGAAGTTCTCATAGTTGGTCACTATACGGATTTCGGAGTTATCCACTTGATTAACTTGATCTATTCTAAGATTGTATTCATTTAATGCCTTTTCTATTCCAGTTTGCTCAAGAAAAACTTTCAAATTGACCACATAATTTAACTGACCATAATAAACACTTTTACCTGGTTCGGGGAAGTAGTCAAAAGGTATTCTACAAATTATGCCCATGCCGCCTTCTACAATCGGAAACGGACCATCGATAACTGTCTCCCCTTTATTTTTAGCCATTAAGACTTTTTCAGTTTGACCCTCTAATTTGGCAACATCCACACCCATAATAGCCTCATTACCTTCTACAGGATAAAAATGAGTGATGGTTGTATCTTGTGCTAATGTAATGTCTTTAATAACAATGTCATCATCTGATAAAAGGAGTTTTGAATACGCCCCAAACTCTTCCTGACTTAAGTCTGGGTTCATTTGAATATGAGGAATAAATCCTTTTAGATTAAAGAGTCGTTCGTTGAATAGCGTGTCAACATCTTCCTCTAAATCATCAAGATGTGCGCGTAAAGCTTCTTTTTGAACATCAACAGCTCTTTCATACTCCATACTTAGTATTAAGCCAAAGAGCGATGTTAACATTATAAATATGAGAATCGTTACAAGATTTCTATTTATATTTTTTAACATATATATCATCCTTAAGTACTTTCAGGTTACCTTTTATCATTATACCCGATATATAGGATGAACCACATACGAAGTGCTTTTTTACCTAAACACCTCACTTGTTTTTGATGGTTTTAATATAAAATAAAATAGACATCTAGAATAACTCCAGTTGTCTATGAAAAGCACAAATACTAATATGAAATTCTATGACTAGTTATTATGGTTTTTGTAAAATGCTTGAACTGTTTTTCTAGTCTTTGGACTGACACTTTGAACCTGGGAATGGACAAATTGCATAATCCTATTCTGATCAGACAATGTACAAGTTTTATAAATTGGATCTAGTACTTCAATAATATCGCTTTTAAGAAGCTCTACTTGTTTCGTTGTATAGGAGCAGACTACGTCTACTCTTAAGAGCAGTTCAACTATTCTTGTAACCAGGTCAGGTTTGTTTAAGGCAATTTTACCAATGTTTTTAATGAAGCACTGAGCTGTCATCATTTTATCATCGTTAAAGTGTAAAGAGTACCTATCAAACACATTATCCAGTTTTCCCATGGTGTCAACTGTTGAAATGTTAGCAAGCATGGTTAGACCGATATCACGGTGATATGAGTTCTTATGATCTAACAAAGTTAAGAAGTCATCAAAATGGTCATAAAAGAATTCTGGACTTTCTGAACTAACTTGGTTTAAAACAAAATAACAATGATAGTAAACCATTATATGTTCATGATGGATCATAAGATAGATTAAAGACTCACGAAGATCGGTGTCAACCAAACATCTTTTGACATAATAGTTTTGGTCAAAATCTTTAGCGGAAATGTCTTCTATTAGGTCTTCTTCTATTAGGTTGTCATCTATTAACATGGTCAATACCTCCTTATGACAAAGAACTTTTACTTAACTGAAATGTAGTATTCTATAATACTTTCATTATTAAGAGCTCGTATTTCAAAGTCTGGCTCACCTGATAATTCAGCACCAGAAGTCAATAGCCATACGCCATCAATATAGTCGTATACATTTTCAATTGACTTGCCTTGATATTTTAACCCATCAATGGCGACGCCATTTAAAGTTCTTGCTTCACGATCTAGAATAAACAATTATAACTATTTAATATTTAATGGGAGTAGTTCTGGTATTAGAAAATCTCCATCTTTTCGAATCAAAATGTTATCAAAGTATATTTCACCACCACCGTACTCTGGTGTTTGAATGCAAATTAGATCCCAGTGGATTCCAGACTCATTTCCATTGGAAGCATTGTCGTAGCAAAAGCCAGGTGTTAAGTGGAAACTTCCACCTATTTTTTCGTCAAACAATATGTCATTGATTGGATGTGTAATTGCTGGATTCACTCCTAATGCAAATTCTCCAATATATCTAGAGCCCTCATCTGTATTGAGGATTTTATTGAGTTTTATGTTTGCCTCCTCATTATTATCAGAAGTGGCATCTGTTATTTTTCCATCTACAAACTCCAACGTTATGTTCTTAAATGCCTCTCCTTGATAGACAGTTGGGACATTAAATTTCACTTTTCCGTTAATTGAGTTACGCACGGGCGCTGTATATACCTCACCATCAGGCAAGTTAATGTAACCTGCACACTCATGGGCTGGAATGTTCTTAATTGAGAAAGTGACGTCTGTTTCAAGTCCTGTTATTCTCACTTGGTCGGTTTGTAACATAAGATTTTTTAAATGTATCATTGCAGGTTCTAGTTTTCTGTAGTCAAGTATACAAACATCGAAGTAAAACTTGTCAAACGCGTCTACAGACATACCTGCGTTTTGAGCCATTGACTCATTTGGATATCTTATTGAAAGCCATTTGGTTTTATTTACTATATAGGCGTTAATGTCTTTTAAGAATAACTCGTTATATTGTTTCATTTGCTCTTCTGAAACGTCAGAAAGTTCTTCTTGATTCAGTATGGATTTGATCATAATATAGGCGTCTGTTGATTTTAATCTTGTCATTTCAACTTTTCTTAATGATTCTAAGCTACTCTTACTTGCACCTATTATCATTTCTTTAAGTACGGTCATATTAGTGTACTTGGTTTGTGGGTATGCTCCAACATCGTTTATAGCCTTAACTATATATTGAACAAGTTCTTCAGGGAACTCACCTGTGACGTCTATTGTGACTGTCATACCAGTTTTAATACCTAAAGCTTGGTTTACAATTATTTGAGCTAATTCACTGTTTCTATTGTCCATTTACAGGCTCCTGTCTTTCTAAGCTATATAAAACATGTCTATATAAAGGGTGGTCTTGATTAAGGTTAGGGTGGTCAAACTCCCCCTCTTGACCAAGTCCAATTTTTGTCATGACATTGATAGACCTAACATTCACCAATGAAGTGAACGAATATATTTTGCTTATGTTCAATACTGTAAACGCAAAATCCAGGCATGCCTTAGCACCTTCTGTTGCATAGCCATTATTCCAGTGGTCTTTAGAAAGCCGCCATCCGATTTCTGTACATGGTGTAAATTCAGCATCAAATTGAACTGTGTATAACCCTATATACCCTATAAATTCATCACTTTTCCACCTTCGAAACCCTAATCTTTCAGATTCAAAATCATGTAATTTGCTCATTTCAGCCTCCTACCTGTTTGTTTAATCAAGTTAATTTATGTTTTATGAGTCCCTATTAAGAAATTCATTTAGTTTTGGTGTTACATTGAATATTGACTCTAGGGAGTTGTATTCATTAATTGATGCGCTATACTTTGCTTCATTTACAGCACCAATACGTGTAGCTCTTACCATAACGTTCTTAGGTGTTTCACTCGAAGGTACGAACTCGAATAGGCTAACCTTGTAACCTTTGCTTTCAAGAATAAGTGTACGCATTGAATCTGCGATCATATCGCTGAGACGTTCTTTGTAAATACCATGTTTCGTTACAGATCCGAGTGGATGTTTTCGCATGTTATCCCTAACTGTATGCTGACAGCATGATACTGTCATGATGTATTTGGCGTCTTCCATAATACCCTTTGCAATTGTCATGTCTGTAGCGGTGTCGCAGGCATGCAGACTGTAGACAACATCTGGCTTCATATTGAAGTTGACTTTGAAAATGTCGTTGCAAATAAACTCCATGTTGTCAAAACCTAGTTCCATAGCGGCTTTTTTAGAGCTTTCAATGACTTCACTGTTGTAGTCAATACAGTAAAATTTTACGTTTCTATTTTGAATTTTTGTGAAGTAGTAATTTGCCACAAATGATAAGTAACTTTTACCACATGCACAGTCTACTAAAACAAGTTCACGTTTAGTGGAAAGTCTATCTAATGCTTTACTGATATGAGCAATGAAGTCATAGAGTTGTTTGTGTTTTTTCATTCGAACTTTGTAATGGTCACCATTTTTATTTGCAAGTCCAATTGTTGAAAAAATTGATTCTAGTTCTTTAATGTTAAGTGTATTGTTGATCTTGTTGTTCATTTCTAACCATCCTTAGTGTTATACGTTTCAAATCCAGTAGTTTTTGCGAACTAAGGCAATAAAAAAAGTAGCCTTAGAGATTGAACAGATCAACAATTGAAAAATAAGGATCACAAAATGAGCTATGTCATACTGATAACTGTGTACATTTTGGGTACAGCAAATATCAGCTTAATAGCTGCTCCTTACCTTTCAATTGTTGAAAATTCGTTCATCTCCAAACTACTTATGCTACTTGGATTTCTATAACACTAAGTTGTCGGAATTAAATTCCACCTTTTATAAATACTTTAACGTTTACTATAACTGAATGATACCATGATGCTTTTTTACAGTCAAGAGTAATTTACAAAGTAGAAGGAGAATCAAAAGATTCCCCTTATTGTTTACAAAACCTAAATGATTATAAGAGACTATACACTTACTTTGGCCTTTATTGCCTCTGGTGATACAGAACCAAGTGAGATAATCATTTTTAGAGCAACATCTACTGGAATATCAAGTTCCTCGTATTTGTCAGGTGTTAAGTATACTAAAAAGCCGCTTGTTGGGTTTGGTGTTGTTGGAATGAATATAGTTGTCATTACTTTTCCGTTTATTTCTATACTCTCTTTAGTAATGAATCCGATACTATGACTGCCTTCCATCGGATAAGTCACAAAGACTGCTTTTTTGAAGTTATTAGACTTGTCACTTGAAAAGTTTTTCATAATGTCTTTTACAGGGACATAAATCGTTTTTATAATTGGAAGTGTTTCGAATAATCTTTCAAACCAGTCATGAATCTTTTTTCCCATAAAGTTGCTGGTAACACCACCTGTAACAAAGATTAATGCCAATGTAATTATCAACCCGAGTCCAGGGATTCTCATTCCTATGGCGCTGTAAAGGCTATTCCCTATAAATGAGTCCAAAATATCAAAAATCTTATAAATCACCCAAAAGGTTATACCCATTGGTAAGACAACAAAAAGACCTGTAAGAAACTGTTTTCTAAAATGTTTCATTGTATTCTCCTTATGCTAGTTAGAGTATGCGTTTCCATTCGTTATTCATGTGAAACATGTCTATTAATGAGTATATATCCACTTTATTAAAGGTTTATTAAGGTAAACGAAATTAATGATGAAATATAAAAAAGGTTGTGGTGTAAGCACAACCTTTCAAACTTATAAGGCTCTTTCATCTGTGTATCTCATGTACGTTCTGTAAGTAACCATTTTGAAATAGATATTCACAATTCCAGCCAAAAACCAACCTGCAAACACTGCCCCAAGTGGTCCAAATAGCCATGAAACATATTGGCTAAGCATACTTGTTGAAAGTACAATTACAAACAATGGTTTAAAATGATTTCTTGCTAATGTAAAACTCGCGCCTAGACCTTCAGTTACACTCATTTCGTCTTCAACTATTGCGATTGTCCATGTTGCGAAATACGCGCCCACTGCAACTGAAAGGAAGATAACACCGTACCCTGCGGTTGGAATACCAATGATTACAACATAAAGGATAAGCCCTATAAGTAATACTGGAGACAGTATTATAAGGACAAAATGTATGAGTAATTCTCCTGATATGACTTTGCCTAAATATGTTTTGATACCTTGCAGAAAGACTGATTTCGATGGTTTTTGGTCGTTGAATGCAGCACTGATCATATTTATTGATCCGACTTCAATTAATGCCCATAAAATTAAGTATAGGATATAGGCAATTACACCAACTAAACCAAGGGATTTTAAAATGCTCATGGCGATTTCAAAACCTTCCATATTCTCAAACCCTGTCATAGCACCACTAGCAATTAGTGCTACAGCACTCCCAACGAAGAATATGCCCATTATAAGTGTCATAAATAGTTTTAGAAATACAGGAAAGAAAACACCGTGATATTTATCGGAAACCAGTAAGGTTTTTTTACAATCATCCATTAATAAGTCGAACCACATCTATTCCACCTCCGTATGATTATCTTTTACTAGGAGTTTGTCCAGTTCACTTTTGTCATTTTCAAGTGTCTTAACATTTGACCAAGCTGTTTCGTTATACATTACAAATATTGATAGATTAAAGAATATCTCAAAGACCATTTTAACAAGTGCACCAATTACGATTGCAATAGATATGACTGGAATGGCAACGAAAAATGTTGCTTTGATAAAAGGTAAAGCTTGAATATACCCTTCTTGGAATGACTCAAAACTCATGTCCATGTTCCCAGTATTACTACCAGTGTCCCAACTGCCACTTCCAGCGTCGCCAGATCCACCAGAACCACCCGCTGTGGATAGGAATGCTGACTTAATAATGACAAGTAGCCCCAAGGGTTTGAAGTTGCCCTTAGCAAATTTCATACTGTTTTTTAAAGCTGATAGTATATTCATATCATCCATTACAATAGAAACTTTCCACATGGTTGTAAAAATAGTAATTAGAATTGGTACAATAAAGAATCCTGCAAACAATGTTAAAAAACCAACAATAACATATGGGAGGAAAATAACAATCCAGAATACAAATAGTAGAATGTTAGTTAGAAGTATTTTAAAGAAGTACTTTCTGACGCCATCTGTGAATACGGTCATACTTAGATCATCCTTATTAAGGATGGCCTTATACATGTTGTAAAGACCAGACTCAACAACAATTCCGCCTACTGCAGTAATCAATACTAATCCCAATGCCCACCAGGCAATTGCCTTGCCATATTCAATGAGAGAGTCAACATTAAATCCCACTTGACCAGCATCTATGGCAAAATTGTACAAAATTACACCAAATGCTATGAACATAGCTGCCTTTGTTAGAACCAGAACAACCTGCGGGAGATACAGTTCTTTATTAGACTTATTTAATTGAAACGCCTGCTTAAAATAATCGAATACTTTCGATATACCTTTCATACTCTTCACCTCAGATCAAATGTAATAGCTCTCATTAACCACTTTTATAGATTAATGATAATACATAGGGCTTAAAATTCAGTATGTGAAGTATTAAAAGTCTATTAATTAAAAAAGCACACTCAAAGTTAGTAATAACTGAGTGTGCTTAATGTTATGCAGTTAATTCACATGTTCGATTTCTTCCAGTTTTCTTAGCTTTATACATGGCTTGGTCAGCTCGAACGATAACTTCTTCAACGTTTTTGTAATTCTCGTTGTCCTCAATGCCTATACTTACAGTTACGTTGATAGTTTCAAGCAGGGTTGTCTGTTCTATTGAACGTCGTATTTTTTCAGAAATCTTTTTGGCGTATGCTTTATTAGAATTAGGCAGTATAATAAGGAACTCCTCACCGCCCCACCTAACAATGGATCCTCTTTCATCGATTTGCTTTTTCAGTATAGTTGCAAGAGATTTAAGCACCTGATCTCCAATGCTGTGGCCCATGGTATCGTTTATTTTTTTGAAGTGGTCAACATCAAGGAGAATAATTGTATATATATTATTGAGTGTTTCACTACGAGATTGAATTTCCCAAAAATGTCTTCTATTCATAAGACCAGTTAAGTGGTCAGTATATGCAGATTCCTGAAGTAGTACGGTTTTGTTGATTTCATCATTTATTATGTTTATTAAGAAATTTGTCATTTGAATAAAAATAATAAAGAGAATTGTAGCATATATTGACTCTGTAACAGCTCTCCAGTTGACCTCTCCGTTTTTAACTAGAAAGTACATAACTGGAGTTTTGGCCATCATCAAAATGAGAATACCTGAAATTTTGACTTGTATCTGTTTTTTGTTCGTATGAATAACAGCAATGATCAATACATTGACCAAAGACATTACATAAAATTGATATGGTGTGGGATAAAAATATATCATTAATAACCGCATGAATCCAGCTACGATTAGCAAGTTTATGGCTGAATGGAGATGCTTTTGTTTAAGCAGAAGTAGAATGCTTCCGAATAGTGATAATGCAATAAACCCTGAAATAAGTGCATACAATGAAAATTCTACAAAAAGAAATTCCAAAATAGTTATTACAGATACAGCTAGTATAAGGTAATGAATTAATGAAACCATATACTCGGCTTTTCTTCTTATGAAATACTCTTCATCTTGATATGAAGTAGTATACCAAGAAATGTATTCTTTAAAAAAATCCATAGAAATGTTGAGCCTCCACTTATATTGAACTTAGAATGTCATTATATCATTCACGTTACGTAGTAACTAGTAATCTCATTTAAATTATGAATAGATAAGGTTAAAAACCATTAAGCTTAATCTGGCTTGAAAAAAGCTGCTCCATTTTTCGGTCGTAAATTTTCATTGAATCAGTAATATCACCACCGAGAATGGGAGAATTCTGATTAACATTAACCAAGTTCGAATCTGAGACATTTGCATAGCAGTATATACAATTGTGATTACAAGTATTGTACGCGCCGATGTCTATGCTTTTGGCACACCCGCATTCAGGTCTTTGATTCGTATCTTTAATGACATCTCCATATAACTCGAAGACTGATTTAATTAAATCATCGTCGATACACTTGTTTTTCTTAATGCCAAACCTTGAAAAATCGTAGGTCTCAGAACATGTTGAAATCTCAAGATTATATGAACCACAAATATCAGAAAAGCCTTTTGCAAGTTGCATAACTTGATCAGTGTCTGGAATAACAATATTTGAGCGTGATAGACGATTCTTAATTTTTGCATAGCTGTCTATGAAACTGAAAACACATTTATTAGTTGAAAATTGAAGTTTCTTAGCGAGTAACTCAAAGTTTTCAAGGTGGGACTCTATGGTTATGGTGTCAGACAGTAAGACAGGATCATATCTCCATACAACTCTATCCTTTCCAATCTTGTCTGCGAGCTTTCTAAATACAGGTACCAACTCACTTTTGGAAGGCAAATTCTTTTCTATGCTTTTAGTATATGAAGTTAGTGTGAACTGAAAATAGTAATTGAATGACTCTAAGGCGTCAAGATTCTTCATTAATGGATATGGATTCTTTGTCCAAAAAACAAAACACTCAACATCTTCTTGTGAGAGTGAGACTCTTGAAATTTGATTACTATTCATTGGATTTCTAACATATACAAAACCTTCTTTTAATCTCTTTAAGAACCAATCTGAATAATAGGATGGAATATCCGTTCGCCTGCTTGCACTGATTATCATTCTATTCTCCTACTTTAATTGAAACACTTCTACAAGTGATGTCTGTGAACATAATCCTCAATAATTTGTGCTTCCACTTTTGTTTTTAAGTATAAGGCATAGAAGTAAGTTGTAACAGTGAAAAGTGAAATTAGTAACAAGGAAAAAAGTGAAATGACCAAGACTCCACCATTAATGCCTATACCGATTAATGGATACATCAAATATAGAATAACAAATAAAGACGCCCCCCAATTCAACGTTATTAATATCTGCTGGATTGGTTGATGCCTGAAGCAAGAGAAGTAGAGATTCAAAAAACTTTCATAACTAATATCATCATCATCTTTTGCAGCCTCTATTTTCGTTTGAAACTTTGATTTTTCAATTTTAGCAACCATGACTTCTTCTTTGGAGCTATCTATCTGAAATGTTTGAAGTTGTTTCGTTTTATTCTCAGACATGAAGTGGATCATGTTGATTGTTGCCAGAATAAGTGACACTGACATTAATAGTATGTTTGTCACCGAATTACTATGATTCAAATCAACACCAGCGTGAATGAACACGATTAGGACTTGAACTCCAGGTATAATGCTAAAAAACATGTTTAAATGTCTATTTGACTGTTTCATATTATCACCACACTTTGTTGACTTATACCCAAATATAAATTGTAAACACTACAAGAACCATTCATCAACTAAAAATAACTAAATTTGAAAGTAATAGCAATAAACAGGCTACCCACGTAATGTTTACGCAGGTAGCCTGTTTATTTAGTAGACTATTACTATAAGTTAAAATGCATGTACTATATGTCTTAAAGTGTTTGTTGCATTTGCTTTGATTGAATCATTATCAATATGTGGCATATTTGTACCTTCTAGAAGAACCGATTGGAAATCAGTTACACCCATAAATGCAAGTACTGCTTGTAAGTAGCTATTACCAAACTCAAATCCCTTTGCTGAACCTTCTGTGTATACACCACCAGATGCGTGGACATGGATGGCCTTTTTATTCTCTAATAAACCTTTTGGACCTTCTTCTGTATATGCAAAAGTTCTACCAGCAATCATTAGTGTATCAATGTACACTTTAACCTTTGGTGGCATTGATAAATTCCACATAGGTGTTACAAATACATACTTGTCAGCTTCAATAAATTGATCAGTAAAACTATTGATTGTACCAACCTTGTATTGCTCTTTCTCTGTCAGAGAGTTAAATTCTTGACCAGATGAAAGTTTACCCCATCCACTAAAAACGTCTTCATCGATGAATGGAATGTCGAGTTTATACAGGTCAAGCTCGTCTACTTGATGGTCTGGATTTTCACGTTTATAAGCTTCTATAAAATTACGTCCTGCTTGTAAGCTAAATGACGTGTTCTGCGGTTTTGGATTTGCTGTTATAAATAATACCTTTTTCATTTTGTTTCCTCCTTGTTAGCCTCTTAAAAGTTATTAATCACTAGTTAGTAATATTCATCAAAAATAAAATACTAACTAGTGATATTAATCTTAAAAAATTAGCACAACTTTTCTTGGTCTGTGCTTTCGTTTCTAATCACAATATATCACTAGTTAGTATTATAGTCAATAAGTTTTGCAAAAATAAAATAGACTAATTGAGTGCAATATAGAAATGACTCACAAGATTGAGTGAGTCATTTCGTAATGCTATATTTTGAAATTTACAACGACGGCTCCTCTTTTATGTTTACTTTGAACCTGTTCATGTGCTTTGCGAATATTCGCTAAAGCGTAAACTGAGTCAATTAAAGGAACAAAATCTTTACTGACTGCCAATTTCCCTATGTTGTCAATATCATCATATGTGGATTTTGAAACGTCAAATGTGAACTGTCTGCTGCTTTCTTTTTTTCTGAACCCTTTTATAATTTCGAGTAATAAACCAAGGCTAATAATAGTACCTGTATAACTTCCATTTTCACTTAGTAGTCGTTTTATATCTGAAATAGGAAGTTTACAAGCTGTATCGATAATAATGTCGAACCTTTCGCTAGAATCTGTTACATATTCTAGAAGGGATTGTTTTTTGTAATCAACAACCACATCTGCTCCCAGTTCTTTGACAAATTTGGTGTCATTGGTACTACATACACCTGTTACATGAGCGCCATTGTACTTGGCAAATTGGACAGCGTATGATCCAACACCTCCAGCTGCTCCGATTATGAGAACACGCTTATTCTCAGTAATATTAGTTTTTCTTAGGAAGTACTGCGCAGAAACTGGTCCAAAAACCAGCGATGCTGCTTCATTGTGACTAATATGTTGGGGTTTAAGTGCTATAGATGCAGACTCTGACAATGTAATAAATTCAGCGTGTGTTCCTGAAATTACGCCAAGTGACCCAAAAACATCATCACCTACTTTGAATCGTTTCACGTCTTTGCCAATTTGTGCTACTGTACCAGAAAAAGTAGTGCCCAGGATTTTGTTACGTGGTGTAAAAGGCCCTGCAAATAATCTGGCAATGAATGGATCGCCACTTCTCATGTGACTGTCTCCAGAGTTTACTGTTGTAGCTATAACTTCAATTAATACTTCATTGTCATTTGGACTTGGTCTTGTTGTTTCCTCAATACTTAACACCTCAGGACCACCGAATTTATGATATTTTACAGCTTTCATAGTTTCACTCCGTTCTATTTGACTTTCCCAGTAATCTTTTTTAAATAATTCTTTACTACTTGTATTCAGTATAGACACTGAGATAACTCTTTTCATTGACTTAAGTCAATACTGGAGTGAAAAAGTGTAAAATAAAAAGAAGCCTGTTTTACAGCTCCTTCTCTAATCGTTTTTTTTATACGGCTTAATGATTCAGGTTTTATACCTAGATAACTTGCGAGCTGATGTTGAGGTACACGACCAATTAACTCAGGTCTTCTATTGATTAGGTTTTTGTACCGTTGTTCAGGTGACATAGAGGTATGAATGAATATGGTTTCATTAATTTCACCAATTTTTTCACCAAGCATAAGGTTTGTCATGTCTTTGAGATCACCAAAACGCTCAAACATATCATCTTTATTTGTGGAATGACTATATATAAGCACAGAGTCTTCAAGGCAACTTAAGGTATATTTGGAAGTGTTGTCCTCAATACTATTGTTAAAGACATTGATCCACTGCTCCTCAGTATAGAATTCACTTGTTACTTCATTACCATCTTCATCGATTCTGTATTGGCGAAGGCATCCTGAAATAACATAAATACAGTATTCAGCTTTATCACCTTGGTGGAGTAATATATCCCCTTTTTTGAAAGTCTTAATTGGAATGTTACCTACAATTTCTTTAAGTGTAGTATCATCCATGTTTGTATATGACTTTAAATATTCAACTAATTGATTGTCGATCTTGTCATCTCTCAAAGTAAAATCCTTTCTTCTATTATAAAATAGCAAAACTGCCTAGTATTCTAATATTTATAAGTGTAGCTGTCCAGTAATTGCTTCTAAATGCGGTTCATCAATCTTATACATTTCTAGCTCTTTAAAGGTGTCTATGATTTTTGAAACCAAGCTCTCAACACCAAAAACTTCAGTGAATGTATGAGAACCAATAATTAGATTAAGTCCTACAAGTTCTGCATATTCTATAGTGTAAAGGATTTTTTCGCCAGTTATATAAACGTCACATTCCTTTTCCACTGCGATTTTAACGTCGTGGTTCAAACCACCTCCACCACAGACAATACCAACGCGCTGAATCAATCTATCATTAAACTTCCAAGCCTGTACAGGTTCTTCGAGTATAGTTTGCACCCTCTCAATTAAGGAAGTCAGTGGAATTGGTTCATTGAACTCACATACCCTGCCAATTTCAAAACCATCATATTCATGTGTACGTTCAATTATATCAAGGCCCAGTTTTTTTTATGAAAGTATCATTTGTGCCAAAGTTACAATCATCTAGTGGCGTATGATTAAAGTAAGCGCTCATATTGTAATGGTTTAGTTTGGTCGTACATGCCTCACGAAGTCCTGGAACACTGTCCCATGCATCGTGATGGGTAATCATTAGATCAACTGAGCTTTCACTTGCTAATTCTATTGTTTTGGGTGTTATGTTTGTACAATACCCAATTTTCTTAATGTCTTTTCTAGCATCAAAGATAACACCAGTTTCTGTTTTGTACTCTTTAAGGTCTTTTTTAACGAACTGGCTATCGATATATTTTATAATATCCATTAATTGCATTGAATGTACTCCCAATTCTCTATTAGTTAGTGACTAAGTAATCAATAACATCATTGTTTGAATAATTGAACTCAATTGGGAATTCCCCTCTTCTAGTTGAATCAAGTGAAAAAGATCCACTCATCTCATATTCTTCAATGTAGTTTAGTGATTTACTAGATAGTTGAGCTGTTAGGGTATCGTAGAATTCCTTGAACCCTATTTCATCCCTAGCTCCAAAGTGAATCTTGCCTGAAAGGTTATTTTCAATAATGTATTCAATTTGTTTGGCTAGAATGTCGTCTGTCATAGTATTGATACTAAGCTGGGGATACACTGTAAAAGGCTCATCATTTTCTAAGGCTGTTCTAATCTCTTTTAGCCTTGGGCTATTTTTCCCCCAGATCATAGGTAGTCTGACAATTGTGGCCTTCTCTTTTAAGGATTCTAGAATAAGATCTTCACATTTTAGTTTATACTGACCGTAGTCAGATATAGCGAAACCTTTGTCAGACTCTATATGTCTCACACTTTGGTCTCCATCAAATACATTAGCTGTTGATAAGAAAATTAGTTTGGCATTCTCCTTATGAATCCAGTGTATGAGTGCTATATGAAGGTCTAACTGGTCATTAAAGTTACCTCTAAGTGACGAAACTACTACATCAGGTTTGATATCTTCAAGTATTTCTATTAGTTTGCTCTTATCGTCAACAGAAAGTTGATAACTTTTATCAAGAGTGGAACATACTTTTGAGTTGTAGGTTCCATAGACTCGCAAATTGCTATTTGACATTAAATGCCCCGAAAGTGCTATTCCTATTAATCCACTTGCCCCTAAAATTAATATGTTCTTCATTTTTCAACTCCAAACTTCTAACACACATATCCAGTGCGTCAACTTATTCACTTTTATATTTAGGTTGTTAACAGTGCACCAATCATTTACAGCGTCGATTTTCAGGTAATGTTTGCATTCAACGAGGTTTGCTAATTCATTTTTTTTGTCATTTCGAAGGGTTTGAATGAAGTGGCTTTCAGCATTATCTGATTCAAACACATAATCGACTATAATAAGTCTTGAACAGACATTTAATGCCTTTAGTAGTCCATCAAATACTATAGATTTATTGGGGAGTGCATGAAAAACGAATGAGCTGACCACTAGATCCTCTTTCGAAAATTTTTGACTTAGTATCCAGTCTTCTAAGTCCATGTTGATTGTCTTAATGAGCGGAAACTTATTGTTTAACTGGTCAGTCATCTCAAATGATTTGTCTATTCCAATGACTTTGAACTCAGAACTCAAATTGCCCGTGAGATTTCCTGTCCCACAGCCTATGTCAAAAACTCTTTTAGGATTTAACTCACGAATACGCCCTTGAACATATTTCATATTGGAATTATAGTTTTCAAAGAATCCCAGTGCATCATTTTCAGGATTCTGTGTCATACTGTCGTATTTTTCGCCTTTTTTCATTTGAATCCCTCCTAGTTACACCCTGGCTCTGAATGATTTCACTAACTCTCTGCATGATCTTTTTCAAAGTTTCTTTTCATGTTTTTATCAAATTTGTCTCTATACACTTTGCTATATTCCTCTGATGTAATGCCAAAACGATTTAGAACATCAGAATAGTACATCATAACATCACACATTTCCTCTATAAAAACGTTCACGTGTTTCATTGTTATCCATAATTTCCTCTTCGCCTTTTTTCTTAATTATAGATATAACTTCTCCGATTTCCTCTATCATATATAAAATAAAAGTACGGCCATGCTCTGGCTCCATGGGAGACCATTTGTGTTTGTTTTCCTCGTATAGGTCATGTGACATAGTGAGCATTTCTTCAATATTAAGTGACTTTTTATTAGATTTAGTCATATGTTCCCCCTGCAGTTTTGTATGTTATATTCTACCATA
>LQAE01000078.1_pt1 | contig 45663 bp, 44 predicted proteins | sample 1535771 | NCBI WGS metagenome assembly LQAE01 (sample SAMN04331582, study PRJNA305678) | bioreactor metagenome | isolation source: bioreactor_1 inoculated with Wadden Sea sediment 1st replicate of a... | place: Germany:Bremen
AAATGACTACAGACGAGGTATAACCAGACTTGAAATGTCAAAACTATGTATTAACATATATGACATTTACAACGAAACAGACACTTCAAGTTTCCAATATAGTGTGTTCACAGATACATCAGACACAAGTGCAATTCGTGCATTCCAATACGGTATCGTGCCTGCGTCTGTTGACAGGCTCTTCCATCCTAATGAAGTTATAAGCCGTGAGGAAATGACCCATATGTTGTATAGGACACTTATCGCAATGGATAAGGACTTGAATTCTGAGCTGTCTCAAGCTCGGACGGAATACTTTGTTGATGAAGATACCATTAAGCAGGAGTATAAACAAGCTGTAGGTTACTTGTGTTATGACCACTCTGTTGTAGAAGGCATTACAGACGAGCGGTTTTGGCCACAGGTCAGTGCACAGGTAGATTATGTTCTTATGTATTCTATGAACTTAATTAAGAGCATTGAGGAGTAATCCTAACAAGACTAAATGAACTGAACAACAAAAAATTATGAAGGATGAGCTTTTATGCTCATCCTTTTGTGTTGCCCTTAATTACCTGGTACACTTTCCAATCAGAATCATTGAAGTGCCACCACTCCGATTCATCCACCAGGAATCCCGATTCTAAAAAGGCCTTTTGTAAAACTTCTAAATTCTTTTTTACATTTGCTGATAAATCAGAACGATCAAATCTGGCTTTCTCTGTAAACTCATCAAAATTCGTTGGCATTTCAAGTTCTTCCCCTTCAGAGTTCACCAGTGTTACATCTAGCGCACAACCGCGGTTATGCTTTGATCCTATTTGAGGATTTGCTACATATTTTTCATTGGGTATACTCTCCCACAGTCTCTCTTGAACTGACACTGGTCGAAAAGCATCCCAAACCTTCAAGCTATACCCACTACTTTTTAACCTCCAGTTTGCAAATGACAGTTTTCGAAGTGTTCCAATCCGAAGTTTCTGAAACTGTTCAAATGGCTGTGTATAGATCGCTTCACCGAAAACATTCTTGTCTGACGCATATTGAAGATCCAACTCCACATCAGGCATCCAATTTGAAATTAAACCAAGTTGCTTCATACCAAATTCTTTCCTGGTCTGATCTAGCGGCTCAATTTCATAGCCTACACCACTCCAGTACTTACAAAACTCTTCTAAAGTGTACTTTCGCACTGCATTAGGAATACTGTCATCAGCAGGATCATGCACTGTCACATACCAAGTTTTGTTCTTAACAACGAAACCAGTCACCAGCATCAGATGACCTTGGGAATATGTCTGAAGCGCATTCTCAAACCCTTTTTCCTTTGAGGTTTTAACTGAAACGACCACCGCAACTCCCCGCTCTATGCTGCGAGTCAAATCACCTATTCCATTAAAATGACGTACCACTGCTCTAAATCCCAGTTGGGATACTGCAGCCATATTCATAGACCAATTTCCATAAATATCATTTTTAACATCATAAACACAGCCAGCCATTTTCTCTGGTATAACTTTGTATCCAAAGGCACTTACTGCCATAGCACAGGACGTAGGACTACATATTCTTCTTCCAATCTTTTCAACTGGATATTGTACATATACTGGCGCCGGGAAAAAACATGCCTTTAAATATGTACTAGACTTTGTCTCAGAGCTATCTACATGATTTTCATGCCTTGGTTCAACTAAGAAAGATGCAAATAAACCCGTCAGGTTGATTGAATATGCATAATCTTTATCTGAATCTGAACAGATCATAACACGCACTCTTTCAATATTGATGGCATTCGTTGGTGTGAACACATCTATGTCGAGTACACCGAAAGGATCACTTTGGCGTTTATAACTGCCTTTTCGATCGTCTAGTGCCCAGGTTGCAAGTTGAAAAACCTTAGACCATCTTTTATTTGCGTACACCTGAAAATTTATATGAATAAGCTCCTCTTTCGTAAGGATCATATTCCAAGAAGGATCATTTCTTTAAATTCAAAATTTGTGTCTATTTCATAGAAATTAGACTTGGACTTTTTACCGATTTTAAGTATATCTATCAATTTTGCCTTATCCATTTAGTCTCCTCATTATAAAAAAAAGAAGCTGCCAATAACCAGTTGACAGCCTCCATATAACTAAGTGTAGAGGGGATTAATTTCTACACTTGTTGCTAAGATTCAAGAACTAGTTTACCATTTCTGCAAAACCAAACCACCAGTTACCACGAGTTGTCTTTTCCCAGTTTGATAAGTTTGTAGAAACCATAATCTGATCTGTGTAATAGTAGATCGGCATGTATCCGCGACCTTCCATTACAAGAGATAGTGCTTCTTGAAGTGTATCAAAACGTTCCTGACCCTCTTGAACAGTTGCCGCTTTAATAAGGGCATCGTACTCTGGACTATTCCACTGTGCATAGTTGTTAGGTGAGCCTTGAAGGAACATTCCCAGATACGTCATTGGATCTGAGTAATCACCAATCCATCCACCACGCGAAATATCGAAATTGTGATTTCTTCTTGTATCTTGGAATACAGCCCATTCTTGATTGGCTAACTGAACACTAATGCCAAGGTTTTTATTCCACATTTCCTGAATAGCTTCTGCAACAGCTTTGTGGCTCTCAGAAGTATTATATAAAATTGTGAATTCAGGGAATCCTTCACCGTTAGGGAAACCTGCATCTGCTAATAGTTGTTGAGCTTCTGCAACACCACTGCCATCCATTGGAATGTCGAAACTTCCTGCAACATCAGCAAACACATCACCGTTTGCATCGCGTGACGCTTGAGAAACCATGTTCTTTCCAGGAACCTGACCACCTTTTAATACAGTTTCTACGATAGCTGTTCTATCAATAGCTAGAGAAAGTGCTTTACGAACATTAACATCATCAAGCGGTTTGATAGTTGTATTCAAATTGTAGTAATACACACCGTCATATGGAAGAATCATGAAAGTTGGGTCTTCAGCCAAAAGTCTTGGAATTTCTGCTGTTGGCATATCGTCAATTACATGAATCTGACCTGACTCGTAACCAGTTAATGCTGTAGATTGATCTACTATCATAAGAGCTTCAATTTTCTCGATTACAACTTGATCAGCTCTCCAATACGAATCATTCTTTGTTAATATCAGCTTGTCACCTGAAGCGTATGAATCTAATTTAAATGGACCATTTACAATATTTATAGATGGATCCATTGCCCACATTCCATCTGGCCCTGCAACAACGGCTTCTTCACGAACTGGCATGAATGTGAAAAATGCTGTAAGACCAAGGAAGTATGGTGACGGTACTTTTAAAGTAACCTCAAATGTCTTTTCATCGACTGCTTTAAACGTATCTACATTTGCTTCATCGAAGATCCAAGAGTATTCAGACGCTGTTTCTGGATCCAAAACACGTGCCCATGCATATTCAAAATCTCCTGCTGTTACAGGTTTACCATCAGACCACTTTGCATCTCTTAGTGTAAATGTGTATGTCAACTTGTCATCCGATACAGTGTAACTTTCTGCAATACCAGGCTCAAGCATACCATCTACTTCTCTCATTAAGCCTTCAAACATATGGTTGATAATGTCGCCACCATCAACTGCTGTATTTAGGCCTGGATCAAGTGTTTTAGGTTCAGAACCAAGGTTCCATACTAAAGCTTGCTCAATTTCTTTAACTGGCTCCTCTGCTGGTGCCTCTTCTTCTTCAGCAGGTGCTTCTGTTTCTGCAGCAACTGGTTCTGCCGCTGGTTCTTCTGCTGGTGCTGATGAACATCCTGCAAGTGAACCCATGACAAGCATTAATACCATTAACCATGCTAAGTGTTTCTTCATCATTTTTGTTCCTCCCTTTTCCTCTTTATGTATTCAGACCAGCCCCTCAGTTGATCTGATTCCAGCCAACATCAATCATCTAGAACATAATCATTTTATTTCCTACTACATTTTCACTGTATTTTTCTAGTCCAAGGCCTGGACCATGAGATGGTCTAAGAACACCTTTTTGACTTTCAAATCCGAAGTTCAAACTTTCCTTGTACATTGACGGAACATCTAAGTCAGCAAGACCAACCTGACGTCTTCCACATCCAAAGTGTACAGCAGCTGCTATACCGATTGGACCTTCCATCATACAGCCAATCATACATTCCACTTCAAAGGCTTCCGCTAATGAAGCGATTCTCATTGCGGGTTCAATGCCTCCCGTTTTCATTAGCTTAATGTTTATGAAATCAGCGGCTCGCATTTGAATAAGTCTAATTGCATCTTGATAGGAAAACACACTCTCATCAGCTAAAATGGGTACAGGTAAGTTGTCTGTGACAAACTTCATACCTTCAAAATCATGTGCAATCACAGGCTGTTCTACTAGTTGAATGTCTATGCCTGCGTCTAACATGCTGAGTACAGCTCTAACAGCTTCTTTTCTTGTCCACCCCTGATTGGCATCTAGTCTAATTTTTGCATTTCCAGAAACCACATCATTTATGGATTTCATTCGGCGAATATCTAGTTGAGGATCATTCCCCAATTTGATTTTCAAAGCTTTAAAACCTCTTTGAACCGCATTTTGCGCGTCCTCTGCCATAATTTCCGGGGTATCCAGACTAATGGTCATATCTGAGTCTAGCGACTCCTTGGCTCCGCCTAAAAGCACGAATAAAGGTGTCTTGTAACGTTTAGCCCTTAAGTCATGTAGCGCTATATCCATCGCTGCTTTAGCGCTGGTATTACCAACAATGCCTGAGTGTACAATACGCATGAGATCATCCCAGTCATCAATTGACCTTCCTTGAATTCTCAACCAGATCTCCTGAACTGCAGCTTCGATTGATCCATTTGTATCTCCTGTGATCACTACAGTTGGTGAAGCAGCACCATAGCCCACCAGCCCTTCATCCGTCAGGATCTTTACCTGTATCGAAGATACCGTTTCTAAAATACGAAGTGCCGTTTTAAAGGGTTTATTGAGTGGAATATCTATTTTGCTTGTTTCCAGTTGTTTGAGTATCATTCCTATTCCCCCGTCGTTCTTAATAAAGCAATCATATAAATCTTGCTAATAACTTATATTATATTTCTTGATTTTTTCATAAAAGCTGGATTTCCCTATTCCAAGATCCTTAATCGCCAATTCACGATCTCCCTCAGTTCGATTCAAAGCTTTCATAATCTCAGTTTTCTCAGCCTGCTGCACCACCTCCTTTAATGGTTTAATTTCACTCGGCGTCTTGATATAATTCACTTTCTTCCCGAGCGTATCAAGAAGAAGGTGCTCAGGTAGTATCAATCCGCTATGTGCTAGATTTATAGCTCTTTCCAGTATATTTTCGAGTTCTCTCACATTGCCTGGAAAGTTATGATTTTGCAGCATGTAAAGTGCGTCAGGTGATATTTCATGAAACTTCATATCTAGCCTAGAGCATATTCTCGGCATAAGGTTTTCAACAAGTTCTCGAATATCTTCGCGTCTTTCCCTAAGTGGCGGAATGGTAATTCTTAGAACATTTAGCCTGTAATACAAGTCTTCTCTAAATCGCCCCTCCAATACTTCATCGTCTAGATTCTTATTTGTTGCGGCAATAATTCTGACTTTTATGCTAACTGGCTTAGTACCACCAACTCTGAAAAACTGGCAATGTTGTATGGCGTGGAGCAATTTCACTTGAACATGCGGAGGAATCTCACCAACTTCATCTAGGAATAAAACACCGCCATTTGCAAGTTCAAAGAAACCTGGTTTGCCTTTACTGCTAGCACCACTAAAAGCTCCAGATGCATATCCAAACAACTCGCTTTCTATAAGATGCTCAGGCAAGGCACCACAATTCACTTGAATAAATGGTTGTTCACTTACAGAAGAATTCTTATGTATTGCCTCTGCAACAACATTCTTCCCTGTACCACTTTCACCCAAAAGCAAGACGGTGGATTTACTAGCACTAGCACTTTTAGCAAGTTGTTTTACTCTATTCATGCTTATACTTGATCCAATAATTTCTGGTAGCAAGTCTGAATTCTTAGAAACTAAAAGTTTTTCTCTAATGTTTTCTAGCTCTCTTAATGCAGTGTTTCTTTCTCGAATAAGCATGTTAAACTCGGAAACATCCTCAACAACAAGAAGTGCTCTATTAGCCCCTTCTTTGGTTCTAATCCCCCGCAAGGAACAAAGAACTGGTCTTCCGTGAATATTCATGTATTTGCTTTCAAATCCCTTGGAAGTTCCAGATGCAGTGTTTGATAGCTTTGACACAAGCTCTGGTTCATTAAGAACATGCACTAGAGGCATTCCTATTAAGTTGACATTTGATTTACTCCCTTTTCCCTGAAAAGTGCGTCCCCTTAAAAGATCACCAATGGACTCTTTTCTAAACGAGTAACCATGAGACTGAACAAACTTAACTTTGCCTGTCCTTCCATCTATGACGACCATATGTCCAAAGCTTTGAATAAACTGGATTGGATAGTTACGACCGTCCACCAAAATATCTATATGACGATCTTTCAGATCTATCTGCACTGAAATCCGTCTGTTTTCATATACCTTTGTCATTTCAAGTTTTGTACCAATTTCATCTACACTAATTGTTTTGACTAAGGCTAAGTCCCCATCATCAATCTTTCCGATTGCTACAATTGCAGTACCTTGATTTAATTTTGTCATGATTCCCATTTTTTCTAGGAGGGCTTTGTCTAAATGACCGTCATCCTGTCCCAGGGAGGTTATAGCAAGAATGACTATATCTCTAGATTCCAGAATTCCGGAATCATACTCTGCACCTGACAATTCTTCCATTCCAAAAATTTCTCTGGCTTTTCTGTTGAAGGTTTTGACCACTCCAGAATCATCAACAACAATTATGCCTTCTGTTAATACATCCAGAATTCCGTTTTCCATATATTGTATTCCTCCAAACAAAAAAGGCCCGAAACACGTAAGGTTTCGGACCCAATATACCGATACGTACGACTGAAATAGCCGCTTGTGAGTACATCGAACGAATTGTTCAATATTCAGAATTTTCTATATTATAACATGTTCTGCACGAAATGCCAACTTGACAATTTCCATTTTTGCTCTCTATACTGAATTAAACACATTTTATGGAGGGGATTATGGATACAAACACAGTATATGTTGTCGGACATGGAAGAACCCAATCTGATAATCCAATTATGAATGTCTACACACAGTTTTTTGTTGGTTTTTCCGTAAATGTGGAAACCGACGAAGTCGTTGACGCTGCGGCGTCTGTAATTCTTGAAGAAACAAAGAGCTTTGTACGGTCATTATTTGTAGGGAAAAAATTTGATGACATTCATAATGACATCATCGAAGAAATTGAACGCCGCTACTGGGGCAGTTCTCAGCGCGCTCTTATCGTTGCCTATAAGGATGCTGTTAAGCACTATATTGAAAACAAAAATAAATACTATGGCTGATATGATTTGGTACATGTTTTGCTTATTTATGAAGAGTAAGAAATATGTGAACACGATAACTCAGGAGGTTATATGGATTTCATACGATTAAACTCTATCATTCATGGACAGAGTGCAGACATGTCTGTCATACTCAAAGATCTTACCTATAATAAAGTTCTTTTCTCACATAACACGCAACAAAGAATGAGATCAGCTAGTATTATTAAGCTTTTTATACTGAAAAAGTGCGCTGAAGCCTTTAAACAAGGCGAGATTTATCCAGAAAGAGAAGTCTCAGTTAATGAGGTGGATCAAGTTGAGTTCAGCTTGATTACAGATCTTTCAGCCCGCAGTTGGAGACTTGATGATATCGCAACGCTCATGATCATTCTCAGTGACAATACCGCTACTAATATTATGATTAATATTCTTGGAATGGGTTCTATAAACCGTTTCATATCAAATTCAGGGTTCAGTGACACACTTCTACAGCGAAAAATGATGGATATTGAATCCGCTAAAAGCGGTCTTGATAATTATACGAGTTTAAAGGACGCTTCCACACTTCTTGAACATCTACATAAATCTGCTGAAAACCAGGACCCCTGGTCACTGTGGATGAAAACTATTCTATCCAAGCAAAAAGACCGTTCCATGTTAGGCCGCTACTTACCTGAATCTATTGCATTATCCAATAAAACGGGATTAAACGATGGTGTACAACATGATATTGGTTTTTTTGAATATGGAGGATCTACATATCTCTTTGGTGTCTTTATCGAAGGGGAGCCTGATGAAATAAGAGGCTCTGAATGTATAGGGAAAATTGCTAAAATTATGTACACGGAGGTTCAAAATGGATAATAAATACTTGGTTAAGTCACAACTGGCACCGATACTACTACACCCTGATCCTGGGTCTGAACTTGCTGATGAAGCTATCTATGGCATGGTTTTAGAAGTGCTTGAAACCCGTAAGGAGTGGGCTTACGTACAAATGGAATATGGGTACAAAGGTTGGATTCTTATAGAACACCTTAGCCAAGAAAACGTTGATGCCTGGATAGAAGACAGAAATGCACTTATAAAATCCCCCTTTGCTGAAGTTTTACCTAATAATACATATCGTGGGTTTCCTATAATAAACCTTGTAAGAGGAAGCTCGGTTATTTTAATTTCCGAAAAACCGGACAAGGATGGATGGTTAAAAGTTAAACTCCATGACCAAACTATTGGATTTTGTAGATTTGAATGGATTCGCCCCTATTCCAGTTTTCCGGAACAGGATAATGAAAATGCACTCAGAAAAGCTATTATTCACGATGCACTTGGTTATATTGGAACACATTATAAGTGGGGCGGTAAATCCCCAGCAGGGATTGACTGCTCAGGACTCGCTTTTATGTCTCATTGGATGAATGGTATATCAATTTTTAGAGATGCGGTTATTGAACCTGGATACTTAGTAAAAGAAACCACTGAGGATCAGGCAAAACCTGGTGATTTACTTTACTTTCCAGGCCATATTGCAGTCTACCTCGGGGAAAATAAGTACGTTCACTCCACTGGGTCACAGGGGGGTGTCGTTTTAAATAGCCTTGATAAGAACTCAAAGCAGTTTCACGAAAAACTCCGAACAGAACTATATGCATGGGGCACGATTTTTTAACATTTGGCACACTTCTTGTATATGTAATATGTCAAATAGAATTCAAGGAGGTCAATCATGACAACAAAAGATAACATCCTTTATTTTGACAATTGCAGTGCAGTAGATATGGCGAATAAGTACGGTACACCATTACTTCTTATTTCAGAATCAAAAATTACTAAAAAAGCAAATGAAATCCGTTCTAGTTTTCTTAATAAATACAACAACGTCAGAGCTGTATATGCCTCAAAAGCGTTTTTAAATTTAACAATGTGTAAATTCATCGAACGGGAAGGCTTAGGTCTGGATGTTGTCTCTGGTGGTGAACTCTTCATTGCTAAGTCAGCAGGGTTTCCTATGGAAAAGGTTATTTTTCATGGAAATAACAAGTCTAAAGACGAGCTTCGAATGGCAGTACATTCTGACGTAGGCCGAATTGTTGTAGATAATCCCTCAGAACTCAAGCTACTTGAAAAGATATCTTCAGATTTGAATAAATCAGTTACTATTCTATTCAGAATTACACCTGAGGTTCAGTCAGATACCCATGCATACATCGCCACTGCAAATAGAGATTCAAAATTTGGATTTCCACTAGAGCTTGTTACTGAACAGTATGCATATGCAGCCAAGTCAAAGAATCTTACACCCGTTGGACTCCACTTCCATGTAGGGTCTCAACTCCAATCAAACACATCACATTTAAACGCTCTTGATGTGGCGCTAAAGCTCATAGAGGATCTTTATAAACAAGATTATACTGTCTCTGAACTAAATACTGGCGGAGGGTTTGGTGTTCAATATACTGAGTCTGACAAAGAAATGCCTCTCGAACACTTTACTTACCCAATTATGGAACGTATAGAGTCTTGGAGCAAATCATCAGGTATAGAACGTCCACTTGTTATTATTGAGCCAGGACGGTGGTTCATCGCAAATGCTGGACTAACACTTTATGAGATTGGAAGTACAAAAGACATCCCTGGCGTACGTAAATACGTATCAGTGGATGGTGGTATTCCTGACAATATACGACCCGCTTTATATACTGCAAAATACAGAGCCGTTATTGCCAATAAAATGGGAAATACAACATCTGAAATGGTAACAATTGCTGGAAAATGTTGTGAGTCAGGTGATATACTCATTAAAGACATTTGTTTGCCTTGTGCTGAACGCGGAGACTTGCTCGCTGTGTTTGGAACAGGTGCATATACGGAATCCATGTCAAGCAACTACAATTACCTGACACGCCCAGCTGTTGTTCTAGTTAGCGAGGGAAACGACTTTCTCATTAGAAGGCGTGAGACGTATGAAGATATGATAACGAGAGACTTAATACCTGATCATCTTAAATAAAAAAGATAGCTTACGCTATCTTTTTATCTGTCTTGTTGCATATTCTGGATCATTTTCATAAGTGTGTTTCTAAATGCTTCTCTTTCGTCATCATTGATATCTGTGAAAAGCGATTCAAAAATACGTTCAGATATTACTGTGACTTCTGGTCTAAGACCCAATCCTTTTTCAGTCATTGACACAAGGATGGATCGGCTGTCTTCAGGATTCTTCCTCGTTTGAACATAGCCATATTTTATAAGCTTATTAATAAGAGTTGTAACTGTCGACTTGTCTTTTTTTATGCTCTCTGCAATCTGACTTTTGGGCATTTCGCCATTTTGGAACAACTTGCTGAGAATATCTCCATGTGATGGCACAAGACCTTCAATACCAACCTTATTCATTTCAGAAACGAGCGACTTGTTGATTTCCTCCCGTAGACTGCTAATGAGTTTTAAAGTATTGTCTATTTTCATACTTACATTATAGTTGGATGCAAAACTATTTGTCAACTTGTTAATATGACAAACGGCCTGCCATTTTTCAAGCACGCCGTTTGTCTAGCCATATTTTTTTACCCTTTGAGAGGTATAAAAACCTTATCTTTTAGTTTGTACGTTTTGTCATTCAGCATTAAATCAATTACATCGCCTTCGACAAGATCAATTTTTAATGAATCATTAATCGTTATTAAAATGGTTCTACCACGGAACTTCACTTTGAACGCAAATTCATCCCATCCATCAGGCAGCCATGGTCTAAGTGATATGCCACTCTCAGATATTCTGAGTCCAGCAAATCCATAAATCATGGAAAGTGCTGTACCCGCCAAATTCGCCATATGAAGACCGTCTTTCGTGTTTCCATGGGTGTTCTCAAGATCAAGCTTCAATGAATCTCCAAAGTATTCATATGCTTTCTCCCTGTAACCTACACGCGATGCCATTATGCCATACACACAAGGGGACAATGATGAGTCATGGGTCGTGATTCCCTCGTAATAATCATAGGACTTTTTCATAGTTTCTAGATCTGTATATTCCTCAAGCAGGAAATGTGCAAGCACTGTATCAGGTTGTTTAAGCACTTGATATCTGTATATAGTTAGCGGATGGTAATGTAACAGGAGGGGATAATGTTCTTCTGGTGTATTCTCAAAATCCCACTTTTTCTTGTTTAAGAATCCGTCATCCTGCATGTCTATGCCAAGCACCTTATCATGTGGTAAGTACATCGTTTTAGCGGCTTTATCCATAATCTGAATTTCTTCAGAATTAATACCAACTTTATTCATTAGGGTTTCTAATTTTGCAGGAGCATGCGCTTTAAATAGGTCATAAATTTTAACTGCCCATTCTAAGTTATGCTTTGCAAGAGCATTCGTATAATAGTTATTGTTCACTATCGCCGTGTATTCATCTGGACCAGTTACAGCATCGATTTTGAATAAGCCATCATGGAAATGACCCATTTCTATCCACAGCAGCGCTGTCTCAAATAATACTTCTGCACCATATTGCTCCATAAAGTCCAAATCATTTGTAAAAATGTAGTGCTGAATAAAGGAATGTGCAACATCTCCATTAATATGGTATTGAGCTGTTCCAGCAGGATAGTACGCAGAACACTCTATACCAGAGATCGTTCTCCACGGAAACTTAACACCCCTTTTATGTCCAAGGGCCTTTGCCCTGTCCCGAGCTGCCTCTAGTTGATTGTACCTGTATAATAAAAGATTTCTTGCTATTTCATTTTGACTAAGCTGGAATGTTGGTAGAATGTAAATTTCCGTATCCCAGAAATAGTGACCTTCATACCCTTCACCCGATAACCCTTTGGCTGATATGTTACTAAACATATCTCTACCAACAGATTGATACAACTGATACATGTTAAACCGAATGGAAAGCTGATCTTCATCATTGCCTTTTATAACAATATCTGAAGCGTTCCAAAATGTATCTAGATGCCTTTTTTGCTCTGCTTCGAAATAGTCAAAAGACTTATTTTCAACTTGATCTAGAACTGATACTACTCTCAACTCTGGATTTTCGAATCTTATACCATCTGAATAAACGTTATACTTGGTCAAACAAATACTATTTGAAGCTTTAAATGTGAATCCATATCTACCATCTTCAATACTGGAAGTGTCCTCAAGCAACACCTGGACTTTTAAAGTATTGTCCGAGTGTGTAGAAATACGATGCCTTGAACCACACGACAGCTGAATACAAGAGTGAACCGTTTCAAACTCGCAGTACATTCCCGAAGCATCACTTCTAGCTTTTTTTACTTTAAGCAGTCTCGCATGTTCACTAGCCACTCGAGGGTCATCGGGATTGGTGTAATTGGTCACGTCTGTATCCATTGTACTAGTAATGTGAATTTCACCTTCATAATCAACTTGTACTTCTTGTAGGAAAAGTTCCTTAATTTCAAATGAGACTAGTCTTCTTATTTTTATTTTAGCAGTCTTACCAATTTTGGTTTGATAACTAAAAACTCTCTCGGAGTATCCTCTATCAAGGTAGAGTGTTCTACTATAGTTCGCATGAGCGTCAGAAAACAGACTCACCGCTTCTCCGTCCAGCTTTATAGTTATGGACTGCAGATCAATGAGATTGGGCTGTTTGTCCTGAAACTCAGGAAATCCATAAAGCTTTTCCGGATGACTGACGGGCAGTGTGTCATAGACGCCATTAATATATGTGCCTCGAATGCCCTTTGCTGTCTGATCATACTCTTCTTCAAAGCAACCTCTTATTCCCAAATAACCATTGGCCAAGGTAAAGAGACTTTCATTAACGAGGAGCTGATCCATCTCGAGCGCATTGTTTTGGTATTGCCACATGATTTCCTATCTCCTATTCTTTCACTGCACCTGATGTTAGACCAGATATAATCTGTCTTTGGAACAGAATAACAATAATCAGTGTCGGGATCGTTACAATAACTGTGGCTGCTGTAACTTGCCCCCAGAAAATTTCAAACTGTCCTCTCAGGTATGAGATAGCTACAGGTGCTGTATGATAACTCGCATCTGAGTTAAGTGTCAATGATAATAAGAACTCGTTCCACACACCAATGAATGTAATGATCGCAGATGTGAAGAGTCCTGGTAAAGCCAGCGGAAGTATGATCTTTATAAACGTTTCCCACTTCGATGCACCATCCATGAAAGCAGATTCCTCCATTTCTTTGGGAACCTTCGCAAAGTGTGTTACAAGAATATAGATCGCAACTGGAAGTGAAATCATTGAATACGGGAGTGTTATCCAGTATGAGTTTGTCCATCCTAGATCCACAAAGCTCCTGTAAATGGGTCCAACAACAATCATTTGTGGGAACATAGACGTAGCAAGTACAACTGCAAGCAACAGCCGTTTTCCAACAAACTCAAGTCTTGCAATTGAATAAGCACAGAATGCAGCAACAAATGTCACATATGTTGTTGTAATACACGAAATAATTAAACTGTTTTTCAGTGCGTTAAATATGTTCGCTTTGAACAGCGCTGTATAGTGTTCCAGCGTTGGCTGATCTGCAACGATCTTGAGAGCATTTGCCCCAAATATCTCTGTTTCCGGTTTAAAGGATGTAATCAATACCCAAATGAATGGAAAAATTATAATAAATAAATAGAGTGCAATCGCCGTGTAAAATAGATATTTAGTACTTTTCTTTTCCATGGGATCACCTCTCTCCTGATACAAGCTGTACATCTAATAGCTTGATGTATGCATATGAAATAATACCAACAACAAGTGCCATTACGAGAACAACTGCTGAGCCATAACCAAATCTAGTCTGGGCGAACATTGCCTTATATGCATAAATGGATATAGACTCCGTTTTGCCACCTGGACCACCACCGGTTAGAACCCAAATAAGGTCAAACACTCTGAAGGCATCTAGTGTTCTAAATAGGAGGGCAACCATAATTGATGGCTTTAGCAGAGGTAATGTGATATTCATAAACTGTTGCCACTTGGTAGCCCCATCTATAGATGCCGCTTCATACAAACTACCTGGTATTGTCTGAAGACCTGCGAGTAGCAGTAAGGCCATATAAGGCGTTGTCTTCCAAACATCAGCCATAATTACAGCTGATAATGCACTAGAACCTGTAAGCAATAAGTCCGCTGATGTCTCAATCAAACCTGTTTTAGCCAGTAGCATTGCTACAATGCCATTTGATCCGTTATATAAATACGCCCATATAAGAGCTGCTACTGATGTTGGTATTGCCCAAGGTATTAAGGACATTGTTCTGATCATACCTCGTCCTGCCATGGACTTGTTCATAATAAGTGCTAAAACAAGACCTAATACCAGCTCTAACGTTACTGAACCTACCGTAAAGATAATTGTAATAACAAGGGCATTTATGACACGCTCATCATTCATGATATTTTTAAAATTGTCTAGCCCAGCATAATTAGGAGAAATATATGCTGTGTTTAGTTCGGATGCAACTGCATAAATGTCTTCTTCTAAAATAAATGCTTCTTGGCGAGCGTAGAGTGTATCTAACATTGAAAATGCTGATTTGTCTAGAGTATTTAATCTGTCAGTGGTACTTTCGTTTAAATCTCCAATACCAGTGTTTGTACCGAAAATGCCGTTTACCTCTCCTAGTTGCTCGGAGAGTTTTACACGCATGGAATCTATTTGTGCCTTTGTTTCATCAGACTCTACCACGTCAAGTTCTGTCTCAAGATAGTAGTCTAAGTAGTCATACGTTTCATTAACTAGATCTAAGTTGTAACGTTCATTGAAGTATAATCCAGATTTCTGCTGATCATTCAGCTGGAAATCGAAGAATGCATACTTAGTTGATTCGACAATTGGAAGTATTGAGAATAATAATATGAATATAATAGCTGGAGCAATGAGAACATATCCCAATCTTCGATCTAGAAATTCTCTAATTTTCATCAAGCGATCACCTTCTTACCTATTACATAATTTAAAATTACTAATTTCACCGTATATTTCTTTAAAAAAGCTTTAGTGGCTAAGTTGCCACTAAAGCTTTTGGTTTCACTTTAATCTCTTACTTTTCAAGTGCAGTGTTAATTTCCATAACAGCATCTTCGAGCTCGCCATTTGCAGATAGATATTCATGAGCCTTCACTTGAATCATATCTGATACTTCTGCGTAGTTTGATGCAACCGGGCGTGCAATTGTTGTTGAAAGCGCTTTTTGGAACGCCATGTCTGTTAGGAGTGCATTTGATGCAAGAACGTCTTCATCACTTAGAAGCGCATTAAAACCAGGTAAGTAACTACCTACTGTTGCGTTGATTTTCTGTCCTTCTGGTCCAGCAATAAACATTAAGAAGTCCATTGCACCTTCTTGGTTAGCTGAATTTGCATTCATACCCAGAATCCAGCCGCCAACAGTTCCGCCATTAGGCAGCGGTGCATATGCAACTTGATCAGATTTAACTGGGTACTCGCCACTAGCAGCCATACCATTCATATAAGGCCAGTTACGTGCGAACACTGATTCACCATTTAGGAAAGCACTATGTGTTTCACCTTCAGTGAAGTTCAGAATGTCTTTAGGCGTTGCGTCAGAGTCAGCAAATGCCTTCATAACTTCAAGACCATTTTCAATGTCCGACCAGTTATTTGTGAACTCGTTTACATTACACGTTAAACCTTCATACTGCTTTGATTGGTATACATGACCAAACTTCGTTTCACCTTGACCTGCATACTTTTCAGCCATTGCCAGGAAATCTGTCCATAAATATGCACCTGACTCTAGAACAGCAGCATCTTCTGCTGATACGATATCAGCTCTGTAATATAGGAAACCTAGATCTGAGAAGTATGGAAGAACGTAGTTCTTACCTTTATACTTACCAGATGCCATAGAACCTGCATTAAAATCAGTGATTTTCCAACCCGCATCTCGAATCATGCTATCCAGTGGCTTAAGATAACCAGCTGCGGCAAATTCTCCTGCCCATACAACATCCATCGAAACAATGTCATACTCTCCAGATTGACTTGATAAAGAGTTCATAAGTTGGTCATGCATGTTTCCTGAATCGTTTGTCATAACGATCGCTTCTACTTCATACATTTCGCTTTTAGCATTGAATGCCTTAACAATTTCATTAAGGGCTTCAGTTGAATCTGCCTGAACAGCAAATTTTACAACTGTCTTCTCAGCTGGCATTTCTGTAGGGTCTTCTGTCATCGTTTCTGTTGGTGTTTCTGCAGGTGCCTCTGCTGGTGTATCTGTACTAGACGAACAACCAGTCAGTGCCATAGACATCATCATGACTAATGCGAGAATGATCGCAAATGTTTTTTTCATTTTTTAACTCCCCCTTGAGTAAAAACTTATTCTTCTGAAAGACAATATTATTATAAGGCTTGCAAAATCGTCATATGTATAATATTTTAATGTTACTTACATGATTTTAATGTACTCAGGAAAACGATTTTTAGTTTGTTCATCGTGAATTCATTCGATCCGTTCAACACCAATACATGGAGGTCCATATGTCATCTCGTCATATTCATCTAAGGATGGAAAACTTAAATACTTTTTATAAACATCCTTCTTACTATCTCGAAAGAAAATTACTTAGCGCGATGAAAAGATGTACAGATACAGATGTTATTGAGATTCTAGATGCAATCAACGCCCTTGAACGCGCTAGACTTGCTGACACCCCTCTTAGGTCCACAAAAAACTCCCTCATAGCCTCTTGTACCCTATTTGCAAGGGCTGCAATCGAGTCAAATGTTAATCCTGAAGATTCCTACTCATTAAGTGACGTGTTCATTTATGAAATAGAAAGCATTAAAAACCTAAAAGAATTACAAGCCCTTGAATATGATATGGCCCTTGAATTTGTCGACCTTATAAGAAAAGAGAGAACTGCTCAGTACCCTGTGCCAGTTGCTAAGGCCATTCAGTTTATTCACGAAAGTATTTCTGAAGATATTTCATTAAACGACGTTGCTGAGCGGGTTGGGACTTCAAAAGAGTATCTTTCTACCTTGTTTAAAAAGGAAGTAGGTTATAGCGTTGTTGAGTACATTCAGATAAATAAAGTTGAGGAGTCCAAGTACTTTTTGGAACTCACTAATATGACAGTTGGGGAAATTTCAGAAATGTTCAGTTTCTGTAATCCTGGTTATTACTCTAAGATTTTCAAAAAATTTGAGGGCAGGACACCTAACCAACATCGGAGGAATAAAAATACTTAAACTGAAATGATTAAATTAGAGGAATACTTATTAGTGTGTCGAAAGTATTAGGCAAATCAGAATGGAATTAAGATCATAGGAGGAGAACATGAATCAGGTAATGGATTTAATCAACAAACGTACATCACTTCGTAATTATGATGATAAAGATGTTTCACAAGACATTTTGAAAGCGATCATAAATGCAGCTATGCGCGCTCCAACGGCTGGCAATATGATGCTCTACTCTATTATTGTAGTAAAAGATCAAAACACACGAAGCAAACTTAGTGTAACTTGTGATGACCAGCCATTCATTGCAAAGGCACCCGTGAGTTTAATTTTTGTTGCTGACATGCAAAGAGTATATGATTACTTTGAAACTTCAGGCGTTAAAGAAACATGCGCTGCAAGAAACTTACCTTTTTATAAACCAACGAAGGCAAATCTCATGTTAGCAATCAGCGATGCACTCATAGCCGCTCAGAATGCAGTTATTGCAGCAGAGTCCCTTGGACTAGGTTCTTGTTATATAGGCGATATTATGGAAAACTATGAAACACATAAAGACCTTTTAGACTTGCCTGAGTATGTCTTCCCTATAGGGATGTTAACACTTGGTTATTCAAAAGGTGAACCTACACCACCTCGTCCTAGATTCCCAGAATCCACAATTGTATTTAATGAAAAATACCGCAGACTACAGCCAGATGAGTTTGAGTCTATGTACAAACCTTATTCTGACAAAGTAGATTTCGAAAAACACCCTAATGCTGATAACCTCGGACAGCTTTTATACTTTAGAAAGTTCGGATCTGAATTTTCAAGAGAAATGGCACGTTCTGTTGATTTAATGTTGGACAACTGGAATTAAGTAGATTTAAAGTAAATTATATAAAACAATTTAAACAAGTAAAAAGGATGTTGGGACTTCTATCGTCTCAACATCCTTTATTCATATTACTTATGACAATACCATTAAGAAGTATGCCCACATGCACCCTAAAAACAGTACAATCATACTGTTCGCATCTTGGAACCCAACTCTACGCTTTCCAAGCCGAGGAAACTTCCTGAGTATTGGCTTTAACACTCGTTTATAAACTTCATACGCCGCGAAGAACATTACAAAGAACTTCAAACCTGACTTAACCAGTACTTTTAAAGTAAAGTGAACATCACTCCAAGGGCTGTCAAAATAGATAAGTTCTATAGGGTAGGTAATCATCATCAGAAATGCCATCCCAACAACTGTGTTTTTCTTCCACTTATCAACTGGAGCGCTGACATCTTTGTCAGCTTTTCCAAAGAATATTTGAGAAAATTTGAGAAATGATAGTATGGTTCCAAAGTTTACGAGACTTACAACATAGTAACCCCACCTACCTATTAAACTCTCCTCTATAAGTATTTTACTTAGACTCCCATCAAAGAGCGGTGCACCTGTAATTCCCAAAACACCAATTAATAAGGAAATCCCAATTACGGGCTGATTCTTAAGAACGCCTCGTATTTTATTCACATCTCTTGTTCCGTACAAGTAAATTACAACACCAGCACCCAAGAACAACAAACTTTTAAAAAGAAAATGGTTTATATCGTGAAGTAAGCTGCCTACGAATCCACCATTTTTACCAGATGAAAGCCCCATAATTATGAGCCCCATTTGTGACACTGTGTGATAAGCCAAAATAAGTTTTATATCTTTTTGAAGCATAGCCATCCAAACTCCAAAAATGGCTGTTACAACACCCAGTACTAGAATCAAATTCATATATACATCTGAATTGAATACATCCATGAATCTCATTAAACCATAAACTCCAAGCTTAACAAGTAGGCCTGATAACAATGCTGAGATTTGGGAAGGGGCCGACCCATGTGCAAGTGGCAGCCAACTGCTCAGCGGAAACATGGCTGTCTTCACAGCAAACGCTGTTAAAAAACACCCTAATGCTGCATATTGAATTGGAGTATATGGCCCGCTGCCAATTGCCTCACGTATGAGCTGCATGTCAAGAACGCCAACTGAATTATAGAGTAAAATAACCCCCATAAGATATATTGTCATTCCCACAGTGTTTATTAATAAATAATACAGTCCCGCTTTGACAGATATGCCCTCTTTCTCATAAGTAATTAGAATACCAGCCAATATTGTTATTAACTCGAGTAAAATAAACAAAGTAAAAATATCTGTTGCTTGAAACAGAGCCATCATTGACCCTTCAAGAAAGAGAACAAAGAATAAATACTTATGATCGTCTCTATGAATTGTCCAGGCAAATGATATAGAATATGTTGCACCTATAATAGTTAGGATCATAAAAATGATACTCTTCCTATCAATTGAGAATGGAATCCCTACACCAGCATCCCAACCACCCATTACAAATGACATAATGCCGCCATTCATCATTTCTATGGCAAGGAAAATGGTCATGGCTAATAAAACCGGCTGAGCAAGTAGACTCAGTCGATTAATACTTCTACGGTCCAGCAAATATACCAGAATTGCCAACACCATCGGTATGAAAATTAATCCAAGTGTCAAGTTTTCCATTGTGTCCTCCGATTAGCGAATAGCTTCCTTCATCTCAAATATCTCATGCCAATCCAGTGTTCCATAATAGTGAAAGATTTTTACTGTTAACATGAGACTTAATGCTGTGATTGACGCTCCGATTACAATTGCCGTGATCATTAAGGCTTGTGGTAATGGATCAACTGGTGGAAGATCTTCAAGCCCTAGTATTGGAATGCCACTGCCTGCATGTCCCGAAAGATTTATAAACAATAGTATTAAAGATGTTTGAACAACATTCAAACTAATAATAGATTTAATAATATTGCCACTCATTATGAGTCCATACATTCCAATTAGGAAAACAGCAAATGCTATTGCACTTCTTAGCATCATATATTTCCCTCCTCTAAGAAAATTATAATGATCGCTCCTATTCCCAGTGCGACCTTCATTCCTATTATTGTGTTCATCAGAATTAAATAGTATATGTGGTGCGTGTTTATACTATCCATCCTACTTAAAAAAGTTACAACAACCAGTATTAAAAACAGTATTTTTTCAGTACGAATAATCTTAGTAATATTTAGCTTGTTCACTTCTCCAATAAAGTAAAGCAGAATAAATGATGATGCTAGTACAACGCCGCCTTGAAAACCGCCACCTGGAGAAAGATCTCCATTCAAAACGATGAAAACACCAAACATTAGAACAAAAGGATGAAGAAAACGACTGATAATTCTAAGAAGTGTATATGTTCCAATCATTATCTCACCTCTTCATCTTTCTTACCCATAAAGAGTACACCTGCAGTTACAATAAAGAGTATACCTGCTTCTAGGAGTGAATCGAACAATCTATAGTCTAAGTAAATACCTGTGACCATGTTCTTTGAACCTACTTCTTCGTATGTTTTACTTGAGAAGTAGTCATAGCTTGTAGAATTAAACTCACTGAGTTCAGGCAGGACTTCAACCGTAAAAAGAAGTCCAATACCAAGAAGAAGTGTCAAGGCTAAGATCATTTTAAAATTCTTCTTCATTGTCTCTCACCCTTCTCCATTGTATGTGTCCATCTTCGTGCAACCTTTGTTCAAGATTAGAAATCATTATATTGGATGCATTACCCTGAACTTCAATACAGTCTTTTTCAGGGTGGAAAATGCAAATTAGATCGATATTACCTGGTCTAAAAAACGCCATGTACTGATGTGCTGTATTTCGTAGGCCTGTTAATTAAATTTAGGTCAAGGCCATAGTCTAGACAGAAATGATCTAGTACTATATAGAACCGTCTAATGGTTTCAAAATTAAGTGATCCATGTTCTCCAATATCACCATCAAAAAAAACAACCGTGAAGACCTTCTGCTTGCCTATTGTTATTAAGTATATAAGAGGAACAAAAGCACACCCTATTGCAACTTCCGCAAGTGCAATATCAGGTGCTTTCATAACGAAGTAGGCTGCTGCAGCTGCAAATGAGAATACCGAAAAGTACATAATTAAGTACAAGTTGTTCTTTGTTAAAATAACGGCTACAGCCATTATAAGAACAAAGACAAATAGAATCGTGCTAAGCATCTGATTCCCCTCCCTTCTTAGGAGGATCAAGAATGAATCGATCAGGTTTTACACCATTTCTCAGTGCCGAATTTGCAATAATTTGATTTGTAACAGGATTCGTGAGTAAATAAAATACCAGTATTACAGCCAACTTAAGCGTCATAGCACTCCATCCAGACTTAATCATAAGTGCTCCAAATAGAGTAATAACAGTTACTGAGTCAATTTTTGAGCTCGATAAAAGTCTAGTATATATACCTTTTAGTCTAAATAACCCAAAGATGCCAAACAGCATAAAGAACCAAGCTAATATGAGTAGAATGTCAGCAATCATTTTAGTCGACCCCCTCTCAATAAAAACCTCGATAGGAGGGTTGTTGCAATAAAACCAACTATACTATATGTAATACTTATGTCTAGAATCGCAGAAGAGTCTATCATAATAGCATACACAGTAATAAGCAGTATAATTTTAATAACAATAAGATTTAATCCAATTAGCCTTTCCCAAACTGACTCTCCACTAACTGTATAAAAGATTAACGTCAGCATCGATACCAGTATAAAAAATAGTGTCAATTCAAGCATTAGTGACCACCGCCTAAAAAGGGTTTCTGAAACTTATCGAGAATAACAGCTCGAATTTCCTCAACCTCTTCATCCGTTTCAGCAAAACCTAGTATTGTTAAAGTTTGATCGTGAACCTGCATTGTTAACGTCCCTGGTGTCAACGTAATTGCATTGGCAATCAGGGCTATAGCAAATTCATCTTGTACGCTTAACTCTAAATCGAAAATAACAGATCGATCTTCTCCGGCTAAAACACGTTGGATGTGATGATAGGCAGCCAAGAATATTTCAAATAGAACGATCCCAAAGAACCAAAGAAGGTGATAATGGTGCTTGATAATTACGTGACTAGATTCAAACCGCCTGAGAGAATAGTCAGACGCAGCCAAGACGAACACCGCAGCAAGTACTCCTGTAACCAGTACTCTAATATTGATCTCCCCGCTTAACACAAGCCAGAACAACAACATTGATATGAATTTCAGTATGCTATTAATCCACTTATTTGTCATTCCAACCTCCATAATACTTCATTTTTACATTGTTACCCAAATCGGTATCTATTATTTCAGATTTATCAATATGTAACACTTTAAGTTCACAGGTAAAACCATCTATCCTTCAAAGTTTATTCGATACTCCAACTGTACTATTATAACCAATTGATAATAACTATCGCAAGTCATGTGCCAACTTTTAAATTGAAATACACTTTATTTGTAACCATTGCAATTACTTAGATTTACGACTTAGTTCCGAATTTAGAATAAAAATATTGATATTTTTTTAACCAAGTAACACACTTTATGTTCCGAATCGGAACAAAAATTCCGTATACATGTTTTAATATGTTCCATTACAACACACGTGACCCGTTTTGAAACAACTTCGTTTTTTTTAGTTTCCGATACTACAAAAGATACCCATTAGCTTCAAATATGAAAGCGGGTATCTTCTTAAAATTAGCTTATAAATAAGTTTTATTAACGTGATCCGCACCACTTAAAAATAGCATTGGGCCATAAAACATTTCAAACTGTAAAACGTCCCCAACTTGATACCTATCGTCCTCATTTATAGAAACGATTAAATGATCAGAACTACAACCTACAAGCTCAATACTAGTATCTACTGGGATTAGTTGATCCATCATTGCAAAGTCCTGTCGCCCAATAGCTAGAATAGCTCGTGTTTCTAGGCCTCTGTCCTCAAACGTTGGTCTGTTTCCGAATGCATCAATAAATGTCTCACCAATAGGATGGCTGGGTTTCGTTTTTAGTTCAACAATCTGGGCTTCCACAACAACTGTATTTTTATGAGTCTTTGGTAAGTCAACTTCCCAAATATCAGGTAAATCTCTAGCAAGGAGTATAGCCTCTCCAACCCTAAGATGATTAATACCGTCTGGAATACTGCCTTCATAAACCATAGGTAAGGTTGACGTTGCGCCCCCCGACACGATTTCAAGGCGTCTTCCTATTTTTGATTCAATACCTCTTGCAAGACTAACAAGTTCACCGAGGTTTTCACAACTTGGTTTAATCGACCCATAACACCCTAAGTTTGTGCCCACACCTGCCAGTTCTACTCCGTTCATTTCTTCAATTTCTAAAGCAGACTTAACGAATAAATCTTTGTCTATAAATCCTTCTCTCAGGTCTCCGAGATCACACATAAGAACAATCTTGTGTTTTTTATTCTTATGAATACAAGCCTTATTAATCGCCTTAATGGTCACCATTTCAGAGTTAAGACTTATGTCTGCTGACTCTACAAGATCGTCTACCTCGGACAACATCGGTATTCGAGTTAATAGTGTTGAAATCCTAATTCCAGCTTTTTTTAGTCTTCTCAAATTACCAATTCTAGCATCTCCAACTTGACTTACACCGCCATCGATCATGGCTTTTGCAACCTTCGGATCACTATGAACACCTTTCACAATACCACATACTGAAATGCCTTTTTCTAGACAACGACTTGTAATGCTTCTTGCATTCTCTTTTATATAATCCAGTCTAATAATTAAGTTTGGATAATTCATATCTGCACCTCCACACTTGTTTGTGTAAAATTATACAGATATTTTGAATAAATACACCGACCATATCAACCAAAGTGAACCCACCCATAAAGCCAACCAGATTGCAGACCGACTACCCATCCATATTTTTAAGTTAACGCTCTTATAACCTCACTTAACTTCCTAATCCCTTCAATAATACGTTCGTCAGTCTCGCTGGAATAAGATATTCTCAAAGCGGTTCCACCGTCTGTCCCATAAACATGTCCAGGGTAAACAAGAACACCAGCTTCAACTGCCTTTTCAAACAACTGTTCTTCAGATATTTGGGTATTCAAATCTATCCAAATATAGAAGCCTCCACGGGGGTTTCCCAGACGCCAAGATCAGACATATATGTATTTAGCGCACTGAGTGCTGTATCTCTTCTTTTCCTGAGATTGTCTCGTATGGCCTTAAGCGCCTCTTCTCGACGTGGAGAATTGAACCACATTTCTGTTACGATTTGCGAAAGTGTACTGGCGCCATAATCCACCTGCATTTTGATATCACTTAGCCGCTCAATTACAGCCTTTGGTCCAACAATCCATCCTATACGAAGTCCTGGACTTAAGTGTTTTGACACACTTCCTATATACAGAACCTGCCCCTTGGTTTCCAAACTTTTAAGTGGCGGTGGTGGCGGACTATCTAGCCAAAGTTCCCTGTACACATCATCTTCTAGAATTGGTATATTGAGTTCCTCACAAATTTTAAGTGTTTCTACTCTTCTTGACTCACTCATTAAACAGCCTGTTGGATTCTGATAGTTAGGGATTGTGTACAGTACAGAATGATGATTTCTTGGCCTAGCTTTATAAAGCACCTCAGGGATTAACCCTTCTTTATCGCATTCTATACCGCGGCGACGCATATCAAGGGACTTTAGAATATTTAAAGAGTACAAGTATGATGGTTTTTCAATCAAGACAGTAGACCCTCTTTGTAATACCCCAAGGGCTATGAGCTGAATGGCTTGAAGTGCTCCACTCACAACTAACACTTCCGATGGATTTGCTTTAACACCTATACTTGATAAATACTCACACAAAACTTCCCTAAGTGATAACATGCCACGCGGCTCTGTATAATCAAGAGCTTCAGCTTCAATAGATGCTTTTTTGATTAAATCTCGAAGCCCTGTTATTTCAAAACTTTCTGGCATAGCCGCACCAGAACTTAGACGAATAATATTATCATCAAAATCAAGATCATTTATTTTTTGAATAATTGCCCTGTTTGGGTAGTACATACTATCTTCTACATAGTGACCCCAATCAAAGGATCCAGTGTCATCTGGTAGGTCAGATACGCGAGTGCCACCTTTACCCTTAGTTTGTACAAGACCAAGGGCTTTGAGCTCGTCCATTGCAAGGGCTACGGTGCTTCGATTCACACCAAACTGAGATGACAATGACCTTTGTGATGGAAATCTTGTATCTTTTATATACAATCCCAACCTAATGCCTTCTTCAAAATGATTAACAATCTGTCTGAATAAAGGCACTTGACTGCTTTTATCTGGTTTCCAATTTACTATCATGTTTATTCCCCCATTGTATAGTCCACTTAAAGGTAACATGCCTTTTGCTTAACCCACAAGATATTTTAAATTCAGCAACAAACTCTGTTTCAATTCGGCCTTCTTTTCTGGTTAATGTTTTATTATAAATCTACTATCTATGGACGTCTCTAAGACATAACCATAGATATATATTAAATCATACTCTATAATTAAAGTATTACTGAATACCAATAGTGAATTTGTCATCACGAAAGGAGACATAATGAAACATACAATATCAACTAAATGGTTGGACTCAATGGCTTTTGAAACAGATATCGATGGTCATAAAATTGTAATTGACTCTGCTCCAGAATTTGGTGGAGAAAACCGCGGCCCGCTTCCTAAACCTCTGTTATTAAACGCTTTGTCTGGTTGCACAGCAATGGATGTTGTTTCTATTCTTAAGAAAATGCAGGTTCCTTTTGAGGCTTTCGAAATTGACGTAGACGGTGAACTTGCAGAAGACCACCCGAAGGTATATACCAAAATAAATGTTATCTATAAGTTTAAAGGGAATGATCTCCCTATGAAAAAACTTGAAAAAGCTGTGAAGTTATCTCAAGAAAGATATTGTGGAGTGATTGCTATGCTCGCTCAAGTTTCTGAAGTGACTTATGAAATTAAAACTATGCAATAATTTTTTAATACGGGTTATTAAAACAAAACTGCCTCTTAGATAATACTCTAGAGGCAGTTTTGTTATTCATTCACTTAACTAATTCTAACCGTACATGTTTAATCGTAACCATACAGTTCTTCAAAATATCTGAAGTACTCATACACCTGGGGGGCTTTTCTTTTCAGTTCCTTGTTTGTCGCTTCATTCAAGTAAAACATCGTAAAAGCCTCAGCAAAATATTCTTCGTCATATTTGTAATATTCACCACTAAACAGTGACTGCTCAATCTCAGTAAGTTCAGCGAAATCCTCATTTTCTGAATCAAGACCATACTTTTCAAAAACTACAAAATCTACTTGGTGACCAATTTCATGGAGTTCAAGGTTAAATGAACCATGGTACTCACCTGGGTCACTATAACCAATCCTAGCAACTATCAACTGGCCTCCAGCTCCAGGTACGTCGTCCCAAGTACGTCCTGTTTCTTCCCATCCTCTTGGAACAACACCTTTCAGATGTTCATATTCCTCTTCTTCAGTCATTGGATTGTTTATAAGTCTAATACGTGTTCCGTCTTCAATTAAAATTTCCAAATAATTCTCAGGAACAAGTTTGATTCTATCAATCATTTGCTCTGCTTCAGTTATATCGTATTCATCTTCAGGCAGTTCCACAAATAATTTGACCAGCAAATCTATTTCGTTTTTGCTGATGATACCAACTTTTTCAGCTGATTGCCTCTCGATAGCTCTATTGAATACAAGGTGTTCAGCTAAAGTAACGCTCTGGTCTTTTAAATACTGCATTAGGGCTTTTTCTGAAAGATAAGCTACATGATCCCTAAGAAATGGCTGTGTTTCGAGAACAATTTTCTCCTCTAAACTAATCATTCCAATTTCATGAGCTTTCTCTAAAGATGTTTCCCATGAAAAGTCGCCAATATTAGGATCATACTCCAAAGCTTTAAGCAAGAATGTCATATAGGATTTGGCCTGCATTAGATCGTTTGATCCAAATTGCCCACTTCCAACGCCTGTAGTCAATCCTTCATTATATGCGTACGTCACCCAATCCTTGCCCCAATCGGGCACATCATCAAAGGGTGCACTCCAACCACTGTAATTCGAAATATTGTTCGCTTCTCCAAGTAGTTTTATGAGGATAATAAGCCCCTCTAGTCTTGTTGGAGCACGCTCCAATTCAAAACCTTTGTCCGAGCCAGTAAGCACACCCAACTCATACAAAAGAATGGCTGATGTTCCATACTCTGGAGCTGTAGCAAACCCCGTATTTAGTGAGGTGAACATAAGTAGTATTGTTATAAATACTATAGACACTCTTATTAATTTTTTGCGTTTGGAAGTCCTCGTGAGTTTGATCATAAGTAACTCCTTTCGAATATATATTTACCCCATAAGAAAAGAGACACGCATTCTGTCTAGAATCGTGTCCCAATCTTTATATTATTAATAAACATTCTTATATGCTACCTAAAAAGACTTTTCGATCATTTCAAGCAGTGGCGCAATTTGTACTAGCGTTGGAGCGCCCTTCATCCATACCTGTTGTTTTAGCACTTCATGAAGTTCATCTTTTGTAGCACCATGGTTAATAGCCTTACGCATTTCTAATTTAGCGCGTGTGTCGTTGTTATCAAATATCGCTGTAGCTAGTGCTATCATATATCTGTACTTAAGTGGAATAGCACCGTCTTCTCTCCATATATCGTGGTGATATTCTGAAATCCTATTCCCAAATTCTTCACCAAATTTATCTGCAAGCATAGCTCCCGGAGGTGTCCAGCCAATTTCTTTTTTGAATTGATCTTTATGTTCTTTTTTCATTAGTGTCTCTCCTTTTCGTAGTGTATCTGTTGGTATTAATATACCCTATTTCACTCCACTATGTCGTAACTAATGTTACGCAAGATATAAAAGAAACAAAAAACTAAAAGATTTAAAAAAAACCAAGGAATGAATGACATAAATCTAAAAGAACGTATGAACTTTACATATTGATTAAGTTAGGTTACAGATGGCATTAATAAAGATTTACAAGTCTTTGCCCCTACTGCTTGTATTAAAAGAGGAATCCGTGGCCCATTGTTCTGACCTAACACAAGATTATATATGTGCTTAAAAAGTCGCTTTTGATTAGATCTTTTGACTTTTGCGTCTTGGTCATAACATATATCATAAACACGTCTCATTAGTGCTTCCTCCGACAACTTGTTTGAATCATCTAGAATTCTACAAAATCTATCCAACCACTCCCTATCGTCTGAGATGAGTGAACCAAAGTATTCAGCGTTTAAAGTCTCGTTTACACGAATATCCTTTTCTGAAAAGTATTCCTGAATCCAGTACTGGGCACGTCTACTTATGCTCTCAAAACCATCCTTGTTATAGGATTCACCTGATCTTGAAAACACCTCTAATAGCAAGGCATGATCATAATTGATCAGTGGAAGAATTCCAGCGACTTGGCTAAACTTTGGAACATTCTTATGAGATGTCTTAACTTGAGCAAGAGACAGTGCATAAGCAACATCAACATTATCAAGTGTGTTCGCTTCTAACATTGAGCTGTACCTCTCATATTCTGAGAAATTGCGGTTTACATCGTTGTCTAGACCAATATTAAACGCAGCACTTGGCTGATACTTTGAGAATATGAACATAAGCACCTCTGGTGTATAAACGTTAAGCAGGTCTCCAGGTGTGAGTACATTACCAGAGGAGCTAGACATCTTACTTCCACCACCTTTAATTCCTATGAACTCATAAGCCACATATTCTGGTGCATGAAAGTCGAAAATTTGATTTACAATTTGCTTGGAGACATTATAGCTCCCAGTCTCTGATGAATGGTCACGACCACCTGGCTCAAAGACGACATTCTCAACTTGCCACCGCATAGGCCAATCAATCTTCCAATTTAGCTTAATGCATCTAGATTCTAATACATTTAACTCAGCATGATGACCGCAAGTACACTCATACTCTAAAATGCGTTCATCTTGCGAAGAGGACAAGATAGTTGTATTGTCACGCCCACATGACTCACAATACAAACCAATCGGATAAAACAAGTCTCGTTCCTTTGCACTGGACTCCTGGGTTTTGAAACTCATGAGAATATCATAGATTTCTCTTCTATGCTGTAAAGCATATAGAATTTGACTATTGTACCGACCACTTCGATATTCTTTATTCTGATAAATAAACTCCACATCTATGTCGAACCGTGCTAATGCTTCCTCAAATTCCGACTGGAAGTGTTCTGCATAAGATCCGTGGCAGCCGTATGGGTCAGGAATATCAGAATACGGCAAGCCAATATACTGCTCGAATGAAGGATCGATGTTCTTTGGTACCTTTCTAAACCTGTCATAATCATCCCAGGAGAAAATAAATCTAGTCCGTTTGCCTAAGTCCTTTAAAGCACGTACAACAAAGTATGTTGTAATAATCTCTCTAAAATTCCCAATGTGTACAGAACCTGAAGGACTGATTCCCGATGCACATGTATACACCTCTTCGTTCGGATACTTCTCAATAATCTCTCTTGCCATTTTTTCTGCCCAATGCATAAAGACACTTCCTTTCGAATCTAACGTTTTTCAACTTGTATATAAACATTGCTGGTAATTTCAACAGCTGGGGTACAAAAGAAAAGCTGTCGTTCTCAAAAATCCCTATTGGACTTTTGAGGACGACAGCTTATATGCTCCGTGGTACCACCTCAGTTAAATCATATGTTACCATATGATCCTTATCAGGTACGGCCGTAGCTTATACCTTATCTCTGTAACGGGAGATCCCGTCGCAGCATCAGTCTGCCTAATGCAGAAATCCGTGCGAAGCTCAGAGGCTTTTTTCGTTATAATTTCACATACACCTTCTCAGTTAACGGTGCTCCCTGTAATGATCTAACATAACTACTCATCTCATCATAGCTGCTGATTTGTTTTGTTGATATGTATTCTAAATCAAATACAGAGTTATTGTCAACACTTTTTTATCTGGCATTATTCTATTACGCACGATTCTTCTGTTATGATTACGGGAATATAAATATCCATTTCCGACTCATCTTCTCCAGGCCTGAACCTATTATCATACAGCTCAAAATCAGGTGCCTGTGCAAGTTCATAATTGGATTTAAAGAAATATGTGCTATAAATATAACGGTACGTTTCTTCCAAATTATTAGCAGACCCTCTATGTGTGAACACAACATAGTATCCTTCTGGTATATGTTTCAAAATCATGCCCTCAGGTATGGTCGATCCATCTTCCACTTCCATACAAGCCATGTATGAAAACTCACTTTTTTCAGGATCATAGCCATCCACATGGTCACAAATCCCCATAGTTATCGAAGGGTATTTTGCTTTTTCAATTTCACTCATTTTTCCAATAAACGCTTGCCATAAACTCGGAATTTCACCATGATTATTTGACCCAAAATACTCCATTCCTACAACCATAAACGATTCTTTTCTTATTAGCTTTGGTTCATTTTTCAGTGTTTCACATGTTCGTTCAATCAACTCCGGTGTTAGTTTATATTTCGCTAAAAGTTCAATATTTTTGCCGTTTCTTCTATAACGACCTGGTGATGTTCCATAGTATTTTGAAAAAGATGATGTAAACGCTCTTTGGGATTGAAACCCGTACTCTACTGCAATGTCAATTATTCTATGATCAGTTTCTATAAGCTCTTTAGCAGCTTCTGACAGCTTTCTTTTTCTTACGTACTCCATGACCGTTTCTCCTAAAGTGAATTTAAACACTCTGTCAAAATGATACATGGAATAACCTGCTGATTTTGCAATTGCCGCTAAGTTAAGTGTTTCTTTTAAGTTTTGTTCTATATAATCTACAGCGACCTGTATGCTTTGTATATACATTTTTTTCACCTCTTAATAATTTTCTCACAGCAATCACATGTTAGCAAGATTGATGAAGAACCACCTTGTGATTCATTATATGATTAACTCCCAAGAAGGTGGAGGATAAAATATGAAACTAGACAAAAATAGCATTTTAAAGAAAATGGATAAAACTAAAGTACCTGGAATTAGCCTTACTATTCTTCAAAACGGAAAATTAGAAGCCAAAGAATGTTTTGGACATATTGAGGCAAACACACAAGATGAAGTCAAACCCAACACCATTTTTAACGCTTGTTCGATGAGTAAATTTGTTACAGCCCTCCTTGTACTACGACTTGTAGATGAAGGCATTTTGGATCTAGACGAGGATGTCAACGTAAAACTCAAATCATGGACTATTCCATATTCAGAACTTCAAAAGTCGGAAGTTCAAAATAATGAAAAAGTCACTCTAAGACATCTGTTAGCACATCAGGGTGGTCTTACAGATGCTGAAAACAGTTTTTCTGAATATAGATTATCTGCTGGAGTGCCAACAATGTTAGACATTCTAGAAGGGAAAACAGCATATCATACAAAACCTGCACTATTAACGTATAAGCCTGGTAGTGATTTTGTATACTCTGACCTTGGATATTGCATTATTGAACAACTTGTTGAAGACGTACTTCTCATTCCATTTAAGAAAGCATTAGAAGATCTCGTACTTAAACCTCTAGATATGGATAACAGTACACTTGACTGGAAAACAATCAATACAGACAATAGAAAATATGCCTGCGGTCATAATAAGACGGGCTCTGTTCTCACTGAAAAACACCCAATCTACCCCTATTCAGCTTCGGCTGGCCTCTGGTCAACACCAAGTGATTTGAGTCTTCTTTTATTTGAATGTTTTCACGCCCTTAATGGAAAAAGTAAACTCGGTATTACAGTGAAAACAGCCAAAGACATGATAACACCTCAAGGTGTCTCCAAACACACTGGTTTAGGGGTATTCCTCGACCGAGATAAAGCTGGTATTGAGCTGTCTTCATTTGGTTGGGGACTTGGTTTTCAGTGTATGATTATTGCCTATCCAGAAATTGAATCTGGTACTGTTATTATGACAAACTCCAATCTTGGAGTTCATCAGTTAAAGGGTATTATTGGACAAGTATTCGAAGAACTCGCACTTGTATATAAGTGGCGTTAATAGCAACAAAAAAGCGACTATTTTTAAGGTTCGTTATAACCTTAAAAATAGTCGCTTTATACATTTTAAACTTTATACACTTAAGCTTTATCTTATGTGCTTTAATCGTCTAGCTTTCCTAAACGAAATCATCTTTCTGCTTTTCTCATCATAGAGCTCAAGAAATGCAAGTTTAAAACTGTCTATCATAGTAATTTTCTTCCCGTCAAGTAAGTCATGAACGTCTTCATAACATGCTTTTAAGTTGTAGTTCGGTATCCTTGAATTTAAATGGTGGATGTTGTGGTATCCAATGTAACCTGAAAACCATTCAAACACCAATGGAAGTTTGTAGAAAGAACTGCCTTCAAGTGCTGCTTTAACTACGTCCCACTCCGAATCACTAGACCAATATACCTCTTCAAATTGGTGCTGTACAAAGAACAACCACACACCCATAATGCTTCCGAAATACAATATTGGTAGCTGAATTGCCAAGTAATACTTAAGCCCAAGTGTCAACCAAGTCAATACTAATATTGCGACTATACCAGCGTTAGTGACTATATAGCTTATATGGTCTTTTCTTCTTGCGCCTGTCGAAGGAATTCTATTCAGTACCATAAACAATGCAAATGGTGCCACTAAGAATAAAAATAGAGGGTTTCTATACACTCTATACCATAAACGTCTTAGAAAACGACTCTCTTCATATTCCGTGACTGTCATTGTCCAAATGTCTCCCACACCTCTTCGGTCAAGATTTCCAACAGTACCATGATGAATACTATGTTCAAGCTGCCATGTATAATATGGCGTAAATGATATTATCCCAAATATATGCCCAAAAATTGCGTTTGCCGTCTTAGATTTAAAGAAAGACAAATGTGTGCAGTCATGAAATAGAATAAATATCCTCACTAAAAATCCACTTGCGACAAATGCTAAACCGAGTGTTAGGATATACGGTACTTCAAAACGTATTGTGTAATACATAAGGACAATCAGTCCTAGATAGGGTATTACAGAATTAATAATCTGGAACACAGACTTTTTCATGCTGGGTTCAGAGTATTTCTTTAATTTTTTATTCCACTCAGATTTGTTCAAACCATTCATCTCCTTCGTTGCCATTCATATGTAGTTCAAATTATGTGATCAGGTTTTAGTATCTGATAACAATTGTCATTTAAATCATACACCGTTTTCGTCCACTTTACAAGGGACAATCACAATTTTAACAAACACACTCCTAAATTTGAAAACAAAAACGCCCCTGACACACTGTCCGAGACGTTTATTGATTATTATATAATAGAACAACTAAAGTTATATGACTGCTATTACCACTAGTGTATTTTAGGACATAATTGCGTACAAAACACTGACAATTAGGTAAACCGTTAAATCATAACCGTGATTTATAAGCCCTAGTTTGAATGACTGGTTTTCAAATCCCCAACGTTTAATAACAGATGGCAAGTTTGTTCCAATCCAAAGAATAACGGCAAAAAGAGTGGCATGAAGTACAGAGTCAATACCCAGTTTTGTCACCAATAAGCCAATTACAAAACTTGTTGAGACTGCTGTTAACATGGTCAAACCATAAACTTTGCCCATGCCATCAGTGGATTCAATTTGCTCTGAAGTTACACCTGACTCAGCCATCCACGATTTGGCAAACAAAACATTGGAGTACCATAGTGCACCGAGGCCCATATTAATAAGAGCACCTAAAACAAAAGGGATTAATGGGATTATAGTTTTCATAACATCACCTCAACACTTAGATACCCTGTATCCTAAACGTTAAGCATTAAGGGCTTTAATCTTCACTAAATCAATCCCTTTTAATTCTGTATCAATTAAAGCATATTTTTTGAGACTAGGACTTAATTCAATAGACTTGATTACATCTTTCGTCGCCTGTTCAAACCGATCCAGTCCCACCAGCATAATGCCTCTATTGTAATAAAGAACACTCACATCAGAGTTATGCAAAATGGCACTTGTAAGAATCTCAAAAGCCTTTTCATACTGACCGCTTTCTTTGTACAAAACAGCCATATTCAAATATGAATATGCGTAAGTTGGCCGACTAAGAACTGATTTCTCGTAGTAGAGAATCGCTTCGTTGATTTCCCCCTTTTTCTTCATGAGCACCCCCATGTTAAAAAGAGATAAATAATGATCTGATTCTATTTCTAAAGCTTTTTCCGTTTGTTCTAGAGCTTCCACATCACGATTTCTACTTTCTAAAAACGAACCATAATGATTAAAGCACAGAACTTCATCAGGTGCATATTTAATAGCCTTTTTGATGTGCTCCTCAGCCAATGTGTCCTTCTTTTGCTCATCGTATATATCGGCAAGATATAAATGTGCCAAATGGTAGCCAGGATCCCATTCAATGGCCTTCTTATAATGATAAATCGCATTATCTATTTGGTCTAATTCCTCTAAAATGATAGCTTTACCGTAGTAGGCTCCCGCTTCACTTTTCTCAATAGCAATAATTTCATCGTAATAGAACAGTGCCTGTCTTGGATTAATATATTCATGCTGAAACATAGCTATGTCATATAGAAGATCCACATTATCTTTTTGCTTGTTATAAATCCGCTCATATATTGAGGCGGCTTTAATGTAGTTGCCCTCCTCAATAAGTTGATACACAAGCAGCTTATAATTGTATAGTTCGTTATCTGTGTTCACGCTTTCACCTTCTACTACTATATTTTACTTTCTTTATAGTTTATTTCCATTGTAGTTTATTTCCTTTGAAGTTTATTTCTTGCGAGCCACGAAAACGTCTCTGTTTACAGCTTGCTCTACCCAGTGTTCAAACTGACTGTAAACACCTTCTGTCAGCACATCGTACCCAGCGCTTTCAAAAGCTTCTTTCAGTTTTTCTTTATTTAGGGTGTAAGCGTTATAAGAAATAACAACTGTGCCCCCTTTTTTTAGAACTTTCTTCCATGCGTGACTTGCATCAGTAAGCAGTTTTAGCATATCTACTGGCTTTGCCTTCGATGACCCAGAATGTTGGACACCATATGGTACATCTGTCACAATTACATGGAATGAGTCCTTTTTATAAAAATCATTCACAAACAAAGTATTTCCATTCGCAAATTGAATTCGGCGTCTATCCTTTGCTTTGAAATTTTCTATTGTATTTGCTGTTTCAATTGTGTATTTTGCACCCTTTCCATCCTTTGAATGAATGGTCTGATGAGATGCATCATGTTTATACTTATGAAACTTTAAATATCGCTTTAAATACTTATCAATTTCTTGACACTCAGTTTTCTTTATTTCAACGCCAGATACATTATATCCTCTGATTAACCCCTCATATAGAGTGGTTCCTCGTCCACACATGGGATCGAGAATGTTCAGTGGTTTTTCGAAGTCCTTTGCATAATCACTGGAGAAGATCCCTACATTTATCATCATACCTGTAAAGTCTTCATTCGTCTTCCCAGAATACTTAAGTATGCTTGATATATCCTCTTTAAAGTAACTTGACTTCCCTTCGTTCATTGGGACAAGGGCACCATTTTGAAAGGCAAAAAGTACAAATCCAGAAGACAGTCTGTGCACCGCTTCTAAGCTTTCACCTTCTAACGTTTTGGTCTCAAACGTCAATAATTCAAGACCACCAATTTCCTCATACCTCACTTGGTCCACATCAAGGCCAAGCCCATTTGCAATTATCAGAAACTCATTTATCAACAGCATGCTCGTTGAGCTAAAATATCTCTTGTTCTGATGCGGATATCTTAGAATTCCGTATTTCAATTTCCTCACTCCTATTCAGTTATAAACACCTTGCTTATTTATCACGATGTATTATATCAGAACAGGAATCGACCGTCGATACGTTTAAATGGTAAGTTATTTTAAATACCCCCTTTTCTAATTATGATTTTTCTGATATTGTATTCGAAGTGCGCAAATTCATTTTAGAATGGTTCGCATTCAAAACACCATATGCTTTGAAAACGTTTCGACATTCTGAGAAGTCCGTCCACATGGAATGTTTAAACAATAAAAACATACTGTTTTGAATACGAGATAAAGAAAGGGAATTTGTCGTGGAAAAACTTATAAGCTTTTTTGGCATTTTTGTAATGATCCTAATTGCGTATCTTATGTCTGAGGACAAAAGAATGTCGATTGGAAACTGGTTATTACAGGTGTCGTAATTCAGATTACATTTGGTTTCTTATTCTTGAAATGGGAACCGGGTCAGCAGGGTTTTGAGAAGCTCAGCCAAGGTGTTACACAACTTCTTGGATACGCAAATGAAGGCACAAAATTCTTGTTTGGTGGTCTGGTTGGAAATGATAGTTTAGGCTTTGTATTCGCTCTAAACATCTTACCAACAATTATCTTCTTCTCTTCACTAATGGCTGTGCTTTACTACACAGGTATTATGGAGATCATTATCAAGGGTCTTGCCTTAGTTATGACAAAACTTCTTGGTACAAGTGGTGCAGAATCCCTTTCTGCTGCTGCAAACATCTTTGTAGGTCAAACGGAAGCGCCCCTTGTTATTAAGCCTTACATTTCCAAAATGACTCGTTCAGAACTTCTGACAGTCATGACTGGTGGTATGGCTACGGTTTCAGGTGGGGTTATGGCTGGTTATGTACTAATGGGAGCTGATCCAGCTCACCTCATTGCAGCATCAATCATGTCTGCACCTGCCAGTTTGATTGTTGCAAAGATTATGCTTCCTGAAACAGAAGCGCCCCTTACAAAGGGTAAAGTTGAAGTTGAAATGGAAAACATTGATGCAAACATGATCGATGCCGCATCTCGAGGTGCTGGCGAAGGTCTTGCTATGGCAATGAATGTTGGTGCTATGCTTATTGCATTCATCGCACTTATTGCACTCGTTAATGCTATGTTTGGATGGGCAGGCGGACTATTTGGTCACCCTGAATTCTCACTAAACACACTTCTTAGTCTTATATTCGCGCCTCTTGCATGGGTTATGGGTGTTCCATCTGCTGACCTTGGAATTGCTGCTGATATACTAGGTCAAAAAGTAGTCATTAATGAGTTCATCGCATACGCTAGCCTAGGTGAAGTGATTCAATCAGGAGCTATTTCTGATCGAACAATTGTCATTTTAACTTACGCCCTATGTGGTTTTGCAAACTTCAGTTCAATCGGTATCCAAGTTGGTGGTATCGGTTCATTAGCTCCAAATAAGCGTCACGAAATTGCTAAGCTTGGCATGAGATCAATGATCGGTGGTTGTCTTGCTGCATTTATGACTGCAACTATTGCTGGTATCCTAATTTAGGAACCTTACACACCCGATACGCGCAGTATCAGGTGTGTTATGTGAAAACACAATCTGCGCACTGTTGTGTTTCTAGTAATATTGCAAAAGTCATATATTATGAGAAAGCTGTTCATTCACCTGCCCGGGACTGAGTGAACAGCTTTTGTTTTATTTAAATTTGGGGTAAATACAAATTAAATAAAAAAATACAAAAAAACCTGTAACGAATCTCAGGGTCACTCGTCTTATGTATGGAAAGGAGTGAGTTCATGTCAGATTTTGACGAAATATACCGTTTATATTTCGATGATGTTTATAAATATGTTTTGACTTTAAGCAGAAACCATTCTATAGCAGAGGAAATTACGCAAGAAACTTTTTTTAAGGCCCTTAAAAATATCGGTTCATTTAAAGGGGACTGTAAAATATACGTATGGTTGTGTCAGATTGCAAAGAACACATATTTTACACATAACAAAAGGGAAAAAAAGTCCACTGGTGTGGAATCAGGCAAGGCATTAGACCAAACTGCCATTGTAGAAACTAAAAACAAAAAGAGTATCGAGTTAAAGCTTGTAGACGAGGAAAAGGCATTTGCTGTTCATAAAGTTCTACATTCCCTCGACGAACCCTACAAAGAAGTCTTTACACTTAGAACTTTTGGTGAGTTATCTTTTAGAAAAATTGGGGATCTCTTTGATAAGACAGAAGTATGGGCAAGAGTTACTTATTACCGTGCTAAAAACAAGATTCAGGAGGGTTTATAATGAAAATTTCTTGTAACGTTATAAAAGACTTATTGCCTCTTTATCATGATGATATATGCAGTGAAGATAGTCGGCTATTGGTAGACGAACACTTGAAACACTGCGAGGTCTGCAAACAAGAACTAAAACAATATGATACTGACTTTAACGGAGGTTTACAAATGAACACAACTGCTAACATAGATGAAGCCCGTCCACTACTGGCACTTTCTAAAGCATGGAAAAGAGACAGGAAATCAGCTTTTCTCAAGGGGGTATCACTGATTTCAATTTTAGGTAGCACTTTATGTATTATTGCCTATAACGCTGCTGGTGTATATGTTGCACCAGACGGAACACTTGTTGAAGCTTTTGGATTTATACCACTTGCATTTCTATTTGCATTCATTTTTATGATTTCAGTATCATCTCTTGGAGTATTAGGACTTATACGTAAGTTTAAATAACTTTCAATTTTCGCAAGGAAAAAGCTGTGTGCCCATATAGGCTACACAGCTTTTTTACTTTACTTCCATTTCAACGATCTTTATATAAGCTTTATAATTACTTGTTCCAGTCACTTCTGAAACAATCAATTCAGTGGCTTTTTCCCCCATTGCCTGTGCATTCCTATCGAGATAACTAATATTTATACCTACATATTCAACCCATGGTATTTTGTCATAACTAGCCACTTGAATTTCTTCAAGGCGTTTTGTCTCTGACAAAGCAGATAATACGCCTTCTGTCATAGCATTATTACATGACATTATTGCAGTTGGCAACGAGCTTTTTTCTAGTATACTCATAGTTAGCTCGCGAGCGTGTGATCTTTGGAATTCTCCATAATAAATGTTATCAGCACTCACTTGCAGATTTGAATATCTGAGGGCTCTCATATACCCTTCAAGCCTATCTCTGCCAAGCTTCAAATTCTGATCTCCAGCCATAACAGCTATATTCGTATGCCCATCATTAATTAATGCCATAGTTAAGTCATATGCACCTTTAACGTTGTTGCAGTATACACCAGAAACCTCCAGCCCCTCAACTTCTCTATCAAGTAGTACGACTGGAATACTGAGTTCTTGCAGTACTGAATAAAATTCTGGGTTTTGAGTTATGTCATCAAATACTGGAATTACGATCAATCCACATAGGTTCTGCTGCCTTAAGGTCATAAGGGCCTTAAACTCTCTGTCTTGAGCTTCAGCTGTATCAAAAATCATAACCGTATACCCTTCTGAATCTGCAACTCTTGTTATACCTTCGATCATCTCACCAAAAACGGATTTGAAATGACGGGCAATATGACACCAATTACCTTTAATTCTTTCCTAGATAGTGAAATTGCTACTGCATTTGGAGTATACTTAAGCTTCTTAATGGCGGCTTCTATTTTTTCTCTAGATGTATCACTAACATATCCAGACTTATTCATCATCCGAGACACAGTTGCTGTTGAAACGCCTGCTTCTTTTGAGATATCTGATATCGTAATAGCCATTTTCCCTCCTATAAACTCCATTTGTAACCGCTTTCACACTATCATCAAAAAAATTCATGTCAACTCAACTGAACAGCAAGTCAGTATAGTATTTATTTACATAATAATGAAGTTAACCACACATACTGAACAAGAAACTCCCTTTGCTTGAGCATAACAAAGGGAGTCATAAAATGTCGTATTATTTGATTCGTTCAATTCTTAAGCGTTTTGTAAATCCCTTTTTTCTTTGCCAGCTTTCTTAAGCTTTCGCTCATAGTTGCCATAAAGAACATTTGCAACTGCCGTGAAGAATAGTGGACCAGCAATACTATAAAGTGTTGATGAAATATCACCATTCATTGCTGGTTCGATTATTGTAAACAGATTAGCAAAGCCTACTGTTAATGTCACTATAACAGTAACAACAATTGCAAACTTTGTGCTCTTAAATACAACAAAGGGCTTTTCTATTTCAGTCTTCTTTTTAAAACCAATAAATGCACCTGAAATAAACATATATGGCAAAGTCATTGCTACATTTGTCATCAGTACAAGTTTTGCAAAGAACTCAGCTGCAGCGTCACCACCAAATGAAACCATGCCAATCATAAAACAAACAGTCACACCTTGAACCCACATTGCATTTTGTGGAATACCATCTTTTGTTTTAGATATAAAGTCTGGCCAAAGTTCCTTTGGAGTGCCTTCAATCATTTGTTTAAGAGGTGAATATGTCAATGTAAAGAATGCACCTGTCAGCGCCAGTAGCATTGAAATACCTACATAACGTGCAACCCAGTTGCCTAGAGAAACACAAAATGCTTCTGTAAGTCCAAATGCTAAACCAATCTGATACCCAAGGTTATTCATTATAACGTACGAAACATTGCCCATATGAATGCCTTCACCTGCAAGAGCATCACTCCAATTTGTGAACATACCAACAGTAAAGATACCAATAGCATATCCTATAGAAATAACAACAGCTGCAATTGTTACACCTTTTGGGAATGTAATGTGTGCATCTTTTGTCTGGTCTACTAGACCACCTGTTACTTCAATACCACCATATGCGAAGATCGCAAATACCAAGAAACCTAACATAGATATTGGACTTAAGTATGATGGATTGGGTGATACAATAAAATCCTTAGCTGATTCGACTGGTTGAGCAAGCTGGAATCCATTTGCAGAGAACACAATCAGACCACCAATTATAAGGACTATGTTTAATAAAGCAACCGCAGTCCCTCCAACCGATGTAATTTTTTTAATCTTGTCGAGCCCCTTAGTTGAAACAAAGGTAACGAAAATAATCCACAAAACACCAAGTACACCTAATGTCTGTGTTGAGTTTAGCCCTAGAATAGACCAAGTGCTCGTCAAGTCGCGACCGAAGACCGCTGTTGAAAGAACTACCCATATTGCAGAACCAACGTTTACCATCCAGATAATGTACGACGCATACCACATGAATGTTCCTATGAATGCATATTTTGCACTCACTGAACGTTTCATCCATGAGTAAATCCCGCCTTTTTCATTCTTAAATGCTGCTCCATATTCCGCCATCATAAAGGCAAATGGAACGAAAAACGTAATTGCTGACAGTATGTACCACGGTATTGCACCATACCCCATTAAGTAGAATGACCTTGGCATATTCGCAAAACCGAATACTGATGTAAAGATCATCAGTACAAGTGAAACCAGTGTCAATTGACCATTGTTCTTTGACTTCGTAGACATACGAAATCCTCCTATAATTTTTTGATTGGCTATTTATGCCTCACAAAGAATCATTATACGAGGGTTTCAAAATGAATCAATTGGTTTTAAAGTATAGGTATTATTCAGACAAATGTGATGATTCACCCATTTGAGACACTTCGATTGTTGCCTTAACAATAAATCATCATTTTTTGAGTTTGATTCATATTTGTATTTCATTTTGGTTATATTATGCCAAAAACACATGTGTTCTACATATATTGGGTTATTTATAATTATTCTTCAATTTTGTCACAATCTCAGCTGTATTTTTCAACTTTCAATTGTCAGATTATTGATATTGTTGAAGATTAATTAACATGAATATTTAGCAATTACCTTTGTTGTTCAGATAACAATTTAATTCTGTCTATTCTGCTGGTGCATAATAGAACCAAGCGATATCTTTCATGAATTCTGAAGCAAACAGTTCATGTTTTGATACTTTAGTATTGATTCCTGGTCGAATTTTATGAGCTTGTTTTAAGTACTTCGTATATTCAGACGCAGGTTTCTTAATATTAAACTCCTTTTTAACTGGCTTCGCAGTTACTGCATCAAGTAGGCTTAATTCTACTTTTTCATACCCATTCCAATTTCTATGTGACCAGCTTCCATCTACACAGTTTACTTGGTATTCTTCTAAGAACTGATGACCAAAGAAGGCAACGAACCTAATCGCCTCAAGAATAAAGTTAAACGTTTCCTCATCGAGTGTATAATGGAAATTCAACCTAGTCCAACCTGGTTTCATTGGCCCAATTTCAGCACGTATAGCTTCTTTAAAACGTTCCACTCGGTTTTCATCAATGTTCAACAGTTTAATACCATATGGTCCAGCACAGGCACAGCCTGCTCTTGATTGAATGCCAAACAGGTCATTCAAAAGTGTTGTGATAAATCCGTGGTGCAGGTAACCGCTTTTATACCTTATATTAAAGGACATAATCGCTAAACGATTCTCAGGATCAGTGTTTCCTAGTATTTCTAAGTTCTCAATGTCACTTAACTCATCCATAGCCCTTTTAATGAAATTGGACTCAACACGTTCAATTAAGTCTGTTCCAATAACATCTTTAACTTCCATCGCCATCGCTGCCCTAATAACTTGCATTATTGCTGGTGTTCCTGCGTCTTCACGCAGTTCCGTATCGTATACATATTCATGATCATTTTCAGTTACATATTTTACAGTGCCACCACCTGCTACAGTTGGTGCAATCTTATTTGGATACACATCCTTGTTTAGAACAAGAAGTCCAGATGCGCCAGGGCCACCTAAGAACTTATGCATTGATAAAAATATGCCGTCAAAATAACAAGCGTCATCTTTAATCATATTGATTTCAACATATGGACCCGCTGAAGCATAATCAAAGAATACATACCCACCATAATGGTGCATTATTTTTGCAATATCATACACTGGTGACTTAATTCCCGTGACATTCGAAGCTGCTGAAAATGAACCAACCTTCAACCGATTCTTAAACCTTTGGTCTTCCAATTTGTTGACCAAATCCTTTAGGTCGAAAAGACCTTCATCTGTAAGGCCAATTTTCACAACTTCAGCATGACCCTCTCTCCAAATCAGCTCATTAGAATGATGTTCATATGATGAAACAAAAACAACAGGTCTTTCATCATTAAAAATGGCCTCGTGTAAAGCCACTGCTTTAGCAGTTTTAACATCCATTATTCTATTGTTTATAAAATCCCTGCTTTTCTTCTTAAAATGAGGAGACCTATAAATCCCTAAAATTTTTGATAGTCTCTGTATAGCTCCTGTTGCACCATTCCCAGAAGGAAGAACACAAAAGTTGTCGTTTGCCCCAACACATCTTTTAATTTTCTTTTTTGCATCATCATACAATTGACTCGTAACTCGCCCAGTGTAGTCGTCTTCTGTATGGGTGTTTGCGTATGTTTTCATTAAATTCAAACAGTAGTTCTCAATAAATCGCAGACTCTTTCCCGACGCAGTATAATCTGCATATGTAATAAGTCTTTTTCCAAAAGGCCCATCCATGTATGTTCCATATCCAATGGTCTCATTTCTTAAATAGGAGTAATCCATTTTTCACCTCAATTTACCTTTATACCAAGTATATGCATATATATCATCAGAAATAATGAATCTCTAATACCTATATATACGACCTGGTGCTAATGTTTGGGGACCATTTCTAAATAATAGTCTACAAATGTGTTTTTGATGTGAAGTTTACACAGGTTTCTATCAAACTATATTGGAGATTTATTCATATATTCGTTATAATTTGTACAAATTCCTTCTAATCGATAATCAATATCATTTACACGCACATTATTTCTTGATACACTACGAGTGTTGTATGGCATAAATTATCGCGGCGGAAAATTTATGTTATGGAGATGATCATATGGCAAGAATGAGAGGCCCAAGATTCAAAAAATGTCGAAGACTTAATTTGAATACTTGCGGACACCCAAAGGCAATGAACAGAGCTGGAAATGGACAGGCGAGAGACACAAGAAAACTATCGTCTTACGGAATTCAGCTTCTAGAGAAACAAAGGCTAAGAGCCTATTATGAAGTTATGGAAAAGCAGTTTAGACGTTATGTTAAAGCTGCTATTAAAGACTCCGAAACAACTGGTGAGGCACTGGTTAAAAGACTGGAATGCAGACTGGATAATTTAGTTTATCGATTGGGTTTTGCAAACTCAATTAGACAAGCTCGTCAGATGGTTGTGCATGGACACATTCGTCTGAATGGAAAAAAAGTTGATATTCCTTCATACGCAGTTGCCGTTGGAGATCAGATCTCACTCCGTGAAAAATCTTGGAATAATTCCATGTTCCGTGAAAATTTCGAAGGTCAAACCAACTCGATTTATCCATATCTTGAAAAAGACATGGCTAAATTTACAGGTGTTTTGACACGTAAACCAGACAGATCTGAAATTCCTATTGAAATTGATGACCACTTAGTTGTCGAGTTTTATTCCAAAGCAATGTAATTCAAACTTTTATCGAGTATTCTATGTATATGAAAAAGGTGTTATCTGTGTAAACTCTCCCGCTTACCAGATAACACCTTTTATTTTATTTGCTATTTTGAACTTATAGTCCTTTTATCAAGTTTACTACCACTTTCAGTGCGTATTACTGTCCATCCATTTGATGCGCAAATATCAGCTAAGCCCGAGTCAGGATTCACACCTACCGGATTACCAACCCGTTTTAAAACACCTTGGTCATATACACTATCTGCATATGCAAATGAACCATTCCAGTCGACTTCAACTTGACCATAGTGTTCCTCTAAAGCTAAATCCTTGTTTTGACCAGTTACAATATGAATTGGTTCATAAGGTTGTATAATTTTCCTTCCAGAGTTGTCAGTCTTATAGTTCAAATTTGACCCAATAATATGATCAAATCCAAGCTGATTGCCTATTGGCTGAATTAATGGCATAAATCCGCCAGAAAGAAGGAGTGTTCTATAGCCTTCCGATTGCCTCTTTTTTAATGTACGAACCACATCGGGATCAAGTGCCTTAAAAACTTCATCACTTAGTTTTTTAAAGAATACATTGACTTCATCTTCTGTCATAGTTTCAAATAAAGACAGTGTAATCTGTGTTGCTTGATGTCTGAAGACTTCTTTAGTCATTGTTTGGCCAATTTTCATTTTGTATTTTGTAAATAACAGCATCATACGAGCAAAAACTTTTGCCTGCTTCCCTCTAGAATAACCAAGTCGGGAATACTGCTTTATT
>LQAE01000080.1_pt1 | contig 44800 bp, 45 predicted proteins | sample 1535771 | NCBI WGS metagenome assembly LQAE01 (sample SAMN04331582, study PRJNA305678) | bioreactor metagenome | isolation source: bioreactor_1 inoculated with Wadden Sea sediment 1st replicate of a... | place: Germany:Bremen
ATACTTGCCATTATTTATCCTCCCTTTGTCCGAGTATCTAGAATAAACACTATATATGTACACTCATTTTCTATACCCACTTTTTGACTATTAATTATAATAAGGCGATTTTTTTACACTTTTTTCTGAGAGTATACTGAGAATAATTATTATAACTAAAAAGATGCAAAAAAAAAGCAGATACAATAGAGTATCTGCTTTGCTAACTATGTTGTGAGTAGGCCTTAAGCGTTAGCTGGTGGTGTGAAAGTACGTGTTGCAAACTCTCTGTCCAGCATAAGGATTGCATTGCCTTGACCACCAATGAACTTCAGTTGTGTCAGAATGCTTTCTGCTGCAGCTTCTTCTTCAACTTGCTCATCGATATACCATCTTAGGAATGATGCTGTTGCATGATCGCTTTCTTCAAGAGCAATATCCATCAGGTTATTGATCAAAGAAGTTACGTGACGTTCATGTGCCAGTGTTTCTTCAAACACGTCTGTTAGGCTTTCCCACTGTGTTTTAGGCTTTTCAATTGCTTCTAGTTCAACGCGACCCCCGCGCTCATTCAGGTAATTGAATAGCTTTAGTCCATGGAACTGCTCTTCTTCGAATTGAATACGCATCCAGTTTGCAAAACCGCTTAGGTTTTCTTCTTCAAAGTATGCTGCCATAGACAGGTAAAGATATGCAGAGTATAGTTCTGCATTGATTTGCTGGTTAATAGCGTCTGCTACTCTTTGCTTAATCATGTCTCTCCACTCCTTTTAGTCCCCATATGTATTTGGAACTATACAATTATAATTCCATTTCATAAAACCTGCCAGCGAATTAGTGTCCACTGGCAGGTCAATATAACTCATTTATTAACAGTTTTACTGTTCGTTTTTCCAAAGACCATGAAGGTTGCAGTATTCACGAGCTGTAACTTTCTTTGAATCAGTCTTAAAGATTGCAACAGGTTCTTCACCTGGATTTAGGTGTTTACGGAATACTTCATTACCTGCAATGAGTTCAATCCACTCTATGTAATGAGCATCTGTCATTGGGTGAAGTGTAGATCCTACAGTCACCTTGTAACCGCCTTCGATTTCTTCAATCATTGGAACATGCTTTTCAGTTGTTTGATCTGCTGTATGTTCTTCGAGTAGAACCATGTCTTCGCCGCAGCACTGTGGTGTCACTGCGCCACCATGGAATACTTCTACGATATTTCCACAATGTTCACATTTATACATTTCTAGTCTCTTTGGCATTTCAAAACCCTCCTCGAGTCTACGACAGATCTTTACATCTGTCGAACCAAAGCTTATAGCTGCTTATTGCAGCATAAGCCAAGTTGCACTTGTGCAATCAGTTCTTCTGAGAACATGCGCTGCAAGTACCACGGAAGTAAATGTGCTTTTCAGTCACTTTACAGCCCTCAAGCTGAGTGATAAGCAGATCACTTAGATCTGTTCTGAAATCAAGCACGGCGCCGCAGTTGTCACATTTAAAGTGACCATGAACGGATGTATCCGCGTCATAACGAGCCTCATTTTCTTCTATTGTTATCAGCAGTGCAATGCTATTGTCAACAAACAGGTTGAGCGTATTATATACCGTTGTCTTTGAAAGCGTTGGTATCTCCGAAAGGAGCGCTCTATAAATTGTGTCTACCGTTGGATGTGCTGTCGTTCCCATGAGATATTCGTATATCTTAATCCGTTGGTACGATGGTTTAATGTTGTTCGATTTCAGAAAATCCCCTATATTTTCAATCTGCATCGTCATGAACAGCAGTAACCTCTCTCCCTTTACTAACTAGTGAATCAGAGTATTACTCTTCCACTACGAACATGTCTTTTCCAACACCGCAAATTGGGCATACCCAATCTTCAGGAATGTCTTCGAAAGCTGTACCTGGTGCAATACCACCATCAGGGTCGCCTACTGCTGGATCATAAACATAACTACAAGGTTCGCATACATAATTTTTCATATTCTTCATCTCCTATTTTTGTCAAACGAAACCCGGCAACTCACATGAAGTCAGCTGCCGGACTTCGAACTAAGTCTTCTACTAAGTCAATTATTGCATGATACTCACATGCGATATGTACATTTACGACTATTACTCAACTGGCTCGAACATATCTTTGCCAACGCCGCATACTGGACATACCCAATCATCCGGAATATCGTCGAAAGCTGTACCTGGTGCAATGCCACCATCTGGATCGCCTACTGCTGGATCATACTCCCATTGACATGCTATACATACATATTTCATAATAATTGCCTCCTTCTTTATAATGGGTACTAAAAACTATCCCTACCGTTTTTACCCTAATTACATTCTAATATTCATTTAAATATTTGTCAGTATGAAAACTGACATTTTTTATAAGTTTTAGTATCAAATCCACTAAATTTAACTCAAATCTTACTCTTTAGTGGGTTTTATTCAGAAATTGCATAGAAACAGCGCTTAGGAGAGTGGATCTTTTCTTCCTTCTTAAGCTGCTTGATTGCTTTGTCTACATCTTTACGTTCTAGCCCAACTCTGTCAGCAACTTCACCAGGACGCATAGGACCTTCTGCTTCTGCAAATATTTTTAATACTTTATCGACTGTTTCCACTATTTTCCCTCCGAATCCAACACTGTTTTAACTCGTTGTAATTTTGTAATGATTACAATTTAATATTAGCATAGGGCACACTTGTTGTAAAGTAATTTGAATAATTTTTTTCAGACTATTTTAAAATGCACCAAATTGATCTAAACTTAAACAAAGACATAGTTATGAACCAATCTGCACTGGGTATATAATCTATCGACGAATTTTTACAGAAACGAGTGATTTACCGTAGAGTGAGCACAGCGAAAGAGGAGGTCAACAGTGAACAAACTAAAACTTAAAGATGGTATCCACTGGATAGGTTCTCTTGATCCAGACCTAAGAGTATTTGACATTATCATGTATACGGAATTTGGAACGACTTATAACTCCTATCTCGTTCAAGGAACAGAAAAAACTGCAGTGTTTGAAACAGTAAAAGTAAAATGCTTTGATGAATACATAGAAAAACTTAAATCGGAAATTGATGTTTCAAAACTCGATTATATTGTTGTCGACCATACAGAACCAGACCATTCAGGCTCTGTAGAATTGCTTCTTGAACTTGCCCCAAACGCAAAAGTCGTTGGGTCTTCCTCTGCAATTCGCTTCTTAAAAGCTATTGCAAATAGAGATTTTGAAGCTATCATTGTCAACTCTGGCGATACACTAGACCTTGGCGGTAAAACACTGAAGTTCATTTCAGCGCCATTCCTCCACTGGCCAGATTCTATCTATACTTATATAGAAGAAGACAAAACCCTAATAACATGTGACTCCTTTGGCTCTCACTATTCTCTTGACGATGTTTTATTCTCCAAACTAGATAATGAAGGGAATTATAGAAAAGCCTTAAAATACTACTTTGATATGATTATGGGGCCTTTTAAGTCTCATATGCTTAAAGCCATTGATAAAATTGAAGATCTGGACATTGATATGATCTGTCCTGGCCACGGCCCTGTTCTTGATGAAAACCCTTGGCAGATTGTGAACCAGTGTAAAGAGTGGTCCACAGAAGTGAATCCAAACACAAAACCTACAGTTGTAATTCCATACGTTTCAGCCTATGGGTATACAGCTCAAATGGCCGATGAAATCAAAAAAGGTATTGAGTCTATTGGTGATATAGACGTCACTACATACGACATGGTCTATACAGAAAAAGCCGACATCATGAACCTGATCCACTTTGCTGATGGTGTTCTATTCGGTTCCCCTACAATAAATTCGGACGCTTTACCTCCAATCAGTGACCTCCTCATGTCAATGAGCCCTGTTGTACACGGCAGTAAACTCGCTGGTGCGTTTGGATCATACGGGTGGTCAGGCGAAGCCGTTAAGAACCTTGAGGACAGAATGAAACAGGTTCGTTTAAAAGTGACTCCTGGTCTTCGAGTGAATTTTAAGCCAAGTAGTGATGAACTAGGGCAATCCTTTGAATTTGGTGCAAGATTTGGTGAGAAGGTTTTGGGCCTTGATGTAAAACCAGAACCAATTCATGAGCCAACAAGTCGCGCTTCTATGAATCCAACAGGCGATGTTAAAAAGTGGCGCTGTATTATTTGTGATGAAGTTTTTGATGGAGTAGAGCCGCCAGACGTCTGTCCAGCATGTGGTGCTTCCCATGAACAGTTTGAGGAGCATATTGAAGAAGAAATAACATACACTTCGGATCTTAAAGCGAATATTGTTATTATAGGTAACAATGCAGCTGGAACTTCTGCTGCTGAGTCCATTAGGAAGAGAAATACTGAGGCGACTATCCGTATAATATCTGCAGAAAACTCTCTGGCATATTATCGTCCAATGCTTTCAGATTACCTAAGTGATTCACACAACAAAGACATGTTCTACCTTCATGATGCAGACTGGTACCTTGATCATAATATTGCACTAAGTCTTGGAAAAACAGCAACAAAAATTGATCGTGACAAAAAATACGTTGAACTTGATGACGGAACTACAGTTAAATTTGACAAGCTGATTCTTGCTAATGGCAGCCGCAACTATGTGCCTCAAATTACTGACGCAAATAAAACAGGCGTTTTCTCTCTTAAAACTAAAGCAGACGCTGATGCCATAAAAGCCTATGCGAAAAATTGTAAAACTGCCACTGTTATTGGTGCAGGTCTACTCGGTCTTGAAGCTGCTTGGGAACTTAAGAACTTAGGTTTAGAAGTAAGTGTCATTGAGTTTGCAGACAGAATCTTACCGCGCCAGCTTGATCTTGAAGGCTCTGAAATCTTTGAAATGGGTGTTAAAATCTCTGGTATTCAAATTTTCAAAGACGCTGTTGCCAGCTCGATTCTTGGCAAAGATAAGGTTACAGGTGTTCAGCTTTGTGACGGTGGTATTGTGCCTGCAGACCTTGTATTAATCTCTACAGGCATTCGCCCAAATAAAGAACTTGCACAGACTTGTGGGCTTCACGTTAACAGAGGTGTTGTCGTCGACACCCATATGCAAACATCTGATCCAGACATTTACGCTGCTGGTGATGTTGCAGAGCATAACAGCATATCCTATGCTGTATGGCCAGAAGCGCTAGAACAAGGTAAGGTTGCAGGAGCAAATATCATTGGAGATGATCTTGAATACCACACAATGACACCTTCAAATGTCTTTAATGGTATGAACATGAATATTTTCTCTATTGGCGATATCGGTCGCGGCAACAAATCATACAAGGTTGTTGCGGACAAACACCCTGAAGAGGGCGCTTACAAGAAACTTTACTTTGTAGACGACCAGTTTGTCGGTGGAATACTCATCGGTGACGTGTCTAAAACTATGAGCCTGATGCTTGGTGTAGGCAGGGGAACACCTAGTCTAGATATGGTAAAAGATGTTGTACTGAACTTAAAGTAAAATAAAGGCGTTGCCTATAGACCACTTGTCTATAGGCAACGCCTTCTTTATTCATTAATATCTAATTTAAGCAATCCGTCTAATTCTCAGTCGATCATTTTCAGACCTATAGAACAGGACTTTCGTCGCTTTTTTTATATTTTCCTTATCTTCAAAATTCGTTTTCTTTAACTTAATGACATCCACATTATATGTAAAGGCCACTTCATCTTGTCTCTTTTCAACGTGTAAGTAATTGTAACAATCTCTTTCAAACCTAAATACTTCCTTTAACCAAGCATCATCTGTACCATTAACCCACTTTTCAAGCAACTCGCTTATTTCCACATTTAACTCGACCTGTGTTCGATCTGAAAAGAAATAATCATCATTACAAAACAGATTTATTACATCCTCTCTATTCAATCCAACAAAGTCATCATAAAGTTTTAGCAAATCGTCACCATAATGTCTAATTGCCCTATTAAATGTACCTGGATAGTGTTTTCTCATTCTAATAAAAATAAAATTTACAAATCGATCCAGCAAATCATATGTATCGCGTACTTCTGTGCTGAAAGTATAGAAATGCGGAAATAAATTAGGATGTTTCTGAATCAATTCCTGGCTTCTCTCTATATTTATGGAATCTACAATGTCTGTATTATTTTCCATTGGCAAAAGAACGTCTTTCACAAGATCATACATTTCTGTTCCAACTAGAACGGTGTACTTATGCAGCTGAATATCTTTCACACCCAACCTGACTGCCGTAAGAATCATATCTAACGTATCACGTACATCTTGAACTTTTTCACCATAAAATCCATATATAAATGAAAGCGTAACTTCCATTTTGCAATCCATAAGAACTTGTATACGTTCTTTAGTGTCATCTAATTTAAGGCGTTTATTAATGAGTGACTGCATTCTTTGAGAACCTGTTTCAATACCTAAATAAATCTTTCTACAACCAGCTTTTTTCAGCCATGTTATAACCTCTTCATCTAAGGTATCAACTCTTGCGCTGCAGCTCCATTGAATATCCATACCTTCATCAATAAACTTCTTGCAAAACTCTATTACTTTCGCTTTATTTGCTGTAAATAGGTCATGAACCATATCAAACTTTGTCTTTCCATGAACTTCATATAAGTATTTCATTTCACTTATCAGTCGGTCTGTACCTTTTAAGCGAAACTTTCTTTCCCAAAATGTTTTAGTTGAGCAAAAAGTACAACCAAAAGGACAGCCCCTACCTGCATCTATAGCAATCGTGTCATAATCTTCAATAGGGATTAATGTATAGTCAACTTCATGGAGTGTATCTAAACAACTAATCAGTTCCATTTTATTGATAACAATAACACCATTTTTCCGATAAGCGATACCTTTTATGTCGTCAAGATTCTTGTCTTGAATAATGGCTTCTACTAATCCTACAATAGTGGCTTCCCCTTCACCAACGCCAATTATATCTACACAGTCTAAAGCTTCAAGCGTCTCTTTCGCAGTTAAAGTAGATTGAGGCCCTCCAAATAGAATTGTTATTTCGGGATTCATTTCTTTAAGTCTAGTGGCAATTAGAATTGCATTGTGAAACGAGTTACACATGGTATAGAAGCTTACTATTTTGGGCTCTTTATCTAGAATAAACTTAGCCATTTTGTCTATATTGGTGTCTGATGCCAGGTCAATTTTTCCCTTCAAGTATAAATAATTGAAGTCAATAATTTCAGTAAGATACCCACTTATATTAAGTTTTGTTGCAAGACTCAAAATTCCCATTGGTGTGTGTAAACTTTTAAGGTTCTTGTACTTGTCTACTGAGTTAACAAAAATAACATCCTTCATCTGTGATATCCTCTCACTTTTAAAGCTCTGGCCTATGACTAAATAGTACGGAAATTGAAATCTTAGTTCCGTTGTTAACTTCCTCACAGTTTTTGACGTACTCACAAAGTTCCTTTACTTTTTCGGATATCTTATCAAACTCCTCGTTCGAGACACTGATCGTGCTGAGTTGTACTCTAGAGTCCTTGATTTTCTCTTCTCGACATATGGTCGTAAATATACGAGTGGTTTCATTGAGTATGTACTTTTTCTTTTGCTCAATGTCTAAATTTTCTATTACCTCATGAACTTCGTGTAGTTTTTTTGAATTGAGAAAGTAGTAATCCTCTACATAAAATTCAGATGTCTGAATTTCTTCCACACTAATGTAACCCTTAGACTTCAGTTTGTTCATTAGGTTAATGGCTTTAATCTGGTTTAGATTTAACTTACTGGCGCAGTCGCTCATCCTTAACTTATTGTTTTCAAGCAATTCAATCATTCGTAGTTCATCATACGTAAGCATAATTAATTCTCCTTATAATTAGTAAAACTTGATGAAAGTTGATCTAAGACAAAGTCTTCATTGAAGTTTCCACTTGCTACAAAGGCTAAATTATTTTGCGTAATTATCTGATTACATGTTCTTTGGATATGTTCTTGATTAATGTCATTCACTTCATTCCTATAATCGCTATAGGTAAAAATCCTTCCTAACATGTAATATCTGCCTATAAACCCTACCAAGGAACTTGGGCGATCTAATTCTATAGCCAATTTTGTTAAGTATCTCTGTTTTGTCTGTTCGAGTTCTTCTTCTGTTACCATCTCACTTTTGAGTCTTGAAAACTCAAATAGAAGCTGTTCTACAAATGGCTCAAACTTATCTTCACTCACTTGGCAAGATGTTATGAGTGCGCCTGTAGAACCAAATGAATAATTAACAGAATCAATGCTATAAATTAACTTTTTATTTTGGCGTAAATTCTTGTAAAGTCTAGAATTACTACCCGCCGATAGCAGCTGACTTGTGAAGTCTAAAACCCGAGAGTTTGGGTTGTGAAAATTTACTCCGTTAAAGGCGAGAGCAATTTTTACAACACTGTCATTGGTTACACTTAAGTTCAATCGTGGGCCTTTTTTAACTAAAACACTTTCACCCTTAAAAAATTTGTCACTTGGTGTCCAAGATTCGAAAGTGTCTTTGACAATTTCGACTGGCCAAAGTGAGTTTTTAAAATTACCAACTATAACAATGAATGTATTGCGAGGATGCACAGTCTGATTCTTAAAGTTTGACAAGTCTTCAAAGCTGAGGGCCTCAATCACTTTTCTGTCTCCAATAGCAGGCAAAGCTATTGAGTGTTTGTCCCATAAAGCATAGAGGCATTCCTGTTTGATTGAAACACCACTATTTACAGTACATTCATTTCTTACAATTTCCTTTTCGTGATGAAAAACATTTTCAGACAATTGGGACTGAACAATTGCTTTTAATACGTTGACCGCCATTTCAAATAAGTGTTTATCATTTATTGTCGATACATTAAATGACATAAACTCTTTATTGGTTGTTGCATTAAGTTTTGCGCCACTATTCCTAAAATCCTCGTATAGGTTTTTATTTTGGGAATCACGGAGTATATCCACTAGATTGTGCTCCAATAGATGGGTGATCCCATTATTACTCACATTTTCATTTTGTGCCCCGTGCTTGATCCACAACGATGATGAAATCGTCTTAATATATGGAACGTCATGAAAAACGATTTTCATTCCATTGCTTAAAGTTGACATATAATAATCCATAGTTCCCACCTTGTTATTACTCTCTATTTAAATACATCACCATTTTTTCAAATACGTCATTCATTTGTTTATCAGAGCCAATGTCTAAGCCTATACTCATGAATATCTGAGTAATACTTTTGGAACGCCCCTGCATCATTATAGTTTTCAAATCCTTAGAAAATATATCTTTATTTTCCATGTACTTAAGGAAAAAAATAAACCCAAAAAGATTCGCATAACAATAAGCGTTAATGTACAGTGGCTTGTCAAAGAAGTGTGGGTAAAGAAGCCATGTGTACTTTACTTCATCTGTAATTTGAACAACCTCGCCATATATTTTCTTCCATGAACTAATGAAGGTTTTCGAAATATTCTCATAATTTAGCCGCCCATCAGTCTCAATTGAATCATACACCCCTCTCTCAAAGATACTTAGCATGTTCATTGAGAAAACTGGAGCGATGACCTTTTCATTAATAATTTCTTTGCGCGTATCTGAACCCTTCTCAAAGTCACGATCAAGAATAAAATCTAAAAACACAAGTTCAAAGAAACGTGCTATTGACTCCGATAAAATTATTGACGGTGCAAAATTTAGGTGTGACTGGTGTTTAATAGAATACTGTTTATGGACGGCATGTCCCAATTCATGAGCAAGCGTCATCAAGTCATTAACACTACCGCCAAAATGCATAGAAATGAATGGCTTATTTTGAATTGAAGGTGAAAAGCATAAAGCACCAGGCTTCTTCTGTTTTTTAGGTGTTAAATCAACAATTCCACTTTTAAATACCGACTTCACCGTCTCTAGTATCTCTGAATCAAACCCACCTATAACGTCTTCAACAAACGCTTCAATCTTATCAAGACTTATTTTTGTCTTTAACTCAGGAAGTGGTGCGCTCATATTCCATACATAGTTTCCACAGTCATATCGCTTGAATTTCCATTTGTAGTAGCCTTTAACAACCCCACTATGTTTCACAAGCTGTGCCTGTAAAGATTGGGCCAATGCATAATCTAGGTCGTACTCATTGCACCAGGTTCTAAATGTATTACCACTTTGTAGAAGTTCATCTTCAATCAACTGACTTTTCACAGTACAGTTTAAAATACTCTCAAAGACTAGAACATCGTCTTTATACCGATTTAGGAACTCTACTCGTGCCTTTTTACGCTCTATTTCGTTTTTTGAGTACAACAGTGGAATAAGTTGTGAAAATCCAATTTTTCTTTCTTGATTATCCATTTTGACTGTAAAGCTATATTGTTGCGTCACCTTAGAATAAAGTGATGAAATGTTTTCATGAATTAGTGTCTTGTATTCATCTAAGCCTTGACTACGCGATTCATTATTTAGACCTTTTTTATAAGTTCTATCCATGAGCCTTGAGTGGTTATTAAATTTCGAAACATAAGCTTCTAAATTGAAGTGATGACAGACTCCTTCCACCGTATAACAATCCAACCACATTGGAACATTCTTAATCTTGTCATATACTCTCTTAACTTCATTGTATTTATTCATAATTTCATGATTCATAAAATCCAGAGAATACTCAACATACACAGGATAATATATTCCAGCTGCGTTCTCACAAGCAGCTTCATAACAGTCTATCCACGAATTCCATAGCTCAAAGGCTCTGTTTTCATGATCAGATGCTTCAAGAGCTTTCAGATTTCGGTCTTTTTCATAACTCAAATGAGTCAATATTTTTGTTAGCTGTTCTATTCGGGGTATGTCACCACCATGATCTTTCAATTCATCCATAGGCACCGTACCCTTTCTGTCATCGATTATTATTTTGTATAAGCTCGTTGAGTCAGAAATAATTTATCATCAACATAGACTTTTGTTCCTGAGCTCGTATCTTTTATCATATCCATATGAATACAAGATTTATTATCTCCGCACTGCGGAAATGCTGAACCCAGAGCAAGGTGAACTGTACCACCTATTTTTTCATCAAATATTATATTGCCAATAAATTTATCTAACTTAAAATTGGTACCAAAACCAATTTCACCAAGGTAACATGAGCCCGCATCAGAGCTAATTAGTCTTTCAAATGTCTTATTACATGAACAGTTAAAATCTGATATTTTCCCATTTTCGAATTCTACCCAAATGTCACTTAGCTCTTCACTATCGTAAACAATGGAATAATCGAACTTAATATGTCCATTTACAGACTCTTTAATAGGTGCTGTAAACACCTCACCATCAGGGATATTGATTTTACCTGAACCATTAATCCACTTCTGTCCTTCTACTTTGAGAGTTAGGTCCGTATCCTCCCCAACAATCCGAATGGTTTTCGAGTCCTTTAGGAACTCAATCAAATCAGAATTATGTTTTTCTAGTCCTGCGCAGTACCCTAACACGGATCCATGATCATCGGAAATTGAATTGTTCAGCATATTCACTAATCTTGAGTATGGAATTCTTGAGCGCTGAGCATACCCATCTGTTGGATACAACACATTGACACAGCTTAACTTGTTTTCTTCCATACTCGTAAGCATATTCATAATTATTTCTGTTCTTACATCATTTAGTTCCTGTAAATTTTCAGGTTTCACACCTGCTTTTGAGTATAAGTTTGTATTGGAAATAAAGTTAATCATTTTATTATAAGAAGAGAAAATCAATTTTCTTTGTTGAAAATATGCTTTAATCTGCTCTGGATTACCTACATCAAGGATCAAATCATCAATCATTTGATCCTTGATAATATAGTTTACCTTAGCCCCTCGGCTTAAAACTTCATCCATCAAAATGGGTAGACTCTCCATAATAACTGTATTCCCATAAATCAAAACACTATCGTCCTCGTTTACATCTAGACTGTAGTCTACAATTGTTTTCAATAAATTATGAGATATCATTTCAATCCTCGTTTCTTATTTATGCTTCATTGTGAGACTCTGTCATGTTTGATGTTTTTTGAGAATTTCTGAAAAACTTCATATAAATATTAGGCAGTGCAAGTAGAGCTATACATGCAATTATTGTGTATATATAGTTGTAGTCAAGTAGATTAGACAATACTGTAAGTGATAAACCGATAGCTAGATATGTCAGTGACTGAAACACACCTGATATTCTTCCTACTAATTCACTGTCTACCATTTTTAATGAAGTACTTTCAATATAAGTATGCGAATAAATATTACCTATACAAACGACAACAATGGCTCCTATTGCTGTATAAAACGATGGTGCATACACCAAGAGTAACCAGCCTACCGCAGTGATCCCACCAGATTTTAATAATACTGAGGGTCTAAACGCCCCTTCTTTAAGCCTGCCAACAAAATAAGCTCCAACTATAGAGCCAATTCCAATTCCGCTAAACATGTAACCAATCCCAATTTCACCAAACTCATAAATACTTAGAGCCAATACGCTCGGCAGTACATTTAAAATACCTCCACTAACTGTATAAAAAAGCTTATACACCATTAGGTTCGACAAGTCTTTGTTCTTAAGAATTTCTCTAAAACCCTCTTTTTGCATTTCAAGATAACTGCTTTTTGATCGAGCTTCTGCTTTTTTATGCGAATACTTAACAAATAGTAAGAATAGGATTGCAACGAAAAACGTTGCCGAGTTGATATATACAACCAATTGGAATCCTAGGAAGCTATAGACTATGCCACCAATAGCGGACCCAAGAATTACTGTCAACTCATAGAGAATCCGTAATTTTGAAAAGGCACTTGTCATATCTTCTTTACTTACAAGTGTAGTAATTATTTTGTATCTCGACGTTGTGAATAACGCCCCGAAAATTGAATTAATAAAGGCTATAACATATAGTATGGAAATGTTATTTGTGTATAAAACACTAATTGCTGCTAAAGTCGAAAAGCCACGAATAATATCAGAGACAATCATTGTCAGCTTTGGATTCGTCTTATCACTGATACTTCCACCAATTATTGAAAAGACAGCTGCAGGTACTAAGTTAATCAGTAGCATTAGGGAAAGTGCAAATGCTGAACCTGTTATTTTATATATAGTTGCACTAATGGCTATGGTGTAGAACCAGTTTCCCAAGTCTGAGACAAACTGCGCACCACTGATCATAATAAACTGTTTATTTTGAAGAAGACTTCTTTTCTCCGCTTTGGATGTTGATTGCATTTTACCACTCCATTTCTATTAACAAGGCCTTATGACAACTCTGTATAGACTTCAATCGCGTTCATAAACTCTGACGCTAACCTATCAACATTTTCATTTGAGTTATATATATGAAAGCAAAATCTTAAAGTTAGATCATGATCAAAAGTTCTGCAAATCATATTTTTTTGCTCCAGGATCTCTTTGAACTTCTTTCCCAAAACTTGATCTGGCATATTCGCAAAAACCATTCCACAGCTCTTTGACATCTCAATATTTGATTTACTGCATATCTCTAGGTCAATGCTCTCCATAAATCTTTGTGACAATTCTCGCTGTTTTTTATAGACATTGTCTAATCCGTATTGATTCATATATCTAAGGCTTGAAAGTGCTCCTCGAAACAGCCAAAAGTTAAATGACGAATTTTCGAAGCGTCTTGCTGAATCTTGAAACTTAATACCTTCTGCATCATCAAGTATTGCACCTAAAGCTGAAACATTTATCGACTCTAATCGATGATCACTAGGATCGTTTATATACATCATCCCTGTTCCTGACGGGCCTAACATCCACTTGTGGAAAGGGAATATATAGCAGTCACACATTTTGGCGCCTACAATTTTCATTTGACCAAGCGCTTGTGCTCCATCAACTATGATAAAAGCTTCTGGAAATTTTGACTTGGCAATTTTTGATATCTTTTCAATATCGTTCATTTTTCCTGTATTACACTCCAAGTGGCTAAAAAAGACAGCCTTCACACATCCACCAGCTGATTCTAATGTATAGTCTTCTAGTGCACTCATATCATCAATCACTTCAATTTTTACTTTGTATTTCTTACTGAGGGCCCAGACTGGTAATATTCCATCTATGTATTCATCTCTATTGAGTATTACAATGTCGTTTTCTTTCCATTTCAATGAATTCAATATGTTGATAATGCCTGCATTTGTACTCTGTATATAAGCCAAGTTATTCTGATCAACACCTAAATGTTCAGCCATCTCAGCTTTCAACGACTTATATGTATCAACTAGGTTTTCAATAGTTTCATTACTCGATGGATTCATAGATTCAATCCTGACACCCGACACCATCTCATCTATACTTACTGATGGCATAAGACCAACTGACCCACAATTAAAATAGTCAATCGAATTATTAAAAATAGTGTTCACCCTCTTCTTTATACGTTGTATTTAATACTGTGAAATCCAGTGATTAGTTGCTCTTTTGTAGAGTAATTGCATATTTTAGAACTCATATCTTTTTTATCAATTAACGCTTCATACCTGCATCCTCCTCCACACAAGGATACAATCTTACAGTCGAGACAAGCTTTCCAAACTTTCAGACCATCAAATAGTTTTTTAGTGTCTACATATTTTTCCTCAAAAATGTTTCCAACTTTATAGTCTAAATGACCAACAAGCATAAAACATCTGTATATATCACCATTCACATCAATAAATTCATTAGAATCCTTATGTATCCTGCACTTATCACAAACCGTACCTTCTTGTACCTCAAACCCCTTATTTTTTGAATACTCAATTACCGAAAGAAGTTTATCCACGTTTATAAGGGTTTCATTTTTTGATACTTGTCTACTTGAGTCCACATTCATAATGCTTCTAAATTTAACATGAACGCTCCTCGGATCATCCAAATTATCATGCAAGTCATCTATGAATCCATATAAGCCCTCTTCATTTTGACAATGATAATTAGAGCGAACCACTATAGGAACATGTTTAGAATACGCATTTATGTTTCCAACAATTGCAGTGTACGAATCTCCACTGGACTTAAGTTTTCTACTGATGTTGTGTCTTTCTTTGTCACCATCAATTGTGATTTGTATCCCAGCACAATTATTGTTTGATAAAGTCGTAATGATTTCATCATTTAACATTGTCCCATTCGTAATAAGCGATGTTGCATACTCAACATGAAATCTACTTACAACTTCAGTTTTGAAACGCTTCATAAAATCAACAATAAAAGAATAGTTCAAAAGTGGTTCACCACCAGTGAATGAAATATTTATTTTTTCATACTTCTCATGTTCAATTTTTGAACATATTCTATTAATAATTGTTTCAATATGTCGCTCGCCCATTTTCTTCATACTATTCGCATGTTCCTCAAAACAATAATCACAGCACATATTACAGTCATACGTTGTTAGTATCGATAAATTGTACGATTTAGACCGTTTCATTAAAGACTCTTCAATATGACCTTTTTCATTAAAATCCTCGTTTACAACAAATCCCTTTTTGACAAGGCCAGTTAACCGAGTCAGATCATGGTTTTCTTCAATGTATTGGTGTTGTCTCTCGCTAATTTTCAATTTTTCTGCTGTTAATGTATTGTATAAAATTGCACCGTTTTGTTTTTTATGATTTTTGATCAACAATACATATTTTGGTATTTTGATATTTCCACCCCATTTCATTTCTGATACATTACATCTTTTGTATTGTTTTGGACTTTTTAGTATTTTTTTGATAAATTTTCTTTACTTGGCATGATTGTCATGATATTATTTTATACATAATAGACATGAATGTCAATATTGCATTCATTTGCTACCTTGAATTTTCTGAATTTTCAGCCTGCTCGTGAATAAAAATTCATTCAGGAAAAGATCATCCATGGGAATGTGTGTTTAATACACTTCTAAATAGCAATACTCAACAAATGGTAAAGGAGGTGAATAATATGACGGATAAAAAGAAAAAAGATCAAGAAGAGATCAAAGAATCCTCTCTTAATGATGAGGTTGAAATTGATCAGGCTAATGATGATGAAGAATCATGTGTTCACATTCACCTAGCGTAAACCAAACTTAGAAAGGGGTTACTAAAATGACTGATAAGAAGAAAAAAGATCAAGAAGAAATCAAAGAATCGTCTCTTAATGATGAAGTTGAAGTTGATCAAGCTAATGATGATGAAGAATCATGTGTTCACGTTCACTTAACATAATACATAATTAAAAAGGAGCTATTATAATGACTGATAAGAAAAAGAAAGATCTTGAAGAAATCAAAGAAACGTCTCTAAATGACGAAGTTGAAATTGATCAAGCGAACGATGACGAAGAGTCATGTGTTCACGTACATATATAACTTCTAAATACATATTTAAGTAAACGTATTGATTTAAAATATGATTTTTAGAATATTTAATTATGAAGTCTCAATACCATATCTATAAATTGAAAAGGGCATTGCTCTTAGAATCATTGATTCTAAGAGCAATGCCTTTCAATATTAGCGCAAGTGCCTAATCTACTAGAATTTCCAGAACATTTGAGTCTATAATTAGGATGATTCCATCATCCTCCATTCTTTTTAACTCTCTTGATAAAGATGTTCTTGCAACACCATAGCGTTGCGCAAGCTCTTTTTTGGTAATGGGCAATCTTATTTTCTTATCATATTTAGGTGATTTATCTTTGCCAACTTGACTCTCAAGTAGCTCTTCAAAATATACCATTAATTTCTCACGGAGTGTCCCTGTCGATATCTTCTTAACCGCCCTAACCAGAACCTTCGTTTTGTCTGATATTTCATTTAAATAGGACTCCAAAAAATCAGAACTGGCCTGACACCACTCTAACACCTGTTGTTTCTCAATCGAAACAATGGTACAGTCCGTTTCAGCTATAATTGTCATCGGATAAATCGCATTTGAAGAAAACAATAAGTTTGCTCCGATCATGTCCCCCATTTTGAACCGTTCTATCATAAACGTTCTACCTTCAATGTCATGCCTCTTTACATGAAGTGATCCAGTAGCGATAAAGTCAGCTGACTCACAAACATCACCTTCTATATATATAATCTGACCTTTCGCATAAGAACGACTAGACCTTGATGCAATTTCCTTAAATTCCTCCCATTGTTCAATAAGGAGGTCTTTTATCATGGGCGCCTTTCTTAAATGATAAAAATCAATACTACTGTCCATAAACAATCTCCCAGTGTAAATATTCTTCAATAGTGTGACATATGTAACACGTCTTCAAGGTCATTATATATTATTCTATTTCCAGGAGGTACTACTAATGAAAAAAACTATTTTCACAACAGCCTATAACGGCAAGACAATTGAGAAACTAATCGGTGATCCAGAAATTATGATCAATCATTTCATATTTGGAAGAGGTGAAGGACTTCCAGTTCACAACTCAAACTCAAACGTTTATATGATCATCTTAAAAGGAACATTATCCCTTAAACTTGACGGTCTAGATGCGTCTCATACCTCAGGTCAAATCCTTACCATCCCATATGGAAAATCTATGAACGTCAGAAACGAAAACGATGACATCCTTGAAATGTTCGTACTTAAAGCCCCTCATCCAGACCAATATGGTCTCTAGTAATAATAGGAGGATACTATGAAACTTATTCCAGTACTAAGTGGGCTTTCTATAGTCGCTATGGTTTTTTCCTATGGCGTTGATTCAACTAAAACGAAAAATGGTCTTAAATATGCCTTTGGGATGATACGCTCAATGGCTGGTGGACTCCTAGCAGTTATGCTTGCCATTGGACTTCTTCTAGCACTCCTGCCTCAAGACATGCTCCCAAAACTTCTAGGAGGAAACACCCTTCTTCTCGAAACACTTGGAGCAGCCTTAGTAGGGTGTATAACTATTATTCCTGCATTTGCAGCATTTCCACTTGTAGGGTCACTCTCAAATGCTGGTGGTCATATTCTTCCACTCACTGCATTTTTAACAACTCTTACAATGGTTGGTGTCGCAACATACCCAATTGAAGTATCTACTTTTGGGAAAAAATACACCCTCATTCGAAACGGACTCAGCGTTGTAGCTTCCCTGCTCATTGCAACACTTATGGGAGGATTATTATGATTCTTACTCAAAACAGACCAAAAAAATTGATAAACAAGCTGCTCTCAAATAAACTTTTGTCAGCAATGCTTATAGCCTACACCACGCTTATGTTTCTAAAACCTGGTCTTGGCAGGTCGGCAGTAATCATTGCAAAAGACAACATCCTTCAACTTTTAATGGTTATGCCCATTATTTTGGCAATGACGTCATTAACAAAAGCCTGGGTTCCAGAAGAACTCATTAGCAAAAAACTTGGAAAAAACTCTGGTTACATTGGTTCTATCCTGGCACTTGTTCTAGGCAGTGTATCAGCAGGGCCCATTTATGCTGCATTCCCATTTGCTAAAGCACTGTTAGATAAGGGTGCAAGTCTTAAAAACATTACAATACTGCTTAGCAGTTGGGCAGTTATAAAAGTCCCCATGCTTGCTAATGAACTTGCATTTCTTGGTCCCACGTTCATGCTGACACGTTGGGTACTTACTGTCATTGCAATTTTGCTCCTTAGCGCTCTGCTTGAAAAAGTCGTTTCAATTGATGATATTTCATGTTCATTAGATGATGATTCAAATACTCCTATACTCTCATCTAATACTGTAAAAATTTCTAAACATTGTACCGGATGTGGTGTCTGTTTGAAAGTTCTCCCAGATCATTTGAAAGGTGCCATTCAAATAGAATCAGGACAAGCTCAACTCGCCCCGAATTTGAGCCTTACACAAAGTTTGCTTAATCAGTTACAAAAGGTCTGTCCAAGGAAAGCCATATCATAAAAGTTATATATTAAAAAAAATTAAACGTTTTTCCTATCATTCTGTTAAAATTTGATGTAAAATTGAAACAATAAAACTAAAACAATTTAATTTGAGCATGAAATGGCGTCAGATATGAAGGAGGAACCACGTGAAATTTCAAGATTTTAAATACGTTCGACCTGATATTGAGTCGGTAAAGGCTTCCATGGCAGAAAAGCTTGATTTGTTCGTAAATGCTAAAAATTTTGACGAACAGGATAAATTTTTATCAGAAATTAATAATATCCGTGCAGAAATTGATACTATGGACAACATTGGTTATATCCGCCATACAATGGATACCACCGATGCATTTTATGAAACAGAGCAGGATTATTGGGATGAAAACAGACCTTATTTTGAAGAGCTAGATAGTAACTTCTACAAAGCACTCGTTAATAGTGTATACAGAAAAGAACTAGAAGAAAAATGGGGCGACCAACTATTTACTTTGGCTGAAATGACACTAAGGGTGTTCTCTCCAGAGATCATCAATGACCTACAAGAAGAAAACAAGCTTGGCACTGAATACAGAAAGCTTATGTCTTCTGCAGAGTTAATGTTCCAAGGCGAAAAAAGAAATTTAGCACAAATGAAGCCATTTATGGAGTCACCAGACCGAAATGTAAGAAAAGAAGCAACTACAGTTCACTGGTCATTCTTTGAAGAAAATGAGGCTAAGTTTGATGAAATATACGACAAACTCGTAAAAGTACGTCATACAATTGCTACAAAATTAGGGTTTGAAAACTTCATTGAAGTTGCATATTTAAGAATGAGCCGTTCAGACTACAACCATGTTGATGTGGCGAACTATAGAAAACAGGTTCTAGAAAACCTTGTTCCAATTACCTCTGAGCTACTAAAACGTCAAAAAAACCGTCTCGGTCTTGATGAACTGCATTATCATGACGAACTGCTTGAGTTTACGAGTGGTAATGCTACGCCAAAAGGTGAACCCGAGTGGATTCTAGATCAGGGTTTAACAATGTACAAGGAGCTTTCTAACGAAACAGAGGAATTCTTCAATGTTATGACCCAGAAGAACCTGCTTGACCTAGTAAGTCGCGAAGGTAAAGCACCTGGTGGCTACTGCACATATATAGCAAATGAAAAGGTTCCATTTATTTACTCAAACTTTAACGGCACTTCAGGTGATGTTGATGTCCTAACTCACGAAGCTGGTCATGCTTTCCAAGTATACAGCAGCCGAAACTATGAAGTTCTAGAATACAACTGGCCAACGACTGAAGCGTGTGAAATCCACTCAATGTCGATGGAGTTCTTCGCATGGCCATGGATGAACCTATTCTTTAAAGAAGATGAAGACAAGTACAAGTTTTCACATCTTTCTGGTGGACTGATCTTCATTCCTTATGGCGTTGCCGTAGATGAATTCCAACATTTCGTTTATGCTAATCCAAATGCTACGCCAGATGAGCGTAAAGCCATGTGGAGAGAAATTGAAAAAAAATACCTACCAATGAGAAATTACTCAGAGTACCCATTTGTAGAAAAGGGCACATTCTGGTTCAAACAAATGCATATCTTTGAAATCCCAATGTACTACATTGATTACACATTGGCTCAAGTATGCGCATACCAGTTCTGGATTAAAAGTCAAAATGACAATACAAAAGAATCTGCATGGAGTGATTATCTTCGTCTATGCCAAGCTGGTGGATCAGTCTCATTCCTAAAACTAATTGAACTTGCCAACCTCGATAATCCATTTGAAGATGGATCTATTGCAAAAATTGCAGACCCTATTAGTGATTATCTCAACAGCGTTGACGATTCAAAGCTATAAATAGGAATACCTCAAGACTTATACTCACAATAAATAAAGGTGCAGCCAACTTTGGCTGCACCTTTTCATTTTTTTGTTTTATTTTTTTACTATCTTATCTACTATCTATGCACTTTTGGAATGAATTTCTACAAGTTTACCTTTGTTTACCGCTATGTCTTGACGTTTAGATTCTTTTCTTTGCTCAAGCTTATACATAAGTGGTAAAAGGATCATAGCGACAATGCCAGCCGAAAACCCGTTATTATATAAGTTAAGCCCCCCATGTAGTCCGCCTACATTAAGAACCACCGACATATGAACAAATGCCGCCAATATTCCCGCTTTCCATCCAAATCGACCAGCAACAGGCGCAAGCCCTGTTCCAAATAAAGCCGCAAGTTGAAGAGCAGGGTCCGTAACATGCCAAATTTTCGTGAGCGCACCTAGATAAATACCTGCAAAAATCGGCACAATATTCATAAAATGCTTTCCTGCTGCACCAAATCCAACGATAGTCAAAACACCACCAAGGGTTGGACCATTTAGGTCTCCACCTACTGCAAGCAAGTATGACGATGCCAACATACCGTTAACACCCATATTAATAAGCATAACGCCTGAACCGAATTCCTTAAGATAGTCGGTAGGTGCCTGTCCACTGGTTTTTAAAAGCTCTCTAAAGCCCTTCCAAGCCGTCGGATTCCAGTGGCTACCCGCAATAATCATTAAACCAAAAAGGGTATTCATAAAGGCAAACAAGACAAACTGGTGCTCTGTGTTCCATATTAATCTCGGTGCAGGCATGTACCCATAGGATTTGAAAATAGAAACAAATACAGTACCAATTATTCCAGCCGCAAATCCAACATTATATAGGTTAAATCCGTCGTGAACCTTCTTTAACCAAGCACTTACTATTGGTAGTAAAAGGCCTGTTGCTACTCCAGCCAATGTTCCTGCAATCCATCCAAATGGTTCTGGTGTAGAAGCTGAGTAAATCAGATCACTAACCATTGGCGCCATAGCTGTACCAAATAATCCTACCACCCAAAGCGACTTAACACTTTCATCAAATAAATATGCGTGTAGAATGATTCCCGCAAGAATAAACCACACATTAAACAGGTTCTTTCCAAACAAAGCAAAGCCCATTATTAGAAAGAGTGCTGCAATCGTCACACCATCTGCTTCATCTCTTATCACCATCGTCATCAGCGTTAATATTAAACCTAATATTCCAGCATTCACAAATGCTGATCCAAGGCCACCAATGACAATATAGTCCGTGATAAGCGTGCTAGGTTCCAACATAATACTGGTCAGTCCATGAGCGATCTCAGCAGGTGTTTCCACTAGAAATCCCCAAATCAAAAATGCCACAGAAATACCAAGAGGCAATAACCACGGGCTGATCAATTTCTTCCTCATACTTTTATATCTCCTCCAAATTTAGAATAATAGTATGCCCATTCTATCAATGATTGAAAGCGTCAACAAGCGTTTTCCTGGCATTTCTCATGAATATATGTTCATATGTTGATTTTTATGCCTAACCACGCTTATTTACTAGAAATCTTCCATTTTTAGTATAAATCATCTTCAAAATAAAAAACCGTTCTCCATACCGAGAACGGTTTTTATATCCAAATCATATCCAAATCCGAAGAAAGCTTACTTCGAGTAATTTACTAAAGTCTTGATGACTTTCTCCATCTGGTCCTTGTCTACTGGCTCACCATCTTCATCTAGCAGCAAACAATCTCTTGCATGCTCCTCCATAATTACAAGTCCAACCTTATGCACTGAAGATTTAATAGCAGCAATCTGGAGAAGAATATCATCGCAAGTTTTGCCTTCTTCAACCATCTTTTCAACGCCAGCAATATGGCCTTTAATGGTCTTCAGCCTGTTAATAATACTTTTTGTTGCATCTTGCCTCGCCATAATTTGCCTCCTTGAATTTCTCCTATTATTTTATCATAATCTCCAAGCACTGAACAGAATTCTAGATAAATAGGTTTACGTTTGATTCTTCAGCTGCACCAAGATAAGTCGCTACACCGCCCATGTCTACGCCTTCGATAAGTTCTGATTCTGTAATCCCCATCAGATCCATTGACATATTACACGCTACAATATTAACACCATTATCAATAGCCGTTTGAAGAAGTGTTTCAAGGGAATCAACATTATGCTTCTTCATAACCATTCTAATCATCTTTGGACCCATGCCCATCATGTTCATTTTAGAAAGACCAAGCTTCTTTGTCCCTCTTGGCATCATTCCTGAGAACATTTTTCCAAGAAAATCTTTTTCAGCTCTTACAGCTTCATGCTTTCTAAGTATGTTAAGCCCCCAGAATGTGAAGAACATTGTGACCTTACGCCCCATTGAGGCAGCTCCATTTGCAATGATTAAAGATGCAATTGCCTTATCCATGTCACCACTGAAAACAACCATAGTCTTGTCTTCTGATACCGGTGCCATTACATGCCCGCTCTGAGTCACAGGTCGCGACTTTTCACCTTTCATCAGTTTAGCAACTATCTCTTTCTTTTCATTTTTTTCAACATTCATAAGTGTGTTGCCAGTTTTTCCAGCCCACACACCAATATCGCTTGCAAAACCTGGATCAGTTGCACGAACTTCAAGCACATCACCATCGTTCATTTCTTCCATTCTTTTATAAACTTGCATGATTGGGCCAGGACACTGCAAGCCGCAGGCGTTTAGCTTTACAACTTCACCAGTTTCTCTAACCGGGATTTCTTCAATGCTTCCGTCATCTGTAAAGTTAATGTCGCAATCACATATGTTGCCACCACACTTATCTGTGTCATCAGGATTCTGACAGAACATACATGAGTAAGTTGTGTAGCCCCCCGAGAAGTTGAAAGTCTTTTTGAATCCAAGCTGACGAAGAATTCTTTCACCAATATATCCTCTTAGGCCAACCGCACAGTAAATTATTATATTTTTATTCTTATCAAGTTCATCAGCACGCTCACGAAGCTCATCTAGTGGAATGTGATAAGAGCCTTCAATATGTCCAAGCTCCCTCTCAATGCCTTCGCGAACATCAAGAATGATCGTCTCTTCTTTTTTGAAATCGTCAAGCTGATCCCAGTGCACGTGTTCACTCTTACCTGTTAATACGTTTTCAGCCACAAAGCCAAGCATATTTACTGGATCTTTAGCTGATCCAAATGGAGGTGCATAAGCCAGTTCAAGGTCTTTTAGATCATAAATCGTACCACCGTATCTCAACGAAGTGGCAATAACGTCAATTCGCTTATCAACGCCATCATGACCTACAGCTTGCGCCCCAATGACTTTTCCATCTAAAGCATAAATCAACTTCAAGGTCATTGGCATTGCACCTGGGTAATATCCTGCATGTTGCTTAGCGTGAATAATGATTGTTTTGTAGTCTTTGCCGTAAATTTTCCCATTGCGTTTCAGTGTCTTTTCATTGTGCCCTGTACTTGCCACTGCAAGGTCAAACACTTTTGCTATTGATGTACCTTGTGTCCCTTTATATGTTTCCTTGATGCCTGCAATATTGTTTGCAACAATGCGACCTTGTTTATTGGCTGGTCCAGCAAGAGGCACCATGGTTTTAGTTTTATCGTTGAAGTCTACAACTTCGATTGCATCACCTAAAGCATAAATGTTCTTATCTGATGTCTTCATATAGTCATCTACAACAATGCCACCACGCTGGTTCACTTCTAGACCAACGTCTTTAGCAAGCTGTGAATTCGATTTTATGCCGATTGAAAGAATGACGATATCTGTTTCAATCTTTGTACCACTTTGAAGTTCTACAGTGGTCTTGCCCGTTCTATTGTCATGGTGGAATGACTTCACACCATCATTTAAGTGTAAATCTACGCCTTGCTGTCTCATATGCTGATGTGTGATACTTGCCATTTCAAAGTCAATCGGCTGCATAACTTGATCCGCCATTTCAACAACAGCAACCTTTGCACCTCGCTCATGAAGGTTTTCAGCCATCTCCAGACCAATAAAACCACCACCGATAACAACCGCATGCTGTGGCTTCTTCTCATCTACATACCCTTTGATCATATCCGTATCTGGGATGTTCCAAAGTGTAAAGACATTCGGGGCATCAATACCCGGGATTGGTGGTCTTAGTGGTGTCGACCCAGGTGAAAGCACAAGTACATCATATGATTCTTCGTAAGCTTCGTTAGTATTATGATTCATGACACGAACTTTTTTGTTTTCCTTGTCGATCGAAAGGACTTCATTACGAACACGAATGTCCATGTTAAATCTTTTGCCCATACTTTCAGGGGTCTGAACCAGAAGTGCTTCACGTTCTTCGATAGCCTCACCAATGTAATATGGAAGACCGCAGTTTGCAAATGAAATATAGTCGCCTCTCTCAAACATGATAATTTGTGCTTCTTCATCCACTCTTCGAAGTCGAGCAGCTGTACTTGCACCGCCTGCAACACCACCAACGATTAACACTTTTTGACCCATAACATAACCTCCCGGTTTTATAACACTCTACCTTTGTTAAAAGATAGATTACCATTCTCGATATCCCCCTAGACGGGGGTGTCTTTGTGTCTATTTTATAGGTCGTCACCCCCCCTGTCAAGGGGTGTTGTCAAAAAAGCATACTGCCCTCGAAATCACAGTTGATTCTGAGGGCAGTTTCATTTGCTCAGCCGCTTTAATACTCTAGCTCATATAAATACTTTAGATGTTTTCTCTCCTCATCAATAATCTTATCAATTTCCTTCTGATGATGATCTTCTATAATTTTTTTCATCTCAAGAAGGAACAGGATTGTATCCTTTTCGAGTTGAACCGATTGACACACAGAAGCTTCAAGGTCTTCGGGCGTGGCAACCTTATTGAGAAACTTAATGTTCTTTTGTAACATGACTTTTATGTACGACAAATACTCTTCATCAACTTGCTCTTTTGCTATCAAAGAGAGTTTGTACCCTTGATAAATTTCTTTATGTTTGAGTTCCTGTCTAGCTAGCAAACTAAATAGATCTGATACTTTTGTGTTTTCAACACGCTCGCTTAATTCAGTATAGAGTTTATTCCCTGTCTCTTCTAATTCAATTAGAGCATTTAATACATCTTCCAGTATGAACTTTTCTGACATATATACCTCCGCCCTCATATAGCTTAAGTTTACATCTATTTAATTAATTTTTTTCAGATACTCTAAATGTTTTTTTTCCTCGCCAATTAATACGTCAATTTCACTATGAAATTTAGGGTAAATCAGCGTCTTCATTTCCGTAAGAAAATGTATTGTGTCCTCCTCGAACTTAGCAGCTTTTGCAATGGCATCTTCAACTGAGTCCGGAATTTCTGTGTCACTTAAAAAAGAAACTGTATTACTGATTAAAGTCTCTAAGTATGCTATCTTTACATCATCAATATCCTCATGCGGTTTCAATATAAGCTTATAACTTTCATACATACGCTTATGGTGAAGTTCTTGATTTGCGAGTGTTTCCATAATTCTTGACACATCAGGATCTTCAACCTTTTCACTCAACTCTTTATAAAGAGCATCTCCTGCATCTTCCATCTGAATAAGGGCATTCAACATGCCTTCCAAAATGTACTGTCCTTGCATATTAACCTCCCCAAAGTTTTTATTTCTACACCATACCCTTGAGGACTTTATACCCTAATTTACAAAAATCCCCCTACAATTATTCAACTGTAGAGGGATCTATTTTTTTACTGCAAATCAATCACTTTCAAATGATCATGTTGATTAGCCTAGGAACATTTTAATGTCGTCTTCAACATTGCCGATTCCGCCAATACCGAATGTTTCAACTAGTACGTTAGCAACATTTGGAGATAGGAATGCAGGTAGTGTTGGGCCAAGGTGGATGTTCTTAACGCCTAAGAATAGAAGCGCTAGAAGAACGATAACAGCCTTTTGTTCGTACCATGCGATGTTGTAAGAGATCGGTAATTCGTTGATATCGTTAAGCTCAAATACTTCTTTCAGCTTAAGAGCGATTACTGCTAGAGAGTAAGAATCATTACACTGACCAGCATCAAGAACTCTTGGAATACCACCGATATCGCCTAGGTTTAGCTTGTTGTAACGGTACTTAGCACAACCAGCAGTTAGTATAATTGTATCCTTTGGAAGCTTTTCAGCAAACTCAGTGTAGTAATCACGATCTTTCATACGACCGTCACAACCAGCCATTACGAAGAACTGCTTTACTGCACCTGTCTTAACAGCGTCAACAACCTTGTCAGCTAGTGCAAATACTTGGTTGTGAGCGAATCCACCAATGATAGTGCCAGTTTCAATTTCTGTTGGAGCTGGAAGTGTCTTAGCTAGAGCAATAATTTCTGAGTAATCTTTATGTCCATTTGCATCTGGCTCAATATGAGTACAACCTGGGAAGCCTGAAGCTCCAGTTGTGAAGATACGGTTTACAACGTCACCCTTTGGAGGAACAATACAGTTTGTAGTGAATAGGATTGGGCCATTAAATGACGCAAATTCTTCCTTCTGCTTCCACCATGCATTACCGTAGTTACCTACAAAGTGATCATATTTTTTAAACTTAGGGTAGTAGTTAGCAGGTAGCATTTCACTGTGTGTGTAAACGTCTACGCCAGTACCTTTAGTTTGTTCTAGAAGGGCTTCCATGTCGTGTAGGTCGTGACCAGAGATTAGGATCGCTGGGTTGCCTTTAACGCCAATGTTAACTTCTGTAAGCTCTGGGTGACCAAAAGCAGTTGTGTTTGCTTCGTCAAGCATAGCCATTGCCTTAACACCAAATTCACCAGTCTTTAAAGTCAGTGCAACTAGATCATCAGCAGTTAAGTTATTGTTTAGAGTAGCAACAAGTGCTTCTTCTGTGAATTTCTGTAGCTCTGCGTCTTCTTTTCCAAGGTTAGCAGCATGTTGTCCATATGCAGCCATACCCTTTAGGCCGTAAGTAATAAGTTCACGAAGTGAACGAACATCTTCGTTTTCAGTAGCTAAAATACCAACCACAGCAGCTTTAGCATCAAATTCACCTTCAGCACCATGCCAAGTTACACAATCGTGTAGATCTGTAAGAGCAACACCTTTTGCTTCTAATTCTGCTTTGATAGCGTCTCTTTGAACGATAGTTGCCTGGATACGCTTAACAAATGCCGCACGGTCAAAGTTAGCATTTGTAATTGTTGCAAATAGACCGTCAAAGATCATCTTATCTGTTTCTGGCTTGTTAATGCCAGCTTCTCTTGCTTTCAGGTTAAGTACAGAAGTACCTTTTAGTAAGTAAAGGAGTAAATCTTGTAGATTAGATACGTCTGCAGGCTTACCACAAACACCAACTTTAGAACACCCTTTGCCACCAGCAGCTTCTTGACATTGATAACAGAACATTGACATAGTATTTAAATCTCCCTTCGCATTTGAATCACTAGAGTTTACATTATTATTAACAGGAGTATTTTGCACTCCGTTGTTATTCATACCAAATAGTTTGTTGAAAAAATCAGAAATGCCCATTATATTTTGCTCCCATCAAGTCCAATAGTGACTTCGTTGTAGTTTACAATCATGCCTGAGTTCAGCATAGCTTGCTTTGCAGCTGTAACAATGCCTGAACAACACGGTACTTCCATTCTTACAACGGTGATTGATTTGATGTTATTTTGTTTAAGAATCATACCGATTTTTTCTACATAATAATCGTTGTCATCAAGTTTCGGACAACCAATAAGTGTTACACGACCCTTAATGAAGTCGTTGTGGAAGTTGCCATAAGCAAACGCTGTACAATCTGCAGCTATAAGAAGATCAGCACCTTTAAGGTAGTCAGCTTGTGGATTTACAAGATTAAGTTGTACAGGCCATGATGATAATCTAGATTGAATATCCGCTTTGACTGGATCTTCTGTCATTCGATTAGCCATATTAGCAACTTTTGCCTGTGCCTCAGCTTTGTTTGATACATTTCCATTTGAGATCACGTTAAGCTTCATTGCCGCTGATCCTGGGCACCCGCCACCTGATTGCATTTTTTTCATCATGTCATCATGTGCACCGCCACAACCACAATCATGAACTGGAAGTTCTTTTTTCATTTCGTCATGTGCGCCGTCACATCCGCAGTCTGTTACTGGTAGGGTTTTCTTTTCCACGTCTGTATTCACCTTCTTCTCATCAACTTCTACTTTAGCTTCTGGCTTAGCTCCTAATTCTGCTTCTTCTAGAGCTTTTTTTTGTGCTGCCAGTCTTTCATCAACTGCATCCTGTGAATATTCCACAGCGGTTCTTTCAATGATCTTAATAGCATCTGTTGGGCAAGCCGGCAAACAATCACCAAGACCATCACAGTAGATGTCGCTAACAAGTTTGGCTTTTCCATCAACCATTTCTATCGCACCTTCGTGACACGCTGTGACACAAAGTTCGCAACCATTACAAAGTTCTTCGTTAATTTCAACGATCTTTCTTTTCATGAGTTTCTCCTTTCGCAAAGTGATTCACTTTCCGATCCAAATATTTATGAGAATGATTATGTCATTAAATTAAGTCGTATTTACTATTTATCTGTCTCCTTCGTGCAGAGACTCGATCAATCTCGATCAATTTAGTATTGATTTTCTGAGTTCATTATAATAATCTGAGCTTAGATAATCCGTAACAAGTGTTACCAATTTAGATTTTATTTGAAAAAACTCGATTAATTTTGTCCATTTTAATGGCATGTGCCATTTACTCACACTTTAAGGAGTTCATTATGAAAGAATACGCTAAGTCGTTAGAAAAGTGCATTTTATTTCGGCATTTAAATGTAGACAATATACAGTCACTACTTCGTGTTCTCGAAGTCAAGGCTGAGACTTATGAAAAAGAGAGTATCATCGCTTTTGAAGGAGACAAATGTACGTCTTTAGGAATTGTTGTTTCTGGAAAAGTTGAACTTCAGAATATTTACCCCTCAGGAAAAGTTGCCACACTAACATCACTCTCACCAGGTCAATGTTTTGGTGAAGCTATACTATTCAGTGATCAAGAAAAGTATCCTATCAGTACTGTTGCAAAAACAAGGTCAACCATTATCTTTATTCAAAAGGATTCAATCATGCATGGTTTGACCCATCATCCAATTCTTTTAAATAACTTTTTAAGTATGCTGTCCAACAAACTCACAATGATGAATAGAAAAATTAAAATTCTTTCCCTTGATACTATAAGACAGAAAGTCTGCAACTATTTATTGAAGGAATATAAGATACAAGGCACAACAATGATACAAACCAAGATGTCAAGAAAAGACATGGCGGAACATATGTCAATCCAAAGACCTTCCTTATCTCGCGAACTCATTAAAATGAAAGAGGAAGGACTTATTGATTTTGACAAAAGTACAATCAAAATCATTGACGTTGACGCTCTTGAAGACGAATTAATCGGATAGGCAATAGAATGATTTACACTAGTAGGAATCTGGGTATGCTTAACTCGTAGTTAGCCCTACTTGGAAGTATCACTCGGATTTGTACATGATTTCGGTATACTTTTTTACAATTCATTAAAAACTGTAACTTATGTTACCGATTCTAATTGCAATCCAACCTATAATAAAGTCAGAGTTAAGACAAACACACAGGAGGAGCATCATATGGCAAACCCAGAATTTTCTGTCCTTCAAAAAATAAAAAACGGTCGACGTACGTTTGGTATCACACCTAGAATTCCTGGTGGATTCATTCGTCCAGATAAATTAGCTTTAATCGCACAAGTTGCTGAGAAGTACAAAGGTACACTGAAAATCACTTCTGGTCAAAGAATCGCAATTCTTGGTCTAAATGAAGAAGATGTCGCAAAAGCATGGGAAGACCTCGGCATGGACCCAGGCGTTCGTTCAGCTTACTCAGTAAAAAACGTTGAAATTTGTCCCGCTGGATTCTGTAAAAGAATGAGACAAAATACATTGCCTCTAGGTATAAGACTTGAGAAGCGGTTTTACGGTGCACCAACACCTAACAGAACAAAAATTGGCGTAGCAGGCTGTTTAAATGCTTGTGCCAGTGTAAATGCAAAAGATATCGGTGTTCTTGCAAATGAAGATGGCTGTATTGTTGTAGCTGGTGGTAGTGCAGGGTATCACCCTAGATTACCAGATCAAATCGCCGAAAAACTAACAGAAGACGAAGCATACTACATGGTAGAAGCAGTTTATGATTACTACTGTGAACACGCTGAAAAGGGCGACAAACTTGGTCCATTCATTGATCAAATCGGACTGGATACATTCAAAAAAGGTGTCCAGGATATATACAAACAAAAGCTTGAACAAGCTAAATCAAATGTTGAAACTGAAGAAGTAACTGAGGAGGAAATATAATGAGTCGTTTTCTAGGTCCTATCCACCACTGGCTGTACAATAAAATCAACCTGCTTGAAGACATTGAACAGGGTATCCTAACAAATATTGTTGATGTTTCTGAGCAGGAATCATTAAGAAATGAACTCGTAGAAGCTTTTGGACCCTATTTAAACCACGCACCACTTGAAACTCTAATTGACCAAGACAACATTCATGGTTGGTTGCAAAATAAAATAAAAATTGCGGAGCAAAGACAATCAAAAATGATCCACCATCTTGTTGCTAAAGATGGAGAAGCTGTATATGAAAAGATTTCTGATGTTTACGCTTCATTCGGCACAAAGAACGGCGGCGCAATTAGTGGTGAACAGTCCAGTTCTCCTGAACTTATTTTTAAGAGTCTAGATAACTTCTTATTAGAAGGTATGCCTTGTGACAGGGTAAATGCTGTCACAGAAAATACACCTGACAAACTAGAGTGGCAAAAGGATAGATGCGTACATGCTCCATTCTGGAATGAAGGCGGCACAGACGTAACACGATACTATGATTTTAGAGAAGCATTTTCTAAGGCTTTTGTTGAAGCTGCAAATGCTAGCTACACTTACAACTTTGAGTTGAAAAATGGTCTACAGTATCATATGATAACTAAGAAATAACATTCGTAACACGAAATAGTTTATAAGTTAAATGATTGATGATTCCTAAGGAGGAAATACCATGATTACTAAAGATATGCTAATTGCTGATATTCTAAAGAACAAACCAGAATCTGCCAACGTACTAATTGCTAACGGCATGGGTTGCCTAGGCTGTCCGTCTGCTCAAAGTGAAACACTAGAGCAAGCTGCCGCTGTTCACGGTATGGATGTAGAAAAACTTCTTGCTGAACTTAATGCATAAAGCATAAAATCCGCACTTATACAAATCGTATAAGTGCGGATTTTTTAATTGTCCAGCATTTTTGGTAGGAGTATAGTAAATTTAACCCCTTCACCCGGGGCTGTTACACACGAGATTTCACCCTTTAACTGTTGCGTAACTATGTTATGGACAATATGCATTCCAAGCCCACTGCTCCCTGACCCTCTATTGGTTGTAAAAAATGGGTCAAACATCTTATCGCGCGTCTCTTGATTCATACCACGTCCATCGTCTGAGTATGTTATAAGAACATTTTCATCAATCGTTTTTGCATCAATAACCATATGCCCTATCTCTGAGTATTCATATCCATGTTTGATTGAGTTAAGTATAAAGTTCGTTAAGACCTGAGTAATAGCTCCTGGATAACTTTCAAGTTCAATACCCTTCACACATAGGTTTTCAACTGTAAGATTGGTTCTTTTGTATTCGTGCCTCAAGCTTACTATCACACTATCAATACACTCTTTCAAATCAAACTTATATCTTCTCTCACTACTCTGATCAACTGCCACTTGCTTAAAACTGCTTACTAAGGCAGCTGCCCTTCTTAAACTGCTTGTCAAAATATCAATCGACTCATCCATCTGACCAATAAATGCATTAAACTCTTTTTTAGAAAGGCTACTATTTTTATATTTTTCTATGAGGGTGTTTTTCTCTTGCTCTAAAAACGTTGATGTAGAAAGGCAGTTTCCTATGGGGGTATTAATCTCATGGGCAATCCCAGCAACCAAGTACCCTAATGAAGCCACCTTTTCATTTTCTAAGATATGTTTATACTGTGCTTCCAGTTCTTCATTTTTCTCAATGATTCGTTCTTCGAGAATGTCATTTTCATTTCTGAAAGCTTCTACTATAGTTTGGAACGACTCTGCAAGATCTCCAGTTTCGTCCATACGATCAATATAAACCTTAGGAATATTACGCCTCAAATCGCCGTCTGCTATTTCCTTACCATACTCAGTTAAGACTCTAAAGGGTTTCGTAGATTGTGAAACCATTCGACTTATAAGAACAATTGCTGCTAAAATTGCAACAAAAAATGTAAGACTAATCCATAGCGCTTGTCCAGCTATTCGTTTATCAATTGTTTCTGTGTTAATAAGGGTTACAATTTTCCATCCACTCACACCCACTTCATATGAAGTTAAAAGAACTTCACGCCCATTATACTCAATTTCTTTAACAATACTGCTTTCAGATAGTATAAAATCGCTGTTTAAGTATAATAGGTCGCTCTCATCATAAATACCTGACTCAAGCGTCAACGCCTGATTAGGATGATAAATATAATGACCATCTTCTGAAATTAGGAAGTACTGATCTCCTTCTTCCATCACAATAGAATCAAATATTATAGGAATCGAGTCCAATGAAATATCGACAACCACAAATCCATAAACCTCACGTTGTTCACGAAGAGCTAAAATTGACGACAGGACATTCTTCTTTGATTCCCATTCAATATACGGCGCTGTATAAACAACCCCTTCACCTTCAACAGCCGGTGGATACCATGGTCTAAGCTTCACATTGTAAGTTTCGTCGGACACATAGCCTACATTATCGATATAGAAGTTTGCTTTTTCATTCGCAACCCAGACTATGAAGTAGTTGTCACTACTTTCTCTTATGTCATAGAGTGTGTCTTTTACATTATTAAAAAGCGGATGTTCAAATATATCCGCTCTTGTATCAACTTCTTTCAAATATGTTGTAATTTCTTTGTTGAGTGCCATTTGTCTGGTAACCAAATTGGCGTTTTCAAAGATATTCCTGACATCCTTCGAAATAGACTCTGCTCGCAGTTCTATTTGATTTTCTGTATTTTTTCTAGAGATTTCCGTCAAATAGTTTGTTATGAGCACTGTTTCTATTCCAAATACAATAATGAGAACAGCTGCAATCAGGAAGGTTATTCTACTCGATAACTTAGACTGAATCCTCCGAAACATGCGCCTTATCCTTTCACGGTTGTTAGTAATTGTTATATGTATACCACTTTCCATATGAATGGAATCAATCAACCATTTAGACATAAAAAAACGAGCTGTATCGCTCGTTTTAGTTATGTTCATATATTTTGTTTTATTTTAACAACTCTTCAAGCTTAGACTTATCAAACCCTTGAATCACTTCATCACCAACGTATATAACCGGAACACCCATAAACCCTTGACTCATAAGTTCCTTACGAGCAGCAGCGTCAGTTGAAACATTCTTTTCTTCGAACTCAATATTGTTTTCTTTTAGATAGTCCTTAGCCATATGGCAGTAACCACAAGTGTTTGAAGTGAAAACTGTAACTTTTTTGTTCATGTCTTTATCCTCCTAATGATATACTCACTTAACACGACGATGCAGTTCCAAAGCTCGGTCTTACAATAAAACCTTTCGAGAACCACGTCATAGTGTAATCAATCTCAAAACCTTTATATCTGTCAATCAAATCTTGATCTACAATAATTGAATAGCCATTATGCTCTTCAGTATAGTCACTTTCATGCTTCTCATCCAGAGTAACATCTAATACTGGACCGCCTCAACCAAAAGCTTTGACAAATATTCTAATAAACAAGTCATCCGATCCAGACAAATCTACTTTATTTTGAAGTTCAGGCTTGGCCTGTTCCATTACATGAATTTTCATAAATTCATCTCCCTTCACCCCTTATAGGAGGGGGTGTTTTCTTAAGGATAATCTGAAATGATCTTCTTGTCAATATAATCATACACGATATTAGTGAAGTTTTTGTGAACAAAAAAGGCACAGTTTTCACCGTGCCCAATCTATAATTTTACGAATCATTCAAGTTCTACTTAAGCAGTTCATCTAGTTTTGCTTTATCAAAACCCTGAATAACTTCATCACCAACATAAATTACTGGAACACCCATAAATCCAGCTTTCATGAGCTCTTTACGTGCTGCAGCATCTGTTGATACATTCTTTTCCTCAAATGATTGACCAAGTTCTTTTAGGTAATCCATTACCATATGGCAGTAGCCTCATGTGTTTGAAGTGTACACTACGATATTCTTATCCATTATATTTCCTCCTGACGTATGTCTAATCAGACATGGGTAGCTATCAATTTATTCTATACCCAATTGTTATTTTATATAATCTTTCTATAGATAGCCAGCAGGATTCTTTAAAAACAATATTTAATACTACTTGAAAATTTTCATGGATCAACATAGAAAAACCGAGGTCGACAATTATATTCGTCTTCCTCGGCCTCCAAAGTTTCTATCACCATAATATATATGCCCAAGTTAACACGTCCTAAACAAAATAGTCCCGCTTTCTACAGCAACAGTGACTTTTTAACCATTCATCCACAAGCTTATGCAGGTAAATTCAACCACTTCATAATTTATCAACAGTTTGCACCGTGGAATTGTGGAAAACATTGAATCCTTAACATTTCGTCGAACATTGCGCTCTAAACTTAAAATAAAATCCGTATTTTTTTGTCTGAAACCCTGTGAATTTAGTGGTAAATTCAAACAATTCAGAATACAAACGTTCATGTTATCAACACTATCCACAAGTTATCCACAGATTTTGTGATTAACTATTCAACATGTTCACAACTTATTTATTCATGATATTATGAATTATACAACAAAAAGGAGACTTAAAATTGACAGTATGGCGCAGCAGAGGCCTTCGTGGGAGCGATCTAGAAGACCTTATTCACGTAACAATAGAATATTATAGGGACCAAGGACTAGCTAGGATTGATAAAATAGCAACACCCATTAAAGTCGTTGACATAGATGGACAGGGGACGATTACAAAAGCTTTCTTTGAAAAAAAGTCTACCGTCGATTTTATGGGGATCATTCAAGGTGTGGGTGTCGCTTTTGATGCAAAAGAAACCAACCTTAAAAGTCTACCACTCTCCAACATCCATGAACATCAACTTGAGTTTATGGAAGACATTACAAAACAAAGCGGCCTAGCATTTATAATAATTCATTTCAAGTTTTGTGATGAATTTTACCTGTTACCTTACGAAACACTCATCCAGCATGTACGAGCAAGCAGAAACGGCTCTAGAAAATCTATTGCATATAACGATCTTGATCCAGCCTTTAAAGTTGAGTTAATACGAGGAAATGTCCTTAATTTTCTTCCTGCACTTAATGTGTATCTTGATTATAAAAAACAAAAAAAACTCTAAGCGCTACAAAATAAAAAGGAGTCATCATCGATGGCTCCTTTACTCTACTTATTCTTAATATCGTAAAATCCATTAGCAAGTGCGGCGAACTCATTCATATCAAGAGTCTCACCACGTCGTTTAGGATCAATTCCACATGTTTCCATGACTTCTTTTACCTGATCCTTCGTAACACCAAGTTCTCCTGACGAAAGAGCATTTAAGAGCGTTTTTCTTCTCTTCATAAATGCAGACCTAACAGTTCTAAAGAAAAGCTTAGGCTCTTTTAAGTCAACAGGTGGTGCTGTTCTCTTTTTTAGACGAACAACCGATGACTCTACATTAGGCTGCGGCATAAACACCGAAGGTGGAACCTTTACAATTTTTGAAGGCTCAGCATAATACTGAACAACAACAGAAAGTGCGCCGTAAATCTTGGTACCAGGTCCAGCAACCATTCTATCAGCAACTTCTTTTTGAACCATAACAACAATATCCGTCACAGGGATTTGCTCTTCTAAAAAACGCATAATAATTGGTGTTGTAACATAGTACGGCAAGTTTGCGACAACCTTAGGCGCTTTTCCATCCAATTTTTCATCAATTATCTCTTGAAGATCAACCTTCAGTACGTCACCATGAACAACTTCAACATTATCCTCTTCTTCAAGCGTTTCATCAAGAACAGGAAGCAGTGCGCTATCAATTTCAACAGCTACAACCTTTTTAGCACGTCTCGCCAAGGATTGAGTCATTACACCTATTCCAGGTCCAACTTCTAAAATGACGTCATCTGGTCCCACTTCTGCTCCATCAATAATACTTTCAACTATCGAATCATCTATTAGGAAGTTCTGTCCCAAACTCTTTGAAAAGCGGAATCCGTATTTTCCCATAATATACTTTATAGTTTGCGGTGATGTTAATTTCATTTTATCCTCTTTCATTAAGCTGGTTTACAGCTGTTTCGAACTCTTCCCTTACAATGCCGTAATGATTCAATCTTCGTAAGAACTGTTTTGCATTGGCATAACCAATACCTAAAATCTTACCAAGCGCATCTCGTCTGATGGAAGCTTCATCACTTCCGACAAGATCATTTCTAATTAAATCCCGCTTAATAAACTCATCCGATGAGTCCTCAATAAGTGTTCTCACTTTAGAAAGAGCTGCAATTATATTCTCGGGCGTTGCGTTCTCAATACCCACGTTCCCCTTTTTTGTTGCCTCTTCCCTAGGGAGAAATGCGTGTTTACAGCCTTTAATGCGTTTAGAAAGTCGCTCACGAATTTTTTCGCCTGCGTAATCTGGGTCTGTAAAAATGATTACGCCACATTTTTTTTGCGCTTCCTCGATCAGCTCAAACGTTTCCTCGCGAATTCCGAAACCTTGTGTAATAATAAGCTCGGCATCCACAGCACGTTTAACAGCCGTTACATCATCACGGCCTTCAACCACTATAACTTCTTTTATTTTCAAATGGATCTCCTTCATTATCTGTTAGAATATCCGACCATCATCTCTTCTGTAATCGGTTCTTCTAGGACATAAACCTTCACCGTACGTACACCGTATCTGAGGGCTTGTGTTCTATTTTCAATAAACAGGTCAACACGATTGCCTTTAATAGCACTTCCTGTGTCCTCTGCTTTTGCAAAACCATAATCTGCAGTTCTGTCCATAGACTCTATATACAGCTTTGAACCCAGTTTTACCACACGGGGATCAACCGCTACAACACCTGGTCGTGCTTTTGTTCCGCTAAATGTAATACCATACTCAGGATGGTCTGGAAGTTTCCCGCAGCTTTCCACAGATAAGTCGTATGCTGTCGCTCTCATAATATATACCTTTTGGTATCTAAGTGGGCGACCACGGCTTGTCACATATAGGTTTTCCCTACCACGCATAAACTTTTCTGGTACAGGTTCCGTTAGAACTGTTTCTTCAATCAATTCTCTTCGAATTTCAACACCATCTTCAAAGACAATACGATATTCTACTTCCTTTTTACCATCTACACCTTCTTGTATTAGCTTTGATTCTCCTGCCTCAAGGTCGGCTGATACTTCAATAATGGTTCCATAGGGCATATCTACCGTTTCAGAAGCAATCTCCTCGGTCACACGAATAATTTCAATTTTTGTTGGACCAGCCACGCTAATATTTCTTCCTGGATAAACAATATCATTTTCAGTTAGCTCAATACCTGCACCAGTAATAATTTCATTCACTGTCCGCAGGGTTGTACTGAATGAAGTGACTTCGCCATCCACTGCGATTTCATGCTGGTCGGCTCTGATGACCAAAATTTCAAGTCCATCAGTCAACTTTGTAGTGAGCTCTGGTATCACCTTGTCGGACGTACCCAGCTCAATGTCAGCCGCTTTTAGTGCAGCATTCATACTGCTGCTAATAATTGAAACCACAACTTCACGATCTTCATCAATAATTGTCACTTGCTTTCTACCAGCCAGTCCAATAACTAGAACTAGACAGGCCGCCAGTGCAATTACTGCAACCGGCATCCACTTCTCGAATCGACGCATTACTGCCTCCTCCTTCAAGTATGAAGACTCACCCTATCTCTATGATATATGGGTTACTCATCAATACGGAAAAAGCGCTTCGCATTATTAAGTGTTGCTTTTGCAACCTCTTCTACAGAGATTTCGCGCACTTCCGCAATACGTTCAGCCACATGCCTAACATATGCTGATTCATTTCGCTTACCACGGTAAGGCACTGGCGTTAAATATGGACTATCTGTTTCAATCATTAAATGATTCAAGTCGATGTCCTGCGCTACCTCTACCGTTTTTCTTGCATTTTTATATGTTACGGGGCCAGCAATAGAAATGTATGCCCCAAGCTTAACGTATTGACGTGCTAATTCTGCACTGCCAGAATAGCAATGCATCAAAACACCATTCTCAAAAGCTTCTTCTTCACGAAGAATGTCAAATGTCTCTTGATTGGCTTCACGGTCATGAACAATAATCGGCTTACCAACGCGTTTCGCCATGCGAATCTGTTCTCTAAACCAGTGTCTTTGTGTGTCTCTTGGTGAGTTGTCATAATGAAAATCTAGACCAATTTCTCCAACTGCTTTAACTTTCTTTTTCTTAGCCATAGACTCAAGCAGCATAAGCATGCTTTCATCCATAGTCTTTGCATCATGGGGATGCACACCTACAGCTGCATATATTCTATCATGCGACTGTGCAAGTTCAATGGCTTCCACTGACGTTTCAAAGTCTGCACCAGGGTTCATAATATATTCAACGCCACTTTCAAAAGCACGTTTTATCGTTTCTTCTCTGTCATTATCAAACCTGCGGTCTGTTAAATGAGCATGGGAATCAAAAAGCATAGCTTCCTCCTCTTAATAGCACTACGCACCATTATATAAAAACGCCAGACCATATTGCAAGGGGACATGATGCCCGTGATGGGTTCATACCCATTTCTTTAGACCTAAACATCATAATAAAATCGAAAGACCCCACACCATTTATTCGATGTGGGGCCAATGAATTCATATCACTAATCTCGGGCAATTGTTAAACTTATTGCCATTAGCGCGAATATTTTATTACGATACCGTTGAACCAGATTCAATGTCTACAGACACAAGTTTAAGATTTTTACCTGATGTTGCAGCAAGAATCATACCTTGAGACTCAACACCTCTTAGTTTAACAGGCTTTAGATTTGCAACAAGAATAACCTTTTCACCGACAAGCTCATCTACTGAGTAGTGGCCAGCAATACCTGATACAACCTGACGTGACTCTTCACCAACCTTTAGCTGAAGAACCAGTAGTTTGTCTGCATCAGGGTGTTTCTCAACAGATACAATTTCAGCAACCTTAAAGTCTACTTTAGCAAAATCATCAATAGTAATTTCACCTTTAGGCTCGTTCTTTTTTGACTTTTTGCTTTTCTTTTCTTCTTTTTTAGCTTCCTTCTTATCCTCTTTCGCTTCTTGCTTTTTACCACCAAGAGCGTCAAGGGCTTCAATTTCTTTTTTCACGTCAATACGTGGGAATAGGGACTGACCCTTTTTCACCTTTGTACCCGCTTCAGTTAGACCGAATATTTTAGAAGCTTCCCATACTGTCTTTTCACCTTCTACAGCGCCAATTTGTGCCCAAATGCCTTTAGAAGTATGGTGCATAAATGGTTGAATCAGTACAGAAATTATACGAATACTTTCAATCAGGTTATATAGAACTGTGTCCAGTTCAGCCTTTTTTTCTTCTTCTTTTGCAAGAGCCCAAGGCATAGTTTCGTCGATGTACTTGTTTGTACGTCGGATCAGCTTCCAAATTTCTTCAAGAGCATTGGAGAAGTCCAGAACTTCCATCTTTGCTTCCACTCTATTTGCAGTAGAAACAGCGATCTTTTTAAGGTCTTCATCAAACTCAAGAACAGCTTGTGACTTAACAATTTCACCTGCGTTGTATTTTTCAACCATTGCAACACTTCGGCTAACTAGGTTACCAAGGTCATTTGCAAGGTCAGAGTTAATTCTATTTAGAAGAACCTCATTGTTAAAGTTCCCGTCTGAACCAAAGCTGTACTCTCTAAGTAGGAAGTATTTCAGTGCATCAACACCGTATCTTTCAATAAGAACAACTGGATCAACAACGTTGCCTTTCGACTTAGACATTTTTCCACCGTCAAGAAGCAACCAGCCGTGGCCGAATACCATCTTTGGAAGTGGAGCATCTAAAGCCATTAACATTGCTGGCCAAATAATTGTATGGAAACGTACAATTTCCTTACCAACAAGGTGTACGTCTGCTGGCCAATATTTGTTGAAGTTATCGTCATTTTCAGGGTAACCAAGCGCTGTTACGTAGTTGCTTAGCGCATCAAGCCATACATAAATAACATGCTTTTCATCAAAAGGTACCGGAATACCCCAATCAAAGCTTGTACGCGTAATACATAGATCTTCAAGACCTGGATCAATGAAGTTCTTGATCATCTCATTTGCGCGAGACGCTGGTAGTAGGAATTCTCCACCTGCAAGTAGGTCACGAATACGGTCCTGGTATTTAGACAGTTTAAAGAAGTAAGCTTCTTCTTTTGTTTTTTCTACAGGGCGACCACAGTCAGGACACTTGCCGTCTTCCAGCTGCGACTCAGTCCAGAAAGACTCACAAGGTGTACAGTACATACCTTCATACTCACCTTTGTAAATGTCTCCATTGTCATATAATTTTTGGAATATCGCCTGAACGCGACGCTTATGATCTTCATCAGTTGTACGAATAAAATAATCGTACGAAATTTCCATTGTACTCCACAGATCCTTAATGTTTGCGATCATGCCATCAAGATAATCCTTTGGAGCCATACCTTTTTCATTGGCTACAGTTTCGATCTTCTGGCCGTGCTCATCCGTACCAGTTAGGAACATAACATCGTAACCTGCAGATCTCTTGAATCTTGCAATTGCATCAGCCGCCACAGTTGTGTACGTATGACCAATATGCAAATTCGAGCTCGGATAGTAAATCGGCGTCGTTACATAATAAGTACCTTTTGACATTTCGTCTCCTCCTTTTGATCTCTCACTTCATACCCACATTTATATTTAAATCCATTATTTCGGTCTTTATAGGATAGAGAAAATTATTCACTCGACTGTATTTCTGTCTAGGAAAATGTTTTCAAAAAATAAAAATAGCCTCCTCCCACAAGGGACGAAGACCGATTCGCGTTACCACCCTACTTCATACAGCCATCGCTGACTATAACTCAGTGTGAACATGTCACACGCACGTTAACGAGTGCAAACCGCTGATGCTTACTAAGTTTCACCATCAGAGCTCAGGGGCCATATTCAGCTCTTACTTTGTACCGGTTCCCACCAATCCCGGCTCTCTAAAACATCGTTTAAGCTTACTCTTCCCATCACAGCCTGTTTCAATTTCTATTACGCTGTATTATAACATGTCAAAACTACTCGAACAAGTCTGTCTTAAATTTACCTTAAAATACAGTGGGATGACCCCAAATTAAAGGTACAATATATTTAAGGAGGTAGAACAATGACACCTATTATACTCATAGCGGAGGATGATACAGATATCCGCGAACTTATACGTATGCATCTTGAAAAAGACAATTATAGAGTTGAAACTGCAGAAAATGGTCTTGTGGCCTTTGATAAATTCAATACGGGAAGCTACGACCTCATTATTTTAGACATTATGATGCCGGGAATGAGTGGTATTGAACTTCTTCGAAACATTAGGCAGACAAGTGAAGTCCCTGTACTCATGTTAACCGCACGAGATGCAGACTATGACAAAATACTAGGACTAGACCTCGGTGCGGATGACTATATAACCAAGCCATTTAGTATATTTGAACTTTCCTCCCGTGTAAGAGCACATCTTAGACGGTATCTGGAGTTTGCACAAAAATCTGCTGTTCGTGGTCGCATTCTTATAAATGGCCCAATTCGACTGGATGAATCCAGTTATGAAGTCACGGTGAACGGAAAGTCCATTCAACTAAACCCTACTGAGTTTAAAATACTAACACTTCTAATGGAGTCCCCTGGGCGCGTCTATACGAAACGTCAAATTTATGAGCACGCATGGGAAGAAGAGTATCACGGAGACAATAATACAATCATGGTTCATATTAGCCACCTTAGAGAAAAGCTTGAGAACGATCCTAAAAAACCTGAGTTTATCAAAACCATTCGAGGGGTCGGATACAGATTGGAGTCCCATTCATGAATGGAAAACAAAAGACTCTCTCCTCACAAATAGCAAGAATTAATGTCGTCATGGCTTTACTCATTCTATTGCTTGGAGCCTTTGCCCTATTTCTTAACTCCGAACTAACTGAAATTATGAACTACTACAATCCAACAATTGATGATTTGCAGGCTATCTATGAATCTGTTAAAGATGGAAACACAAATATTGACTGGTCTTATTTAGGACTTCCACAGGAAAGTTATGTAGAAGTTATCAATAATGACTATTTGGTCTTGAATTCTTCTAAAGGTGCCCACCCATCTGGTTACCAATATAGTGTTCGTATTTTCAACGAACTCGTTAATGATGCTACCAATGACATGATGGTGTATTACCCCTTTGAAGACGATCGGGAAATGCTTGTGTTGTTCTTGCCACTTCGCGATTTGATCATACCTTACCAGGCAACGCTTTTATCTATGCTCATATTTGTCATAGGCACCTTAGCCATTGTAACTGTGATCAGCAAATTCTCTGCAAAGCAAATTATTCAACCAATTGAACATCTATCCTCAGTTGTTCACCGAATCAGAGAAGGTGCCTACGGCTCAACAATCGAACTTAGCGCTGATAATGATCTGGATAAACTCGCAGACGATATCAACGAACTCAGTCTTGCCATAGATAGTGAAATTAAACTCCGAGAAAACCTTGAAAGTTCAAGGCAACAATTGATTCTCGATATATCTCATGACTTAAAAACACCTCTGACAAACATTATTGGCTATAGTGAAAGTTTGTCTACTTCACAGACACTTTCAGAAATGGACATTAGCTTTCTTTCTGCAATTCAACGAAATGGGCAAAGAGCCAATCAACTTCTAGGCGACTTATTCACTTATTCCAAACTGAACGCCGTAGAATATAGCCTTGACTTACATCCCTTTGATCTCAGATATGTGTTAGAAGATTTCATTGCTTCTTGCATTCCAGATATTGAAAAAGCTAATAAAAAGTATGACATTGATATGGATAACGCTTACGAAAAAGAAAACACCAGCAATTATACTGTGAACTTAGACATTCAAAGTTTCAGAAGAACACTTCATAATTTAATTGATAACTTTATCAATCATAGTGGTGATAATTCTACAATTACAATTCGACTGACCAATGCTGACAACAAAGCAATAATTGATATTCAGGATAACGGGGTTGGTATCCCTATAAAGCAAAAAGAGCAGATTTTCAATCCGTTTTATAGGTCAGATACATCCAGATCATCCTCAAGAGGTGGATCGGGCTTAGGTCTTTCTATAACACAAAAAATAATAGAATTACATGGAGGGATAATTTCCCTTCAACCATCAAAACTTGGAACGCACTTTCAAATTGAATTGCCCACAACTAAAAAAGCTAACATATAGTGTCACATATTAAGAATCACAAAAATCAGTTGATAAAGACCACCAGTTGTGATAAAACATATGAAGTATAACGAAAGTGAGAACGAGGTGGTACGATAATGTCAATGGAACTAAACCCATGGCTAGATCAGCTGGATTCCAGCAAAATAAACGCTCTTAAAATAGATTTGGAAGATCAAAAGATCTCATTCAAACTGACACCAGAAAAGACGGATCTCGTAGATATTGAGTTCGACGGTGTTAATGCCTTCTATTATATAGATGATTCTGAAGCGTTTATAGCGGCAGATACAAAGAAGGATCTTGTAAACTCAATCGCATATCACAAAAGTGGATTTGGTGAGTTTGCATCTGTAAGATCCATTGTAGAACTTGAACCAGAAACATCGCCAATTGAAGTTTCTGTACCAAATTTTGCTATCAGTCTAAACGACTCAAGCATGTATATTGAAGCGAAATCAATCAATATTAACGGAAATCAATTTGATGTTCTTTAAGCATTTAAAAACAGCCCTCG